>Ga0075418_10005281_pt1 | contig 14625 bp, 12 predicted proteins | sample SoiMetdeltSBSDD2_FD_81776 | JGI IMG/M metagenome (GOLD analysis project Ga0075418, IMG submission 81776) | Bulk soil microbial communities from a Populus tree surrounding site in Tennessee, USA - Soil MetaG P. deltoides SBSDD2 | ecosystem: Environmental > Terrestrial > Soil > Tree plantation...
CGGCTCGAGGAACACGGACACGACGTTCGAGACGATCGGCCCGTTCGCCTGCGTGCGCTCGGTGACGTCCTTCCATTCGGGATCGTCGCGAAACGCCGCCCAGCTCTTCGTCGCGGCATCGCGGCTGTCGTGGGCCAGGATGTAGACGAGCGTATTGCTCGAGGCCGGCGCGTCGGCGGGCACGAAGTAGCCGACGTTCTGCATACCGTGCTTCTTGAAGATCCGCACCGTGTCGTCGCGGAAGCGCGCAACCAGATCGTTTAGTCTGCCATCCGGCGACGTGTACGTTCGCAGCTCGAACACCTTGCCGCCTTTGGCTTGCGCCTCGGCGTTGCCGCTATCGACCAGTTGCCCGGCGATGAAACCGGCCGCGAACACCACGAGGGCTGCGGCGACAACACATGTTCTAGCCATCGGATTCTCCGTTGAATTCCAAACGTTGACGCGTCGTGAGACTTTCGCGAAAGATCGCGGCTAGCGCTTCACCGGACCTTCGGCGGGCAGCACGCCCTCGCCAAACGCCTTCGAGCCTTCCACCGAATCGCAATGCTTGCCCGGCGCGGGCACCTTGCCCTTCGGACACTGGAACAGACCCGAGTCGCCGCGGTCGCCGGCCGGCTTACCGTCGCGCCGCGGGTGCACGCCCATGCTGAAGACCGTGCCCTGCGGGAAGCTATCGCGCGTGATGCCATGCCGATTCGCCTCGGCCGCGCTCTCCATCTGCACGACCCAAACCACCTGCTCGCCCTTGTCGTCGCGCACCAGCGCGTCGCGCGTTTCGTTGAGCGGCACGAAATGCATCTCGAAATGCGCGGCGTTGGGCACGATGCGCACAATGACGCCCGTGAATACCTTGTAGACGCTGCCGTCGTACATCGCATAGGAATGGTGCGCGCTCGCCGGCACCGTCGCGCCGAGAGCGGCTGCGCACGCGAGCGCGGCCATGATACGAGTCGTCTTCGCTAAAGCTGTGTGCATCGTTGCTAATCCCCTGCTGGGCGTCCTCTCACTTGAAACCGAGATCGACCTCGTCCTTCGGCGCGTCCATGTCTTTCTCGAAATACTCTTCCCAGATCTTTGCCCACGGGCGGCCGAACATGTCGGGTACCTTGAACTGGATGACCTCGCCCGGCGCTACTTGCGTCGCGAAGCCGTCGATCGGATAGAGCGCGCGCGTGCACTCGGCCCATCCGAGCCTGTCCGCCTCGGCCCAGCTCTCCTGATAGTTGCGATGCCAGAGGATGCGCACGGGTTGCTGCAGCGCTTCGGGGTCGTAAATGACGGTCTCCCAATCGATGCCGAGAAACTTGCCGGCCGCGTCGCGCGCGGGCGTGAGGATCTCGACCGTCTCGAATTTGTAGCTGAACTCCCACGTCGTGTGCTGCGTCCACGCTTGCACGTTCGCCGTGTGCATGATCAGCGCGTCGCCGTCCCAGAACGCGACGGTGTCGCCGTACCACTGCGGAATCTCCTGGCCGAGCGGCAGCTCTCGGTCGAGATGCGCGATGCGCCACATGTTGCCGCTGCCGCTGCCGACGAACATCACGACCTCGGGCGTCACGATGAGGCGCTGCGGCTTCGGGCCCGTCGCCCACTGCCGCATGAAACCCTCGGGCCAGCAGTACGACGCCGACCACTGATGCGCCGCATCGACGCCCTCGTGATAGAGCTGGCGCACCATGCGTTGCTGATACTCGGGCGTCAGGATCGAGAGGAACGTCGGCACCTGCGTCGCTCGCCCGTAGTTCCAGACGCGGCGACCTTCCGGCAGGTACTCGCCGTACACGCCGTCCCACTTAGGCATCGACTCATACGTGTGCTTCGTCGGCCCGCCGCGCTTGCGTGCGTCGGCCTTGAGAGCCGCGAAGTGCTCGCTCGCGGTCTTGAACGGGTACGGGCTCACGATGTTCTCGCGCGGCCAGTCCTTCGTGCAGTCGCCCCAGCGCGCCGTGACCGGCGGGTTCGCGCCGATACGCGGATCGGAAGTGCCGCTGCCCGCGCCGCCGCTGCGCATGTCAGCGACCTGCCGCGGGCTGTTGCAGCGCCAGTAGCGCGGGTTCAGCCATTGATCGCGGTCGTGATAAAAATCCTTGCTCGTGAAGAGATCGCGCTCGAGCGCCTGAACTCCCGGCGGCGGTTTCGCGTCCCAGGCCGGTCCCTGACCGAAGCTCTGCAAATCCGGCGGCGGATTGCCCGAGGGAAACGGCGCACCGCGCAAGCCCGGCACGTTCGGCGGCTTCAATTGCGCAAGCGCGTCGGAGCCAGCGAACACTGCCGCCAGCGAAAACAATGCACCGATGGCGGTGCGTGCTCGACCCATGACTCCCCCGGACCGCTGTGAACGGCGGCTCAATTCAGTACAGCGGGTCCCGTGACGCGGGTCAAGTTGCGGGCCCAGGTGGCGCCGCATGTGACTAAACGGCGACTGCGCTGTGAAGCGCATCCCGCCCGCGTTTTCGTCGCGCGATTACGCTTGTGGAACGCAATCAATCATCGACGAACCATGTTCGTGAAACGCACCAAGCAGCCGACTCGGCGAGAGCCTCCGTCGGACGACGACAGCCAGACCGAGCGGTCCGGGTCGGAGTCTCGCGCCGCCACCATCGAGCGCCTCGAGAGCGAGCTCGAAGATCAGCGAGCGGAGACCGCGCTCCTTCAGCAGGAGCTCGATGCCACGAAGTTCAAGACGGATACCCTTGAGAAAAGTTATGCGAAGCAGCTCACCGAGTTGCGCGCCAAGCTCGCGTCTGCCCAGAGCGAGCTCACAGAAAAAGAGGAAATCCTCTCAGGGCTCGGCGGACCACACGAGCACACGTTGCGCGAGCTGAGCGACGCATTGTCCGTCATCAAGGTTATGAAGAAGCAGCTCGACCAGTTGCGCAAGCGCAAAGCGCAGGAGAAAGCGCAGGCCAGTAGCTTTCGCCAACGCCAAGACATCACCAAGGCGCGCGCGATCCTCGGCGAGGACGCCCAGGGCTTGCCCGGCGAAGGCGAAGACACGAGCGACGGCACGATCAACGCACTGATCGCGAATGCGAACTGGGACAAGAAGAAGCCCGGCGTCGGAACCGGCGCGGCGACCGCGACCGTCGACCCCATACCCGAGGCAACGCGAACGGAGATGCTGTCGCCCGATCTCGTGTTCACCGCCAGAGACAAGGAAGACGACGAGCGTTAGCGCGCTGTGCGTCGCGCGCGGCGCAGCAACGGCCCCGCGTCAGCTCCGGTAGAGATCGCCCGCCAGGTACTTGAGCCCGGTATCCACGGCGACGGTCGCGACGACTTTTCCAGGCCCGAGCTCGCGCGCCAAACGCAGCGCGCCGACAAAGTTCAATCCCGACGACGTGCCGGCAAAGATTCCTTCCTCACGGGCCGCGCGGCGTGCCATGTCGCGCCCTTCGTTCTCGTCTATTGCCCGCACTTCGTCGTACGTGCCAGCCGCCATGTGCGGCGGGAAGAAACCCGTGGCTATGCCCTCGACGCTATGCGGCCCAGCTTTGCCCGTCGTGAGGAACGCCGACGTCGCTGGCTCAAGCGCGACGATGCGTGTAGCGGCATCGCGCTGCTTCAAGACGCGCGCCACGCCCATGAGCATTCCGCCGGTGCCGACGCCGCCCACGAAGGCGTCGACGCGGCCGACTTGCGTGAGCAGCTCGCTGCCGATGTTCGCGTAACCGTCGAGCGCATCCGCGTTGTTGAACTGATCGGTCCAGAACGTGTTCGTGTCGCGCGAGAGCTCCGCGATGCGCGCTTTGAAGCGGTCGAACAGCCCCGGCGTCACCTTGCCGCCGTCGCTCGGCACGAGCTCGAGGTCGGCGCCGAACGCGCGCATGGTGTCGAGCTTCTCGGTCGCGAACGCGTCGGACGACAGCGGATGAAACTCGTAACCCTTCATCGCGCACACCATCGCGAGCGACGAGCCGGTGCTGCCCCCCGTGTATTCGACGACGCGCATCCCGGGCTTGAGACGACCCTTACGCTCGCCGCCCTCGATCATCGCGAGCGCCATTCGGTCTTTGTACGAACCCGTGGGGTTGAAGTACTCGAGCTTCACGAACACGTCGGCGTGCTGCGGCGAGACGAGTCGCTGCAGACGCACGACGGGCGTGCGTCCAATTGTCTCGAGGACGCTGGTCACTGGCGCAGGCGATCCAGTCATACGACCCTGCTCCGACGGCCGGGCAGCGCCGCGAGGAAGCGCTAGCTCTGGTTCCACTCCACGAGCGCGGCGCCGGGCTTCTCGCGCTCGTAGTACCACTTCAGGCCGAGCGGCTCCTCGCTCAGGATCGTCGTCTTGAAGCTTCGCCACGCCTGAATCTCGAAATAGTCGAGCGTGCCGCCGTGCGCGCGCAGCCGGTGCGGCACGCCGGGCGGGAAGTACACGAGCGTACCGGGCTCGATCTCTTGCGACTCCTCGCCAACTTCGACTTTGCCGCGGCCCTTGAACGTCATGTAGCAATGCGCCGCGCCGTCGGGGTTCGCCGGCGTGCCCTTGTGCACGTGATACGGCGACGCGCCGCCTTGGTTGTAATGCATCTCGCCGGCTTGGATTGCATTCGTCGACGTGAGACGCGTGCCGTCGAGCAAGCGCACGCTCGACTCGGCGCAGAACCGCCGCACCCGCCCGCCGCTCGCATCGCTCAAGCCGCGCAGCGTCTTGCGATTGAAGAAATAGCCGGGGCCGCCGGGCAGACCGTCCTCGACGGCCGCGGGCGGCTTCGGCACGACCATGTGCAGCACGTCGAGATCGGCGCCAGCCGCATCGAATTTCGCGGACTCTCCCGGCACGAGCAGCACGCCCGCGCCCTCCTCGGCCGCGTGGCTTTGACCGTTGAACGAAACGGTGGCCTTGGCCGGCGTGTTCATGACGTACAGCAGGTGATAGTCCTTGCCGGCTTTGACATCCAGGCTCTTGCCCTTCGCGACCGTGCGTTTGTAGACGGTCAGATTCTTCGAGTCGCAAAGCTCGGGGCTACAGAGCGTTCGCTCCAACCCATGCTCGACCTTCGTCGCATTGGCTGTATTCGAGTCGATGATCGAGAGGTCTTGGATCGAAGGCATGGCGGCGGTGCTCCTGCAAAGTCAGTGCCGGCGACGATGATACGTGCAAACAGCGCGCGAGCGCGACTTACGGCCGCGGCGAACCGGCGGGTCCGCCTGAACGCGTGAGGGCGCCGACCGCGTCAGTTCGGCAACGCGAACACGTACAACGCGTGTCCGCGCGTCGGCGGGTCGATCTCCGGCGCGATCAAATCGGGGACGAGGCGCGGGCTGCCGCCGCCGAGACCCGTCGTGACCGCGACGTACTGCTTGCCCCCGACCTCGAAGCTGACCGGGAAACCCTGCACCGAGGTTGCGAGGCGCGTTCGCCAGAGGATGCGGCCGTTGCGGACGTCGACGGCCTTGAACTCCCGATCGAGATCGCCGACGAACGCGACGCCGCCCGCCGTCGACAGCACGCCCGTGAGAAACGGCGCGCGCTGCTGGATCGCCCACTTCTCCTCGAGCGTGTCGACGTCGAAGGCCGCGAGGCGGCCGATGTTGCCGTCGCTGCCCGGCATCTCGTAGAAGCGCCGATCGGCGCCGCCGGCGCTGCCGCCGCCCGGCGTCTGCGCGATCGCTTGCGCGCGGATCGAGATGCAGCTCTGCGAGAGCGGAATGATCAGCCGGCGCGTCGGGCGATTGAAGCTCATCGCTTGCCAGTTCTTGCCGCCTTCGGTGCTCGGGCAGCCGTCGATCCAAGTACCGACCTTCTGGTCGAGAATGTCGGCCCGGTAAATCGGCGTGCCCGTCTCGCGATCGAAGCTCGCCCACACGTTCTGGAACAGCGTCTCCTTGTGGCCGAGGTATTCGCCGGTGCGGCGGTCGTGCTTCCACAGAACGCCGTCCTTGCCCGCCGAGAATACCCACTTCTCGTTGCCGGCATCGACGAGCACGCGCTCGAACACTACGTCCAGGTCGAGCGTTTCGCCGGGCGCGTGCGCGTAGTGCCACTTGAGCTTGCCGGTGCTCGCGTCGAGCGCGACCGTCGAGTTCGTGTAGAGCCCGACGTCTCTCGAGCCCATGCCCCGGCTCGCGGGCATCCACGGCTTCGCTTGCGCGACGCCCCAGTAGGTGAGATTCAGATCGGGATCGTAGCTGCCCGTGATCCACGTTTCGCCGCCGGCGCGATAGAGATTCGGGAGCGTGCCCCACGAATCGCCGCCGGGCTCGCCTTCGAGCGCGATCGTCAAGAAGCGCCAACGCTGTTCGCCCGTGGCGGGATCGTAGGCGCTGATGAAGCACTTGCTCTCGTCGTAGCGCTGGCAACCGCCCATGCCTTCGAGGATGAGCCCATTCGCGGCAAGGGGACCGCTGCTGCTCGCGCGGCTGCCCTGCATCGGCACGTCATACTCGAGCTCGCCCGTGCGCGCGTTCAACGCGACGAGCCGCCCGGCGCTCTGGAAGATCAGCTTGTCCTGATAGAGCGCGATGCCGCGCGACGCGATCGCCGTATCGATGCGGTGCTCCCAGATCAGGCTGCCGTCGCGCGCTCGGATGGCCTGCACGACGCCGTCGGTATTGTTCAGATAGATCGTGCCGCGATAGACGAGCGGCGCCGGCTGATTGGTGCCGCCGTCACGCATCGGCCAGATCCACGCGAGCTGCAGCTGGGCGACGTTGCCGGCCGTGATGTCGTCGAGCGGGCTGAAGCTCGTCGCGCTGTAGTCGCGGCGAATCATGGGCCAGTCGCCGGGCGCGGGATTACGCAGCACCTGATCGGTGGCCGGCTGGAAATCCTCGACGGTGCCTTTCACGAGCAATCCAGTTGGACGCGGCGGCGGCGCCCCGCCGGGGCCGGGAGCGCCGGCGCCGGCCGCAATCGGCTCGCCGCTCGCCGCGAGCAGGCGCTGCTCGCCCGGCGCGTTGCCGTTGCGTTGCAGGATGTAGGCCATGACGCCGAGATACGCGTCCTCGCCGAGGCTGCCGGGGCTCTCGGGCGGCATAGTCGTTCGCATCTGCGCGAGCAGATCGTTGGTGCTGCGCGTCCGCCACTTCGCGATGAACTCGTCACCCTGCAGGAACGCGTTCGGCAGGTTGCGCAGCTCCGGGCCGTGACAAGCCGCGCAAGACTGCGTGTAGCTCGCGCGTCCCGCTTCGACCTGCTCCGCGGTGAAAGCAAACGCGAGCTTCGTGGGCAACGCCGCGACGGCGGCCAACGTGACGAGTCGTGCAGAGAGTCTCATGGGCGCATGACCTTTGTTGTTCGTTGACGTCTCGCGGGCTCGAGCCGTCGAACTATAGCGCCGATCGTTCTCGGAGCGAACGCACCCTCTCAAGAGGTGCCGGTGTTACGGTTTCGGTTCGGCGGGAAGCGAGCCAACCGAAACCGTAACACCGGCACCGTCCGAAAGTGTTTCGTTGTCGAGCAGCGCGCGCAGCGCTTGATGCAGCTCGACTTGCTCGCCGCCGAGACCGGCCGCCTTGCGGGCGGCGCTCGTCGCTTCGATCTGCGCGGCGCCGAAGACCTGCAGCTCGAGCAACGCCGGCCGCGCATTGCGCGGCGTGCCGATATCCGCCGGGTGGTTGAATGCGTGCTCGCAGCGCGCGCGGCTCAACGAGTGATACGTCGCGCACGAGGACGGCCGCACGTCGTGCGCGCTGCACAGCCCGTCGCGGAGGAAGGCGCACGCGATGCCGGCGGTGCGATGCTGCTCCGCGGTCAGAGCGTCGATGCGCGCCGCGTTCGTGCGAATCCTCTGCTCGATCCGCTGCGCGTCGCCCGGCGAAGCGCGCGTGCGCAGATAGTCGAGCAAAGCGCTCGCCTCGTGCGCGAAGACGTCGACACGCAAGTGACAGCAGTAGTCGCAACCCGGCGCGCACGCCACGCCAGCGCCGGCGTCTTTCAGCGCCTCGATCTTGGCGTCGACGACACCGTTGAGCCTGCGGCAGAGCCCCGCGCAGGTCGCCGCGTCGCAGCTCGTGCGCAGCGCGGCGGCCGTGTGCTCGAACGTGGCCGTCGCGGCCGGCGCAGATTGCTCGCGTGACAGGTGCATCTCTCGTCGAGCATTCTAAACCCGGTGCTCATGCTGCCGTCCTCGCCGTTTCTGTCCCTGCCTCGCGACGGCCGTGAAGCCTGCTCGGCGGAACCGGCAAGTCCGAAGACTCGTTCCCGCTGACGGACGCCAACACCTTGGCGCGAGCAAGGATGTTCCGGGCCGCATTTACATCCCGGTCGTGCGACTCACCACAGCCGCTACACGTCCATGCTCTCACAGCGAGCCGTCTTAGACCCTGCGGTCCGCTGAGCGCACCGCATTGCGAACAGACTCGCGAGGTGTTCCGCTCGCTGACGACTTCGACAGACCTGCCGGCGTGCTCGCCTTTGTACAGCAACATCTGCCTGAGCATCCCCCAGCCGCTGTCGAGCACGGACTTCCCCAGCCGCGTCCTCGCCAACTTTGGCGCGCTCACGTCGCCAACGACGATGTTCTGATACTGGTCAACGATCCGGCGACTGAACTTGTGCAGAGCATCCCGCCGCCGGTTGGCTGCTCTGCGATGCAGACGCTTCGCTTGGCGCTTGTGGCCGCGGCGCTGCGCCTGGCCAACCTTCTGCTCCGCGTCACGGTAAAACCGCGCTGCCTCTAACGTTTCGCCGTCGCTCGTGGTCGCGACCGACGCCAGCCCAAGGTCGATTCCCACCGCCTCGCGAGGCGCAACGCATCGCGAGACCGCTTGCTCCACCGGCAGGCACAGCCACCAGTCGCCCACGGCGTCCTGCGCGAAGCACCCCTGCTTCCATTTCACGCCGTCCAGTCGCTCGGCCTCGAATACGCGGAACATCTTGCCCGCAAAGCGCAGGTGCTTGCCTTTGCGCTTCACGCTCGCCGCCTTGAACGGCACCCACCCGAGCGAACGCCTCGCGCCCCGGCTCACGCGCCAACGGAGCCTCTGCTTCCGGACCGCATTGCGCTTCGTCGCGTACTCCGTGCAGACGCGCTGAATCGTGTCGGCACCGATCCGCTTCATGTACTGCGTGCTGCCTGCGGTCTCGTTACAGAGGTCGAAGCCCGAGAGCCAACGGCCGAGGTTGCCGAGCACCGTCGCGGCGCGCTCATTGCAGAAGTTCCACGCCTGGTTGACTTCCACCGCCGCAGCGTTCAGCCATGAGTAAGACTCGGGCCGGATCTTGAGCCGCAGAGTCAGCGTGACGCATGCGGCAGGAACTCGATTCATTTTGCGCTGGCGCTCCCGTTCCGTTTCACTTCACAGCTCGCCGGCGAGTCGCAATGTCCTGCCCTCGCGCTTCATCGAGCATTCTAAACCCAGCGTGACGATGCGAGCCGCTATACTCCAGGCCTCATACCTTGACGATTGGGGGTTTGCTCATGCCTGCTTCGTTGACCGTTCGTGCCGCACTCGTCGCTTGCTCGCTCGGCTTCACCGCCAGCGCGCTCGCCGCTCTCGCTCCGGATTTCGTTGAGAAGCTCACGTCCGAGCAACGACCTCTCGAGGACCGCGTCAGAGACGGCGCGCGGCGCCCGTATCAGGTCATGCAGCTCCTGGGTGTCGACGCCGGGCAGACGCTGCTAGACGTCGGCGCCGGCGGCGGCTGGTTCACGCGGGTCCTGTCGGGGGCCACGGGCCCGACCGGCAAGGTCATCGCGCAGTTCGGCCCTCGCGCGTTGCAGCGCGAGAACGGCCAGGGGCCGAAGGATCTCGCGGCCTCGCTCGGCAACACGGAAGCCTACTTCGGCAACGTCAGCGAGCTGCCGCCGAATAGCGTCGACAGGGCGATCACGGCGCTGAACATGCACCACATGAACGCCGAGCGTGCCGGCCCGTACCTGAAGGAGATTCTCGCGGTGCTGAAGCCCGGCGGCCGAGCGGCGATCATCGATCACGTCGGCGTGGCCGGCAACGCCAACAACGGCATGTTGCACCGGATGCTGCCGTCCGACGTCAAGACGTGGATTCAGCAGGCTGGGTTCGAAATCGTGTCGGAGCCCGACATCCTGCGCACGACGGCCGACGATCACACGCTGTCGGTCGACGACCCGCGCTTGGGCCGCGACATCGATCAGTTCATGTTCATCGTCCGCAAGCCGCAGCGTTAACGCACACGGCGCGTGCCTCGGCGAGAGGCGCGCGCCGTTTTCTAATCTACTCCCGGCCCTCGAGTGCTTCGAGCGAGTAGTTGCGGTACGTCAGCTCCTCGCACTTGTCGTCGGCGTACGGCGCGTCGGCCGGTAGCACGGTGTCGGTGCCCGCGTACTTGTCCGTGAAGGTCGCCGGGTCTTCGGCGGTGTAGTCGCGCTTCAGCGCCATCGTCGCGGGGTCGAGCGAGAAGCGCTCGACGACGTGGAGCTGCGCGCCGTGCGGAACGTTGCCGGCGATGATGCCCGGCGTGAACCCGACGGTGTCGACAACGAGCGTGTCGCCGTCCCACTTGCCGATCGAATGGCCGCCGCGGCTCGGCGTGACGTTCGCCGGATGACTCGCCACCTTCGTGTAGATCGTGCGCTTGAGGCCGCGGCCGTACTCGATCGTGATCGCGTCGGCGCCCTTCGTGATGCGGTTGATCGGGCCGTCGAACACCCAATCGAACAGGATGCTCGTGATCTCGCAACGTGCGCGCGGGCTGTCCGACGGCGGCTTCGCTTTCAGCACGTCCGATGCCGCTTGACCTGTCGGCGTGAACGTCACGGGGCGCGCGCCCCAGCCGGCGTTCGGCACGTTTTCGAATTTGATCTGGCCGGACTCGACACCGGGGACCATGCTCTTCGGCACGAGCCCGCCCCGACCTTCCGGCGGACGCGCGATCAAGTACTGCTCTTGCGCCCAATCGCCATAGATATTCGGCTCGCCGCTCGCGACGCGCGCCGGCCGATCGGCCCGCCCCTGCGTCGATGTGGTCAGCTGCTGGTAACGCTCGAAGGTCGTGTCGTCGAGCTTCAGTGTCTCGATGTAGCACGAGGCCGGATCGTCGCGATGCGGGTTGCCGTTGACGACGACGTGCTTGCCCGGCACGAACATCTCTGGCGACCAGCCCGAGCGACGCAGCACTGTCGCCGCACGCATCTCGCAGCGCATCGGTTGGATCTTGCCGTCGGCCGTCTTCGCGTCGAAGTAGAGGTACGCGTGCGGATTGACGAAATCGATTCCCGTCAACGTGCCTTCGATGGTGACGTCTTTGGTCGGATCGAACCGGCCGAAACCGTGATGCGCCCAGACGGGTGCGGCCAGCACAATGCTAGCGAACGCAAAGACCTTCAGCGCTTTGGACATGGGTCCCCTCGAGCTCCCTCATGGCGACGGCAACTGCCGCGCGACGAGTATTGCACGCCCCGCAGGGGGCCTGCGAGCCGTCAGACGTCGACCCACATCCTGAGCAAATTATGGTACGTACCGGTCAGCGCCACGACCGACGAGTGACCCTGGCCGAGCTCGGCGACGAGGCGCTGCACGGCGGCGTCGAGATCGAATAGCACTCGGCGCTGTGCGTCGTCGCGAATCATGCTCTGGATCCAGAAGAACGACGCGACGCGCTCACCCGAGGTCACGGGCGTCACGTGATGCAGGGACGACGCCGGGTAGAGGATCAGGTCGCCGGCGGCCAGCTTCACGGCATGCGCGCCGTAGGTGTCTTCGACGGTCAGCTCGCCGCCTTCGTAGCTGTCGGGCTCGCTCAAGAATAGTGTAGCCGACAGGTCGCTGCGCAATCGCTCGGTGCCGCCGCGCTTCAAGCGCACGGCATTGTCTACGTGCATACCGAACCGCTCGCCACCCGAATAACGGTTGAACAGCGGCGGCCAAACCTTGGCCGGCAGAGCGGCGGCCATGAACAGTGCGTTGCGGCCGAGCGCATCGAGCACGATCTCGCCCGCGCGCTTTGCGGCGCTGCTATCTTCGGGAAGCTGGCGATTGCGTTTCGCGAGCGCAGCCTGCGGGCCGCTCGTGACGTTGCCGTCGACCCAGTCGGCCGCGTCGATGAGCCAGCGCACCTCGGCCACCTGCGCGCTCGTCAACACCTCGGGGATCTGAATCATCATGCCGCTGGATCGCGAACACGCGCCGCCCGGCGCGCTCGAGAGATCAGAGTCGCCAGGTCAGACTCAAGACGGCGGAGCGCCCCGAGCCCGGCGTCGCCCAACCGCTCGTCGCGTTGTTGCGGATGCGCTCGTAATACACCTCGTCGGTCACGTTATCGATGTTGAGCTGCAGCGCGAGGTTGTCATTCCAGTCGTAGGTCGCCATCGCGCGCTGTGTCAGGTACGAGTCGGTGTAGAACAGATCCGCCGTCGCGCTCGTGCGCGCGAACGTGTACTCGCCTTGATACGTCACACCGTAGCCAACTGTGAACGCGTCCGAGATCCGGAACGTGCTCCAGAGGCTCGCCGAATGCTCCGGCGTATTCGGCAGCGGGTCACCGGCGAGGACGTCGATCGAGCCGCCGAGAATCGCCTGATCCGAAACGGACTGAATCACCTCGCTGTCGAGGTACGTGTAGTTCGCGAAGATCGACCACTTCGTGCCGATCGAGCCGGCCGCGCCGAGCGCGATGCCGTCCACGCGCGAATTGCCGTCGAGCTGCTGCTCCGGAATCGCGGGGTCGCCCGATGGCACGCGGAAGCTGCTGCGCTCGTTGCGGAACACCGCGGCCGTCAGGGACAGACGGCTGCTCACGTCGACCTTGCCGCCGATCTCTAGCGTCTCAGCTTCCTCCGGATCGACGTTGCAGTTCGCCACGACGTCGCAGGTGCCGTTGACGCTGGCTTGCGAAGGCGTCTCCGAGTTGCCTTGCGCAACGTAGATGCTCGAGCTCTCGCCCGGCTTGAACACGAAGCCGACGCGATACGAGCCGAGATAGTCGACGTTGTGCGCATCCGGGTTCTGGACGACGACGGGCTCGGCCGGCGGCGCCGGATACGGCGTCTGGATGTTCGCGAGCCGGCTGAACGCGTCGTTGTTCTCGTAGCGCACGCCCGCGTTGACTTCGAATCGCTCGGTGAGCTGCACGCGATCGAAGACGTACGCGGCGCGATTGTCGACCCGACCGTCCGCGCGCTGCGTATAGATGATGTTCACGGGTCCCGTGTAGACGTGGTCGGGATTCTCGATGCTCATCGGCGGCAACACCGGGTTCGGCAACTCGCCGAGCGGATTGCGCAGGCCGCTGCCGTTGTCGCGGTGGTAGGTCTCCTCGGACAACGAGAAGCCCGTGACGAGCGTGTGCTCGACAGCGCCCGTGGCGAACTCGAGCGTGAAGTCGGTTTGATTGACGAGAATCTCGTTCGTCGTGTCACGCACGGTGCCGCTGCGGTTCGGCACGAACGTGCCCGGCGCGGCGCACGCGGCCCCGGTCCACGGATTGACGCCGGTCTCGACGCACCACGCGCCCTGCGGCTGATTCGCGAACGTGAATTGGTCGACCTGCTGCCAGCGCGTCAGATTGCGCAGCGAGAAGCCGTCGCTGAAGTCGTGATCGACGATCGTCGTGAACGCGTCGACGCCGATCTCCTGAGAGTCGACGTTCGAGTAGCCGTAGTAGGCCGTCGTCGGCACACCGGGAAGCGGGCCGTCGTTGTACGGCCCGTTCGCGTACGGCACACCGTACTGCGGAATGTTGTCGTCCTCCTGCCGCAAGTACGAGAGCGTCACGCGCGTCGACTCGCCGCCGAGCTCAACCGAGGGCGCGACGCCCCAGCGCTCGAAGCGCTCGACGTCGCGACCGGGCACGTCGTTGCGGTGCCCCATGACGTTGAGCCGCACGTTCGCGGCGTCGCCGACTTGCGATTCCGAGTCCAGCGTGAAGCGCGCGTACGAGTCGCCGCCGCCGGCGAAGTCGAGCACGGTGCCGGGCATGCCGGTCGGCCGCTTCGTCACGAGGTTGATCGAGCCGCCGACCGAGCCCGCGCCCGTGTAAACGGAGTTCGCGCCCGAGACGAGCTCGAGCTGCTCGAGATTGAACGGGTCCGTGCGGCTGTACTGCGCGCTGTCGCGCACGCCGTCGGTCGAGATGTCGCCGGAAGCCGTGTAGCCGCGGAGGTTGACGCCGTCGCCGTAGCCGCCGCCACCCTCGCCGGCCGTGAACGTAATGCCCGGTAACGTCGAGAGGACCTCGCGCATCGTCAGCAGATTCTGTTGGTCCATGATCTCGCGCGGGACGAGCGTGATCGTTTGCGGTGTCTCGAGCAGCGGCGCGGTATAGCGAGTGCCCAAGCCCTCGTCGAGGCGCTTGCCGATAACCTCGACGACGTCGCCCGCCGCATCGTCCTCGGCCGCGTGCGCCACGCCCGCCGCGAGGCTTGCGGCCCCTAGCCAGGCTCCGGCACTCCACTTGCCCCGCCCGATGCTCCGAACGCCACCCCGAGAAACTTTCGCGCTCACGTCCAACGCTCCTGACAATGCAAATGCGAGTTGTTCGCATTCTCAAACAGCCCGTCGGCAAATGCAACTCATTCTCAACATGCGCCTCTCGCAGGCGAACCGGTTGGAGATTCGGCTGCGCCTGCGCCAGTGCTACGATCGACGGAGCGACCGACATTCCTGAGGGGGAACAATGAGAACGCGTGTATCAGCGCTCTCCATCGCGGTATTCGCAGCACTCGCCGGCGCCTCCGTTTCGACGCGAGCGCAGAC
>Ga0075418_10005282_pt1 | contig 14620 bp, 10 predicted proteins | sample SoiMetdeltSBSDD2_FD_81776 | JGI IMG/M metagenome (GOLD analysis project Ga0075418, IMG submission 81776) | Bulk soil microbial communities from a Populus tree surrounding site in Tennessee, USA - Soil MetaG P. deltoides SBSDD2 | ecosystem: Environmental > Terrestrial > Soil > Tree plantation...
AGAGGTTCGCGCGCGGCTCGCGGCGCAGGAAGATGAACTGCGCGTCCGGGAAAATCTCCAGGAAGAACGGGATGCGCAACGCGTTCTTCGGCGTCTTCTCGAGGAGCCGGATCCTCGCACCGCCCGCCGGCGCCGCACCGTTGCGATCGAGTACGCGCGCCGAGAAACGGCGCCGCAGCTCCGTCACGATGGCGGACGTCGCCTCTGCGCGCGTCAGGCGATTGGACGTGACCGCGCCGCGCCCCGGCCGGAGCGCCGCGATGCTCTCGATGAGCGCATGGCTCTCGCCGCCGATCGTGTAGACGCCCGCCGCCTGCGCCAGCGTCTCGAACAGCAGCGTGCTGCCTGCGCGCGGGGCGGAGAGGATGATGAGCGGGCGCTCGACGACAGGCGGCTCGTCGGGCGCGACCGGGCGGCCGGGTGCCTGCGTCACGGGACGCCGCGGCTGCACACGCGCCGCAGCCGGGGGCGAATCCGCGCGTGCAGCGGCAGCAGCGTCCGCATTGAATTCCGTCGCCTCGCGATGCGTCCCGCCCGCGCCCGCGAGCAGGTGCGAGAAGAGCCGCGCGCGCAGCACCGCGAGCGCGCTGTAACCGGTGCTCGCGAGCTTGACGTGCGGCAGCTGCGCAACGCGCTTACGCGTCGCGTCGATGAGTTGTTCGTAGCGACCGCGGCCAGCCGGTGCCTCGCCGACGAGCGACCAGAGCGCACGCCAGTCGTGGCAGAAATCGATCACTGAGGCGATGAACTGGTCGACGGCGGCTCTCGACTCCGGGCGCTCGTCCGCCGGCGCGAGGTCGCCGAGCAGGTCGAACGCGAGCTGCTCAACCTCGGCGGGCGCCATGACAGGCGCCATGTTGAAGCGCTCGATCAGGAGCTGGGGGCGGGCGCCCGCGTCGAATTCGACGAGTGGCACATCGGGGGCCAGCCGGTCGAAACCGTCCGACTGGGCGTTTGCGACCAGTCGCCAGAATGCTGAAGTGCCGGCGGTGTCGGCAACGAGGTGGATGCGTGCCTCGGGCGAGCCGTTCAGTACCCGGTGCTCGCGCCAGTTGTCGAAGATCCACGCTTCGCCGGACGCCATGTGCACGTTTTCATTTCCGCAGTGGAAGCGGACTTCGGGTTGCGTGATGACGGGTATGTGCACACGCACGCGATGGAACCAGTGCCGGTTCATGTCGCCGTGCGGCGGCACCTCGGCGCCGGCCGCGAGTCGCATCAGGCGCGAGCGCGACCAGACCGTGTCGAAGGACGCGAGTGTCTGCTGGATGTAGGGGCAGGCGGCGAGCGCCGGGGTCGGGCGCATCTCGCCGTTGATGTCGTCGTTGTCGCCGCCGCCGACCGTGATGAGCCGGGCCGCGGTATTGCCCTCGTGCTCCTTGGGATGGCGCGACCAGGCTGATGCGGGAAGCGCCTCGACCTCGGCCCTGAGCCGCCCGACGTCGAAGCGGACCGGCAGCCGGTAGAAGGGCTTCGGGAGCTTCACCCGTCCGCGCTAGTTGTAGCCCGCGCCGAAGCGGAATGTCGCGCTCACCCCATAGGTCTGGGGCTTGCCGTAGACGCCCGCGACGACGCCGGCGAATAGCGAGCTGTCGAAGGCGTACACGCGGTATTCCTCGTCGGTGAGGTTGTCGCCCCAGAGCGCGACCTCCCAGCGCCCGTCCTCGGCTCCGTAGCCGATGCGCGCATTCAGCAGGGTGTAGCCCTTTTCCTTCTCGACCGGGGCGCAAAGAACCGTAAAGCAGAAATCGTCGGTGTACTGCACGTCCCCCTGCACGAATGCGACTCCGCCGCCAAGCCCGAACTCGTAGCGCGCCAGCGCGTTGCCCGAGAAGCTCGGCGCCTGCGGCAGGTCGTGCTCCACCTCCGTGATGCTGTCCGGCAGGATGATGTCCTCTACGTTCGAGCTCAGCGCGGAGACGCCGAGCTGCAGCGTCAGGCCGTCCACGGGATGCGAGTTGATCTCCGCCTCGAGACCGTAGGCCGTTGCGGGCAGGTTGATGACCGTCTGGTTGTAGCCGAGCTGCACGAAGGCCTGGTAGTCCTCGTAGTCGTAGTAGAAGGCGCTCGCATCGAAAGTGGTCGTCCCGGCGATCGTCGACTTGAAGCCGATTTCGAAGGCATTCAGGACCTCCGGATCGAAGGGGATGCCGTTCAGGAACTGCGCGTTCGTGCCGAGCGGCGTGACGGGCGGGAAATCGGCGAACGGAGTGCCGGTCGAAAACGAGAAGCCGCCGCTCTTGCTGCCACGGTTGTAGCTCGCGAACAGCAGCAGGTCGTCGTTGACGCGATAGTCAAGCTCGAGGCGCGCGGTGACGTCGTCGAATGTCGGCGTCGCGTCCGATGGCGTCAGCGTGATCGGCACGACCGTTTCGTCGAACGGGACGCCGAAAGCGGTGCCGACGACCTGCGTCTTGTCGAACGCGATGTGCATCTGGTTGCTCGGCTCGTCGCCGTAGTACGCGCCCTCTCGCTCGTCGCGCCAGTAACGCAGGCCCGCGATGAGGCTCATCTTTTCCGTCGCCTTCCATTCGTTCTGAAGGAAGACCGCGAACGAGGTCGTGTCCTGCGAGGCCGTGATGACCGGAATATAGGCGCAGTCAGGCGTGCACCCTGTGAAGATGTCGGCGTAGAAAGGATCGGCGAACTGGCCGGTGTAATCGCCGGAGACATCCATGAAATACAAGCCGCCGACAAGGTGATTGTTCCCGAAATCCCCGGACAGGCGCAGCTCTTCCGAGAACTGCTCGATGTCGCTGCCCTGGTAGAAGACGACGCCGAGGACCGGCGAGGCGTCGCCGCCCTCGGTGTAAAACTTGTCGGCGTCCTGGTAGTCGGTGATTGAAACGAAGTCCAGATCTCCGATTCGGGAGTCGATGCGCAGCGTCGCGGCCTTGATCTCCCGGTCGACATACGATGGCGAAGTTTCTTCCGTCGCCCACGGATCGCCGCCCCGGCTCGGAATGATGGCTGGATTCTGGAAGCCGGTGCCGGCGTCGCCAGGCCCTGTGCCCCAGAAGGCGCAAGCGACGTCCGCCGGGGTGAATTCGCCCTGCCGTTGCGCGTTCGGGCAGGCCGGTTCATGCGAATAGAGGCCTGCCTGGCGCTCATGATCCGCCTTCAGGTAGCGCAGGATCAGGTTGACGTCCGTTCCGTCCGTGGGTTGCCACTCGAGCCGGCCGCGCAGGGCGTAGTGGTCATTCGCGCCGATGTCCTTGAAACCCGGATTCAAGTTGTCGATGTAGCCATCGTCCTGATTGCTGATGAATGCGAGGCGCGCCCCCCATGTGTCCGAGAGTGGGCCAGACAGCGCGCCTTCGAAGATCTGCTGGTTGAAGCGGCCGAATGTCGCCGAGGCATAGCCTTCGAATTGGTCGGAGGGCTTGCGCGAAATGAACTGTATCGCGCCGCCCGTCGCGTTTCTGCCGAACAGCGTGCCCTGCGGGCCGCGCAGCGTCTCCACGCGCTCGAGGTCGAAGACCGGGAAGCTCGCAAGGTTGATCGAGCTCGAGTAGCTGTCGTCCTGGTAGACGGCGACCGGTGGCTCCTGCTCGTCGCCGTAGCTGTTCTGCGCGACGCCGCGGATGTTGAACACCACCTGCGACGACGAGTACGCATTCATCTTGAGGCTCGGCACTGCGCGCACGATGTCCGTGGCGGTCTTGATGTTGAGGTCCTCGAGGTTGTCCGCGCCGAGCGGCGTCACGGAGATGCCGACGTCCTGGATGTTCTGCTCGCGGCGCTGCGCAGTGACCACGACTTCCTCGATGCGCGCGGGCGCCGCGGCGGGCGTCTGTTCGGCCTGGTCGGCCAGTGAAGTTCCTGCTGCGCAGGCCAGCGACGCAAGAAGCGCCGTACGGACCGCGACCCGGACATTCGTCCGCTCATAACTGCGCATGATCAACCCCCTCGTTGTGCTTCTCTCAGCCATCCCAGGACATAGCCCGAAAAGGAGCGCCCGGACTCCAGATGGTACTCCTCGTCGCTCCGCCGCCACAAAACGACCTCCGCCTTGGCGAAGAGCGTCCTTGTGCACATGCCGACCGGATAGCGCTCGGGCGCCAGGTCGAGCGGACAGCCGCTCGCCAGCAGTTCGCGCGCGCCCGGTCCGCTCACTGAAAGCGCGACCTGCCGGTGCGTGACGTCCACGAGCGAATGCGGCAGCCCCGCCATCGCATTTTCAAGCGCCGCAAAAACCGCGTTCCCTTCGCCGGCCGGCGCCAGCAGCAACCATTCGTCGGGACCGAGCCACAGCGCGGCACGTTCCGCCGAGGCTTCTGCGCGGCAGGAGACGGTGGGGAATGCGACGCCGAAAGCGCGGCTCGCCGCTTCGCGCGCGGCCGGCCCGCCCTGGAAGATGAAGCGCGTGGTGGGACCCAGCGTCCGGATCGCGTCGTTGCGTTCAAGCATGGAGCTTCGCACCGTCCGGGTCATAGAACGCCGGTTTCGTCACCGTGACTTCGATTTCGCCTCTGGGCATTGCGATCCATAGCGTCTCTCCGATGCGCGCGCGGCCGCCCGCGACCATCGCAAGCGCGATCGGATGCCCGAGCGCGGCGCTCGCGTAGGACGAGGTGACGTGCCCGATGAGCTTCATCGGCGCCCTCTGTCCCGGCGTCGCGACGACCTGCGCGCCTTCTTCCAGCAGGGAACCGCCCTTCGCGAGGAGGCCGACGAGCTGCTTGCGCTCGAGCGACTTCATCGCCGGCCGCTCGAGCGAGCGCTTGCCGACGAAGTCCGGTTTCTTGCGGCCGATCGCCCAGGCGAGACCCGCGTCGTCCGGCGTCGCGGTACCGTCCGTGTCCTGGCCGACGATGACGTATCCCTTTTCCGCGCGCAGCACGTGCATCGTCTCGGTTCCATAGGGCGTGATGCCTGCGTCGCGGCCCGCGCCGTGCACCGCCTCCCATACCGCGCGCCCGTAATCCGCCGGCACGTTGATCTCGTAGCCGAGTTCGCCGGTGAAGCTGACGCGAAAGAGCAGCATGGGAACGCCGAGGATGCGGCCCTCGGCGATGGCCATGTGCGGCAGCGCCGAACCCGAGAGGTCGAGGTCCGTCACGAGCGGCTCGAGGATGTCGCGCGCGCGAGGCCCCTGCACGGCGATGACCGCCCATTGCTCCGTCACCGAGGTGAGCCACACCTCGAGGTCCGTCCATTCCGTCTGGCGGTAGTCTTCCATCATCGCGAGCACGCGCGCCGCGCCGCCGGTCGTCGTTGTCACGTGGAAGCGGTCGGGCGCAAGGCGCGCGATCACGCCGTCGTCGTAGATGAAGCCGTCCTCGCGCAGCAGGATCCCGTAGCGCGACCGTCCCGGTGCGAGTCCCGAGAAGTCGTTGACGTAGAGGCGGTTCAGGAACTCCGCCGCGCCGGGGCCGACGACCGCGATCTTGCCGAGCGTCGAGGCGTCGAAGATCCCGCAGGACGCCCGCACGGCTCGGCACTCGCGTGCGACCGCGGCGTGTATGTCCTCGCCTGCTTGCGGAAAGTAGCGCGCGCGCTTCCACTGACCGACGTCCTCGAAGACCGCGCCGCGCGCGACCGCGCAGTCATGCATCGGCGTCGTGCGCACCGGGTCGAACAGGTCGCGGCGCGCAAGCCCTGCGAGCGCGCCGAAGGTGACCGGCGTGTACGGCATGCGGAACGTCGTGTGCCCGACCTCTGGGACGGGCTTGCCGAGCCTCGCGGCGACGAGGCCGAGCGCATTGAGGTTCGAAGTCTTGCCCTGGTCCGTCGCCATGCCGACGGTCGTGTAACGCTTCACGTGCTCGATGGAGCGGAAGCCTTCTTGCGTCGCGAGCGCGAGGTCGTTCGCGGTCACGTCGTTCTGGAAATCCACGAAAGCCTTGCCGCGGCTTGCCGCCGGCAAAGACTGCCTCGCGGCGGGTGCGGCCTTGCGCGCCGCACGCTCGCCGCTCACCACGTACCCGTGCGCCGTGCCCCGGCAACCGCAGGCCTCGGCCGCGGCGAGCCCCGCGGCAGCGCCGTCCACGAGCGCTGCTGCGAGGCCGTAGACGCCGCGGCAGGCGCCGGCCGATCGCTCGCGCTCCGCGGACTGAGACGGAACAAACGAGCGCGCGGAATCGCTCCAGGTAAGCCGCCCGCGCGACTGCGAGAAAAGGTGCACGGACGGCACGAAGCCCGCAGACATCAGCACGAGGTCGCAGGCCACGGTCCGGCCGTCGATCTCGACACCGCTGATGCGTCGGCCGCCCTGCGTCCCGGTGACGTTCGCGCCGGTGCCCAGGTCCACGACAGCAGCGATCTCGACGCCCGCGGCTTCCAGATCGTGCGCGGCATCGATCGCGACATTGTTCGTCGTGATGACGACCGCGCGCGTGCCGGTGCGCACGCCGTAGCGCCTGAGGTATGTCCGCGCGGCACCCGCCAGCATGACGCCGGGCCGGTCATTACCCGGAAACACGACCGGCTGCTCAATCGCGCCGGCAGCGAGCACGACCTCGCGCGCACGCACTTGCCACAGGCGCTCACGCGCGGCACCGGCCGGCGGGTCGGCAAGGTGATCGGTCAGCCGCTCGACGAGGCCGAGATGGTTGTGCGGGAAATAGCCGAAGGCCGTCGTGCGTGGAAGTAGCGTGATGCGCGGGCTCCCCGAGAGCGCCGCAAGCGTTTCTGCGAGCCAGGCGCCCTCGTCGCGACCCTCGATCCTTGCGGCGCCGCCATCCAGCAGCGTTCCGCCTTGTTCCGGCTGCTCGTCGCAGAGGATCACGCGCGCGCCGGCCTCGAGCGCGGCGCGTGCCGCGGCGAGGCCCGCCGGTCCCGCGCCCACGACGAGCACGTCGCAATGCGCAAAGCGCTGCGCATACGTATCCGGATCCGGCTCCCGCGGCGCCTTGCCGAGCCCTGCTGCACGCCGGATAAGCGGCTCGTACACCGCGGCCCATGCCCCGCGCGGCCACATGAAAGTCTTGTAGTAGAAGCCCGCCGGGAAAAGCGGCGAGAGGAAGTCGTTCAGCCGACCGGCGTCGAATTCGAGGCTCGGCCAGCGGTTCTGGGACTCGGCGACGAGCCCGTCATAGAGCTCGACCTGCGTCGCGCGCAGGTTCGGCGTCTCGCGCGCGGCATCGCGGCGGATCGTCACGAGCGCGCTCGGCTCCTCCGCGCCCGCGGTCATGATGCCGCGCGGGCGGTGGTACTTGAAAGAGCGGGCGGCGAGGTGCACGCCGTTCGCGAGCAGCGCGGAAGCCAGCGTGTCGCCCTGCAATCCCTCGAGCGGCCGGCCGTCGAAGCTGAAGCGTAATGGGCGCGAGCGGTCGACGCGCCCGCCCGACGGCGTGCGATACGCGCTCACGGAGCGCCGCCCCGCGGCGGCTTCTCGCCGATCCGGTAGGTCGCGGCGATGCGGTCCGTCGTCGTGTCGCGGACCGCGTTGAAGAAACGCCCGCAGCCGCGCAGGTGCCGCCAGCGCTCCGCGTGAGGCCCGCGCGGATTCGCGCGCAGGTACAGGTATTCGACCCATCGCTGGTCGTCGAGCTCCGCGGGCCGCGCCGGCCGCGCGAGGTGCGCCTGCCCGCCGTATGAGAACTCGATCTCGGGGCGCGGTCCGCAGTAGGGGCAATCGATCAGCAACATCCGGAAAACCCCGGCCTCAATGCGCGACACCGGCCGCGGAGGCCTCGTCGATCAGCCAGCCGTCGCGGAAGCGCTCGAGCGCGAATGGCGCCGCGATCGGGTGCGGCTCGTCCTTCGCCATGGTCCAGGCGAAGACGTGCGCGGAGCCGGGCGTCGCCTTGAATCCGCCCGTGCCCCAGCCGCAGTTTACGAAGAGGCCAGGCACCGGCGTCCTGCCGATGACCGGCGAGCGGTCCGGTGTCACGTCGACGATGCCGCCCCAGTTCCGCAGCATCCTGAGGCGCCGGAAACAGGGGAACAGTTCGCAGATCGCCTCGAGCGTGTGCAGGTTGATGTGCAGCGCCCCGCGCTGCGTGTACGAGGTGTAACTGTCCGTGCCGGCACCGATCACGAGCTCTCCCTTGTCGGACTGGCTGATGTAGGCGTGGACGCTGTTCGACATCACGACGCACGGGAACACGGGCTTGACCGGCTCCGACACGAGCGCCTGCAGCGGAAAGCTCTCGAGCGGCAGGGCGATGCCTGCCATGCGCATCACCACGCTGGAGTTCCCGGCAGCGACGACTCCGACCTTCGGCGTGCGGATGAGGCCTCGCGTCGTCTCGAGCGCCTCGACGGCTCCGCCCGGGCCGCGGCGGATCCCGGTGACTTCGCAGTTCTCGACGATGTCCACGCCGAGCGCATCGGCCGCTCGCGCGAAGCCCCAGGCGACCGCGTCGTGCCGCGCCGTGCCGCCGCGACGCTGCAGCGTCGCGCCGACGACCGGGTAGCGGATGTCCCGCGCGATGTTGAGCGGCGGGCAAAAGGCCTTCGCCTCCTCCGGTGTCAGCCATTCGTTGTCGACGCCGTTGCAGCGATCGGCGTGCAGGATCCGCTTCAGGAGCTGCGCGTCGTGCACCGTGTGCGCGAGCATCATGACGCCGCGCGGCGAGTACATGACGTTGTAGTTGAGCTCCTGCGACAGGCCCTCCCACAGCCTAAGCGCGTGGTCATAGAGCGCAATGCTCTGGTCGAACAGGTAGTTCGAGCGAATGATCGTCGTATTGCGGCCGGTGTTGCCGCCGCCGATCCAGCCTTTCTCGACGACCGCGATGTTCGTGAGGCCGTGCTCGGCTGCGAGGTAGTACGCAGTGCCGAGCCCATGCCCGCCGCCGCCGACGATGACGGCGTCATAGGCCGGCTTCGGCTCCGCGTGTCGCCACTGCTCGCGCCAGCCGCGGTGCCGCGAAAGGCTCCGCCACAGGAGCGAGAGGCCTGACCAGTTTTGCGGCTTCAAGGCAGCACCGTCTTCAGGCGCGGAGATCCTTGTTTTCGGGATCGTACGGCGAGTCTACGAGCACGGTCGCGTCCTTGCGCTCGCCCAGGATCTCGATCGCGATCTTCGTTCCAACCTCCGCGAATTCCGGCTTCACGTAGCCGATCGCGAGGCTCTTCTTCAGCACGTGCCCGTAATATCCCGAAGTCGCGCGGCCGATCATCTTCCCCTTGGCGTCGAACAGCGGCTCGTTACCGAGAGGATCGGCATCCTTCACGCCGTGCACGTCGAGCGTCACGAAGCGGTTCGGTATGCCGGCCGCGAGCTGGCGCTCGAGCGCGGCGCGCCCCGTGAACTCGCCCTTCTTCATGCGCACGAAGCGGTCGAGGCTCGCCTCGAAGGGCGTGTTCTCGCGGGTCAGGTCGCTGCCCCACATGCGGTAGGACTTCTCCATGCGCAGCGACTCCATCGCGCGCATGCCCGCCATGCCGATGCCGAACTCCTCGCCCGCCGCGAAGATCGCCTCGAAGAGGTGATTGGCGTACTCGATCGGGAAGTGCAGCTCCCAGCCGAGGCTGCCGACGAAGTTGACGCGCAGCAGGTACACGTCCGTCGCGAGGCCGACCTCCGCCTCCTGCCCGGTGAGCCAGGGGAAGCTCTCGTTGTCGAGTTTCGTGTCCGTGAGCTTCGCGAGCACGTCGCGCGAGCGCGGGCCCGCGAGCACGAAACAGCCGCGCGCGGTCGTGATGTTCTGGAGCGACACCGAGCCGTCCCGCGGCAACCGCTTGGCGAGGAGGTCGCTGTCGTAGCGCTCGGCCGCGCCCGCGCTCACGACATAGAAGAACTCCTCGCCCAGCTTCGTGATCGTGAATTCCGAGCGGATGCCGCCCCGCTTCGTGAGCGCGTGGGAGAGCGCCATGCGCCCGACCTTCGCCGGCACCTTGTTGGCGACGAGGGAATCGAGCCAGGCCTCGGCACCGGGGCCGCGCACGAGATGCTTGGTGAAGGGAGTGAGGTCGATGACGCCGACCCGTTCCCGCAGCCGACGGCACTCGTTGCCGACATGCTCGAACCAGTTCGTGCGGCGGAAGCTCCAGTCGTCCTTCGCCGCGACGCCGGCCGGCGCGAACCAGTTCGCGCGCTCCCAGCCGTAGCGCTGCCCGAACACCGCGCCCATGCGCTTCAGCTTCTCGTACACCGGGCTGGTCTTCGACGGACGAGCGTCCGGCCGCTCCTCGTCCGGGTAGTGGACGGTGAAGACGTTGCGGTAGGTCTCTTCGTTCTTGGGGACGACGTAGCGCTTGCCGGCGTAGGCGCCGAAGCGACGCGGATCGGCCGCGAGCATGTCGATGCCCGGCTCGCCCTCGACGATCCATTCCGCGAGCTGCCAGCCCGCCCCACCTGCCGCCGTGATGCCGAAGCTGTGCCCTTCGTTCAGCCAGACGTTCGGCAGGTCCCAGGCCGGCCCGATCAGCGCGGTCCCGTCCGGCGTGTACGAGATCGGCCCGTTGACGAGGTCCTTGATGCCGCAGTTGGCGAGCGCGGGCACCCGACGCTGCGCGCCCTCGACGTGCGGCACGAGCCGCTCGAGGTCGCCGTCGAAGAGGCTCTTCCCGAACCAGGACGGAACGCCGTCGGCGAAGCGCGCGGGGGCACCGGGCTCGTAAGGCCCGAGGATCCAGCCCATGCGCTCCTCGCGGATGTAATACGACTGGTCGGGCTCGCGCATGACGGCGAGCTCGCGTCCGCCGCCCTGGCGGTAGGCCTTCAGCTCGCGCGACTCCTCATAAACGATGTACTGGTGCTCGACCGGGATCGCCGGCACGGAGAGGCCGAACATCTTGCCGGTCTGGCGCGCGTAGTTGCCGGTCGCACAGACGACGTGCTCGCAGGTGATCTCGCCCTTCGTGGTCGCGAGCTTCCACTCGCCCGAGGGCGTTCGCGCGACGGCCGTCACCTCGGTCTGCTCGTAGATCTCCGCGCCCTTCGCCCGCGCACCCTTGCGGAGCGCCATCGTGAGGTCCGCTGGCGCGATGTGGCCGTCTTGCGGGTGGTAGAGCGCGGCGATGACCTCAGCCGTGTCGTCGCTGCCGCCGAGCTCGAGGAGCGGCCAGAGGCTTTTCACCTCGGCCGGGCCGATGATCTCGAAGGGCACGCCGATCGTGTTCGCGGTGCCACAGTACTTCTGGTACTCGTCGAGGCGGTCGCGCGAGGTCGCGAGCCTGAGATTCCCGGTCGCGTGGAAGCTGACGTCCTGCCCGGTCTCGGCCTGGAGGCGCTTGTAGAGGTCGACCGAGTACTTGTGGAGCTGGCCGACCGTGTAGCTCATGTTGAAGAGCGGCAGCAGGCCCGCGGCATGCCAGGTCGAGCCGGCCGTCAGCTCGGAGCGCTCGACGAGGACGACATCGGACCAGCCCTTGTGGGCCAGGTGGTAGAGCGTGCTGACGCCGACGACGCCCCCGCCGATCACGACCACCCGCGCATGCGACTTCATGGACTCGCGACCCCCTCGCTGACCCCGCAGTTTAGCGGGTGTCCGTCGCGCGTCAGCCCCAAAAGCGACGGACTTATGTCGGAATCAGACATCCCGCGCGGCACCGGTGGCATACTCCCAGCGCCATGACGAGCCGCGGCGACAACGGAAATCCGGGCGCCCAGATCCCGAAGAGCCGCTACGCATTTCTCACGCTTCCGAACTATTCGCTGATCGCGGTCTCGAACGCGGTCGAGCCGCTGCGCATGGCCAACCGCGTCCTCGGCCAGGACGTGTACGAGTGGTCCATCGTCAGCCTCGATGGCCGACCGGTCCTCGCGAGCAGTGGCCTCGATCTCGCGCCGACGGCCGCGCTCGAGAAGCTCGGCAAGGTCGAGATCCTTTTCATCTGCGGCGGCATCAACGTGCGCGAGGCGGTTTCGCCGCCGCTGCTCTCCGCGCTCCGGCGCCTTGCCGAGCGGCGCGTCGGCCTCGGCGCGCTCTGCACCGGTGGCTATGCGCTCGCGCGGGCCGGCCTCCTCGACCACTACCGCGCCACGATTCACTGGGAGAACCTGACGGCGTTGCGCGAGGAATTCCCGCGCGTGCAGCTGAACGACCAGGTTTTCAGCATCGACCGCGACCGCTACACGGCCTCGGGCGGCACGGCCCCGCTCGACCTCATGCTCAACCTGATCCAGTTGAAGCATGGGCTGCGCGTCTCGCAGCTCGTGTCCGAGCAGTTCGTGCTGGAAAGGGTGCGGAGCTCGGAGGATCGCCAGTACGTGCCGCTCCGCGCCCAGGTCGGCAGCTCCCACCGCAACATGATCAAGGTGGCACAGCTCATGGAGGAGAACATCGAGAAGCCGCTCTCCCTCGAGCGCATCGCACGCACGACCGGCCTGTCGCGGCGCCAGATCGAGCGGCTGTTCCGGCGTCATCTCGACTGCGTGCCGAAGCGCTACTACCTCGAGATGCGGCTGCGCCGGGCGCGGGAGCTCCTGCTCCAGACGGCCATGCCGATCGTCGATGTCACGACATCCTGCGGCTTCAAGTCGCCGCCCCATTTCTCCCGCTGCTACCGGGCCAAGTACGGCCATCCACCGAGCGTCGAACGGCAGATCCCAAAGGCCCCGATCACCCCCGCCGCCGGTGCCTCGGCCCCTGCCAGCCGCGGCTAACTCCGGACCCCGGTCGCAGTTCGCGTCACCGTGGCGTAAACGGGCAAGTCCTTGTCGTGAAAGGGCTGGTCCCGGCTTGGCCCTTTGTTTAACATTCGTTCAATAAGCGGGGACCCGGAGAGCCTGGATGGCTGAGGCAGCACCGAGCGAAGGCGAATTCGACCTGCGCGGACTCGCGGATGGCGAGCTCATCGAGCAGGTCCACGACGACATGTACAACGGCCTGAAGGCCGAGGTGGAAGAAGCGACCCGCATCTTTCTCGAGCGCGGCTGGAAGCCCGACAAGGTGCTCAACGACGCCCTGGTCGAAGGCATGCGCATCGTCGGCATCGACTTCCGCGACGGCATCCTGTTCGTTCCCGAGGTGCTCCTCGCCGCCAACGCCATGAAGGGCGGCATGGCGATCCTGCGGCCGCTGCTCGCCGAAACCGGCGCCGAGCCGATCGGCAAGATCGTGATCGGCACGGTCAAGGGCGACATCCACGACATCGGCAAGAACCTCGTCGGGATGATGATGGAGGGCGCCGGCTTCGAGGTCGTCGACCTCGGAATCAACAACCCCGTCGAGAAATACCTCGCCGCGCTCGAAGAGCACCAGCCGGACTTTCTTGGCATGTCGGCGCTCCTGACGACGACCATGCCCTACATGAAGGTCGTCATCGACACGCTGAAGGACAAGAACCTGCGCGACAAGTACATCGTGCTGGTCGGTGGCGCGCCGCTCAACGAGGAGTTTGGCAAGGCCATCGGCGCCGACGCCTACTGCCGCGACGCGGCGATCGCCGTCGAGACGGCGAAGCGCCTGCTCTCCGAGCGCCGCGCCATCCACGCCCGCGCGCACTGACGCACGTCCGATGGATACCAGGGCCCGGAAACTCGTCATTGCCTGCGGCGCGCTCGCCCACGAGATCGCCGCGCTCCGGCAGGCGAACGGCTGGAGCACGCTCGACGTCGTCTGCCTGCCACCGGAGCTGCATAACCGCCCCGAGAGGATCGCGGGCGCGGTGCAGGCGAAGATCCGCGAGCACCGCCAGGACTATTCCGAGATCTTCGTCGCCTACGCCGACTGCGGCACGGGCGGCGCGCTCGACAAGGTCCTCGCGGAGGAAGGCGTCGAACGCATCGCCGGCGCGCACTGCTACGAGTTCTTTGCGACGCCCTCCGCCTTTGCCGCGCTCGCCGACGCCGAGCCGGGAACCTTCTATCTCACCGACTTCCTGCTGCGCCACTTCGATCGCCTCGTGATCCGCGCGCTCGGCATCGACCGCCACCCGGAATTGCAGCAGACGTACTTCGGCAACTACCGTCGGGTCGTCTACCTCTCGCAGGCGCCGAAGCCGGATGCGGAGGCGCGCGCCCGCGCGGTCGCCGAGCGCCTCGGCCTCGAGCTCGTCATCCGCCACACAGGCTACGGCGGGCTCGGCTCGAGCCTTGCAGCTTTCGCCGGCCGCCCGTGGATGCCGTCATGGCCAGCCTGACCATCATCTCCTGGCGGGACATCCCCGCGCAGGTCGTCGTGAAGCGCGGCCGCGAGACGGCGAAGGCGAAGCTGTCGGAGCGCTTCCAGGAGGCCGTCGACCGGGCCGCGATGCGCGCCGGCAAGGGCAGCTCCGACCTCTACCTCGCCGAGTGGAAGCGCTCGGAGCCGAAGCCCGTCGGCGACGACATCGAGCAGGAGGCCGCCGCCGAGGCCAGCCGCATCGAATCCACTTACAGCGACGAGGACCTCGAGCGCCTGGTGCGCGCCAAGGGACTCGCCGGGGAAACCGCATGACCGACACCGTCGTCTCTTCCGCGACCCGCGAGGTCGTGATCGGATTCGAGCGCCCGTTCGTCATCATCGGCGAGCGCATCAACCCGACCGGGCGCAAGCTCCTCGCGGCGGAGATGGCGGCGGGCGACTTCAGCCGCGTCGAAGCCGACGCGCGCGCCCAGGTCGAGGCGGGCGCGCACATGCTCGACGTCAACGCCGGCATCCCGCTCGCGGACGAGCCCGCGATCCTCGCGAAGGCCGTCCAGCTCGTGCAGTCGATCACGGACGTGCCGCTTTCGATCGACTCCTCGATCGTCGCGGCGCTGGAGGCGGGCCTCTCCGTCTACCAGGGCAAGGCGCTCGTC
>Ga0075418_10005284_pt1 | contig 14619 bp, 10 predicted proteins | sample SoiMetdeltSBSDD2_FD_81776 | JGI IMG/M metagenome (GOLD analysis project Ga0075418, IMG submission 81776) | Bulk soil microbial communities from a Populus tree surrounding site in Tennessee, USA - Soil MetaG P. deltoides SBSDD2 | ecosystem: Environmental > Terrestrial > Soil > Tree plantation...
AGGCCCGGACGCCACGCAAGTTTGCCGTCGCCAACGTCAAGCATGATGGCCACGCCAAGGTGGACATCGATGTGGAGCTCGATGAGCGTGGTGTGCGAGTCGACCTGGATGAATGCGATGACGGCATCCGGCAGCTGCTCGATCGGTCGGTCATCGACGATGTCGCGGCTGTGACGTGGCTCGAGGATGGCGGCCGCAGACCCACGCGACAGGCGTGCCTCCTCAACCTGCTCGCCAGCCTGCGCACGCGCCCGACCGCGCGCTCGCCGCTCGTGCACCTCGTGCACGATGTCTATTACGTGGCCAACGACCGCGTTTACGCGAAAGTCGATCGCGCACTCGTCGACACGCTGCAGGCGTTGGCGGACGACCCGGCGAAGCCGTTCTACGCTGAGGGTACGCCTCGATCAGCCGTGCACGGTCGCCTCTTGAGCGGGTTGCCGGAGCCACCGGAAATCAAAACGCGTTTCACGGCGTTGTCGAGTTTCCGCGGAGAGGGGAGACCCTCGATGCAGGCAGTCGTGGCCATTCCGCCACCGGATCTCCCGCACACGTACGCCGAGTTCGATCTCGACCTTGGCAACCCACTGCAGGACGTGCTGGGGTTTTTCGTTCACATGGGCGAGTTGCTCGACGGTAAGCCGACCAATCATCTGGACATGTGGAAAGTGCTGGCGAAAGCCAAAGCGTCAGATTTTCTGTACTACACAGTGGTTGCAGGCTAGCGCCGCCCGTGGTCGCGGGTTCGCGCCGAGCGACGGGCGTCTGGGCTATGATCGCCGCCCTGGGCCGGGGCCCGGTCATGGATTCCCCTTCGGAGGAGAGAGCAATGGTGAAATGGATCTCAGTCGCGATCGTCGTGATGGTGACGGCGGCGACAGTGTCGTTCCGCGTCTCCGCGCAGCAGAATCAGATGAGCTTCTTTGTCGCGAGCGCCGGTTCAGGCAATGGCGCGAACCTGGGCGGGCTCGCGGGCGCGGACAAGATCTGCCAGACGCTGGGCGCTGCGGCCGGCGGCGGTAGCAAGACCTGGCGCGCGTACCTCAGTGCGAAAGCCGCGAGTGGCCAGCCGGCCGTGAATGCCAAGGATCGAATCGGCAACGGCCCCTGGTACAACGCCAAGGGCGTGATGATTGCCAAGAGCGTCGCGGACCTTCACTCGGATGCGAACAATCTCAAGAAGGACACTGCGCTGACAGAGAAGGGGACGGTCGTCAACGGCGTTGGCGACACGCCGAATCAGCACGACATTCTGACTGGCTCACAGGCGGATGGCACGCTGCAGCCCGGTGACGGCGACACGACCTGCAATAACTGGACAAGTAACAGTGACGGCAGCGGCTCAGGCCAACTCGGACATGCCGATCGCATGGGACGCGGTGCGACTGGCAGCTCGTGGAACTCCGCGCATCCTTCGCGTGGATGCTCGCAGGCAAATCTCGTGGCCACAGGCGGCAACGGGTATCTCTACTGTTTCGCCACAAATTAGGAACTCGATGTAACGCGGAGGCTAACGCCTCCGCTTACGAAGTCGGGTCTGAACCGTTGTCGCGCGTTCGTAGAGCGCACGCTTTAGCGTGCGCGGCAGAAGAAGTATGGAGTGAGAGATGAAGAGCAAAGACAAAGAATCGGCTGCAAAGAAAGCCAAGGATCGCGTTCAGGTTGCCGAGCGCGCGCACAAGGAGGCGGCCCGCAAGGCAGACGCAGCCGAGGAGGTGTCCAAGCAGGCAAAATCAGCGCTCAAGCAGGCCAAGAAAGAGTTCAAGGTCGCAAGCAAGGCCGCGCGTGAGGCTCGCAATGCTGCCGACGAAGCTCGCTCGGCATACAGCAAGGCCGCAAAGCGATCCGCGAAGGCCGAGGCCAAGCTTGGAAAATCCAGGAAGAAAGTGGCGTCGAAACCGGCACCGGCGCCGGTGAAGGAAGCGGCGGAAAAGCCCGTGGCCGCCAAGCCAGCCGCCGCACGGAAGGCCCGAAAGAAGCCAAAGGCTGCGAAGGCGCGACCAAAGGTGGCGAAGGTGGCGAAGGCGGCGGCAACGCGTCCCGCCGTGGAGGAGAGCGCCGCCGTCGAGGATAGCTTCGTCCTGGATGAGTCAGGGCGAGAGGTACAGTAGGTTTCTACTGAACGAGGAAGCGCTCCTCGTGCAGGAGCGCTCCTCCCGCGTCGCGTAGCTCGATCGTCCAGCTACCTCGTGTCTCAGCCGCGACGGTGTTGCGACTGTAGGTGCGGTATCCGTCGCCGGGATTCGCGCGGATGCGAAGGTTCACTGAGCGTCGCAGATTTCCATTCAGATACCACCGGTGTTGCACCGTGGTGTCGCTCGCCGACTTCACACGCGTGTAAAAGATGAGGACGCCCGGCTCCGTCGGGCTCGTCGCGGGCGTGCACCGCCAATTCGAAATGGACCGGCATAACTGAGACTCGGCGAGGGAGACCGTCGTCGAGCCAGTTGGAGTGCTGGCCTTGTTGGGCACGGGACGCTTTTCAGGTGCCGCGGGCGTTCTGGCAGCGTTGGTACCTGCCGATCGTTCGGGTGCCGGCTTTATGACGGACGGTTCCGGGGCAGTCTTGGCAGCCGGTGCAGAAGGTTGCTCGGGCGGCGTAGGCGCGTCCCCACGCGGCGGCACCTCAGGTGCCACAGTCGGCGCGGCGGCCGGTGCGCCCGAATCAGTCGAACGCGACAACCGATCCGCAAACGCGAGCACCAGCGTGAGCAGAATGCCGGTGCCAAGAACGACCCATATCGCATTCCGATGACGCGGCTTGACTACGATCGGGACCGCGGTGGGCGCGACAGGGACGTTGTTCGTTCGCAACGTGTCGCGGTCGGCGCGCGGTGACGTTGGCGAGGCGGACGGCGTTCGCGGCGGGAATGGAACTGGTGGTGCTGTGGCAACTGGCGTGCGCGGAGAAGAAGACGGCGGTGGCGGAGCAGCCGGGGCCGGCGGCGCAGTCGCTCGGGCCGACTGGTTCGACTGAGGCGGTGCGATCGGCTGGGGCGGTGCGATCGGTTGAGGCGGTGCGATCGGTTGAGGCAGAACGGTCGCTTGAGGCGGTGCGCTCGGTTGAACCGGATCGGTCGCTTGAGCCGGTGGGACCGGTGGCGGTTCGATCGCTTGGGACGGCGAACTCGACTGGGGCGGCCTGTTCAACCCGGGCGCCGCGGTCGTTTCCTCGGTGGCGGCCCGCTCGAATGGTGTGCCCGTAGCGGCACAGAAATCCTTCAGGTTCTGGCCGCTTGTGATGACCAGCGGGTCCTCCGCTGGCAGCGTCGATCGTGCGATCGCATATGCGCGCCGATAGCACGCCTCGGCGTCCGAGACATTGCCGGTGCGTTCGCACACGATGCCCAGGTTGTTGAGCGTATTGGCGAGATCCGGATGATTCGCGCCGAGCTGCGCTTCCTGCAGCGTGGCGGCCTTGCGCAGATAGTGCTCCGCTGAGACAAAATCCTGGACGGACGCCGCCTGTTCCGCGGAGTCGAGAATTGCGCGAAGCTCGAGAGCGGCTGCCGCCATAGTCCCTCGCGTGAGAGTACACCATGGAACCCAACGATCGCCTGGAGCTCTTCTTCTCCCAGTCCCTGGACGGGTTTTTCTTCATGATGCTGGATGAGCCGATCGTGTGGGACGACTCGGTCGACAAGGAAAAGGCGCTCGACTACATCTTCGAGCATCAGCGGGTTACTAAGGTCAACGACGCGATGCTGTCGCAATACGGCGCTACTCGCGAGGCGTTCCTGGGCACCACGCCGACCGATCTCTTCCGCCACGACCTCGACTACGGTCGTAAGATTTGGCGTGAGTTCTTCGACCGCGGCCGCTTGCACATCGAGACGGATGAACGCCGGTTGGATGGGACGCCCATTCCAATCGAAGGGGATTACCTCTGCTTTTACGACGACCAGGGACGCATCACGGGACATTTCGGAATCCAGCGTGACGTGACACAGCGCGACCGGGCAGACAAGGCGCTCCGCCGATACACCCGGCGGCTGCAGGTCCTGCACGACATCCACCTGGATATCCTGGGCTCGCGCTCCTCACACGAGATCGCGCAGGCCGCCATCCGTCATGTGCAGAGCTTGATCCCGTGCCGGCGCGTCAGCGTCGCCGTCATCGACGTGCGACGGGCGACCGGGCAGCTCATTGCGGTCCACGACGATGAAACCGGGTCGGAGCCGCGCGAGGGCACCAGCATTCCACTCTCGGAGTTCGGCCTCGTCGAAGATCTGCGAGCCGGGTTGGTCCGCAACCTGACCGGCCTCGAGAACGTATCGGGCGCCCTTCAGACACTCAAGAACTCCGGTTTGCGTTCCTTCATCAATGTGCCGCTCCTGGCCGACGGCGAACTGATCGGCGTCCTCAACGTGTCATCGATCGAAGAAGCGGCGTTCGGCCACGAAGCGATCGAGATCGCGCAGGAGGTCGCCAGCACATTGGCCGTCGTCCTCCGGCAAGCCCAGCTGCGGGAACGCGTGGAGCGACACGCCAATGAGCTCGAAGATCGCGTGGCACTCCGGACGGCGGATCTCGAACGAAGCGAGAACCGCCTGTCGGCGATCCTCAATGCGTTGCCCGATCTGGTCTTCGTTGTCGACCGGGATGGGCGCTACGTCGAGATTCTCACCTCGCGTGAAGATCTGTTGTATCGCCCGGCATCGGACATGCTGGGAAAACGGTTTCGCGATCTGCTGCCACAACCGATTGCCGACGCTCACCTGCGGCTCGTGCACCAGACGCTCGAGAGCCGCACCAGTCAGACGTTCGAATACTCGTTGAACGTCCGCGCAGGAGAACGATGGTTCGAGGGACGAACCGGCGTGATGGGCCTCGAGATCGATGGCAAGCCCGCTGTCACCTTCATTGCTCGCGACATCACCGATCGCCGGCGAGCCGAAGAACTCGAGTCGCAGAACGTGTACCTCCAGGAGGAGTTGAGCCTCGAACGGAGCTTCGGCGAGATCGTAGGTCAGTCTTCTGTCATGCAGCAGGTGTTCCGGTCGATCGAGCTCGTTGCCGAAACAGACTCGACGGTGCTGCTCCTCGGTGAGACCGGTACCGGCAAGGAGCTGATCGCTCGCGCCATCCACAGGTTGAGCCGACGTCGCGACGCCGTCATGGTCAAGGTGAACTGCGGCGCGTTGCCCTCGAGTCTCGCCGAGAGCGAGTTGTTCGGCCACGAGCGCGGCGCGTTCACCGGCGCCGTGCAGCAGAAACGCGGCCGCTTTGAGCTCGCCAACAACGGCACCATCTTTCTCGACGAAGTTGGCGAGTTGTCGACCGACGTGCAGGTCAAGCTGCTACGCGTGCTGCAGGAACAGGAACTCGAGCGCCTCGGCAGCACGCGTCCCACCAAAGTGAACATCCGCGTGATCGCGGCAACCAACCGTGACCTCCAGAACGAGGTCAAGCGGGGTGGCTTTCGCTCGGACTTGTTCTATCGACTCAACATCTTTCCAATCCACGTTCCGCCGCTGAGAGAACGAAAAGAGGACGTGCCTTTCCTGGCGGCACATTTCGTCCTCGACTTCGCGCGGCGGATGGGGAAGAGCGTCGATCGCATCGGTGCCCTCGCCGCGTCGCGCCTGGCGGCGTACGAGTGGCCAGGCAACGTCAGGGAACTGGCCAATGTCATGGAGCGCGCCGTCATCCTGTGCGAGGGACCCGTCATCCAGGACGAGCACATCGGGGTCCTCGGCCGGAGCTCACGGCCGATCGACTCGGATGTGTTTCTCACGCTGGCGGAAATGGAGCGTCAGCATATCCAACGCGCCCTCGCGCTCACCGGCGGAGTACTGGCCGGACCTCAGGGTGCCGCTCGGCTACTGGGAATGCGCCGATCAACCGTCTGGTCGCGAATGCGGAAGCTCGGCATTCACGGCTCGCGCGAATAGGCCTCGCGATCTGATAGAGATCAAGAGTTGGTGCTGATATTTCGGCACTGCTGCCGAAATGCCAGCAATTCTGGCCTTTCGCATCGCCGTAGACATCATCGATAGATGCAGTTAAATCATTGACCCACGAGAAATTACTGGCTTGCCACGATGACATCCCTGACGTGGCACATGCCTCGCTCTTCCATGTCCTATGTCGCGACTTCATGCGACGTCAAGCAAGTGGGGAGGGCACATGTTCACGCGAAGGCAGGCGATCCGGTGGGCCGAACTGTGGCTGTCGTGCTGGAGCGACGGCGATTTCGACACATTGCTCGCCATGCATAAAGACGGGGTTCGCTTCGGCGAGTGGAGCGTTCCCAGCACCGGTGGGTCGCGAATGGATCGCAAGGAAGCCATGAAGCGCCACTGGGCAGCCATACCGTTCGGTCTTCATTCCGTACCAGCAGAACTCGACGAGGTCGCGTGGGATCCAGAGTCACGCGAGATCACGATTGTTTATGTTGCCGACTTCGGTTTCTCACGCGTGCGTGGCTGCGACTTCGTTGCGCTCGATGCTACCGGTCGAATCATTGCGGGCGAAACGACCGTGGGATCGATTGTCGAAGTCTCTCGCGTGCCAGCGCAGTCGCACGCTCGCGAGTGGATGCTCAGCGAGAGCGCAGGAGGACGATGATGAGTATCGCAGGTCAAGGGCTCGTGCGCCTCGCCGCGATCGTGGTCGTGGGCGCGCTGATGATCACGAGCGTCGGCGCAGGTGCCCAGTCGGTGAGCGCGCGTGAAACCACGCAGTCGGTGCAGCGCGCGCTCGAGCGGTTGCCGTACTACGGCGTGTTCGATTTCATGGCCTTCAACGTGGAACGGGGAACGGTGACGCTCACCGGTTACGCGTACCACGGAAGCCTGAAGAATGCGGCCGAGTCGGCAACCCGCCGAGTCTCGGGCGTCGACGAAATCGCTAACCGGGTGGAGCTATTGCCGGCGTCGCAGAATGACGACCGCATCCGGTGGGCGACCTTCTACCGGATCTACACCGATGCGTTTCTGTCGCGCTATGCCCCCGGCGGGCCCGATCAGATCCGGCGTGAGATCTACGACTCACGGCGATTCCCAGGCATGCATCAGCCACTCGGCATGTATGCCATCCACATCGTCGTGCGCAATGGCCACACCACTCTGTTCGGCGTCGTCGACAACACAGGCGACCGTCAGATTGCAGAGATGCGTGCGCGCGAAGTGACCGGCGTGTTCTCGGTCGAGAACGAGATCGAGGTGGCGAAGAAAGCGGTCAACACAGGTGAGTAAACAAATGGTCAGGCGCGTCTGCCTTCGACTGTGCTTCAGGCCAGGGAAGGCGCGCCTCTACTTAGATCGTAGCGGCGGGTCTTGAGACCCGCAGGCGAACCAAGAGGAACAAGCATGTTACCGAGAGTGTCGAGAACGGTTCTGGCGTCAGTAGTCGCGGTCGCTGTGATGACCGCGCCGGCAGCACAGACGTCCGCCCGAGCACAGGAGGCTCCGATTGCCCCGGCGCTCACCGGGCTTGGAACGCTGCACATGCCGGTGACGACGTCGGTGGCGCAGGCGCAGCGCTTCTTTGATCAAGGGTTGCGGCTGCTGTATGCGTTCAATCATGCCGAATCGATTCGTGCCTTCCGTGAGGCGGCGCGGCTCGATCCCGGTCTTGCGATGGCGTATTGGGGACAGGCGCTGGCGCTCGGTCCCAATCTCAATGCGCCGATGACGCAAGACAACGGTCGGCAGGCGTATGCAGCGATCCAGGCCGCGGTCGCGCGAGTCGCGGGCGTGACGCCGCGCGAGCAGGCGCTCATCGAAGCGCTCTCGCGCCGTTACGCCGCTGATGGCACCGGCGATCGCCCTGCCCTCGATCGAATGTATGCAGCCGCCATGCGTGCCGCGGCCGAGCGTTTTCCGCAGGATGCCGACATCCAAACGCTCTACGCCGACGCGCAAATGAACACGATGCCGTGGGACTACTGGCAGAAGGACGGCGCCGCCAAGCCGGAGACGGCGCTGGTTCTCGACGCTCTCGAACGCGTCATTGCGAGACAGCCTGACCATGCAGGGGCGTTGCACTACCACATTCACCTGCTCGAGGCTTCGGCCGATCCCGACAGGGCAGCAGCGAGCGCCGATCGTCTCGGCTCGCTGATGCCCGCCGCAGGGCATATGGTCCACATGCCGGCGCACATCTACATCCGCGTCGGACGCTACGCGGACGCTGCAGAAGTGAACGTGCGCGCCATCGCTGCCGACGAGGACTATCTCGCGCAGTGCCAGGCACAGGGGCTGTATCCGGTCAGCTATTACCCGCACAACCTGCACTTCCTCTGGGCGGCTGCCACGCTCGAAGGCCGTCGGGCGGTCGCGGTAGACGCGGCGAGAAAGGTTGCCGAGAAAGTGCCGCATCACCACGCCGGCAAGCTCGCATGGACGACCGATTTTCCGGTGACGCCGATGCTCGCCTACGCGCGGTTCGGGATGTGGCAGGACGTCCTGACTGAACCCCAGCCGCCTGCCAACGAGCCGTACGCAATGGGCATCTGGCACTACACACGCGGGCTCGGGTTCGTCGCACGCGGGCGTCTCGACGCGGCGGCACGCGAGTTGATGGCGCTCGAAACGGTCATGAAGCACGAAGCGTTCGCGACGACGTTCAAGGAGTTGCCGTTGCTCACCAATCTGAAGATCGCCTCCCGCATTCTCGAGGGTGAACTCGGCATGAAGCGAGGCAACGCCGAAGCGGCGCTTGCCTCGCTTCGCGAAGCCGTAACGGTCGAAGACGACCTTCCCTATGCCGAGCCGCCGCTGTGGCATCACCCGCCACGGCAAATCCTGGGCGCGATTCTGCTCGACGCAGGACGACCGGCGGACGCAGAAGCGGTGTATCGCGAAGATCTGAAGCGCTTCCGCGAAAACGGGTGGTCGCTCTTTGGATTGGCGAAGAGCCTCGAGGCGCAAGGGAAGTCGGCCGATGCGCTCGCCGCGAAGCAACGGTTTGAAAAGGCCTGGGCACGAGCTGACGTGCAGTTGTCCTCGTCGCGAATCCTGACGGAGAGCGCGGTCACGGCGCCGCCGTCATCGTTCGCGCGCGCGCACCATGCGCATCACGAGGGTTCCGCGTCGGCTGCAAGGCACGTCGATCTTCCCGACGGCACGAGGCTGATGTATATGGAGCGTGGCGATCCGGATGGAACGCCGGTTGTGCTGTTGCACGGGTACACAGATTCGATGCGGTCTTACGATCAGGTCCTGCGGTATCTGCCACGATCGTTGCGCGTGTTTGCCGTGACGCAGCGCGGGCACGGCGACTCGGGCAAGCCTGAGGGCAGTTACGCGTCTGCTGTGTTTGCACGTGACGTCGCCGCTTTTCTGGACGCCTTCGGCATCGAGCAGGCAGTGATCGTCGGGCACTCGATGGGATCGACGGTTGCGCAACGCTTTGCGGTCGATTACCCGCAGCGTACGCGGGCGCTGGTGCTGGAAGGCGCGTTCATGCCGCGCCCCGCGAATGCCGAAGTCGACGCGTTCCTGAACGAGGTCCTGACACTGAAGGATCCGATCGATCCGGCCTTCGTTCGGGAGTTTCAGCAGAGCACGCTGGCCCAGCCGGTTCCGCCCGAGTTCTTCGAGACCATCGTCGCGGATGCGATGAAGGTGCCTGCGCGCGTCTGGAAGGCCGCGCTCGAACCGTTTCGAACGATGGACTTTTCCGCGCAGCTGCAGAACGTTCGCGTCCCGACTCTTCTCATCTGGGGGGATCAGGATTCGTTCACTCGCCGGCCGGAACAGGACGCGCTGAGCCAGGCCATCAATGGTTCGCGGCTCGTGATTTACGTTGGTGCTGGCCATAGCCCTCACTGGGAAGAGCCCCAGCGGTTCGCGGACGAGATCGCGACGTTCGTCGCAACCACGGTCGCGAAATAGGAGTCTCAATCGAGGGAGAGACTGACACGTGGCGACCATGCGGAAGAGTGCGCGCGCACGTGATAAGCATTGGTGTTGACCAAGGAGGATTTCATGTCGCTGCGTATTAACGATGTTGCCCCGAACTTCACGGCCGAGTCGACCGAGGGCACAATCAACTTCCACGACTGGATTGGTGATGGGTGGGCAGTCCTGTTCTCTCATCCTAAGGACTTCACGCCGGTATGCACCACTGAGCTGGGCTATATGGCCCGCATAAAGCCGGAGTTCGACAAGCGCAACTGCAAGATTCTCGCGATCAGCGTGGACGGTGTCAGCAACCACCAGAGATGGTCCAAGGACATCGAGTCGTCGCAGGGACACGCGGTGAACTATCCACTGATTGGCGACCCACAACTCAAGATCGTGAAGCAGTACGACATGCTGCCCGCCGACGCGGGAGACACGAGTGAAGGGCGGACGCCCGCGGACAATGCGACGGCGCGGTCCGTGTTCATCATCGGACCCGACAAGAAGGTCAAGGCCACGTTGACATATCCGATGAGCACGGGGCGGAACTTTGACGAGATCCTTCGCCTGCTCGATTCGTGCCGGCTCACGGCGACGCGGAAGGTCGCGACACCGGTCAACTGGAAACAAGGCGACGACGTCATCATCCTGCCGGCCGTCTCGGATGACGACGCAAAAAAGACCTATCCGGAAGGGTGGAAATCGCCGTTGCCCTACATCCGCATCGTCCCCCAGCCTCGGTAATTGGGGATCGCAGCAGGATCTAAGGCTTCGAGGTCAGACGGCTCAGAACGGGCGGGATCGTCCTGACGTTCCGAGCCACGCACCCGCTCGGGAGCCGCTCGGCAGCGGGCGGCTTATCACCCGCGTAACATCCTGGAACAACGTAAAACGTCTTGGGCGCGGCGACGCGTGGCGCTTCTGCGCGGGGCGTCTCTCTCGCCAGGTCCCTTCTGTAATTCACCGTCTGGTCTTCGAGGATGCGAACGTCGAAGGTCGCGGTCTCGTAGCCGTCGGCCCGGAGCTCGATGCGGCGCGGACCCGGTTCGAGCCAGAGTCCTCGATCCTGAAAATCGCCGGCGGTTCCGACGTAGAAACCGTCGACGAACACCTGCGACGAGAGAGGCGAGACGTACAGACTAAGTCGCCCCTGGCTGACAGGAGCCTGATCGTTGGGGACCGTGTCGGCGTAGAAATAGGGTGCGTAGCCACCGTCAACATACCCACCGTAATACCCACTCCCTCGCAGCGCCGACAGCCGGCCGTATCGCGGGGCGTATGTCCACGGCGCCGCGCGGAAGACATCACGTGGTCTGGACATTCCCTGCCCCGGAACCTGCGGCTGCGGCATGCCGGGTCCGGACGGTCGCGTACTCGGCGCCGCCGGCCGCATGATCGGGTTGGGAACGCGGCTCGCAAACGGATCGGGCAATGCCTGGTTCAGACGCGGCGAGGGGTTCGTGCGCGTCGCCGGGCCATTCGGCGGAAATGGAGAACCAGAAGGAGGCGCAGGTCTAAACTGCGCAATCGACGCACTCGGCACCAGTCCGAGGAGCGTCACCAGCACAACCGCTATGCGCACGCCCATGACTCCTTATACACCTTTTCACTGAGTCAGTTCCGATTGAAGCGTTTTCGCCTGCTCGGCCTTGCGCGAAGCCATGTAGAGCTTGACGAGAGCGTGTTCCGGGTGTCAGCGCGGCGATTACGGTCGTCGACTCACAGCAACTCGCGAGCGAGAGTCGGATCGACTTCCCGTTCGAGTCGTGGTCGTCTACCAGGCCTATAAGTCGAGAGCCTGAGTCGAAACCCGCGCCGGGTGTCGGATCCAGATCCGGGTCCCGCCGAGTCCCGGATCCCGAGTCCCGGATCCCGAGTCCCGAGTCCAGGATCTGAGGTATAACCTCCGTGCCGCGCGCTGCAAGGCGCCGAGCGTGGAGGTCACCATGCCGACCCGTTTCTTTCATCTCGCTGTGGTATGCGCGTTCATAGTCGGTTCTATCCAGCCTCTGGGCTCACAGAGTTCGACTTCCAAACCGTCCGCGCCCGCGCCGGCCGCTCTGAAGGGCAAGCTCGAACGGATCAAGATCCACGGCAAGTCGCTGGAAGGAAATTTACTGGGTGAGACGCCCGCCCCGGAGGTTTCGATTTATCTGCCTCCGAGCTATAGCACCGATCGGAATCGTCGGTATCCCGTCGTCTACCTGCTTCACGGATACACGAATACCGACCTCGGTTACTTTGGCTCGGAAGGCCGCCAGCTTCACGTCATCGCCGAGCGCGTGTTCGCCAGCGGTGCGGCCCGCGAAATGATTCTGGTGATGCCGAACGCCATGAATGCATTTGGCGGAAGCATGTATTCGAATTCGATGACGGCAGGCGACTGGGAGGGGTACGTCGCGGACGATCTCGTCGCGTATATGGACAAGACCTATCGAACGATCGCCTCGCGCGAAGGACGCGGGCTCGCCGGCCACTCGATGGGCGGCTACGGGACGATGCGAATCGGCATGAAGCGGCCTGATGTCTTCTCTGCGATTTACGCGCTGAGCTCCTGCTGTTTGAACGAGGGCACCGTCCGCGCACGCGGCACCGGCCCGTCCCCTGCGGAATTGGTCAAGACGATGGAGGAGGCGCGCGGTAATCGGGGAGCGCAAGGCACGCTGGCGCGCGCGGCGGCGTGGGCCCCCAATCCGAAGAACCCGCCGTTCTATCTGGACCTGCCAACGAAGAACGGCGAAGTCGTTCCCGAAGTGGCCGTGAAGTGGGCGGCCAATTCACCGGTCGCGATGCTCGATCAATACGTGCCGAACCTCAAGAGGATGAAAGCCATCGCTCTCGACATCGGCTTGCAGGACAATCTGATCACCGGTAACAAGCTGCTTGTGGAACGGATGACGGCGTTCGGCATTCCGCACACATTCGAAACCTACGAAGGCGATCACGGCAATCGCATCCCGGAGCGCCTGGCGCAGAAGGTGTTGCCGTTCTTTTCGAAACACTTGAGCGCGCATTAGAACGAGTCCCGAGTCCCGAGCCCCGAGTCCCGGATTCAAAGGAGTTCTCAATGGCCCTTATACGTCGACTTATATTCCTGGCCCTGGTGATCGCTGCCGTGTCGTGGCCCTACTCCGGCCGCGGACAAACGGGTGCCAAGAATGGCGAATGGCGCGCCTACGCCGCCGAAGAGGCGAGCACGAAGTATTCCCCGCTCGATCAGATCACGCGTGACAACGTCAAGACCCTCGAGGTCGCGTGGACCTTCAAGATTGACAACTTTGGATCGGCGGCCCAGACGGCGACGAACGAATCGACGCCGATCATGGTGGGCGGGAAGCTGTACTTCACCGCGGGGCAGCGGCGTACTGTCATCGCCGTCGATCCGGGTACTGGTGAAACGCTATGGACCTGGCGACCCGACGAGGGTCCGCGCTTTGACGCAGCCCCGCGCAAAGTGCACCGCGGGGTCGCATATTGGGCTAACGGCCAGGACGAGCGAATCGTCCTGGTGACGCCAGGATTCCAGCTCGTTTCCCTCGATGCGAAGACAGGGCGGCCTGTCCAGGGCTTCGGGCAGAACGGCATCGTCGACCTGTTCAAACAGCTCGACAATGATTCCGGGTTGGATCCGACTGGGCGCATCGGGAACAGCTCACCGCCTGTGATATCGAACGATGTGATCGTCGTCGGCCCCGCATTGACGCCGGGAGGGCGAGTCAATATCGCCAACGTGAAGGGCGACGTCATGGGCTTCGACGTGCGGACCGGGCGCAAGCTGTGGACGTTCCACACGGTTCCGCGGGAGGGCGAGCCGGGTTTCGAAACGTGGAAAGGTGACTCCGCGCAATACACCGGAAACGCCGGTATCTGGGGGCCTTTCTCTGCGGATCCGGCCCTTGGCTACGTGTATCTGAGCATCGAGTCGGCGACCAACGACGTCTATGGCGGCCATCGTCCCGGCAACAACCTGTATTCCGATTCGCTGGTCTGTCTCGACATCAAGACCGGCAAGATGATCTGGTATCAGCAGCTCGTGCACCACGACATCTGGGACTACGACATGCCGCCGCATCCGATCCTCATCGACCTCAATGTCGACGGGAAACCGGTGAAGGCGGTCGCGCAGCTCACGAAGCAGGCGTTTGCCTATGTGTTCGACCGCTCCAACGGTCGTCCCGTGTGGCCATGGGTCGAGAAGCCGGTACCGCAGACAACTGTGCCAGGCGAGTGGACGGCGCCGACGCAGCCATTCCCATCGAAGCCGCCGGCGTTCGATCAACAAGGGGTGACGCACGACGATTTGATCAACTTCACGCCGGAATTACGCGCGGAAGCCATCAAGGCGCTCGAGCAATACACGATTGGACCGATCTACACGCCAGGAACGCTCGTTGTTGAGGGCAAGAACAAGGGGACGATCGTTGCGCCCGGCCTTGGTGGCGGCGCGAACTGGCCAGCAGGCGCCGCGGATCCGGAAACTGGATTCGTGTACGTCGGCTCGACAACGACGCCGGGACTGATTGGATTGAGCAAGAACGATCCGAAGGTTACCAACGTCGACTCGGACTACATGATGGGTGGCGCGATACCCACCATCCAGGGGCTTCGCCTGATGAAGCCGCCGTACGGACGCATCACGGCCTATAACATGAACAAGGGCGAGATCGCATGGCAGATCGCGAATGGCGACACACCACCGGCGGTCAAGAACAACCCGGCGCTCAAGGGTCTGACCATTCCGAAGACGGGCAGCCCGTCACAGGCCGGC
>Ga0075418_10005292_pt1 | contig 14612 bp, 15 predicted proteins | sample SoiMetdeltSBSDD2_FD_81776 | JGI IMG/M metagenome (GOLD analysis project Ga0075418, IMG submission 81776) | Bulk soil microbial communities from a Populus tree surrounding site in Tennessee, USA - Soil MetaG P. deltoides SBSDD2 | ecosystem: Environmental > Terrestrial > Soil > Tree plantation...
CCATAGGAATCGTTGAACTGCTTGAAGTTGTCCACATCCAGGATTACGATGGTGACCGGTGTACGTTCTCGTTGGGCGCCGGAAATTTCCTACAACAGAAATTCAGTGAGATAACGCCGGTTGAAGGCATTCGTCAAAGGATCATGGATGGCCTGTACCTGTAATTCATCACGGAGCTTGTTGATCTCTTCCAGCTGTTTGATAAGCGCCTCATTTGCGTACTTCAGGTCATTTTCAAGCCACTTGTGTTCGGTAACATCGTGTGCCACGATCACCCGTCCTGCCAGTTGTTTGAGCTGGTTGTATAAAGGCGAGATGTTGATTTCCAGTGTGCGCGGCGGGTCACCGGAAATCTGGATTTCCTCGTGCGTCTCATCGGTTGTTAGAAAACGGTTGATCAGTTGCGGCCATTTTTGAAAGACTTCCAACGGGTCTTTGCCGATAATCTCTTCCAGTGACTTACCCACGGCATTTTGCACGGCCGAGTTGGCATCCAGCACACGGTCATGTGCGTCCACGACGAAAACCATTGCAGGGATATGTTCCAGGATCGTATGCCGTGCGATAGGAATTAGGTCGAAGAGACGCAGACCAAATACACCTGCGCTGAGCAGCATAGCGGTGATCGTAAAGGAAATAGGCGTAAGGTCTATGGGAACGGAGAGGGGCGGCATGATACGCGGCGCTAATTGATAGAACAAATTGACCGCCACCGGAATCAAGACAGCCCCCACCAGGACAGCCAATTGCTGGCGGTAGATGTTGCGATAATAGACAAAACGCCAGATGAGCACACCCATCCCCGCCAGGTTAAGGATGTAGGCCTGAAGCGCGGCAACCAGATACCAGGGTCCGCGTTCGATGACAAGAGGTCCTCCGCTTTCCACCAGCGGGCGGACCGAAGCATAATAGAGTGGAAACCAATCTTCTGAAAAAATGAAGAGCAAGGAAATTGCAGGAATCACAAAGAATACAGAGCCTGTGTAGCGGCTCAACCACTTATCCACCTGGGCATATTGCACCGTGAATAGAAACCAGAAAACGGGCACGGTCAGAATACCAAGATTTTCAAATCGCAACCAAAAAATCTTGTTCTCTAAGGCAGGGAACACAGTGATCATAGCATAACCAAAGGCCCATACCGCCAGACCGAACAACATCCAAATCAGGGCATCGCGTCCAGGTGCAGCATGCCTGCGGTTCAACAGGATAGCAATTGCCGCCGCTAGAACTGCATTCAAAATCAGAACAATAACAAAGAGAGTCCACTGCGTGACCAAAGGAAGTTTGGTCTCCTTTCCAGAAAAAACGGGACAGTTCCGCGTCTGGTGTATTTTACTATGCAGGGAGGTGAATCCGCGTCAGCCACGGTAACATGTGACCAACGCTTCTGTAAGACGTGAGAATTTTATTTGCTTGTACGATCTACGCCGTTCGGTAATATCCCACATCTACCGAATAAACTTGGCCACGCTTAATCACCTGTTTGACCAAATTTGTCCCGTAGCGATAGCCCATTTGACGATAGTCAGGCACAGACAGGATCAACATATCGGCCTGCTTGCCCACTTCAATAGAGCCGATCGTGTCAGACCTGCGGACGGCATGCGCAGAGTTGATCGTCGCGGCGGCGATGGCTTGCGCGGGAGTCAGTTTCATGGCACGACACGCGAGCGCAATGACAAATTGCATGGACTCGTTCCAGGTGGTACCCGGATTGCAGTCTGTAGCGAGTGCAAGAATCGCATCCGCTTCGATGAGTTTGCGCGCCGGCGTGTAATCTTTCTCGGCAAGTCCAAAAGGGGTGCACGGCAAAGAGACAGCCACCGTATCGGACTTGCCCAGGGCGGCGATGTCAGCATCGGAGGTTTTGACGAGATGATCGGCAGACGCCGCGCCCAACTCGACGGCCAGAGAGACGCCGCCGAGGTTGTCGAACTCGTCCGCGTGGATCTTGATCGGGAATCCCAGCGACACAGCTTTGGTCAGGATCTGACGCGACTGTTGAAGGTCAAAGGCTTTGTCCTCGCAGAAGACATCCACAAAGGGCGGAGTCCGGCGCGGCGCATGAGTTTCCCACCATTGGCAAAGCATTGGCAACATCGTCTCGCAGACCAGATCGGTGTAGCCTTGAGGATCGTCTTTATATTCGGGCGCGATGGCATGCGCGCCGAGGAAAGTGAAGGCCAGGTCGATCGGCGTTTCATCGTCGAGCGTGAGCAGGGCCTGGAGCAAGCGGAGTTCTGTGGCAGTCTGCAGGCCGTAACCCGTTTTGGCTTCAACAGTGGTGGTACCATGCGCGAACATCCGCAGCAGGCGCGGACGAGTCTGGGCGATAAGCGATTCGATCGAAGCCGTCCGTGTCGCGCGGACCGTGGAGAGGATGCCGCCACCCGCGGCCAGGATGTCGAGATAGGCCGCGCCGGCCATCTTCATTTCAAATTCGTTGGCACGGTCACCCCCCCAAATGACGTGTGTATGCGGGTCGATAAACCCCGGCATGAGGACACAACCGCTCGCATCGAGAGTCGGTTCACCGGGATACGCAGCTTTGAGTTCGTCAGTCTTGCCAACCGCGACGATTCTTTCATCGCGCACGACGACTGCACCATCTTCGAGGAGGCCGAGCGAGCCGAGTGTATGGCCACGCTGTGGTCCCCCGGCAAGGGTGAGGAGTTGGGAGGAGGAATGAATGAGCATATTAGAGAGTAGAGGATAGAGAACTAGAGATTGGCGGCTTAGCAAGGTAATTTAACCACAGATGAGCACAGATGAAAACAAATCAGCTACTTGACAGCCGTGCTATACTATTTTAACTTTGGCAACACGTTTCAGAATCGGAGTTCATAAATGGACAACAACCTCCTGGACAAGTTGAAGGGAATCGACCCTGATATTCTTACCGAGGTTGTGCGACAGGATCAGCGCAATCTCTCCTTTGAAATCACCAAGTGGTCCGTGAAACGCTTGAGTGACAAAGGGGTTATTAACCCCGATGGTTTGTGGCTTTTTAGCGGCGAAGGAAATGATCATGGTAAATCGAGGCCCTGGTCAGTAGTGCTTAAGATCCTCGAACGCCAAGAGCAGGATGTCCCCCTCAGTGACTTGTGGTATTGGAAGCGCGAACTATTGTTGGTGCAGTCTGGGCTAATAGAGAATCTACCGGGACCAGTGAAAGCTCCGCGTTTCTACAAGGTCGAGGAAACTCCCGATGGTGCCTGGATTTGGCAGGAACACATAGTAAATCACCGTACCATTCCTTGGTTGCTGAACGATTATGCCTTTGCCGCTCGACAACTCGGATTTTGGAATGGCACGTATGCACTTGGAAAACCTCTCCCTGCTGAACCTTGGCTAACGCGGCAACATTATCGTTCCTGGTATACCCATACAAATCCCGAACAGGATTTTCAGTTCCCACTTAATCAAAAGTACATTTTTGGCGAAATCCGTAATCGGTATGACCAGGTTTGGACAGACCGTGAGATATTTTACCGTGTCTTGGAATCACTGCCACAGACTTTTTCTCACTTTGACAGCCAGCGTCGAAATCTATTCATCCGCAAGGGCAGCGATGACCAGGATGAACTTGTCCTTGTGGATTGGGCAGTATGCGGCTTTGGTCCATTAGGAGCAGAATTATTTTCTCTTATTGGGATGAGTGCAGCACTCCTCGAGTGGCCTCCTTCTGAGGTGGAACAGTTAGATAAAGCTGCTTTTGGGAGTTATTTGCAGGGCCTGAGCGAGTCGGGGTGGTCAGGGAATATAGATGTTATCCGTCTTGCTTACACTGCCTGGATTTCCGCATGGTTCGGCGTCGTATTTCCGAATATTACGGCATTATGGTGTACTCCCGATTTCCATTCATATGCTTTACAGCAATTTGGTTTTGTAGATGAAGAACTGTATTTGAAATGGCTGCCTCTTCTGCCTTATTCTTTGGATTGCGCCGATGAGGCTCGATCATTGATGAAGAAATTAGGCGCTGAATAAAGGAATTCAGCAGCATATGCCCCACCCTCTTATCACCCAATTACGTTTTACACGCAGTGAATTTATGCGCGCGGTCAAAGGTGTCAACGATGAGGATGCCCGCACACGCAGCCTGCCGATGAACTGCATTAGTTGGAATGTTGGGCATCTGGCCTGGCAGGAGCAGAGGTATTTTCTGGGTTTCGGGCAGGGGAAAATCCTCTTCCCAGAGATCGAAAAGAATTTTGCCTACGGCGCACCGGCCAGCACGCCACCACTCAAGGAGATGCTCGCCGCGTGGAAGGCGATCACGTCCGCGGCGGACCCCTGGCTCGATACACTGACCTCTGCTACATTGCAGGCACATCCGATCGTCAATGGCAAACCGATCGCCCGCATCAACGGGAATCTGCTGCAACGCACCATCTATCATTACTGGTATCACATCGGAGAGAATCTCGCCATCCGCCAGCAATTGGGACACAAACGCCTGCCGCAGTATGTCGGGAATATCGATGATCAGGCACCCTATCGCCCGGAGAACCAAGCAGGAAAATAACAGAGTCAGGCCCCTGATTCTCTCGGAGCAACAGACAGAAAAGTAAAATTCGTTTCGCTGACTCCATCTTCAAAGAAGAAGATGTGATACTTTATTGGTTGTATCAATTTCATCGGACAATTCAGGGATCAATGGACGGCATATGAAAAACATGCAGAGTCCTTCGCACGCCGCGCGGGCCAGCCACCGAATTGGCTTCATCTCCACTCGTTTTAATAGTACAGATGGCGTTTCGTTGGAGACACGCAAATGGGCGCAGGTTTTGCAGGGGATGGGACATAGCGTCTACTACTTTGCGGGTCAATCTGACCAGCCAAAGGACATCAGCTTTGTGGTACCTGAGGCGCATTTTCAGCATCCAGATGTTAAGGCTATTGCTCAGATCTCATACAAATCCAACAAGAGACCTCCAGAGATTACCCATCAAATCCATAAACTGAGGGGCCATCTCAAAGATCGTCTTTACAAGTTCATCCAGAAATATGATGTTGAATTATTGATTGTCGAAAATGCCCTTTCAATTCCTCTGAACATCTCTCTGGGCCTCGCGCTCTCCGAACTGATCGCCGAAACGAATATGCCGGTCATCGGTCATCACCACGATTTTTTCTGGGAGCGAAAACGCTTCCTGGTCAATTGTATCGGCGATTATCTTGAGACGGCCTTCCCACCGCGCCTGCCCAGTATCCAGCATGTAGTGATTAACTCACTGGCTGCATTCGAAATGGGAAAACGACGGGGCATCAATGTTACGGTCATTCCGAACGTAATGGATTTTGACAATCCACCCGCTCCATTGGATGAATACACGGCGTCGCTTCGCGCGGACCTTGGAATTGATCGTGATGAATATTTCTTTCTTCAGCCTACGCGTCCCATCCAGCGTAAGGGCATCGAATATGCCTTCGAATTAATTCGCAGGTTGGGAGAAAAAGTCCGCCTGGTCATCTCCCATGCGGGTGGCGATGAAGGCAATGAATACACAGAGCATATCAAGACATACGCCAGACTGCTCGATGTGCAAGTCAACTTAGTGTCCAATCTCATCAGCACTGAACGTGGCACGACCCAAGATGGACGCAAAATCTATACCCTGGGTGATGTATATCCTCGTGCCGATCTAGTGACAATTCCGTCACTGCTCGAAGGGTTTGGCAACGCTTTTTTGGAAGCTGTTTATTACCACCGACCCATCTTCATCAATACCTACACCATTTATTCGATCGATATCAAACCAAAAGGATTCCGGGCTGCTGAATTCAGCGGCTTTGTCACCGAAGAAACAGTTAAATATGTTCGAATAATTCTGAAAGATCGAGAATTCGTGGAAGAAATGACCGAACATAACTATGAACTGGGTAGGCAATACTACTCCTTCACGGTTCTGGAGCAGCAACTGCAAGGGTTATTGAATGCTTGTTTTAGTCGTCAAAGGTAAGGGCGGATTCGAAACTTCCTTACCAAGTCAATCACATTGTCCTTTATTTTTGAGGTTGATACCAATCTGAAAAATGGCCGCTGTCTGTGCCAGCGCAGGAACCTGCGGAGATTTGCGCCATGCTAAAGTCTTTCAGGCTCAAGACCAAAAAGCAGTCGTAGCGGGAAAAGATCAAATAGCCGTCATCAGACCAGGCTGGGAACGAATCGTCCGCCTGTGGATGGTTGGTGAGATTCTGTTGATCGGTTCCATCCACGTTCATCATATAGATTTCGTAATCTCCAAGCTGCCCGGTGTCATATCCGGGAGGAACGAAGTCTGGAAGTGTCGGCCAACCATCGCGATTGGACTGGAAAGCGATCTGTTTGCCATCCGGCGACCAGGCAGGTAACTTATTCTCGCCCGCTGAGTCGGTGATTTGGGCAGGCCCGGTACCATTGGCATTCACGACGCAGATCTCGAAATCACCAGTGCCCGTGGAAAATATGCGCCCTAAGCTGCAGTGAAAGGCAATCCTTTTGCCGTCGGGTGACCAGGTTGGATATTCAAAGATGCCGCGAAGATCAGTGACTTGCTGAAGAGAGGAGCCATCCGGATGGGTGATCCAGATGTTGGGGTTTCCGCTTTCATCCGCCAAACGTTCCAAAGTAAAATTGCATTTGTTATTTATATGGTATAAAAATGATAAAGTATTCGTTCGATAAGAATCCTTCGTTATGACAAACAAAATCCTTCTTCGCGACGTAATCGAATCTGACTTGCCCATTCTCTACGAGCAGCAACTTGACCCTGACGCGACAGCGATGGCAGCCTTCCCATCTCGCGATCGGGAAGCTTTTATGGCACATTCGGCGAGGATCATGTCAGATGAGTCGGTGATTTTCAAGGCCATCGTGTTCGATGGTGAAGTAGCAGGGAGCATGGTGAGCTGGATCATGGAGGGTGAACGGGAGGTTGGTTATTGGCTGGGAAAAGAATATTGGGGCAAAGGCATTGCCACACAGGCGCTGTCCGAATATGTGAAGATCGTGAGGACGCGTCCCCTGTACGCACATGTGGCCAGACATAATATCGGCTCACGGCGAGTGCTTGAGAAATGCGGATTCAAGGTCATCGGGGAGGGTAGCTATATGAATCCAGCCGGTACAGAGGTGGAAGAGTTTATTTTGAAACTGGACAACAACTGATTTTCACAACAAAGTAGCATACAATGAAAATCATGGAACGCACCTTCTCCGGCGACGCAGACCTGCGACAGATGGCAGAACTTGTCCATCAATTCCCAACGGAAAATATCCACATTGTGGACCTACCCTATCGCTTCAGTACGTGGTCCGTTGAATATCCCAAAAACATCCGCCTATGGACCGATGAACATGGCCAATTAATGGCGTGGGCGGTTTTGCAAGTCCCCTTTTGGAAGATAGACTATGCCTACAATCCAGAATTTCATCACCCGCTTCATGCTCAGATTTTGAGATGGGCAGATGAGCAGGCCTGTAGAATCGTCGACACACCCAGCGGACATCCAGCCTGGTTTGTAGCAGTGTTGGCAAGTCAAACAGACCGCATTCACGATTTGGAAGAGATTGGCTTCACATCCCAGGAAAATGTCGGTGAAAATTCGTGGACACAAGTGTTGATGGAATATTCCATGCAAGTGACCGATACAATAAATCTGGCAGATGGATTTCACATTCGCCCGCTCAACGGCACGAGCGAAGTGGAAGCCTATGTTGATTTACATCGGGCCGTCTTCGAAAGTAAGAACATGACCGTTGAATGGCGCAAGCGTACGTTGCAGTGCCCGGAGTATCTCCCTGACTTGGATTTGGTCGTGGTGGCTCCCAATGGTCAACTCGCCGCATTCTGTATTTGCTGGTTGGCAAAGGATAACGATGGAATGATCAGAGGGCAGATCGAGCCATTGGGAGTCCGTGCAGAGTACCGAAGGCTGGGGTTGGGGCAAGCAATTCTTTCGGAAGGTCTGAAGCGGCTGCAGTCCCGAGGCGCCAAACAAATCTACGTTCAAACAGATAATTATCGTGATGCCGCGTTCAAGTTATATGAATCGGCTGGGTTTCGAGTCAGTAAAAATATCCTCATGTATCGCAAGAATTACGCAGGAGCAGCAGGCAGGTGATTCCCGTGAGCACATTTCGTCAATTCATCGGCAGGATCAAACTCTGGTGGCGGGGGAAGAATCACGTCGTCGGGTGGAACATGCCCCCCGAGGAAGCGGTTTCGTTCATACGGAGACGCGGGAAAGTTGTTCTCACTTTCTATGGATATTCAGGGATGGGGTATGAAGATGAAGACGGAATGCTCAGGCTCGCGCAGGAGGTGTTAGCCCAGTATCGACCTGAAAAGACCCTGGTCGTGAGCGGCGCGACAAAGGTCGGGATAGGTGCTGTCTATCCACTGGCAAAATCCATAGGGTTCGAAACGGCGGGGATTGTCACCACACGATCCTTGAAGGACACGGAGCGCATCAGCGAGGCTGTGGATCACATCTGTTTTATCCCTGATGATCAATGGGGCGGAACATTACCTGAGTCAGATGAACTCTCTCCCACTTCGAGGGCGATGGTCGACTGTAGCGACATTTTGGTGGGAATTGGCGGCGGAGAGATTAGCCAGGCTGAAATGCTTGAAGGAAAGAAACAAGGCAAGCCAATTCAATATTTCCCGGCGGAAATGAATCACCAGACAGCCATCCGCCAAGCCCAGAAAAAGGGCCTGCCGCCCCCGGAGTCATTCTCGGCACCAGCAGATGATGTGTTCGGGAAGTAATGGCAGAACATCATCATGCTCATCGTCTCATTCTGAAGTAAACAACGTGAAAACAATTGGTCTAATTGGCGGCATGAGTTGGGAATCGTCCATTGAGTATTACCGCATCATGAATGAGATGACCAAAGCCAAACTCGGTGGGCTTCATTCTGGGAAAAGCATTATGGTCTCGGTGGATTTTGCAGAAATAGAAATTCTCCAGCATCAAGGCAGATGGGCGGAAGCTGCGGAAATCCTGATGGAAGCGGCAAAAGACCTGGAAAATGGCGGTGCGGATTTTATCGTCTTATGCACGAACACCATGCACAAGGTGGCGGATGAACTGGAAGCCAGTGTCAAAATTCCGCTCCTGCATATTGCAGATGCTACCGCTCAACGGGTGAAAGATTCAGGCATCCAAAAGATAGGTCTATTGGGCACGCGCTTTACCATGGAAGAGGAGTTCTACAAAGGTCGGCTTTCACGGAAATACGGATTGAACGTCAGCATTCCCAATGCCGCGGAGCGTGAGATCGTCCATCGGGTCATCTATGAGGAGTTGGTCCTTGGCAAGATCGTACCGCGCTCGAAAGAGCAGTATCTGGGCATTATGGAGCGAATGGTCGATCAGGGCGCAGAGGGAATTATTCTGGGCTGTACGGAAATCGGACTGCTCATTCACCAGGAAGATAGCGAGGTCCCGCTATTTGACACAACTCGAATCCACGCGGAAGCAGCCGTTGAATACGCATTGAGGGCGGAGTGAGAGATTTACAACGCGTTCGCTTGCCTCTACCCTTTGAAGCGCGGGTACGAACCGAGCACCCGCAAAGTAACCGCGTATTCCCCCAGATGTTCGAGCGCGCGTCGGGTCGTCTCTTCGTGCGTCGCGCCGATGAAATCAATATAAAAAAGATATTCCCACGGTTTGCCCTGTAGTGGCCGCGACTCGATTTTGGTCAGGTCAATATCGCGCAAAGCAAACACGCTCAACGCCTTGAACAATGCCCCGGGTTGATTCTTTAGAGTGAACACTATGGATGTCTTGGCCTCCCCCGCGGGGAGGAGGGGTTGGTGTTGAATGGCAAGAAAGCGCGTGTAATTTTCCGTGTTGTCTTCAATGCCCTCTTCGAGAACTTGCATGCCATGCAACTCGGCCGCGCGGCGTGACGCAATCGCCGCGGTATCACGCGCACCGGACTCTTTGAGCATTTTCACACTACCGGCTGTGTCATACACCTGTTCTGCTTTGATGCCGTGCGAACGCAAATAACTCGCGCACTGTCCCAGCGCTTGTGGGTGACTGATGGCTCTTCGAATGTCTTCCTTTTTCACATCAGGTAACGCGATCAAGCAATGTCGCACCCGCAGCAGGTATTCGCCGACAATTTGCAAATCATTGCGCAGCAATAAATCGTAATTTTGGTGAATGCTCCCTGCCAGTGAGTTTTCAATCGCGATCATGCCTGCGTCACATTTCTGTGCATTGACAACCTCGAAGACCACGTCAAAGGATTCACAAGGAAGCGTGTCGATTTTTCCGAAATAATTGAAGACGGCCTGTTCGCTGTACGCGCCGGGTTCACCCTGGAATGCGACTTTCATGATCAATTTCATCTCCTCAAGTCCGACGATGGACCATGGACATCGGACGATATCGATAGATGGTCCTTGTCAATTATTCACCATCCGTTTAGCCCCACCAAAACGACATTGCAATTAGGGCATATAAACCAATCAACGCCACGCCTTCGAGCCAATTCGATTCACCGTCATACACAATCAACGCACTAAGGATGGCAGTCAGTGCCAATGCAACAACGAGTAGTGGCGGCAGGACCAGAGTCAAAACCGTAGAGGTAAAGAAAAATGAGAGTAGAACCAGGATAGGCGTCAGCGCGAGCGCAATTTGCAGAGAGCTGTTCAAGAGGATACTGATGGCATAGTCCGCTCTATTTTTGATTGCCAGCCGAATCCCAACGACATTTTCCACCGCGTTACCGGCAATGGCTACCAAGACAAGCCCTGCAAAAGCATGGGAGAGACCTAACGTTTCTGTGGCAGGTTCAAGAACTTCTACGAACCAATCGGAAACAAACGCGGCAGATATACCTGCAATAACCAAGGTGGAAATTACGCGTGCCAGAGGCCAGCGCGGCCCCTGCTGTTCGGTAGGATGCACCGCTTCTGTCATTGGACCACCCTGCAAGGAAAATGGGATACTTGCCAGGAAAAGAATCAACAACACAATTGCGCCTGCAACACTTAAAGGAATCTCGTGGGCAGCGGCCGGTGTATGCAATGAATAGGTGAGCGTGGGCATCGCCAAGGCCGAGACTGCTAATACCATGAGCACAACAATAGCACGTGGCGTTTCAGAATGAAATGTCTGAGTTCCGTTTTTCCGGCCGCCTAAAAAAAATGCCAAACCTAACATCAAAAGGCTGTTCGCCAAAATAGAACCAACTAAGGCAGATTGCACCACCTGCACCAATCCAGCCTGCAAAGCAAAAAACCCTACGAACAATTCAGGTAAGTTCCCTACAGCTGCTTGCAAGATGCCTGTCGCGCCAGGTCCCAAATAATTCCCCAGTTGCTCAGTGGCATGTCCCACTACGATTGCCAATGTTGCCAATGCAACTGCGCTGACCCCAAACGTCAATACTGCACTGGCGTGCGTGGAAATCAAAACCCAGGTCAGGATGGTGACAAGTAAGGCACCGGCGACTGTCGTCCATTCGTTTTTCAGCAACTTTTGCATAATGGAGTCTCCCGCAGAGGATGAATCAGATTATACAGGACTCCTCAAAGCGAACGGCATGGGATCGCTCCTACTGCCGCTCCGCCCATTCGACAATCTTGCGAAAGCCCGTCTCAACCTCTTCGTCTGAGGCTGCGATCGTCATCCGAACAAATCCTTCCCCCTGGCCCCCAAACGCCGAACCAGGGACCAGCCCCACGCCAGCTTCATTCAGAATCCGCTCGCAGATTTCTACGGAGGTCGTTTTCAATGGACGAAAGTCCAGGAAGAAATAGAATGCGCCTTGCGGCGGCGTGACCAGCACCTTCTCGCATTCCAATTCACGAGATAATTGCAACACCAAGGCCCGGCGGCGTGCATAGGCCGCACGCATGTTGGCAGTCACTTTCTGAATTTCAGAATCAGTCAATGCAAACGCCGCAGCTTTTTGAATAAAGGGAGCTACACACGTAATGGAATTTTGCCCCGCTTTCAAGGCATTTTCGATCACCCGCGCGGGCGCGGCCAGAAAGCCCACTCGCCAACCCGTCATCGCATAGGATTTGGAAAGACTGTTCACAAGCAAAGTTCGTTTTTTTGCTTCATCAAATGCCGCAGCGGAGGTGGGTCGGTCACCATAATATAGACTTCCATATACTTCGTCGCTGACGATCCATAGATCATGTACTTCGGCAAAGTCTTGCAATCCCTGCAAATATTCACGCGTCGGATATGCACCCGTTGGGTTCGACGGATAGTTCAATACGATGACGCGGGTTTTGGGAGTCAAAACCTTTCGCCAAGCATCGAAATAAGGGATGAAACCATTCTCGGCCGGAGCCGGGACGCGAATCACATTTCCGCGCAGCATGATCGCCATATTGGCATGAGTTGCCCAGGAAGGGTCCGGAATCAGCACGTCATCGCCGGGATTCAAAATGGATTGCATCGCCAAATAATAGGCATGAATCCCACCGTGTGTGACCATAATTTCAGAGTCAGACTCATAGGTCACGCCCTCGTCCCGCAGAAGTTTTGCAGCAATGGCCTTTCGCAACTCCACGGTTCCGATCGCGGGACCGTAATGGGTTAATCCACTTTGCATGGCTTTGAGAGCAACCTCAATCACGGAAGGATGCGTGTTGAAATCCGGGTCACCCACCTGCAAACCGACAATATTCTGCCCACTGGCCTTGAGCGCGTTGATCCGATCAGATTGTGAAACGGTAGGCGACTGACGGATGAGTTCAAATTGCTCGTTGAGATTCATGAGTTTTCCTGGAAATAAGATTTGTGCATTATACCTATTTATCGTCATTGCGAGCCCGAGCGACAGCGAGCGGCAAAGCAATCTCCTACTGAGTTGGGGATTGCTTCGTCGCCGCTACGCGGCTGCTCACAATGACAGAAATGATTAGCCCCCGCTTTTGCGAGGGCCGGTTCTATCAAAGTGCTTTCTTAGCTTCTTCCAGCACTTCCGCGTAGTCGGGTTCCTGACCGAGGATGGGAATATAGTTGACATAAGTCAGTTTGCCTTCTCGGTCAACGATAAAGACTGCACGCCGAAAGAAGCGGCGTTCCTTGATGAGCAAACCATATTTCAATCCAAAATCGGCCTCGAGAACGTCTGAGACCAGCTTTACCCTGTCCACTCCGGCAGCCGCGCACCAACGCTTTTGTGCGAAGGGAAAGTCGGTGCTGACAACATAGATAACAATATCATCGCTGAGGCTTGAGGCTTCCTCATTAAAACGGCGGGTCTCAATGTCACAGGTTTCTGTATCAATGGAAGGGACAGCACACAGAATAATCACCTTGCCCCTCGAGTATTGGAGAGGGTTGATGGGCTTCCAACCCGGCAGCATAGAGGTGAACTCAGGCGGGGTCTGACCCACTTTTACATCCTCACCCAAGATGGTGGCGAATTTTTCGCCCAGTTTAAAGAAATCATTGCGTTCGGTGGTCATTACTCATTCTCCTTCGAATTGCTTCCGGTATTAAACCACACTTGTTACAAGTCATGGAACAGTCTGTGGCAGGTTAGTGAAGAGTAACCTGGCAGAAGTTGCCATCACACACTGGCCTGCAGTGCACGACAATCTGTTCGAGGCTGAAATTGATACCGCCCCACCTCTGCTGGGACAACGGCGGTTTGAAATGTATCCAATTCCACCTCCTCAAAACCAGCTTGCAACAAACCTTTTCCATCGATAACCGTGATGGCATGAAAGGACTCGCCTTTCGTGTCCAAATCAATGGATTGTGTGCTGGCCGAGAGCAGTTCGAGTGTGAAGTAATCACATTGCACAAGTACATGCTGTGTGCCATCCCCGATGGCAGGCATAGGCGTGATGGGGGCTGTGAAGTCTGCCTGCGTCACACGAATGGACTTCTCGATATGCAACGGCCGTTTTTCGGTCGCTGGGCGCCCCCAATCATAGACGCGATAGGTCCAATCGGAGGTTTGCTGCACTTCGTAGATTAACAGACCTGGCCCCAGCGCGTGCAAGGTACCGGCAGGCATGAAGATCGTATCGCCCTGTTTTACATCCGCGTATTGCACATGGTCAATAACTTTTCCATTGCGGATGGATTCCGCGAGCGCTTCCGGTGACGTGTTTGGTTTCAGTCCTCCGATCAATTTGGCATCAGGCGCTGCGTCCAAGACATGCCACGCCTCTGTTTTGCCGAATTGACCCAGACCTTCCAACTCCACTGCCTGCGCGTCGTCCGGATGTACCTGCAAAGATAACCATTGCGCACAATCCAATAATTTGATGAGCAAAGGGAAACGCGTCCCGGTACGGGACATGGTTTTCGCTCCCAATAACACTTCGCCAAATTGCGCCGCAACTTCACCCAAGGTTTGGCCTGCCAACTGACCCGATTCGATGACATCCTCCTCCCACACCACCCAGGCCTCGGCAGTGGGATAATAACCGGGGCGCAGGCGTTCCCCACCCCAGACGTAATCACGATAGGAAGGAGTCAGTTTGAGAAATGAGTTTAGTTTCATGCTGGCAACTTCTTGTCAGTAGAAGATTAGCTCAACTGATAATACCGCCGAAGGTGAGCAAGGCGATGGGCATGAGAACCCAACCCATCAGCCTGTGGATATGTTTGTAGATCCC
>Ga0075418_10005293_pt1 | contig 14612 bp, 15 predicted proteins | sample SoiMetdeltSBSDD2_FD_81776 | JGI IMG/M metagenome (GOLD analysis project Ga0075418, IMG submission 81776) | Bulk soil microbial communities from a Populus tree surrounding site in Tennessee, USA - Soil MetaG P. deltoides SBSDD2 | ecosystem: Environmental > Terrestrial > Soil > Tree plantation...
CGTGATGGCGCGGGTGTTTCATTGCGTGGAACGCCGTCTGCCCCGCCGTCTCCCCCGGCCTCACGCCGGCCTCGACCGCGGATGCTCCCAGCGTCATGAGAATCGCCAGGACCGCAAGGGCACACGACCGTCGCCCAATCATGGTGAGCCCTGCGATGCACTCCGGCCGCAGGCGATGCATCCGGCCGCGCGGGTGGGATGCCCTCGCTCCTCACGCGGCACGAGATGTCTTCGCGTCATGCCCTGCTGCCGCCGTGATTTGCGCGAGCAATGACCGCATATCAAGCGCGGGCAAATTCTCCCGGCAGCGTCATTGCGGGCCGGCACGCCCCATGCAATACTTCGCGTTCATGAACCGTGCTCGCAGTCGCGGCATGCGCCTGGTGCCGCTCGCACGGGCCGCCTGGGTCGCCCTGGTGGTGTTCGCCCTCGGGGGCGCGGGCCACCTGTGGCACCACCTCGCCGACCCCGACTGCGAGAGCACGGTCCAGGGTTCCGAGCACGCCTGTGCGGCGTGCTCCGCACTCCACGGCGGCATCCTGGCCGGGCAGTGCGAGCCGGCCCTATCGCCGCCGCCGACCGCGCCCGCACGTCTCACCCTCCCTCCGACCGAAACCGGCGTCGCTCATGTCGCCCCGGTCGGTCCTCCGCGGGGCCCTCCCGCCGCCTGAGCCCGGACCCGCATCGCGGGCCGCCGATTCTCCTGCCCATCCCACCGCGTCGTCGCGTGTGGGGCATGCAGATCTTCTGGCACCGGGGGCTCACCGCCATGCCACGCTTTGCGCCGTTTTTCTGCGCCGTCGTCGCGACCATGTTCGGCATCGCATCGGTCGCCGCGGCCGGCGTCATCAATCCGAACATCTCGGTGATCGGCCAGCCGTTCTCGCGCTGGACCGATGCCGCCGGGGACCCGTCCGCCGAGCGCGCCACCCTGGACGCCGGTGAGACCGAATTCGTGTACGACGACTATCTCAACCCGTACGCCCGGGGGTTCTTCACGGTCGCACTGTCCGACGAGGGCGCCGAGGTCGAGGAAGGTTACTTCAACCTGCTGCGGGGTCTTCCGCTCGGGCTCACGCTCAAAGGCGGCAAGTATCGCGTGGGCTTCGGCAAGCTGAATCCCGTGCATCCGCACGCCAATCCTTTCGCGGAGCGGTTCCGGGTGATGGCGTACCTGCCGGGCGATGAAGCGTTCAACGAGACCGGCGTTCAGCTCTCGGCGAGACTCCCCATTCCCAGCGACTGGTCGGTCACGGCGTCGGCCGACGTCCTCAAAGGCGATTCGTTCCGCCTCGAGCGACCGGACTCGGGTGCCCCGAACGATCCCTACCTCGCCGAGGGCGACCGTTCCGAGGAGCCGCGACCGGGTCTCGTGGGCCGGCTCGCGGCATTCGGCCAGATCGGCGATCGATCGGGGATCGAGCTCGGTCTCACGGGCACGCGGGGCACCAACAACGTCGCGGCGGCCGCGCGAACGACGGTGGTGGGTGGGGACGCCAAGCTCAAGCTCTGGACGTCGCCCAACGCCTACGTCCTGGTGCAGGGGGAGCTGCTCCACCTGCGACGGGACGATGCGGGATGGGACGAGGTTGCCGCCGCCTACACGCGGACACCGCGGAAGAAGACCGGCGGGTACCTGTACGCGGACTACAACTTCAAGACCCGGTACAACCTCGGCGCATCGTACGAGCGGTTCCGGGATCCGACGGACGACGTGACGAACCAGGCGCTGGGTGTCTACGCGGGGCTCGCGCTGCTGGAAGAATCGACCGCCTTTCGCATCGACTGGAATCGTTACCTGCCGGGCATGCCCGACGGTGCGAGCGCCTCGCCCGAGGCGGCGAACACCCTGACCCTGCGCGCGATCTTCTCAATGGGCCCCCACAAGGCCCATCAATTCTAGGAGGCATCTCGTGTTCCGACGATTGATACCGGCCCTCGTGCTCTGCGCCGTCCTGCCCGCGGGGCAGGCGCTCGCCAAGGTGCGCGTCGCGGCCTCGCTCAACGACCTCGCCTCGATCGCCAGCAGCGTGGGCGGCGACCAGGTCGAAGTGTTCGCCATCGCCCGTGCGACCGCCGACGTGCATCGGGTCGAGGCGCTGCCGTCCTACATGGTGAAGGTGTCGCGCGCCCAGATCTATCTGAAGGTGGGCCTCGGGCTCGACCAGTGGGCCGACGCGATCATCGATGGATCGAGGAACCCGCGTCTCAAGCAGGTGGACTGCTCGCGCGGCGTCCGCATCCTCGAGGTGCCCACCGGCCGGGTGGACGCCTCGATGGGGGACGTGCACCCGAACGGCAACCCCCACTACTGGCTCGACCCGCGGAACGGAGGCGTGATCGCGCGCACCATCGCCGACGCCCTGGCGCAGGTGGATCCGTCGCACGCGGGCGACTACCGCGCGCGGGCGGAGGCGTTCGCCAAGGAGGCGGAGGCGACCTGGGCGCGGGAGAAGGAAATGGCCAACGCCCTCCCACAGAAGACCATCTTCACCTACCACCGTTCCTGGTCCTACTTCGTCGACGCGTTCGGGCTCGAGGTCGCGGCGACCGCCGAGCCGATCCCCGGGATCCCGCCCACGGCGCGCCACCTGGCCGAGCTGGTGGCGACCGCGAAGTCGCGCCGCGTCCAGCTGCTCCTCCAGGAGCCCTACTTCTCCGCGGACGCCGGCCGATTCCTGGCGCGCGAGGCGGGGGTGCGGACCGTGGTCGCGACGCCCGTCTGCGATGCGACCACCGCCGGCAGCTACCTCGCCCACTTCGGCATCGTCCTCCACTCGATCACGGACGCGGTGAACCGCAAGGAGACGCCATGACCGAGGCCTTCGCGCTTCCATTCTTCCGGACCGCCGCGATCGCGGCCCTGGTCCTGGCGGGCATTCATGCCTACCTGGGCTTCCACATCGTGCGGCGCGGGGTCCTGTTCGTGGATCTGGCCCTCGCGCAGATGGCGGCGCTGGGCGTGGCGCTGGGCGTGGTGGTGCACCTCGAACACAACGAGGCCGCCTCCTACGCGCTCGCCCTGGGCATGACGTTCGTGGGCGCAGCGCTGTTCGCCTGGTTGCGCGGCCGTGCGCGCTCGGTGCCGCTCGAAGCGTTCATCGGCGTGGTGTTCGCGACCGCCCAAGCGCTGGTGTTCCTGGTGCTGGAGAAGAGCCCGGCCGGCCCCGAGCACCTCAAGGAAACCCTGGTCGGAAGCCTCTACACGGTCCCGCCCGAGCACATCGCGGGCGTGGCGGTCCTCTATGCGGTGATCGGGGCCATGCACTTCCTGCTGCGCCGCCAGTTCTTCGAGATCACCAACGACCCGCAGGGCGCGCGGGCCCGCGGGCGCCGGCTGTTTCTGTGGGACCTGCTCTTCTACGCCACCTTCGGGTTCGTCGTCACCTCGGCGGTCCAGATCGCGGGCGTGCTCCTGGTGTTCGGTCTCCTGGTCATCCCCGCGGTCGCCGGCATCCTGACCACGCCGCGCACCGGGCTCGCGCTCGCGATCGGCTGGGTCTTCGGCTTCGTCGCGGCGGTGGTGGGGCTGCTCGCCTCGGTGCAATGGGACCTGCCCGCTGCACCCAGCATCCTCGTCGCCCTGACGGCGATGCTGGTCGTGCAGGGGGCGGTGCTGGGGGTCTGGCGTCGAGTGCGCGGGGCCGGCGTCACGCCGGCCGGTTGAGCGGGAGATGTCTCGCGGCGTCAGTGCCCGAACGCGTAGGCGGTGCCCACCATGACGTGATCGCGCGCCACCACCGTGGCTTCGTCGGTGTGGCCCCACACGCGGGCCTGGTAGAGCCCGTAGACGACCAGGCCGTGCGACACCGCCACGCTCAGACCGGGCGTCACGAACAGGGCGCGCATCCCCGAATGCGACGCCTCGCTAGCCTCGGCCGAGACGTCCTTGCCGTGACCGGCGAAGTTCACCTGACCGAGCAGCGTGAGACGCTCGTGCGCCGCCCATCCACTCGCCAGGCCCGCCTGGAGCTCGTTGCCGACCCGGTAGTCATCGGTGCCCTTGGTGTTGAGGCGCGCCAGCACGCTGGCCGTGAGCGGCAGCGTGCGACGCCAGGGCAGCGCGCGCGATCCGATCGCCCCGACCAGCCAATCGGTGGAGCCCGTGCCCGGCCGGGCGGCGGGCTCGAGGGTGGACTCGAAGCCGAAGTTGTCGCGCGCCTCGTCGGGCACGTGGCGCCGCCCGGTGGGCAGCTTCACCCCCGCCTGCAGCGTCAGGCTCGCGCCCTCGCCGCGCACCGCCGCGAAATGGCCCAGCACCATCGCGTCTCCCAGCCCCTGGTACTTCCAGACGTCGACGAACATCGGGTTGAATGCCGGCGTGTGCCGCAGCCAGTGCCGGTGCTCGCGGTGCAGGTAGGGCAGCGTGGCCACGGCGGAGAGGCGGTCGGTCAGAGACGCCCGGACCTCGGCCACCCACGAGCGCGTGCGCGTGAACAGCTCGACCTCGCCGTGCTGCTCGGCGTCCGCGATGGTCTCCTCGAGACTCGATTCGCCGCCGGCGTTCCAGAACCGGTCCTGCGTCACCTCCTGGAAGCGGAGGTCGAAGCTGAACCGCCCGGCATCGGCACCCATGCCGCTGCGCACGAGCGGGCAGCTCTCGGCCCCGCAGGTGGCGCGCGCGACCGATGGGACGACGCACGCCACCGCGAGCGCTGCAGCCATGGCAAACCGAATGGCACGCATACGGAATCCGCCTTTCACTGGAGCGTGGTGAACCGACGGGCCACCGTGCGATCGCCGGTCTTCAGGACGAGGAAGTACAGACCGGAGCGGAGACCCATCGAGTGCGGCGACAGCGTGATGTCGTGCGGGCCAGGACCGAGTGGACCGTTAGCGAGCACCGCGACCTCGCGGCCCTGCAGATCCACCACCGAGAGCCGGATGGCTTGCGTGCCCGGCAGCGTGAATGCGATGCGGCCGGAGCCGACCACGGGATCGGGGGCCACCTGCGCGAGGGCGAGGCCCGTGGTGGTGGCGGGTACGCCCGCGGTCAGGGCTTCCACGCTCGCCGTCTCGATCGCGGGGCCCCAGGCGCCCGCGTCGAGGCTCGTGAAGGTGACCGTGGTGGCGGGTCCCCCGGCGGTGAAGTCGAAGCTGCAGGCCTGCCAGTTCATGTCCCAGTGCCAGGTGGGCGTGATGTCGAACGCGTAGTCCTGAGACGCCGCGCCGGCCTGCACACGCAGGTGCTTCACCGTGGGCGTACTGAACGGCTCTCCCGAGAGCCAGAAGGTGAGACGGTATGAGGTGCCCGCGGATGTCGCGAAGGACTGCTCGATCGCCCCTGGGCCCGAGCTGCTCAGCGCGATGCTCCGGCTGCCGGATTGCGGCTGCCAGTAACCGTCGGTGACGATCGTGATCGCGCCGCCCGTCACCGTCCAGCCGGTGAGGGCCGGGCTCCCCGGGGCGACTGACATGGTGGCCTGGGTCGGGGGGATCGGAGGACCGGTCTCGAAGTCACCATTGGTGATCGTCTGGGCGCCCGGGGCGGAGGCAAGCGCGAGCGACGCGCACAGGACGAGCGCGCATGCCGGGCGGAGGCAATCGGGGTCCATCGGGGACGACTCCTGGCGGGTCACGGGGGATCAGGCGGATCCCCTCGACAGCACGGACATGGAGAAGGATAGGCCAGCCGATTCCCTCCAGTCCACAGGCATCAGGACCCGGCGAGTCGCCCTCGGGGGAGCCCCGAGGCGCTCTCGAGGCCCCGATCGGCTACCGTCCCGGCCGTGCCCGAGCTGCCGGACGTCACCCTCTACTGCGAGCGCCTGGCCGCGCGCGTGATCGGCGCGAGCCTGGTCCGCGCCGTGGTCGTGAGCCCCAACCTGCTGCGCACGGCCGAGCCGCCGCTCGAATCCGCCCACGGCCGTGGGGTCACCGGCGTGCGTCGTGTAGGCAAGCGGATCGTGATGGCGTTCGAGGGCGACCTGTTCCTCGTCCTCCACCTCATGATCGCGGGACGGCTGCGATGGCGGCCTGCCGGCGCGAAGGTGCCGGGCAAGGTAGGGCTCGCGGCGTTCGAGTTCACGAACGGCATCCTGGTGCTGACCGAGGCCTCGACCAAGCAGCGCGCCTCGCTCCACGTCGTGTCCGGCGAGGATGCGGTGCGCGCGCTGGATCCCGGCGGGCTCGAGCCGCTCGCGGTCACGGTCGAGCGCTTTGGCGAGGCGCTCCGGCGCGTCAACCACACGCTCAAGCGCGCGCTCACGGATCCCTCGATTCTGAGCGGGATTGGCAACAGCTACTCGGACGAGATCCTGCATCGGGCACGGCTCTCCCCGCTGGCGCTCACCGCGCGCCTGTCCGAGCAGGAGATCGACCGGCTCCACGCGGCGATGCGCGCCACGCTGACCGAGTGGACCGAGCGGTTGCGCGAGGAGACGGGCGAGGGGTTTCCCGAGAAGGTGACCGCCTTCCGCGAGGGCATGGCGGTGCATGGACGATTCAAGCAGCCGTGTCCCGATTGCGGCGCACCGGTCCAGCGCATCGTCTACGCCGAGCACGAGACCAACTACTGCGCGCGGTGCCAGACCGGCGGCCGGCTGCTCGCCGACCGGGCGCTCTCGCGGCTGCTCCGGGGTGACTGGCCGCGGACGCTGGAGGAGATGGAGGGCTAGCTAGATCTCCGCGGGCAGCTCGAGATCCAGCAGGCGCCCGAGCGATTCGCGAGCCATGGGGCCGGGAACCACATCGCCCCCGACGACGATGCGGTCGACCCCGGCTCGGCGAACGTCCTCGAGCACGGCATCGAGGGCCGGGAGGTTTCCGTGGATGTCGTAGAGCGCGGCGACGCGCATGACCGTACCCGAACCCGCGCTACACCCGCTCGACCAGCACCGCCATCCCCTGCCCACCGCTCACGCACAGGGTCGCGATGCCGTAGCGGCCCTTCGATCGCTCCAGCTCGTTCAGCAGCGTCACCATGATGCGCGTGCCGCTGCAGCCGGTGGGGTGTCCCAGGGCGATGCCGCCGCCGTTCACGTTGAGCCGCGCGCGGTCGAAGCGCAGGACTCGATCGCAGGCCAGCACCTGCGAGGCGAACGCCTCGTTCAGCTCGACGCGATCCACCTGGTCCAGCTCGAGCTGGTGGCGCTGGAGGAGCTTGCGCACGGCCGGCACCGGCGCCAGGCCCATGCGCGCGGGGTCCATCCCGACCGACACGGCGCCGAGCAGCGCCGCCTGCGGGGTGATGCCGTGGCGCCGGATCGCCTCTTCGGAGAGCACCAGGATCGCAGCGGCACCGTCGGTGATCGCCGAGGCGTTGCCCGCGGTGACGCTGCCGTCCTGGCGGAACACGGGGCGAAGCTTCGCCATCTCCTCGAGCGAGGCGTCGGTGCGGACGTGCTCGTCCTTCGCCACCGTGACCGCGCGCTTGCCCTCGCCGACCGTGACCGGCACCACCTCGCGGGCGAAATGGCCGTCGTCCCATGCTTTCGCCGCGCGCTGATGGCTCTGCAGCGCGTAGGCGTCCTGCTCCTCGCGCGGAATCTTGTACTCGGTGGCCAGCGTCTCGCTGGTTTCCCCCATGAGCTGATTGCACAGCGGGCACAGGTAACCGTCGCGGTACATGGCGTCCACCAGCGGCTCGTCGCCGAGCTTCTTGCCCCAGCGCACATCGGGGGCGAGGAAGGGGACGCTCGACATGTGCTCGACCCCGGCGGCGAGCACCACGGCGCTCTCGCCCAGCCGCACGCTCTGCGACGCGCTCACGATCGCCTGCAACCCCGAGGCGCAGGCTTTGTGGATGGTGAACGCGGGGACCTGGTCGCCCAGGTCGGCACGGCGCACGATCTGGCGGGCGATGTTGGGGCCGTTGCCGGCCTGACGCGCGTGGCCGACGATCACCTCGTCCACCGGCATCGCCGGCACCCCGGCGCGCTCGAGCGCCGCGCGGGCGGCGATGCCACCGAGCGCCGCGGCCGAGGACGACGCCAGCGCGCCGCCGAAGTTCCCGATCGGAGTGCGTACGCCGCCCGCGAGCAGGACGCGCGGCGTGCTCACGCGGGGCGCTCGATCCGGTCGCTCATCGCTTCGCGTTCCGGCCGCGCGCGACCACGCGCTTCGCCGTCCGTGCCCGGCTCGCGCGCTTGACCGGCTTTCGCCTGCTGGCGCCGGCGATCGCCTGCTTCTGCGACTTGAACGTGCGGCGCTCCGCCTTCTGTCTCCGTCCGGTCGCCGGCTTGGTGCGGGCGCGCTTGGGATCACGCTTGCGCTTGGGCTTCATCCGGGTGCCGGCCGGGCCGGTGCCGCGCGGTGACACGACGCGCGCGACCGACTTGGTCACCCGACGACGCTTCTTCGCCGGCTTCGCGGTCCGGTACTGGGGCCGGGTCGCGACTCGGCTCGTCGCCTTGGCACGCTTACGGATGGGCTTGCGGATCGCGGCCCGGCGCGGTGCCGCGTCGTCCTCGTAGGATTCGGCGAGCCGCTCCTCGAGCGTCTCCCCGCTCTCCGGCATCTCGGGCACGTCGCGCAGCATGACCGGATTGCCGTCCGGGTCCATGGCGTCGGCGAAGGTGCCGAAACCGCCGTCATTCGGCGGGGCGGTGAAGGCGACCCCCCGCGCCACGGCCTCCTCGTGCCAGCCGCGCAGGTCGGGCACCGCGAGCCCGATCGTGATCGGGCACGCGTGGTGCGTACCCTCGCTGTGCGGATGGAGCCCCAGCCCGGCCACGCCCGCGGACAGCTGCACCCACCATGCCGAGTCCATCGGGGTCGCGAAACCGAGGCGGTCGCGATAGAACACCTTCATCCCGGCCATGTCGCGGCAGTTGATCACCGCCGAGAGCGCGAGCCCCGACCCGGCCTCGAACCGCTGGGCCGGCTCCCACAGGCCGAGACGGTTCCCTTCGGGATCGGCGCACGAGGTGGTCCGCCCCCATGGGTTGTCCGCAATCGGCTCGCAGGCCACGTCCCGATCCGCGAGCTCCCCGACCCGGGCTTCGAGGTCGTCGGTCGCGAACTGAAGCCGCACACCGCGCTGGCCTGGGTCGGGCGTCGCGCGGACGCCGAGCGTCGCCCCGCCCGTGTCGAACTCCGCGTAGTACGGCGATTGCACCCGGGCCGTGAGCCCCAGGGTCTCGTAGAACCGCTGCATCGCGGGCAGGTCGCCGGTGAAGATGAGGATGTGGCTGAAACGATCCATTCCCGCTCCTACTCGATGTTGATCCAGACGCTCTTCACCTGTGTGTAATCGCGCAGGGAGTCGGCGCCCAAGTCGCGCCCGAATCCCGAGGCCTTGGTTCCGCCGAACGGCATCCCGGGATCGTAGAAGTTGTACATGTTGACCCACACGGTGCCGGCACGCAGCCGGCGGGCGACCGTGTGCGCCTTCTTCAGGTCGCCGGTCCAGACACCGGCGGCCAGCCCAAACGGGATGTCATTCGCCTTGCGCACCGCGTCGTCGGCATCATCGAATGGGATGACCGCGAGCACCGGGCCGAAGATCTCCTCCTGCGCCACCTTCATTCGGTTGTCCACACGGTCCAGCACCGTGGCCTGCACGAACCAGCCCTTTCCGTTGACGGGCTGGCGCTGGCCGCCCACCACGATGCGCGCACCTTCCTTCACGCCGGTCTCGATGTAGCCGAGCACCGTCTTCATCTGCTTCTCGTTCACCAGGGACCCCAGGCGCGTCTTGGGATCGAGCGGATCGGCCGGCACCAGCTTCTTCGCGCGCTCGGCGAGCTTCGCCACGAACTCGGCGTGGATGCTGTGCTCGACCAGCAGGCGCGAGCCGGCGGCGCACACCTCGCCCTTGCCGTAGAAGATGCCGGTGCTCGCCCCGCGCACGGCGGCCTCCTGATCGGCGTCGGCGAACACGATGTTGGGGGATTTACCGCCCAGCTCGAGGGTGAGCTTCTTCACCGTGCCGGCGGCCTCGCGCATGATGCGCTGCCCCACCTCGGTCGATCCGGTGAAGCTGATCTTGTCCACCAGCGGGTGCCTGACCAACGCCTCGCCCGCGACCGAGCCGCGCCCCGGGACGATATTGAGGACGCCGGGGGGCAGCCCGGCCTCGAGCGCCAGCTCGCCGATGCGCACCGCCGTGAGCGGCGTCTCCATCGCGGGCTTCAGCACCACGGTGTTCCCGGCAGCCAGAGCGGGTGCGCACTTCCAGCCCACCATGATCATCGGGAAGTTCCACGGGATGATGGCGCCCACCACGCCGAGCGGCTCGCGGAGCGTGTAGGTGAAGGTTCCGGGGTTCACCGGCACGGTCTCCCCGGTCAGCTTGGTCGCCCAGCCCGAGAAGTAATGGAAGCAGCCCGCCACCATCGGCACGTCGATCTGGCGCGCCTCGAAGATGGGCTTGCCGTTGTCGAGCGTCTCGAGCCGCCCCAGCTCGTCGCCGTGGGCGAGGATCAGGTCGCCGAGCTTCCAGAGGACCCTCTGCCGCTCGGCCGGCTTCATCTTCGGCCACGGACCGTCGTCGAACGCGGCGCGCGCCGCCTGGACCGCGCGATCCACGTCCTCCACGCCCGCCTCGGCGACGGCGCAGATCGGCTCCTCGGTGGCGGGGTTGACGGTGGTGAAGGTCTGGCCCGAGGCGGAATCCACCGCCTCGCCGTTGATGATGAGCCTGGCCGGCTTCACCGGCGTCAGCGTGTCGGTCATGACGGGGACCTCCGGTGGTTTCGTGCGACGCCCGCCGGGGGCGCCGGATGCCGTCGTCGGTTCAGGCGCCCTGTTCGGTGCGCCACCGTTTGATGCTCTCCGCGTGGTGCAGGTCGTGGGCGGGGAGCCGCTGGAACATCCAGCCGAGCGGGTGCTCCCCGCCCCAGACCTCCGCTGGCTCCTCGGGGATGCTCTCGATCGCTTCCATCAGGTCCTGCCGCGTCGTGAGGAGCAGCTTGAGCGCATCGTCCCACGACATCGGGCGCAGAGGGGCGAGATCCTCTTCGTTCACCAGGGCCTGCCGTTGGGGATCCCAGCCTTCCCAGGAGGGGCGGACGCCTCGCAGAGCCGCCTCCATCTCCCGCAGCCGCGCACGGTCGCGTGTGACGAGATGGAGGATGGTCTCGCGGGTGCTCCATTTGCCTTCGCCGAGCGGCCGCTCGGCCGTGGCGGCGCCCATCCCCTGGACCGCGGCCAGGACCGACGCGCGCGCCTTCACCATCCGGAACATGAGCTGGCTCCGGGCGGGGGCCCCGGCGGTCTGCGGAAACGCCGGGGGTGGTGCGGGGCGCGCGGCCCGGCGTTTCCGGGCGGGGACCGCCTCGAGGCGGGGCCGGGCCTTGCCGGTGGCGCCGGACGCGCGCTTGGTGCCGGGCGATGCGGCGGCGCCGGTTGCGCGCTTGGTGACGCGTGCCGGGGCGGCCACTGCGCGCTTCGTGCCACGCGCCTGCGCGGTACGCCGGGCGCGGGAGCGTGCCTTCGGCGAGCGCTTCGGCTTCTGCTTCGGACGTGACGCCCGCACCCGCGCCCGGGCGCGTCGCTTGGCCGTCGCACGAGCCTTCTTCTTCCCGCCGCGCTTCCCGGCCGCCCTTCCGCGCAGTCGCCTACCCGCGGTCGAGGTCATGACGCCACCGGGTAGTCGAAGACGCCGCGGCCCGACTTGCGGCCCAGCCGCCCGGCCGCGACGTACTGCTCGATCAGCGGGCAGGGCCGGAACTTCTCCCCCAGCGAGCGGTGGAGGAAGCGCAGGATCGCGAGCCGCGTGTCGAGGCCCACCAGGTCCACCAGCTCGAACGGGCCCATCGGATGATTCAGGCCGAGCTTGAGCGCACGGTCGATGTCGGCTGCGCTCGCCACGCCCTCCTGGAGCATGTAGAAGGCCTCATTGCCGATCATCGCGTTGATCCGGCTGGTGACGAAGCCGGGCGACTCACGCACCACGACGCACTCCTTGCCCATGCGCTCGCCCACGATCGCGGCGGCGGACAGGGTCTCCTCGCCGGTCTCGAGGGCGCGCACGATCTCGAGCAGCCGCATCCGATGGACCGGGTTGAAGAAGTGCATGCCGACCACCTTGGCCGGCCGCCGGGTCGCCGCGGCCATCTCGGTGATCGAGAGCGACGAGGTATTCGAGGCGAGGATGGCGGTCGCCGGCGAGAGCTTGTCGAGCGCAGCGAACAACTCGACCTTGAGCGCGATGTCCTCCGGCACCGCCTCGATCACGAGATCCGATCCGGTGACCGCGTCCTCGAGCCGCTGGCAGGTCGAGAGCCGCTTGTGCGCGGCGGCAGCATCCTCGCCCTTCACCTTCCCGGTCGCCACGCCCTTCTCGAGCAGTGCCGAGATCTCGGCACCGGCCTTGTCGAGCGCCGGACGGCTCACGTCCTGAAGGACGGTGCGGAATCCTCCCAGCGCCGAGACGTAGGCGATGCCCCGGCCCATGATGCCGGCGCCCAGGACTGCGACGTTGGCGATGGTCACGCGCCCGATGCGCTCCCCCGGGACCGGGCCCAGCGCCAGACCGCCGGGAAGGCCAGCGCGGCGAGCGTCGCCTTCACGAGATCGCCCGGGAGGAAGGGGAACAGTCCAGCCGCGAGCAGGCGGTCGGACGGGATGAACCGCGCGAGCTGGGCGAGGCCAAGCGCGAAGACCGGCACGCTGCCGACCAGCATCGCGGGCAGCATGGTGGCGAACCGCCGGTCCCAGCCGCGCTGCGCCAGCGCGCCGGTGAGCGCGGCCGCGATCGGGAAGGCGAGCAGGTAGCCCGCCGTGGGGCCGGCGAGCACCCCCGCACCGGCGCCACCGGCCGCGAACACCGGCAGACCGAGCGCGCCCTCGGCGAGGTAGAGCACCTGTGCGAGGAAGCCGCGGCGGGCGCCGAGCACGGCGCCCGAGAGGGTCACGGCGAAGGTCTGGCCAGTGATCGGCACCGGTGACCACGGCACCGGCACCGTGAGCTGGGCGGCGAGGGCCGTGACGAGGCTGGCGCCCACGACAAGGCCCAGGTTCGCAAGGACGCCGGCCCGCGGCAGCGCGAGATCGGCGAGCGTGAGCGTGCGGGCAGAAACGGGCATGGCGTGAGGACCCCGATGGCGAATGGTGTCGCGGGAAAGGCACCCCCCGAAGCGGCCGCCGGGGCCGCCGGGTGGGCGAAGCTAGCACGGTGAGGAGGGGCGGGCAACGGCGTGGGCGCCGGATAGCCATTCATCTCGTCGAATGTTCGGTAGTACTAATCCGGCGAACGACCGGCCTTGTTTGGCCACACAATTCCTTGACGTGCCACCACACTTGCGCTAGCATCTCGTCGCTGATGGGATCACGTCAGCGCGAGTGCCGCGCTCGGATTCATGACAACCGTGCGATGCTCCGTGGGAAGGGATTCCCCGTCGTCCGAGTGTGAGGTGCCTGATGCGAGTCCTGGTCACGGGCGGGGCAGGATTTATCGGATCCCATCTCTCCGAAGCGTTGCTCGATCGCGGCGACGAGGTGTGGGCCCTCGACGACCTTTCCACGGGTCGTCTCGAGAACCTGAGCACTTTCGCCCGACATCCCCGATTCCATTTCGTCGAAGGTAGCGTGCTGGACGGCTCCACCGTCCAGGGGCTGGTATCTCAGTGTGAGCGCGTATTCCATCTGGCCGCGGCGGTGGGGGTGAAGTTCGTCCTTGAAAACCCGCTCCGCTCGCTGCGGACCAACATCCGCGGCACCGAGGAAGTGCTCGAGGCGTGCGCCCGGCACCGGCGCCGCGTGGTGCTCTTCTCGAGCAGCGAGGTCTACGGCAAGGGGATCGCGGTGCCGTTCGCCGAGAACGACGACCGCGTCATGGGCCCCACCCACAAGCTGCGCTGGTCCTACGCGTGCGCCAAGGCGGTGGACGAGTGCCTGGCCCAGGCCTACTGGGAGCACGAGCAGCTGAAGGTCACCGTGGTCCGCTGCTTCAACACGTGCGGCCCGCGCCAGACCGGGGCCTACGGCATGGTGATCCCGAGCATGGTGCTGCGCGCGCTCCGCAACGAGCCCATCCTCGTGTACGGCGACGGCCAGCAGTCGCGCTGCTTCTCGGCCGTGAGCGACGTGGTGCGAGGCTCGCTGCTGCTGGCCGACTGCGAGGCCGCCGAGGGCGAGATCTTCAACATCGGCAGCGACGAGGAGGTCACGATCGCGCAGCTCGCCGAGCGGGTGCGGACGATGTGTGCCAGCTCCTCCCCGATCGAGTTCGTCCCGTACGAGCAGATCTACGGGCGCTCATTCGAAGATCTGCGGCGTCGCGTGCCCAGCCTCATCAAGATCCACCGGTACGTGGGCTATCGGCCGCTGCTGAACCTCGACCGCCTGCTTGAGAGCGTCATCCGCGACACCCACGAGCAGATGGGACGCGCGCGACCGGTGAGGCACACCACCGTCTGAGCGTCGTTCCGCGCGGTGAGCCCATCGCGCGCGTGGATCCTCGTCGCGGCGCTCGACGCAGCCCCCCTCGCACTCCGGGCGATCGGGGTTTCGGTTCAATTTGCAAAGCCATGTCCTGTGGGTTAGAATGCACGCGCCACTCAAGAGAGTCGTCATGGCCCTGGCGGCGCAGGCGAGAATCTTCCCCCGCCCTGGCGACGAACGGCGATCGCGCGTGGGTACGATTCCGACAAGTAGGACACCGTGCTCGGCATCAGACTCGGCTTCGGCCTGCAGGCGCCGGTCCCGTTGCTCGACGCGGAGCCCTC
>Ga0075418_10005294_pt1 | contig 14611 bp, 15 predicted proteins | sample SoiMetdeltSBSDD2_FD_81776 | JGI IMG/M metagenome (GOLD analysis project Ga0075418, IMG submission 81776) | Bulk soil microbial communities from a Populus tree surrounding site in Tennessee, USA - Soil MetaG P. deltoides SBSDD2 | ecosystem: Environmental > Terrestrial > Soil > Tree plantation...
AGAGCAACAAGGACCCCGTGGCGACGACCGCAGCGCCGGTCGCAGGCCTGCCATGGAAGGACCAATGGCTGTTCGCCACGCTCGAGAAATCGGCCTCGGTCGGCATCCCCGAGGCGCTCGTGCTCTATTTCGAGAGCGACGTGCTCGCGCCGCCGGAGAAGAGCGCTTACATCGCGTTCTTCCAGGGCGAGCTGCGGCGGCGCTACGCCGGCCTCGTTGCCCAGAGCCTGCAGCCGGGCGAGGAAGCGCGCAAACTCGGGCTGCTGACGACGCAACGGGAGTTCTACAGCGCGATCGGCGTGGCTGAGGGGCTGCTCTCCAATCCCGCGGGCTATCGCCTGGGGACCGCAGCAGGCGCGCTCGAGACCGCCGCTGCCAGCATGCCGCCCGATGCGAGCAAGCCGCAGCGCGCGCGCCTGTTCGAGCTGCGCGCCTACGTCCGCCTGCAGGCGGGGGATCGCCCCGGCGCGCGCGCCGACCTCGAGGCGGCGGTGGCGATCTGGCCGTCGCCCGCCAATGGGGCGCGGGCGGCGCTCGAGCGGCTCAAGCCATGAGGGGCGCGCGCGCGATCGCCCTGGCGGGCGTGCTGATCGCGCTTGCCGCCGGCGCGCTGTACGTGCCGTTTCAGGGCAATCCCCTGGTGTTCGACGACCGCGGCCTCTATTCCGGCTACCGCTTCTACGAGTACGCCACGCAGCCGCTGGGCCTCGGCCTGCGCCATCCACCGCTGTTCACTTTCGCCCTGTTCGAGATGCTGTGGGGCGGCATCGAGGTGCACCGCGCGCTCAACCTCGCCCTGCACATCGCCTGCGGCTGGATGCTTTTCATGCTGGTGCGCGAGTTCCACCGCGGCCTGCTGCTGCCGCTCGCGGCCGCGATCTGGTTCGTGGCGCACCCGGTGGCGGTCTATGGCGCGGGCTACCTGGTGCAGCGGCCGATCGTGATGGCGACCCTGTTCGGGCTGCTGTCGATCCTGCTCTTCGTGCGCGGCCTGCGCGAGCAGCGTTACGCAGGGGCGCTCGTCGCCGCGCTGGCGTACTCGTTTGCCGTGCTGTCGAAGGAGCACGCCATCCTCATCGCCGCCGCCGCCGCCGCGGCCGCACCGCTGGTGGCGACGGAACGGCGTTTCACCCTGCGCTATTGCGCCCTTTATTTCATCGCCTGCCTGCCCGCCGCGGTGCTGGTGGTGGCGCTGAGCCAGGGCATCATCGGCACCGCTTACGAGCCGCAGTTCGCGTCGGTCACTGCCGAGGTGGCGCGCGAGCGCGGCGGCGAGAAGGTCGCATCGCCCTGGGCGGGCAGCGCGCTCGCCCAGGTGGCGATGTTCTTCCGCTACGCAGCGCTGTGGCTGTGGCCGGCGGTGTCGCGCATGTCGATCGACCTCAAGGTCGATTTCGCCAGTGCCTGGGCTCCGGCGATCGCGGCCCCCGCGCTCATCGGCTTCGCCGCGTGGGGACTGCTCGGCGCCTTTCTCGTCCTGCGGCGCGGCCGTTTCGCGCTCGCCGGATACGGCCTGCTCGTCTTCTGGATCCTGTTCCTCGTCGAATTCACCACCATCCGCTACCAGGACCCGTTCGTCCTCTACCGCAGCTACCTCTGGGCGCCGGGCCTCGCGCTGGTCCTGGTCGACGTGCTCGATCGCCTGCCCCGGGCGCTGCTTGCCGCCGTTCTGCTGGCGGCGGCGGTGCTGCTTCCCTGGCAGGCGCACGATCGCCTGCGATCGTTCTCCGGCGGCATCGCGCTATGGGAGGACGCCGCCGCCAAGCTGCCGGCGCAGCCGGTGCCCGGCGGCTCGCGCACGCTCTACATGCTGGGCCGTGAATACCTCATCGCCGAGCGCCCGGCCGAGGCGGCAAAAGTGGTCGAGCGCTGCACCGCCGAGTATCCGCAGGTCGCCGACTGCCATCTCGCGCGCGGCTCGCTGCACATGGCGGCGGAGGAGTACCAGGCGGCCATCCCGCATTTCGTGCGCGCGATCATGCTGGATCCCCGCGCCGGCGGTCCGCGGCACCACCTGGGCTGGGCGCTCGAGAACCTCGGCTGTACGGCACAGGCCAAGGGGCAGTACCGCATCTCCGCCGACCTTGGCTACGTCGGCGGCGCCTACCGCCTGATGGCGCTCGAGTCGCCCGGCAAAGGCCTGATCGGGCCGGCGCGCAAGCCGCGCGGGCCCTGTCCGGCGGCTATTCGAAGCGCAAAGCTTCCACCGGGTTGAGGCGCGCGGCCTTGCGCGCCGGGTAGAAGCCGAAGAACACGCCGATGACGAAGGCGAAGCCGACGGCGAGGGCCACTGCCGCTGGCGACAGCAGCACGCGCCAGCCGAAGAAGGTGGCGATGGCGTAGGCGCCGCCGACGCCGAGCGCCACGCCGATCAGCCCGCCGATGAGCGAGAGGGTCACGGCCTCGACCAGGAACTGGCCGAGAATGTCGCGCGTGCGCGCGCCCACCGCCATGCGCAGGCCGATCTCGCGCGTGCGTTCGGTCACCGACACCAGCATGATGTTCATGATGCCGATGCCGCCCACCAGCAGCGAGACCGAGGCGACGGCGGCGAGGAGCAGGGCGAGCACGCGGCTCGACGCTTCCTGCGCCGCCATCACCTCCTGCAGGTTGCGCAGCGAGAAGTCGTCGTCGGCGCCCGCCTGCAGGCGGTGACGCTGGCGCAGGAGCGCGCGCACCTGCTGCTCCACCTCGCGCGTGTCGAGTCCGTCCGCCACTTTCACCCAGATGGTTCCCACCGCGCGCTGGCGCGCGACGTTGGTGGAGCCGAGCACGCGCGTGCGCGCCGTGGTGATCGGCATCAGCACGAGGTCGTCCTGGTCGGTCCCCATCAGGCTCTGGCCCTTGGTTTCGAGCAGGCCGACGACGGTGAACGGCACCCGCCGGATACGAATCACCTGCTCGAGCGGATCGGCCTCGCCGAACAGCTGCTTCGCCACCGTCGCGCCGATGAGGCATACCTTGCCGGCGCCCGACATCTCCGCCGGCTCGAAGCCGCGGCCGGCGGCGAGCGGCCACTGGCGCGCCTCGAGGTACTCGGGGGTGACGCCGTAGATCTGCGTCGACCAGTTGGTGTTGCCCCACACGATCTGCGCGCTGCCGCGCAGCGCCGGGGCGGCGATGGCCTCGGGAATCTCGCGGTTGATGGCGGCGGCGTCGTCCTCCGACAGGGTGAAGTTGGAGCCGAAACCGAGGCGCACCCCGCCGGCGGTGGTGGCGCCCGACATCACCAGCAGCAGGTTGGAGCCGAGCGCGCGGATCTGCTCTTCCACCCGCTGCTGCGCGCCGGCGCCCACGGCGATCATCACGATCACCGCGCCCACGCCGATGACGATGCCGAGCATGGTGAGCGCGCTGCGCAGCTTGTTCACCGCCAGCGCGCGCAGGGCGATGCGCAGCAGCACGCCGACGTTCATTGCACGCGCCCGTCGCGGAAATGCAGCACGCGGCGGGCGAAGCCGGCAATGTCGGCCTCGTGCGTCACCAGCACCACGGTCATGCCCTGGCGGTTGAGGTCCTGGAACAGGCCCATGATCTCCTGGCTGGTGCGCGAGTCGAGCGCGCCGGTGGGCTCGTCGGCGAGGATGAGCAGCGGCTGCGTCACCAGCGCGCGCGCGATGGCGACGCGCTGCTGCTGGCCGCCGGAGAGCTGGCCCGGGTGGTGGCCGGCACGCTCGGCAAGCCCCACGCGCTCGAGCATCTCCAGGGCGCGCTGATGGCGCTCCTTCTTCGCCATGCCGGCGTAGACCAGCGGCAGCTCGACGTTCTCGACCGCCGAGGTGCGCGCGAGCAGGTTGAAATGCTGGAAGACGAAGCCGATGTGACGGTTGCGCGTCTCGGCCAGCTCGTCGCCCGACAGGCGCGCCACGCTGCGCCCGGCGAGCTGGTAGTCGCCGCTGGTCGGGCGGTCGAGGCAGCCCATGAGGTTCATGAAGGTCGACTTGCCCGAGCCCGAGGGCCCCATGACGGCGACGAACTCGCCCTCGGCGATGTCGACGTCGACGCCGTCGAGCGCGCGCACGTCGGCGTCGCCCATACGGTAGACCTTGGTCAGCGCGCGCGTCTCGATCAGCATCAGAAGAAGCGCGCGCGCGGCAGGCCGCCGCCGGGCGCCGCGGCGCCGGCGCGCGCATCGCCCGTGCCGACGATCACCTCGGTGCCCTCGGCGAGGCTGTCGCCGAGCAGCTCGGTGCTGGTGCCGTCGGTGAGCCCGAGGCGCAGGTCGACCGGCTTGGGCTGGCCGTCGTCCAGCACCCAGGCGCGCCCGCTGCTCGCCGGGCCGCGCGTGCCGGCCTGCGCCAGCAGCCGGTCCCAGGCCGGGCGCTGCTCCGGCGTGACGATCTCGCTGATGCGCGCGTTGGTCTCGGCGCGGATGCGCTCGACCTCGCGGCGGCGGTCGGCCTCGGCGCGCAGGTCGCGCACGCGGGCGAACTTCTGCCGCGCGTCGGTGAAGATATCGTCGAGCTGCGCCTTCTGCGTCTCGCTCGGCTTGAGCTCCTCGGCGATGCGGTTGCGGAACTGCTGCGCCGCCTGGCCGCCGCCCTGCTGCGCGGGAACGGCGTCGTTGGGCGACGCTCTCGCCTCCGCCCCGGCCGGGCGCCAGCGCAGGGCGGCGTTCGGCACCTTGAGCGCGCTGGCGCGGTTCTCCACCGCGACGCGCACGTTGGCGGTCATGCCGGGCAGCAGCGCGAGGTCGGGGTTGGCGGCGGAAATGACCACGATGTAGCTCACCACGTTCTGCACGTTCTGCGGCGACTTGCGCACCTGCTTGATCTCGCCGGAGAAGCTGCGGCGCGGGAAGGCGTCGACGGCGAAGGTGGTGGTCATGCCCACGCGCAGGCGGCCGACGTCGGCCTCGTCGATCGCCGCCTCGACCTGCATGTCGCGCAGGTCCTGCGCGATGGTGAACAGCACCGGCGCCTGCAGGCTCGCGGCCACCGTCTGGCCGGCATCGATGTTGCGCAGAATCACCGTGCCGTCGACCGGCGCGCGGATGATGGTGCGCTCGAGGTCGACCTCCGCCTGCTGCAGCAGGGACTCGCGCTGCTTGACGGCGGCGAGGGCGCTGCGCACCTGCGCCTCGCCCACCTGGGTCTGCGCCTGCACCGCCTTCTGCTGCTCGGCCGTGCTGTCGAGCAGGGTGCGCGCCTTGTCGAGCTCCGCGGGCGAGATGAAGTTCTTCTCCACCAGCGACTTCTTGCGCTCGAGGTCGCGCTGCGCGTCGGCGAGCGCGACGCGCACTTTGCCGAGCTCCGCCTGCTGGGCGGCAAGCCCGGAGCGCGCCACCGCCACGGCGCTTTGCGCCGCGTCGAGGTCGGCGCGCGCCTGGCCGACGCGCAGCTCGAAAGTCGACGGGTCGATGCGCGCGATGATCTGGTCGCGCTTCACGGTGGTGTTGAAGTCGGCGTAGATGTCCTTCACCTGGCCGGAGATCTGCGAGCCGACCTGCACGGTGGTGACGGCGTTGATCGTGCCGCTCGCCACCACCACGGCGGCGAGGGGGCCGCGCTCGACCTTCGCCAGGCGATACTTCACCTCGCCGTCGGTCGCGGCGGCGCGGTACAGGAACCAGCCCCCGATGGCGGCGGCGAACACCGCGGCGAGGGCGATCAGCTTCAGCAGAGGTCTCTTCAAGCGCGTCCCGGATTGCCTTCAACGCCGATCAGGCGCGGGCGGTTCACTTCCGCAATGCGGATCGTCTTCTTCGCCTTGAGGTAGCGTAGCACGACCTCCCATACCGGCTCCCCGGATGCGCCCTCGGCCACCGGCGCCCAGCCCGCCACCTTGTAGCGCCGCTCGGGCGCCATCGGCTGGCCCTTCACGCGCAGGTCCGAGATGCGCGCACCCATGCGCGCGCCGGGCTCGAGCGCGTAGCTCATGCCGGCGACGCGCACCATGTCGCCGCCCTGCTGCAGGTAGGGGTCCGGGTTGAAGAGGTTGTCGGCGAGGTCTTCGAGGATGCCCTTGATCTGCGCGCCGCTGAGTTCGTTCAGTGTCACCTGCGGGTAGGTGATCGCGGTCTGCTCCATCAGGTGCTCGAGGGTGATCGCCTCGCCCGGCAGCAGCGTGGTGCCCCAGCGGAAGCCGGGGGAGAACGCGATCTCGGCGTCCTTTTGCGCCAGCAGCGCCTCGAGGATCAGCTGGTCGGTGCTGCCGTTGAAGTTGCCGCGCCGGTAAAGCAGGCTCTCCGTCACTGCCAGCTTTTCCGCCAGCCTGGCCGCAAAGGGTTTTCTTGCTTCAGAAACATATGAATTCATTTCCGCATCCGCGGGCAGCAGGTTGGCGAACACCGGCAGCAGGCGGTAGCGGTAGTCGCGCACGCCGCCTTCGTCCACCGCGAGCTCGAGCAGGCCGAGGAACTTGCCGTTGCAGCCGGCGTTGGTGACCAGAGTCTTGCCGACGAGCACGGGCGCCGGCACGCCATCGTGCGTATGCCCGCCGAGGATGGCGTCGATGCCGCGCACGCGCCCGGCGAGCTTGAGGTCCGCGTCCATGCCGTTGTGCGAGAGCAGGATCACCGCGCGCGCCCCCTTGGCGCGCACCTCTTCGACCCGCTCCTGCAGCCGGCGTTCCTGGATGCCGAAGGTCCAGTCCGGAACGAAATGCCTCGGATTGGCGATCGGCGTGTAGGGGTAGGCCTGGCCGATGACGGCGAACGAGACGCCGTTGCGGCTCAGCAGCGCATAGGGCTCGAACACCGGGTCCTCGAAATCCGCCGTGCGCACGTTCTGCGCCAGCATCCGGATGGGAGACGACTTGACGCGTTGCGCGCCGTAGGTGAACTCCCAGTGCGCCGTCATGTAGTCCACGCCCAGGCGCTGCTGCGCGCCGATCATGTCGGCGCCGCGCGTCCACAGCGAGGTGGCCGAGCCCTGCCAGCTGTCGCCGCCGTCAAGGAGCAGGGCGTGCGGCCGCGACGCGCGCAGCTGCTTCACCAGCGTGGCGAGGTGGGCGTAGCCGCCCGCCTTGCCGTAGCGGCGCGCCGCGCGCTCGAAATCGAGGTGGGTGAAGGCATGGGCTGCGAGGCTGTTTCTGTGCAGAGAGTAGTTCTTGAGAAAAGCGTCGCCCACCAGGTGCGGGGGCTTGCCGTCCCCCAGATTCATGCTCGGCTCGCGGAACCACATCGGCAGCAGCTGCGCGTGCACGTCGGTGATGTGCAGCAGCGACAGGTTGCCGAACGGCGGCACGTCGTAGAGCTCGGCGCGCGCCTGCGCGTGGGTGAGGCGCGGCGCGAAGCTCGCGCCGGCGGCGCCGGCTGCGGCGAGGAGGGTGAGGAATTCCCTTCTATGCACGGGCGCTGGCCCTCCAGGCCTGGTGCGCGAGGCGCGCGCCGAGGGCGATGAGCGCGAGGTCGCGCAGGCTCAGCGTCGTGAGCACCCACGCCTTTGACGGGTTCGGGTCGGTGAGCGAGCTGTACTGCAGCGGGAATACCAGGTGCGTGAGCAGGCAGGCGGCGACGAACAGGGCCGTGTCCGCGTGCTGCAGCTTCTCACCGGGAAGGGCGCCGAGCAGGGCGAGCGGGGCGGCCAGCCACAGCAGGTACTGCGGGCTGAATACCTTGTTGGTTGCGATCCAGACGATCAAGGTCACGACCATTAGACGCAGCGCGAGGCCGATGGTGCGCGCCGCCGGCGGCGCAAGGAACGCCCGTGCGTGCAAGAGGGCGAGGGCCGCGAGGCCGACGAGGAGCCCGCCCGCCGCGCCTTGCAGCACAAGATCGACTCCAGGACCGGTGATCTCCCAGCAGCGGCATGCGCCGAGACTGGTGGTCCAAGTGAAGGCGGCATCGACGTGGCGCGCCCAGAGCAGAGGCAGCGCGGCGAACGCCTCCACCTGCAGGCCGCGCTGCGCCTGAAAGGCGAAGGGCGACCAGAGGCGCTCGGCGCCGGCAGCGAGCACGGTCGCCGCGGCGAGCGCGAGGCCGGTGGTGGTGGCGGCGGCGACGGCGCGCAGCCGCGCGCGCGCATCGCCGGGCACCAGCAGCGCGGGGAAGGCGATCGCGGGCCACAGCTTGATGCCGCAGCCGAGAGCGTTGAAGCTGCCGGCGAGCGCGGGGCGCGAAGCCGCGAGCGCGATCCCCCCGGCGGCGAGGATCGCCGTCAGAGCGTCGAAGCGCGTCAGCACCAGCGGCCCGAGCAGCGGGCCGAGCGCGATCCACAGCCCAAGGCCCACGCTCATGCGCCGCCCGGCGGCGCGCCAGAGCTGCCAGGCGAACGCCGCATCCACCGCCAGGAAGGCGGCGATGAGCGCGAGGAAGTACGGAAAGCCGACCGTAATGCCGGCCTGCAGCGGCGCCGCGAGCAGCGCCACCACCGGCCAGGGATACTCAGGCAGCGCGCGGGCGAGACCCTCGGCGCCGAGGGCCCGGCCGAAGTACTCGAGATCCGACAGCACCCCCGATTCGGGTACCAGCAGCAGGAGGCACAGGACGCGACTGGCGAGGAACCAGCTCCACACTTGCGGCTACTGGTTCACCGGCGAGGCAGGGTCGAGCAGGTAGGCGACCAGGTCCCTGATCTGCTGCTCGGTCAGGGTGCCCGACCAGCCGAGGCGCGGCATCTGCGAGCAGGCGTTGTACGCCTTGGCGTTGTAGATCTTGCCGTAGACGTACTTCTGCACGTCGGCGCCGCTGCCGCGCTTCTTGCCGAAGGCGAGCAGCGTGGGCCCGAGCGTGCCGAAGGAGATCTCTTTGGCGGCGAGCTGGTGGCAGTTGTAGCAGCTGCCGCCGTTCGGCGTGCCCGCCGGGTCGGTCCAGGTCATGCCGCGGCCGCTCTGCGCGATGTTCTCGCCGCGCTTCCAGTCGCCCATCAGGCTGCCGGCAGGGAAGGGGATGGTCTTCAGCTGGTCGGCCTCGAGCACCTGCGCCAGCGCCGCGGGCGGTCGGTCGTTGGTGATGGTGCAGATGCGCAGGATGCCGTCCTGCGCCACCGCCTCGCGCTTGACGATGCCCTTGGTGTGGAAATCGCGTACATGGATCTCCTCCACGTGGCGCGCGCTTGGCTCGGCGAGCACCAGAGGGGCAGCGAGAGCAAGGGCAAAGGTGAGGACGCGCATCGGCTTAACGCTTGGTGCCGGGCCCACGGTAGGGGGCGCCGTTGGCGGTGACCGCCATGAAGTGGGTGAGCGCGATGGTCGCCTCGGAGGCGAACTCGGGCTCGGGGTAGCGCATCTGGCGGTAACAATCGTTGATGCGCCACTGCATGGTCTTCAGCTGGCTGTTGGAGACGCGGTAGGCGGGCCAGGTGGTGTAGGCCTTCTGCGCGCCCTCGCGCTCCGACAGCACCGGCAGGTCCTGCATGCGGATGCGCTTGTCGGTCTCGCCGTGGCAGGAGGCGCAGGAGAAGTCCCAGGTGCCGGCGCGGTAGAAGAACACCTTCTTGCCCAGCTCGTAGGCGGCGCGCTCCTTCGGATGCGAATTCGGCACCGCCATCTTGTGGCCGCGCGACTGCCCGACGATATAGGCGACGAGATATTCCATCTCGGCGGGGCGGTCGGCGTTGCCGAACACGCGCTGCGTGGCTTCCTTCGGGCTGCGGCCCTGCAGCTCGGTCATGCAGGTGACCAGGCGCGACTCGAGGTCCTGCACCTTGTCGGTGTCCTTGAAGTAGCGCGGCAGCCGCGCATAGGCGCCGGCCACCTTGCCCGGCCCGAGGCCGAGGTCGCAGCGCTCGAGCGAGGCCTTCTTCGGCCCCTGCGGCTTCTTCCACAGCTCCTCGCCCTGCACCTCCCACAGCTCCGCCGGGCTGCCTTCGCCCAGCATCTGCTGGTACTTCTCGATCTCTTTTTTGGCGTCCTGGGCGAACGCCGCCAGCGGTAGCGCGCAAACCAGGGAGACCAGCAGCCTCACGCGACCGATGCCTCGATCTTGTTGCTTTCGCCCTTGTTGTCGAGCCAGCTCACCTCGATCTTGTCGCCCTTGGCGCCGCCCTTGAGGCGGAAGGTGAACACCGGGTTGCGCGAGACCGCCTGGCTGATCTGCGCCTCCACCACGGTGCGGCCGTTCTGCTTCACCGTCACGCTCTGGATGAAGTGCAGCGGCTGGTTGCTCTGCGCCGTGGTCATCGGATGGGTCATCAGCACACGCACGTCGGTGTAGCCGGCAGCCAGCGTGGCACGCATTTTCATCGGTCCCGACATGTCAGCCTCCGCACCCGCCGATGGTCACCTTGATCTCCTTCGCCGCCGCGTAGCGCCGGCCGCCGGCCGTCGCCACCGCGCGCACGTCGGAGGTCTCGCCCATCTTGATGTTGACCTTGACGTAGGGCAGCGCGCCGTCAAGGAAGTCGAATTGCGCCGCCAGCGGGAAGGGGTTCTTCTCGATCACCACCGCGATCGACGTGGTGCCGGGGATGTTGCTCGAGATCTCGACCGGCACCACGGCGCCGTTCTCGGCGATCTGCGGCGCCTCGATCAGCAGATCCTTCGACGCCGCGGCGTCGGTTGCGCCGATGCCTTTGAGCGCGTCGGCCAGCGTCTTGGCGCCGAAGGCGTCCTTGTTCCATGCCGCGGCGAGGGCCGCGAATGGCCTGAGCAGCAGGACTGCAGCCGCCCCGATCAGTGTCCTGCGAAGAGTATTCATGCCCGTATTCTAGCGGCGAAAGTCCCCGGACTTGCCGCCGTGCTTTTCCTCCAGCCGGATCGGGCCGAGCGTCATGCCGCGGTCGACGGATTTGAGCATGTCGTACAGGGTCAGCAGGCCGGCCGCCACCGCCGTCAGCGCTTCCATCTCGACCCCGGTCTGGCCGCGGCATTCGACGCGGGCGCTCACCGCAATGCACGATTTCCGGCTGACGATGTCAAAGCTGACGATGATGCGAGTGAGCGCGACCGGATGGGCGAGGGGAATCAGCTCCGGCGTGCGCTTGGCCGCCTGGATGGCGGCGATGCGCGCCACCGCCAGCACGTCGCCCTTCTTCGCCTTGCCGGCGCTCACCAGGCGCAGCGTCGCCGGGCGCATGGCGATGCGCCCGGAGGCCACCGCCACGCGATGCGTGCTCGGCTTTGCGCCGACGTCCACCATGTGCGCGGCGCCGCGCGCGTCGAGATGGGAAAGTTTGCGTGTGAGGTTTCGTTTCATCCGGGAGCGCTATCATAAACACATGCGCAACCTCGCGTGGCTCGTCGCCGTGCTCGCCGCGCTGGCTGCGCCGGCGCCGGCGCCGGCGCAGCAGCAGCCGCTGCCCGACCTCGGCGGCACCGCCGACGGCGGGCTCACGCCGCAGCTCGAGCGGCGCATCGGCGAAAGCCTGATGCGCGATCTGCGCTTCAATCCCACCTACCTGGACGACGCGGAGCTTGCCGATTACCTCGGCACGCTGGGCGGGCGCCTGGCGCAGTCGATGCCCGGCGCGCGCCAGGATTTCGAGTTCTTCGTCATGCGCGATCACACCGTCAACGCCTTCGCCCTGCCCGGCGGCTTCGTCGGCGTGCATACCGGCCTGATCCTCAACTCCGACACCGAGTCCGAGCTCGCCAGCGTGCTCGGCCACGAGATCGCGCACGTCACTCAACGCCACATCGCGCGCCTGCTGGCGCAGCAGCAGCAGATGCAGGTGCCGGTGCTGGCGGCGCTCGCCGCCGCCATCCTGCTTGCGCGCTCGCGCCCCGACCTCGCCACCGGCGCGGCGGTGGCGGCGCAGGGCGCCGCGGTGCAGACGCAGCTCAGCTACTCGCGCGACTTCGAGCGCGAGGCCGACCGCGTCGGCCTGCAGGCCCTCGACGCGGCCGGCTTCGAGCCGCGCGCCATGGCCGGCTTCTTCGAGAAGCTGCAGCGCGCCAACCGCATCGGCGACGACGGCACCGTGCCGGGCTACCTGCGCACGCACCCGCTCACCACCGAGCGCATCGCCGACGCGCAGAACAAGGCCGCCGGCCTGCCTTACCGGCAGCACCTGGACAGCGCGGAGTTCCGCTTCGCCCGCGCCCGGCTTCGCGCCGAGCAGGGCGACGCGCGCGAGGCGGTGCAGCACTTCGAGTCCTTGCTGCGCGACGGACGCTACGCCAACGAGGCGGCGGCGCGCTACGGCCTCGCCACCGCGCTGCTGCGTGCGCGCCGCGCCAAGGAGGCCGACGCCGAGATCGCGCGCCTGCGCAAAGTCGGCGGCGTCGGACCGATGGTCGAGACGCTCGCCGCGCGCATCAGGCAGGGCGCGGGCGACGCCGCCGGCGCGACCGCGCTGCTGGCGACGGCGCGCGCGCGCTACCCCTATTCGCGTCCGCTGCTCTACGCGCACATCGCCAGCCTCGACGAGGCGGGACGCCACCAGGAGGCGCTCGCCCAGCTCACCGAGCCGTTGCGGCAGGCGCCGCGCGACGCCCGCCTGTACAAGCTGCAGTCGAAGACCTACGCCGCGCTCGGCAAGCGCGCGCTGCAGCACCAGGCGCAGGCCGAGGTGTATGCGCTGCAAGGCACGCTGCCCGCCGCCATCGAGCAGCTGCAGCTCGCGCGCACGGCGGGCGACGGCGACTTCTACCAGCTCTCGGTGGTCGACGCGCGCCTCAAGGAGCTGCGCGCGCAGCATGCTGCCGAGCTGAAAGACGCCAAGCGCTAGCCCGCAGCGGGCTCGTAATAGGCTTCGTACAGCAGGTCGAAGGTCTTTTCCGCTTCACCCAGCAGCTCGCTGTCGCTGAGCGAGCGGCGCAGCGCGCCCTGCAGCAGCGTCTGCACGCCCGCCGCCTCGGGCACGGTCATGCCGCCGGACTCGAGGAAGCGCACGATGCTGCCGATGCGGGTGAGCGCCGTGTTCCTGGTCAGTTCGCAGCGCGCGAGCATCTCCTCGTAGGTGATGCGCGCGGCGCTGTTGGCGAAGTGCGCGCCCTCGAAGCCGAAGCCGATGGCCTCCGCCGGCGCGTCCTGCCCTTTCTCCAGCCAGACCAGCGTCGCCTCCGGATCGATGAAGCGCCGGATCAGCCAGGCGCAGGCGAGGCGGTCGGCCCACAGCGGCTTGCGCGTCGCCCACGAGCGGCGCAGCAGGCTTTCCCCCTTGCCGAGGGTGGCCTGCGCCTGCGCCGAGAACAGCAGCTTGCGCACCGCGGCCTCCGCCTTGGCCAGCGCCTGCTGCGCGCGGCTGCGCGCTTCGGTGGGAAAGAAGTCGAGCGAGGCGATGGCCTCGAGCTCGCGGCGCTGCTTGTGCAGCACGCGCGCGATGGCGCCGGGGTCGGTCTGGCCGAAGCCGAGGCTCAGGCTCTCGACCGTCTTCACCAGCTCGGCGTAGCGCTGCGAGCGGTCGAACATGCGCTTGAACGCCTCCTGCTGCTCCGGCGAGCTGGCGCTGGCCTTGATGATGTGCGCGGTGCCCGGGCTTTTCGTGATGTAGTCGGCGAGCGCCTCGAGCGCCTTGCGGTTGTCCTCGGTATCCGGCAGCAGGTAGGCGCCGTCGCGCACCACGGCGGCGCCCAACGCTTCCAGCGTGCGCAGCACGCGCATGCGCGCCGCGGGGTCCTCGGCCCCCATCAGCGCGAGCAGGAGCAGCCAGTTCTGCGACGCGGCCTCCATCGCCCGCATCTTATAATCTTTGCGCCATGACCTTCGACAAGGAACTCGACGCGCGGGGGCTCAACTGCCCGCTGCCCATCCTGCGCACCAAGAAGGCGCTGGCCGACCTGCAGTCCGGGCAGGTGCTGAAGGTGCTCGCCACCGACCCGGGCGCGGTGAAGGACTTCCAGAGCTTTTCCAGGCAGACCGGGCACGAGCTGCTCTCCAGCAGCGAGGAGCGCAAGGAGTTCGTGTTCTTCATGAAGAAGAAGTGAACACGCTTTTCGTCCTGGCTCTCCTTGCCGCGGAAGGCACGTTCGCGGTGAAAGTGATGACGCCGGAAACCGCGCTCAAGGCCGCGCTCGCGGCGCAGAAGAAATGCCGCGACAGCGGCTTTCAGGCCACCGTGGCGGTGGTCGACCGCTCCGGCGTGGTGCAGGTCCTGCTGCGCGACCGCTTCGCCGGGCCGCATACCACCGACATGGCGGTGGCCAAGGCCTACACCGCGGTGAGCTTCCGCACCAACACCACCGAGCTCGCCGCGGCGTCGCAGCCCGGCCGCCCGCAAAGCGGCATCCGCAACCGGCCCGGCATCGCCGCCGTCGGCGGCGGGCTGATGATCGAGGCCGGCGGCTCGCTCCTCGGCGGCATCGGCGTCTCCGGCGCGCCCGGCGGCAAGGAAGACGACGCCTGCGCCGCCGCCGGCATCGCCGCCATCCGCGAAGACATTGAGCTCTAGGTCATGAAAGCGCGCTGGATCAGGCTGCAGGCGCACGAATTCGGCGCCGCGTGCAGCCAACTCGCCGCCGTGCAGGGCAACGACGCGCTACCGGTGCTCGCCTGGGGGCGCGGCGAAACGACCTACGAGTTTGCGCTGATCGCGCCGCGCTTGCGCGCGCCCGGAAGAGAAAGCCGCTGGCTCCCCTGGGGCTTGAGCGCCGCCATCGCCACCTACCGCCAGTTCGGTTACCCGGCCTACCTGGAAGAGGGGATCTGCCTGCATGGCAAGCGCATCGCCGAGGCCGCGGCGCGCACGGCGGGTGAGTGCGTCCTCGTCGCGTCGAGCTTCCTGCTGCGCTTTCCGCAAGCCCGTCTCGCCACGCCCTCGGCGATGCTCGAGCAGGCTTTCCGCCTGCG
>Ga0075418_10005295_pt1 | contig 14610 bp, 10 predicted proteins | sample SoiMetdeltSBSDD2_FD_81776 | JGI IMG/M metagenome (GOLD analysis project Ga0075418, IMG submission 81776) | Bulk soil microbial communities from a Populus tree surrounding site in Tennessee, USA - Soil MetaG P. deltoides SBSDD2 | ecosystem: Environmental > Terrestrial > Soil > Tree plantation...
CGGCTGTATCGGACAGCCGGATATATTCCGGGTTACAGGAGGGGCTCGCTGATTATGAAGACCAGCACGCCGTGGTGGTCCTCGGAGCGGTCGGCATTCTCGCTACGTCACTGATGGCGCAGCCAGCGGGGTAGCCGTTGCCGAAAGAAAGATTATGCGGCGACCAGAAGCGCGTTGAGAAGCGCGACGATCGTTACGCAGGACGAGCGCAGAAGATTGCCCGATCGTCGTCAGGAGCCTCGGACGAAACGCCGAAATCCGCCGCCGTAGGGACGATTCAGCACAGGACAACGGACTAAGATTTTCGCCTCGTTCTGACTTTCTTCCGCTGCGGTTGGCGTCCTCGATCAGGCAGATCGCGGCGTGCGCTGTCATTCATCTCTCGCTTGATGCGTTCCTGAAGGTCCTTCGCGTCGCGGCACACGTCGTCCAGACGTTCAAGAACTTCCGCGAGTTCTTTCTCCGTCAGCGGCATCCGGGGATTTTGCCAACGTCCACTCGCCCGCGCTAATGAGGTTGACTAAAGGCGCCAGAGCAGCGGTTAGGTCGGCGGCGCGCGCCGGAGTCGGCAGTTCGCTCGTCATCGATTGAGGCAGGAACCAGCCTCAAACTTCGGCGCGGGCTTGTCCTGCATTGAGGCGACGAGGCTGCGTCGCGCTCATCAAGCTCTTCTCCAGGTAGTCCACGCCGTCAGCCGTGATGGCGATCCTTCCGTTGTCGGAGCGCTTGATGTATTCCTTCTGAGTCAAGTACCAGATTGTGAACTCGAGATGTTCACGTGCCCGCCCGGTCAGGGCTTCCACGTCGAGCAGCGAAACGCTGGGGTTATCTAATTCCGTTCGTCTCCGTGTATACAGGAGTTCCAGCACCATCAGGCGGGTGTGCTGTTCGGACTCGAAGTCATTGTCTGCGCCCGAGTTGTTGGACAGCAGCCGCCAGCGCTCCTGCCGCAAGCTCGCGTGGCTGACGTCGTACTCGGCACGCTTCTCAGGGTCACTGAGGACACGATAGGCTTCAGTAAGGATCCGAAACTGGACTTCGTTTCCCGTCTGGGCATTGTCGGGATGCGCACGTTGAGCCAGTAGCCGGTATACCCGGTGAATGGTTTCGGGTTCGGCGCTGGGGCTGATCTGTAGAATCTCGTAATAGTCCTGGGGCTCTTCCACGATCAGAGTTATCGGATCCTGCCGTGCGGATTTCCAGTGGCGCGTATCATCACCGCCAGAATCGGAGGCCGTCCAGATGCAGCTGCCGCGCTGGCGACGTCGGCTGGTATACCTCTTTGTGTTTCTCGGAGTCAGCGCGTCACTCGCGCACCATGCCGCGGGCCAGGGGACGCAATCGCCGGCATCCTACAAGTTGGTGCTTGTCGACCGCGCGGCCAATCAGACCCTGCTTGGGGAGGTGCCGGGCAATACGTGGGGACCGCGCGTCTCACCAGACGGCCGCCGCCTCACGTTCACGCTGACTGGCAACGCCCGCGCCGGAGACCTGCTCTACATCGGTGCGCTGATGAATCCGGCAGAGATGCGTCTGCTCGGCCCCGGCCGCAATCCTTTGTGGTCGCACGATGGCACGCGCCTGTTCTATTCCAGGGCAGGCAAGGAAATTCTTCTCTGGCGACGTCTCGATCGAGACGAGGAGGGCGATCAGCTCGTCGAACCGGCACGCGCGCCTGAGTCAATCTCGCGGGACGGCCGAATTCTGTCGTATGTCCAATCTGTCGATGACCGCTTCTCGGCGTGGACGCTCGATCTGGCGACTCGTACGCGCACGCAGATCCCGGATAGCGCACCCGAAGCACTCGGCACCTGCATCTCGCCCGACGGCCAATGGATCGCTTATCAGTCAACGAAGTCGGGACGCCACGAAGTGTGGGTGCAGCCGCTCGGGCGCTCCGGCCCCCCGGTGCAAGTCACGACAATGGGCGCGTTCCGTCCGCTCTGGTCGGCCGACATGCGCGAGATGTTCTTCGACGACGGAAATCGACAACTGTTTGCCGTGCCGATTCGAATCGAGCCGACCTTCGCCGCGGCCGGCGCGCCGGTTCCATTACCAATCAAAGGATTCATTCAGACTGGCATCGGACGTCGCATGTACGACCTGCTCGCCGACGGCCGGTTTCTGCTGCTGTTTCCCTGACCTCTGATGCCGATTCGTTTCACGTCGCCGATGCAGAAGGCGGTTACCGCCGATGTTGTTCAGAGGCTTGAGCGCAGCCTGGCCGAATTCCCGGAGCTTTCGGACAAGCTGGTGACGGTTGGACGTACGAAATCCGCCGATGGCATAGCCGAAGCCCGGGACATGATCATCAGGCTCAATGTCAGGCCTCGAAAGCCAGTCTCATACTTCACAATTGGCCACGAGCTCACTCATCTCTTACAGAGCGGAGGGCTTCACCTGATTCCTGACGGAGAGATTCAATGTGACGTCTGGACCCTCGCCAGGAGCGAGCTCTTTCTGGATGACAGGCCAACGTATCTGCGCCCTCACCTGTGGACGCGCTCCAATTGGCCGTCGCTTGGCGTCACCGTCAGAGGTCTTTGTTTGGAAGCAATCGAGCTGCGGAAGACAAACCGGCGCTACTTGGCGTGGCTCAACGACCAGCTCGAGCAACGCTCGCGCATGTGGGCGTTCCCTCTTTCGGCCCGCGCGCGCCTTTGTTGATTTGCCTGATCGCGCCGAGATGATACGCAAGGTGCGCCACGCTTCCGGCCATGCCGGCAAGCTCGACCTCGTTCACCTCGCGTGGCGACTGCAGCACCTGCAACCAGCGATGCGCTTCGTCGCGAAGCCCCGTCCGGATCTCGTCCCAGGTTACGCCATCGACTGCCGATGTCTTCCAGGCCTCGTCCCATTTCGCGCTGGCGAAGGGGTTACCGCCTTCGCTGGCCCACTCATTCATCAGTGACAGCCCATACCGCACGTGCTGCGCATGCGCGGCGATGGTCGCGCCGTCATTGACCGAGCACGACGCGTCGGGCGGGGAGATCTTGTCGAGCGATCGCAGGAGCCCGACATCGCCGGAATTGAGGACGAACGCGCCGCCATCTGCAACTGCGCCGTCCACGAGTTCGGAGAAGAGCCCAGCGAGGAGTGGACCGATGTCCGTGGTTCGCATGGCGTCCACTAGTGTAGCCGGCGCCCTCGCCTCGGCTGTCATCGATGACTCAGAATGAGTTCACCTCATCTGCGGCAGCACTGCGGCAGATTACGAGATATTTTGCCGTTTCTGCTGGCCCGCTATTTGCCCCATAGACAGACGACCCCGCTCAACACGAACTCGAGTTGCGGATTCGGCGTGCACGCGTGCTCGATGCGATGCATCGAACGCGGGCCTTGGTTCGCTTCGGTCGGCCTGTGACCCGGGTCAAGGAGGAGTCTCTTTCAGATATGGATCAGAACTCTGCGTGCCCGTATTGCGGCCGGGAAGGCGCAATCCGCGCGACAAGAACGGTTGCGCCCGACGGGAGTGCGTCTATACAGTCCCATTGTGAACTGTGTGAACGGAAGTGGACGGTCGATGATGGTCTGGAGCGCAGACGAGGTCCATCTGAACGGCGTCGACGTCCACGCCGGGATCGGCGCGACAGCAAGTAAGGGTTCTCGGCCACTGCAGTTATGCAGAAATTGATCGTTCTTGCCGTTGTGACGCTTTTGATTGGCTGCGGCGGGTCCGGCACATCGTCGACACCGGTGAGCCCCGACGCTCTAGGCATCTGCAGGAACTACGCTTCGTCTGTAACAAAGACCACCACCACGACCTATACAGGTATGACGCCATCCGTCTCTACGCAAGACATCACAGCGTCTTACAACACAGCGTCGAATCAGCTTTCAGAGACGGGAACCAGCATGTCCAGCAATGGCATGTGCCGGAGCAATTTCAGTTGGTTGACGAGCTATGGTTCCGTCGCGGATCTTGTCGATGAAGTAAGCGTGATTCCACCGAAAACCCGATGGGCCATTCAGTCTGGGACGGGGACGTATAGCGGCCCGAGTGGTCCTTGTCAAAACGGCACACTCTCCGGGACGACGACCAATTCATACGACAGCCAGGGAAGACTCGCGACGAGCGTCTCGACCGGGCCAATCAGCGGCAGTCTGGCGGCGACTTCTCTGGGGAACAGCAACATCTACACAGCCTGGGACGTGTTTGGTCGACAAACAGCTTACGCCCACGCCGGCACCGCTGGAGCGTTGAACTACATCTCTTACAATGACTCGGCGCGCACTCGGTCCACGCGTTACTACACCGCCCCAACCACAACCGTGGATACCTGACTCAAACGGTAATTTCGTTCGAAGTCTTAGAGTCACTCGCGTTCCGCCGCCGCCCCATACCGGGGGCACAGAATTCGTGACGACAGCCGACACAACGTTCGTGACTCACGCGACGAGGCGCGTCTGTCGATAGCTGGTCACGCGACCGCATTGTCCTCCACCTCGTCCCCCAGGAAACCGCCGGATTGGTGCGACCAGAGCGACGCGTAGAGACCTCCGGTCTGGAGCAGCTCGTCGTGGGTTCCCTGCTCGATCGTACGGCCGCCATCGATGACGACCAGCCTGTCCATCCGCCGCACGGTGGACAGCCGATGGGCGATGACGATTGCCGTGCGGCCGCCCATGAGGTTCCAGAGCGCGTCCTGGATCAGTGCCTCGCTCTCCGAATCGAGCGAGCTGGTCGCCTCGTCGAGGATCAGAATGGGCGCGTCCTTCAGCATGGCGCGCGCGATCGCGATCCGTTGGCGCTGGCCGCCGGAGAGCTTCACGCCGCGCTCGCCCACCAGCGTTTCGTATCCCGCCGGAAGCCCCTGGATGAACTCCGCGGCGTGTGCCATCTCCGCGGCCCGGCGCACCTCTGTGTCGCTCGCACCGGGACGGCCGACGCGGATGTTGTCCGCGATCGAGCGATGGAACATCGACGGATCCTGCGGCACGTAGCCAATCAGCGCGCGCAACGCCGACTGCGGGACCTCATCGATCGGCTGCCCGCCAACCAGAATCGCGCCTGCCTGGACGTCGGCAAACCGCAGCAGGAGACGGGTGATAGTCGTCTTGCCGCCTCCTGATCGGCCGACGAGTCCCACTTTTTTGCCCGGGTCCACGCGCAGCGTGAACTGCCGGAAGAGCGGCGGCTGATCCGGCGCGTAGCCGAACGTCACGTCGCGCAGCTCGACGCTGAGGTCGCGCGGGGCGAATGTCTGGGGCCGGGGCACGTCGACGACGGACGGCGGGTCGAGCAGCAGCTCGGTGAACTGCGCCGCATCGGTCAACGCCGTCTCGAGATTCCGATAGATCCGGTTGAACTCCCACATCACCCTCGTCGCGGTCGTGTAGTAGCTGAACGTGATGAACACCGCCTCGAGGCTGACGCCGCTCCCCCGGCTCGTGGCGAGCGCCACGATTAACCCCAGCGTATTCGTCAGCACGTGCATCGGCGCCATGATCGTGTCCACCCGCAGATTCTGGTAATCCCAGGACCTCATGGTCTTCATCCCGAGGTCGCGCACGTTGCGCGCGTGGATCCGTGCCTCGTCCGGCTCCCGCGCAAACGCACGCACCGTCTCGGCGTTCGCGATCGAGTCCGCAACGTGCCCGGCCAGGACGTTGGACGCCGCCTCGCGGTCGTCCACCAGCCGCTGCCGCCTTCGGATCAGTGGAAAGACGATTGCCAGCGTCGCGCCGATCAGCCCGAGCAGCACGAGGATCAGCAGCGGCGAATACGACCACAGGACCACGGCCGCGAAGATCAGCGGAATGAGGTTGGCCGACACGGAGAAGCAGAGGACGTCGAACACGTCCTCGAACCGCCTGGCGTAGCCGAGCGCGCGCTTGGTGAGCGACCCGGCGAAGTTGTTGTGGAAGAACGCCAGGTCTTTCGCGAGCAGCTCGTCCATCGCCTCGACGTAGAGCGACTCCATCCCGCGGATCTCCATCCGCGTCATCAGGAGGAGCGCCAGACGCCACGCCACTTCACCCGCCAGCCACACGCCGGCAAAGGTCAGGATGTAGGGCATCAGCTCGCCCGCTGTCAGCTGCTCGCCGCGTGCAAAGGCGCCCAGCACTTTCGCCACCACGAGCGGCGGCGCGTAGAAGATCAGCGCGTCGGCGACACCCGGCAGAATCAGCGCGGGCACCGCGATCGCCGGCCTCCGCCGGATCTGCCTGCCGTACCGGCGCAGGACGAGCCTGAGCGCCGCCCCAAGCCGCCTCGGATCGCGCGTGACATCGTTGACTGTCGTCATGGCTGTTCAACCTGGGGTGCTGTGCCTCCAGTGTTTCCTTCTAAACGCAAAAAGGGCCGTCACCTGGTGGAGGTGACGGCCCTTCTGAAACTCCGGAATCGTGAAAAGGCTACGTCACCCAGTACGCACGGGCCCGACCGATGACTGCCATCGGGGTCCACGAGCCGCCCTGGTAATGGGTGACGAACATTGCGTGATCAGCAGAACACATCAAGACAGACCGTGTCAATGCACGACCGGTAGGTAGGCGGGGTCAGCGCAGCAGCTCGAACAGGCTGTCGAGCATGCGGTAGGTGAGTCCCCACACGATCCGTCCGCCCACGTCATGGGCGGGGAGCTCCACTCGCTCTCCGCTGTCGCGATCGACCGCAAACGTCGTTCGCAGTTGCCCCTGGAGCAACGGATCGAGCGGCACCCAGACGGCTTCGACGACTTCGTCGCCATACAGCAGTTCCGCGTCCGCCACGAGCTCGAAAATGAAGGGCACAATCGTCATGCCCACCGGACGGCCGCGCGCCACCGCCGGCACCGGCGCGAGCTGCCCGAGCAGCCGACCCGCCTGCCCGAGATCGAGTCCGACCTCCTCGAAGGTCTCGCGGATCGCGGTGGCGATCAGATTCTCGTCCTCAGGATCCTGGCGGCCTCCGGGAAACGCCATGTGCCCGGACCAGGCATCGGCCGGATGCTCAGCGCGCCGGATGAGGAGGACCTGCGGGCCGTTCGTGCCGTCGCGGACGACGATCGCCACCGCCGCACGCCCATGCCCGGGCTCGTCGACAAGGTCCCTCGTGGTCGTGTACGCCGCGTCCACAAGGCGCGCCGTCACGCGCTCGCGGACGACGCGCATCGATGTGGTGACAACGGGGTTGCGCTCGTCCGTGTCGGCAGCCATCCGCACCGGCTGATGTCGCCGGGGCTACTTCGGTGGGTCGACGTTGACAGTCGCCGTCGGCCCGACGCCGGCAATCTGAATCCACATCGGATCGTTGCCGGACCCGTCGTAGTGGACACCCTGCGCGATATCGCGGATGAATCCGCCCTTCGGCACCGCGGCGGTCCTCGCCGGGTCGCCGCTCGTGTCCGTGCCGATTCGCATCGTGCCGCCCATCACCATGACGACACGGTCGATCGGGTGATAGTGCGGGCGGCTCCAGGTATTCGGTGCACGCCGCTGGTACTGCAGGTAGAGGCCGGGTTTGCTCGAGTCGCCAAACAGGACGAACGATTCCTTCGGCATGTCCTCGATCCGCTGAATCTGCCTGATCGCTGGATCGAGCACGCCGCCGCCGGATCCGGAGGTGGTGGTCGCGCTCGGCTCGGCCGGATGGCTTGGCGCCGGTCCTATGCCGACGAAATACAGCGTCGCACCATCGTCTTTGGTCCCGTCGAAGTGAATGCCGCCGGCGACGTCTCTGACGAACGAGCCCGCCTTCAACGGCACGGTGCGCTCCGGATCGAACCTTCCAGTGCCTACCCAGAACGTCCCCTCGAGCACGGTGACGAATCGGTCGTTGTCGTGAAAGTGCGGCTTGCTCCAGACGTTGGGGCCGCGCTTCAAGATGTAGGCGTAGAGTCCTGGCTTGGAAGGATCGCCGAACAGATTCGCGGTCTTGCCGTTCTCGGTGTCTCTCCACTGCATCTGGTCAGGCAGCGTGTAGTCTCTGCTGCCCCGGTCTATGGCGACCGCCTGTGCGCCGTACGGGTACTCGATCGAGAGAGAAGCCGCAGCCAGGGTCACAACAACGGTGGCCGCGCAGAACGGCAACGTGCCTTGCGTGCGGATCATCATCGGCGTCCTCCAAACCGGACTCACCTTACTCCAATTCATCAGGACTGTGAACGACTGGCCGCGACTTTCGCCAACGCCTCTTCCGGTGTCAGGATGTCTCGAGCTCCAAGAGCCAACAGGGGTTGTCGCCTCGAGTCCTTGAGGAAGTGGCTATTGCTCGTCACGAAGATGTCGTGCCCGCTTCGGATGTGAGCAGCCAGAGCCTCAACGTCACACAGAACCTTCCGCGCCCGCGAGGCCAGAAACAGCGTATCCACGGTTGAGTGCACGACGCTCCCGATTTTCTCGGCGAGGCGGTCGTTGTCGTCTCCGTAGACGGCGGCACCCCAGAATGACATCTCGCTTCGACCTGTCGGCAGAACGCTTGGCAGATCGTTGATACCGAGCGCCTTGAGCCGGTCCTCGAACTGACGGTCAGTCTCGGGAGCGACCTTTCCACGCGGGGCTTCTGCTGGTGAGATTGCACTGACGAACAGTTGAATCTGACCGGCACGATGCAGCGTGATGAGTTCCCATATCGCCGCGGTCTGGCCGGTGCTGTTCTCCAGATCGGTCAAACACTGGGTATCCAGAGTGAGGCGCACAGATGCATGGTAAGGCCAGTGAGGTGGGCGGGGATAGATAAGACCGCGAAACCGGGTGGCTCGATATGGATATACTGCACGCCACACAAGGGGAGCCCGAAAGCAATGGCGGCAGAGCGCGACGGTGTTTCAGTCGGCGCGACAGGCATCGGCCCCGGGACGAGGCTGGGGCCCTACCACATCGAAGGGTTGCTCGGCTCGGGAGGCATGGGACAGGTCTTCCGCGCGCGCGATACGCGGTTGGGTCGCACGGTCGCCATTAAGGTTTCTCTGAAACAGTTCAGCGGCCGGTTCGAGCGCGAGGCGCGCGCCATCGCAGCCATGAACCATTCCCATATCTGCACCTTGTACGACGTCGGGCCAGACTACCTGGTCATGGAGCTGGTGGAGGGCGAAACGCTGGCCGACGTGCTGAAGCGAGGTCCTCTGGCCCTGGATCAGTCGCTGCGTTATGCCGCCCAGATCGCCGACGCGCTGGCGGCGGCGCACGCGCAGGGCATCGTCCATCGAGATCTGAAGCCAGGCAACGTGATGATTGCGCAGGCGGGGGTGAAGGTGCTCGATTTCGGGCTGGCGAAGCACGCAATCGACGCAGGCGAACAGGCGGAAACCGTGGCACCCACCGCAGCGGACGCGCGGACGGAAGCCGGGCAGCTGGTCGGCACCGTTGCCTACATGTCGCCTGAGCAGGCGGAGGCCAAGCAGCTCGACGTGCGCTCCGACGTGTTTGCGTTCGGCGTGGTCCTGTACGAGATGTTGTCCGGCCATCGTCCGTTCCAGGGTGAATCGACGCTCGCAACCCTCGCGTCCATTCTGCAGTCAACGCCCGAGCCGCTGCGCACTCATCGAGCGGGAATTCCCGAAGGTGTGGAGCAGATCGTCCGGCGGTGCCTCGAGAAGAAGCCCGAGGCGCGCTACCGTTCGGCGAGCGAGCTCCATCAGGCGCTGGCTGCGTTCCGCGCGCCTGCCAAGACCGCCACCTTCGCCGTGCCGCGTGCGGCACTGATTGCAGCGACCGTGCTGGTGCTGATCGCAGCCGGAGCCTACGGCTGGTGGGCCCAGCAGCGCGCGTCGCGCGTCCGGTGGGTGGAAGAGACGGCCGTTCCGGAGATCGCCCGGTTGATCCAGGAGGACCGCGGCCTGGCCGCACTACAACTGTTTCGGGAGGCGGAACAATACGCCCCCGCGTCTCGGTCGCTGTTCCGGCTCGCCGAAGGAGTCGCGGCGCACGCGGTTGCGGTTGAGACAACGCCGCCAGGAGCCCGAGTGTACATTTCCGACTACACAGCGGGCGCCGGCGACGATTTGTCCCAGTGGCAGTTGTTGGGCGAGGCCCCGGTCACGATCGACCAGGTCCCCATCTGGGGTTACTACCGGATTCGAGCCATGAAGGCGGGGTTTGCGACGACGGATCTGATCTTCGGCGGCGCCGCCGAGGTGCGATTGACGCTGCAACCCGAGAGCGCGGTCCCGCCGGGGATGGTGTGGGTGCCCGCCATCGCCGTGACGTCGACGCCGCCTCCGGTTGCGCTTCCCGCCTTCTGGATGGACCGCTTCGAGGTCACCAACCGGCAGTTCAAGGAGTTCCTGGATGCCGGCGGCTACCGGAAGCCGGAGTATTGGAAGCAGCCATTTGTCAAGGAAGGGCAGGTCGTTCCCTGGGAACAGGCGACATCTGAATTTCGCGACCTGACGGGACGACCCGGACCGGCCACCTGGCAATTGGGCGCCTATCCGGAGGGTACTGGTGACATCCCGGTCGGTGGCGTCAGCTGGTATGAGGCGATGGCGTACGCCGAGTTTGCCGGCAAGACCCTGCCGACCGTTTACGAGTGGCACCGCGCCGCCGGTATCGGATCCAGCGGCAACTCCGACGTGCTCCAGTTGAGCAACTTTGGCGGCAAGGCGCCGGGGCCAGTGGGGGCGCATCGTGGGATGAATCCCTTCGGAAGCTTCGATATGGCCGGGAACATGAAGGAATGGACCGCGAATGCCGTAGGCGACGCGCGTTACATCCTTGGCGGGGCGTGGAACGAGCCGGCCTACGAGTTCAGCGATCCTGATGCGCGCTCACCATTCGCGCGCGAGAGCACGTTTGGATTCCGCTGTGTGCAAAGGCCAACACCAGCCCCCGAAAGTAGCTTCGCTCCGCTCTCGCTGAGAGCTGGCAGGGCGAGAGCGAACGCGCCCGTCGGCGACGAAACCTATAACGTGTTCCTCAACCTGCATGCCTATACCAAGTCGGATCTCGATGCCCGGGTGGAGCGCGTCGACCAGTCGCCGCAGTATTGGCGGCGGGAGACGGCGACGTTTCGGGCGGCCTACGGCGATGAGCGGGTGATCGCGCATCTGTTTCTGCCCAGGAATACGCCGCCTCCGTACTCGGTCGTGGCGATCATGGGCGGATCCACGATCGTGGATGGCATAAAGCGAGTTGAGGATTTCGACTACCCCTACGAGTTTCTCGTCCGATCCGGGCGGGCCGTGATCATTCCCGCCTACAGTGGAACGCTCGAGAGGGGGCCTTCTGCGGACGATCTTCCGGCCGTTCAGGAGCGGGAGCGCTCGCTGAGATGGTCGATGGATCTCGGCCGAACGATTGACTATCTGGAGACCAGGCCCGACATCGACTCGCGGAAGCTTGGCTTTTACGGCGTAAGCTCAGGTGCCTCTCACGGTGTTCGACTGATTGCCGTCGACCCTCGATTCAAGGCTGCGGTGTTGTCGTCCGGTGGGCTGCAAGACCAGAATCAGCCGCCCGAGGTCGACTCGTGGAACTTCGCCCGCCACGTTCATGTCCCCGTGCTGATGGTCAATGGTCGCGACGACTTTATCTATCCCCTGGACACGAATCAGAAACTGCTCTTTGCGGCGATCGGGATAAAGGGTCCGGACAAGAAGCACATTCTCTACGATGGCGGCCACCGCAATCTGGTGACCCGTCCGGACCTGCTTGGCGAGGTCCTGGACTGGTTCGACCGGTATCTGGGACCGGTCGATTCCGGTGATACCTCTCAGTAGGCGAAACGCTGCTCCCCGCGACCAGGCCAAATCTCGAATGAATCGCGTTTTCAGGACATCTTCAGGTTGCGCACCCATCCTTGTCCGGCGCTGAGGAAGAGGAACTGCATCCACACGACTCAGCCTGTCGACGTTCTTCTTTGACATCGCCGCGCAGCGGATGCCTAATACGTCCGCCTGTCAGGCAAACCGACCCGCGTGTGGCCGAAGGAGGCGACATGAGACCGTTACGCGACTTCGCCCTCTGCATCCTGCTCCTCGTCATTGCCGCCGATGTGTGGGCACAAGGTGCCGCCCAGATCAGCGGGTTGGTCCGGGACGAAAGCGGCGCCGTGCTGCCCGGCGTGACGGTCACCGTCACGCAGACCGACACTGGCTTCACGCGCACGGTCGTGACCAACGAGGACGGCGCGTACTCGATGCCGAACCTCGTCACTGGTCCCTATCGACTGGAAGCCCAGCTCCAGGGCTTCCGCACCTTCACACGAACCGGCATCGTTCTGCAGGTCGGGGCCGCACCTGTGTTCAACGTCGAGCTCTCGATTGGCGGTCTCGAAGAGTCGGTGACCGTGGAAGCCGCGACACCACTGGTGGATGTGAGGAGCGCCGGCGTCTCCGAAGTGGTCGAGCAGGAACGCATCGTCGAGCTCCCGCTCCAGGGCCGCCAGGTCACAGATCTGATCGTGCTGGCCGGGGCCGCGGTGAACACGGGTCCGGTGACGAACACACGCGGCCGGTCTGATTCCGTCGCGATCTCGGTTGCGGGTGGTCTCCGCACCGGTGTGAGCTTCACGCTGGACGGCGCCTTGCACAACGATGTGTATGACAACGGGAATCTCGCGTTTCCGTTCCCCGATGCCCTCCAGGAATTTCAGGTGGCCACCGGCGGGCTGTCCGCTGAAAGCGGGATGCATTCCGGCGCATCGGTCAATGCCGTGACGAAATCCGGCACCAACCGCTTCTCCGGCAGCGCGTTCGAATTCGCGCGCCATCACCGCTTCAACGCCCCCAGCAACTTCGCAGCGATCGGACCCGACGGCAAGAGAGCCAACGATGGCCTCGTGAGGAATCAGTTCGGGGGAACGTTCGGCGGTCCGATCGTCAGTGACAAGCTGTTCTTCTTCGGCGGCTACCAGGGGACATTGGCGGAACAGGCGACGGCCGACAACATCGCGTGGGTGCCGACCGCGGCGATGCTGAACGGCGACTTCACCGAACGCACGTCGCCCGCCTGCAATGCCGGCCGCCAGATCGCGCTTCGCGCCCCGTTCGTGAACAACAGGGTGGATCCATCCCTGGTGAGCCCGATCTCGAAGGCGATCGCGAAGTTCCTGCCCGCCCCGACCAATGGATGCGGAGAGGTCAAGTACACGGCGCCGATCAAGCAGAACAATCCACAGATCGTTACCAGGCTCGACTTCCAGCTCAGCCCGAACCAGACTCTCTTCGGCCGTTACCTGCTCACCGCGGAGAACACCCCGTCGACGTTCGAGGAGAATGGCAACGTTCTGACGGTACAGGGCAGGTGGAATCGGAGGACGTACCGCGAGCACTCGACCGTGGTCGGCCATACGGCGGTGCTCAGTTCCAGCAAGGTCAACTCACTGCGCGTGACGATGACGCAGGGTGGAAACCACCTCAACGATCCGGCTGTCCAGTTCTTCGATCCACAGTCGCTGGGAATCCCGGTGTACTCCTACGTGCCCGGCTCGATGGGGATGAACGTCACCGATGGCTTCGGGTTCGCCACCGGGGTGGCCGTGAAGGTGGTCATCAGCAAGTCTTCCTACCAGATTGACGACCAGTACACGTGGATCAGCGGAGCGCACCAGTTCGGCCTTGGCGTAACGTCGTCGTACTGGAGCGTCCTGAATTCGGACTATGCGACCTCGAATGGGACGTTCAACTTCCTGGGCCGGCAGACGGGCATGGGCCTCGCGGACTTCGTCGTCGGCGCGCTCGATCGCCTCGATCACGGCGCGCCCAGCACGCTCGACATGAATCAGCGGTACCTCGGCGTCTTCGGCCAGGATTCATGGAGGCTGACGAGCCGCGTGACTCTGAACGCCGGGGTGCGCTGGGAACCCTACTTCGGGCAGAACATGCCGAACGGCGCGGTCTCGAACTTCTCGCTCGAGAACTTCCGCAACGGCGTCGGGTCGCAGGTGTACGCGAACGCGCCCAAGGGGATGCTCTTTCCTGGCGATCCGGGGGTCAACACCCGGGGGATCAAGACCCAATGGTGGAACGTCTCGCCTCGCGCCGGGATCGCGTGGGATGTGGCCGGGGACGGCCGCACGGCGATTCGATCCTCGTACGCGATGAACTACGACCTGCCGACGGGTCAGTTCATGTACCGACTCGCGACGGGCGCACCTTTCAGCAGCCGCACCGCCGTCGACGGCAACCGGCGGTTTGAAGATCCCTACCGCGACTGGCCCGGTGGACAGATCCACCCCATCCCGCAGCCGCCGCGGGCGGACGCGCCGTTTTCCGCCTACACACAATTCGTGACGATCGATCCGGACATCAATTCCACGCGCGTCCAGTCGTGGAACGTCACGGTTGAACGACAACTGGCGGGTTCGAACCTCGTTTCGGCGAGCTATCTGGGCAGCTACATCGACCGCATCTGGGGCCAGGTCCCGCTGAATCCGGCGGTGTTCATGGGAACGGGGCCCTGCACGATCAACAACGTGGCGTATCCGGTCTGCACGGCGTCGACCAATCTCAACCAGCGACGCAAGCTCTCGCTCGAAAACCCGGTGGCCGGACAGGGACTGGGCGCGCTCAGTCGCATTGCGGCCCTGGGCGAGCAGAGCTACCGGGGCGTGAGGATGTCATTCCGGCATCGCGCCGCGACCGGGCTGGGCTTCGACTCCAATTACACCATCTCGAACTGCGAGGCCGACACGTATTACAGCGGCGGCTTCTTCAACTACGACGACGGGTATACGAAGATCGACGA
>Ga0075418_10005296_pt1 | contig 14609 bp, 9 predicted proteins | sample SoiMetdeltSBSDD2_FD_81776 | JGI IMG/M metagenome (GOLD analysis project Ga0075418, IMG submission 81776) | Bulk soil microbial communities from a Populus tree surrounding site in Tennessee, USA - Soil MetaG P. deltoides SBSDD2 | ecosystem: Environmental > Terrestrial > Soil > Tree plantation...
GTGCACACTGTCCGCGAAACTGGCGTTCATGTAGCCGTCGAAGCGGTGCGTGAAGCGGGCCGAGGCCAGATCCTGCCCGGGCGGCACGGAAACGCTGAACTCCAGGCTGTGGGCCAGCGCGTCCTGCGGGATCCCGGTGCAGTCGGCCTGGCCCAGATGCCAGTAGTGGTCCGAGCCCATCGGCTCGCAGATGTCGATCAGCCAGGCGGCGTCTTTCGCCACGCTGTGGTCTCCCGTCTCGACGTTGTCGAGGAGCGTGACGACGCCGGAGGCGGGATCGAGTCGCACCGGCTGAAGGTCGCGCATCTCCCAGCGCGCCCCGTTCGCGGCCTGGAGCGTGAGCGTGAGCGGCACGGAGCCACCGCATCCGCCGCCCGTGTCGCCGAGCGAGACCAGGAACGACACGGGAGCCGACGTGCCGGCCGGGATGCCGGCGGGCGGCGGACCGATCGGGGCCGCGCCGACCGGCAGGAGCGTGGCGGGGGCGAGCGCGGTGCCGAGGGCGCCGGCGTCGCCGCAGCCCTGGTTCGCGACCGTGTAGGTCAGTGTCAGGCTCTCCCCCTGATCGAGAAAATCGTCGCCGTCGCAGCCGCCCGACCGGTCGATTGCGGTCACGACCAGCCGCGGGACGGGGGCGGCGGAGACGTCTCCGGTGACCACGAGGGCGTACGGCTGCGGCCCCACCGCCACGTCGGCCGGCACGACGCGCACGGTGTAGGTCCCGCTCTGGACCGCCCCCGCGGGAATCAGCACCTGCTCGACGGTGTTCTTCCCGTCGGCGACGCCGCCGATCGCCGACACGCCGCCCGAGAAGAAGTTCCCCCGGTAGAGCGTGGCGTCGGGGGCGATGACCTCCAGATTGAGATCGTTCACCCAGGCCTCAGCGCTGCCGGCCGCGGCCGGCGCGTCGGTCCACACGAGCGTCACCTTGAGCGGCACGTCCTGCCGGCAGGTGAAGACCGAGTAGACCTGCGCCGCGGACGCCCCCGCCGCGAACCCGTCGGAGGGCGAGGACAGATCGTCGTCGTGCAGGATCAGAAGCCTCCGGTCGTCGCTCGGGAAGGGGACCGCGTTGTCCAGGGTGACGCGGCCCCATCCCTGCGAGCCGTCAGGGATCGGGCCGTCGACGTTGGTGCCGGAAATGTTGATCGCGCTGTTGACGATCGTCGCCTTGAGCAGGGCTGCCGAGGGGGCGATCGCCGGACCGGAGCCGGGATAGCCATGCGGGTAGTAGCCCTGGGCGAAGAACTGCCGCAGGAGGGCGGCGCCGCCGGCTACTCCCGGGGTTGCCATGGAGGTCCCGCCGTAATCCGTGATGCCGCAAGCCGTCCCGGCCGAGGCGGAGTGGATCGGGAATCCTCCCACGTTCACCACGTCCGGCTTCAGCCGGCCGTCGCTCGTGGGACCGTTGGACGACTGGCTGGAGACGTTGCTCGGGCTTCCGGAAGCCGGCGTCTCGACCATGCCGACGGTGAGGGCATTCTTCGCCACGCCCGGGGTTCCCACCGTGCCGGCGTTCGGGCCGTTATTGCCGGCTGAGATCGTGAACAGCATGTCCGGATGGTCCCACATGAAGTGATCGACCTGCGCGGCGTCGGAGGTGTAGGTGTTGGTGTCCGATCCCCAGCTGTTGGTGTGGATCCGCGCCCCGGCGTTGTAGGCCGCCTGGACGAAGCCGTAGTAGTTCGCCGGGACCTCCAGGAACCCCCCGCTGCGGTCGATGTCCTGGAACACCAGCCGGGCCGCCGGGGCCATGCCGTCGTAGGTGTCGAGGCCTGGATTCGATCCCGACGCGAGGTGGGCCAGGTCGTCGCCCACCGCCGTTCCGGCCACGTGGGTTCCATGACCAATCTGATCGACCGTGTTGGTCCCCGAGTGGTATTGATACGCCAGCACCTTGCGGTGGGCGGGGTTCATGACCGGGACAACCGGAGGGTTGTCCGGGTCGACGAGCTCGAAGGTGACGGACTGGGCGGGATCGGTGAAGAAGCAGTGGGCGGTGTCCAGGCCGCTGTCCCCCTCGGCGATGATCTGGCCGGTGCCGGTCAGGCCGCGCGAGAAGAGCCGGGTGTCGGCCGGAAGGCCGGTCTGCATCACCCATTTCATGGAGTCGTTGTTCGGCAGCGCCGGCCGGCGCTCCTCGATCCAGACGACGTCCGGGATCGACGCCAGGCGCGACAGCAGGGAGGCCAGGTCGCTGTCGCGGAGCTCGATCTCGGCGAGCACGGCGCCCGGATGGCGGCCCTCGTCCGTGAGCAGCGCGCGCGGCGCCTCGCGGACCAGCGCCGCGATCAAGGACCCACGAGGCAGGTCCGGGGTCGCCTGCACCAGCAGCCGCAGCGGCTCTCCCTGGGGCTCGGCGGCGCGCGTCACGAGATCCGGGGCGACGCGGAAAGACGGGAAATAGGAGACGACGGCGCGCACGAACGGCAGGGCCCGGATGGCGGCTGTCCCGCCAGGCGCTATCCGCGCCAGATAGGCGTGCCGGGGGACGTAGTCGAAGACGACCGCCCCCGCGTCGCGCAGGTCCCGGAGCCACTCGGACCGCGGCGGACCCTCGAACTGGACGAGGACCAGCCCGTCGGGGCTGCCGAGCGATCGCAGCGGCTCCGGGAAGCGTTCGATGGCGCCGGCCGGGGCCTGGCGGAGCGGGTCGAATCGAGCGGCCCTGAGGCGCAGGTCGGGTCCGCCGGGCTCACCGGCGGACAGAGCGCGTGTGCCGGTCGTCAGGAGGGTGAGCAGCGCCCCGGCCGCGACGGCGAGAAGACCCGTTCTCCGAGTCATGCCGATATCCGTTTCGTCATCGCTGGGTGGTGATCTGGGCTTTCAGTATGCCTCCATTGCTTGGATTGGCAAGCAGGATCTGCCCACCGGGGCCATGGACCCTTTCTTCCCGGGCCGGTCTGTGACAAAATCCGCCTTCCGCCGCACGCCGGGCCTGGTCGCAGGGGCCCCAGAGGAGCGCAGAGGAGAGGCGATGAAAGCCACGGTCAAGGAGGCAGGAAAGGTACGCATCATCGATCTGAAAGGCCGGATCACGCTCGGAGCGGGCGACCTCGAACTCCGGAAGGCGGTGCAGGACCAGCTCGACAAGGGGAACACCAGCGTCGTTCTCAACCTGCAGGGCATCGAGTACATCGATTCGGCCGGGCTCGGCGAGCTCGTCGCGTGCAAGAAGCGGGCGACGGCCAAGGGAGGCGACGTCAAGCTGGTCATGCCGAGCGAATCGGTCTACAAGGTCTTGTCGATCGTCTCGCTGCATCTGGTGTTCGAGATCTTCGACTCCGAGGCCAAGGCGATCGGCTCCTTCTGAAGAGCGTCCTCCTCGAGGTCGGCGGCAGCGACGCCGGGCGGACGCTCCAGGCCCTCCTGCACGACCGGGGGGGCTTCTCCCACGAACAGGCGCGCGGGCTGATCGACGCCGGAGCAGTGCGCGCCGGGCCGGACCGGCCGCCGGTGCGGCCCGGGGAGTACGCCCGCCGCGTCCGCCGCGGCGAGACCTACCAGATCCAGTTCGACGAGTCGCGACGCTACCGCTCCCGCAGCCCCGAGCGTCCGGGGATCGGCTACCGGGTCGTCCACCGGGACGCGGACGTCGTGGTCGTCGACAAGGAGGCCGATGTGCTGTCGGTCCCGACCCGGCTGCGCGACGAGGAGAGCCTGGTCGATCGCATCCTGGCCTCGGAGCAGGATCGGGGGGTCCGGCACGCCTCGCTGCGCGCCGTGCACCGGCTCGATCGCGATACCTCGGGCCTGCTGGTGTTCGCCCGCAGCGGGCGGGCGTACACCTCTCTGCGGGAGCAGTTCGCGGGCCGCGCGGTCGACAGGCGCTACGTCGCGGTGGTCGAGGGAAAGGTGGAGCCGGCCGAGGGCCGCTTCGCCAGCCGGCTGGTGGAGGACAAGCGCACGCTCCGGGTGCGCTCCACGCGGCGCCCCGACGAGGGACGCGAAGCGATCACGGAGTACCGGGTCTCCGAACGACTGCCGGAAGCCACGGTGCTCTCGGTGCGGCTGCGGACCGGCCGCAAGAACCAGATCCGGGTCCACTGCGCCGAGGCGGGACACCCCCTTCTGGGCGACCGGCGCTACGGCCGGCCGTCGCCCTTCATCCACCGGGCCGCGCTGCACGCCTGTAGTCTCGCTTTCAGGCACCCCGCCACGGATCGGGTACTGTCGTTCGAGTCGCCCTGGCCCCCCGACGTGCGCGATCTGGTCCGGAAGCTCAGAGTCCGTTCGCGTTAGGACCGGGGATGCTGTATCCTTAACAGTCCGCATTGTTGTCGAGGATCCCGATGGCGCCGTCGCAGACAGCCGAAGCCCCCAAGGCCGCGCAGGAGACGCTCACCGTCACCGACCACCGGACCGGCAAGTCGTACGAGATCCCGATCACGGACGGCACGATCCGAGCGATGGACCTGCGCCAGATCAAGACCGGCCCGGACGACTTCGGGCTGATGTCCTACGACCCGGCGTTCCAGAACACGGCGTCGTGCCGCAGCGCGATCACGGAGATCGACGGCGAGAAGGGGATCCTGAATTACCGGGGCTATCCGATCGAGGAGCTGGCCGAGCAGAGCACCTACCTCGAGACCGCCTACCTCATCCTGCACGGAGAGCTTCCGTCCCGCAAGCAGCACGACCAGTGGGACCACAACATCACCCACCACACGATGCTGCACGAGAACATCAAGAAGTTCATCGATGGGTTCCGCTACGACGCGCACCCGATGGGTATGCTGATCAGCACGGTGGCGGCGATGTCCACCTTCTACAAGGAGGCGAGCGACATCACCAACGCGCGGTCGCGGCGGGAGCAGCAGTACCGGCTCATCGCCAAGGTGCCGACGCTGGCCGCCTTCGCCTACCGGCACAGCGTCGGGCTGCCGTTCGCCTACCCGGACAACGACCTCTCCTACACCGGGAACTTCCTCAACATGCTGTTCAAGATGACCGAGGTGAAGTACCGCCCCAGCCCGGTCATCGAGCGGGCGCTCGACGTGCTGTTCATCCTGCACGCCGACCACGAGCAGAACTGCAGCACCAGCGCGATGCGCGGCGTCGGCTCGTCGCACGTCGACCCCTACTCGGCGGTCGCGGCCGCGATCGCGGCGCTCTACGGGCCCCTGCACGGCGGCGCCAACGAGATGGTGCTCCGGATGCTGTACGAGATCGGCTCCAAGAGCCGGGTGGCCGACTACATCCGACGGGTCAAGGCTGGCGAGGTGAAGCTCATGGGCTTCGGGCACCGGGTCTACAAGAACTACGACCCGCGCGCCCGGATCATCAAGAAGATCGCCGACCAGGTGTTCGAGGTGACAGGACGCAATCCGCTCCTCGACATCGCGCTCGAGATGGAACGCATCGCCCTGCAGGACGATTACTTCGTCACCCGGCGTCTCTACCCCAACGTCGACTTCTACTCCGGGCTCATCTACCAGAGCCTGAGGTTTCCGGTGGAGATGTTCCCGGTGCTGTTCGCCATCCCGCGCACGGTCGGGTGGCTGGCGCAGTGGGAGGAGATGCTCGTCGACACCGAGCAGAAGATCGCCCGCCCGCGCCAGGTGTTCACCGGCCAGACTCGCCGCGAGTACGTGCCGATGGAGGAGCGCGCCTAGCGGTGCGTCCCCTGTGAGGTGAGCGCGCCGCGCGTTCTCCTGCTCCTTCCGACCAACACTTACAAAGCCCACGATTTCCTGGCGGCCGCCGAGCGTCTCGGCGTCGAGACGGTCGTGGGATCGGAGCGCCCCCAGGCCCTGGAAGGGATCGCCCCGGGACGCACGGTGGCCCTGACGCTCAAGAACGCCGCGGCCGCGGCCGGGGAGATTGCCGGGTTCGCCAAAAAGCGGCCGCTTGCGGCGGTCGTGCCGACCGACGACCAGACGGCGCTCGTCGCCGCGCACGCCTCGGCCCTTCTGGGCCTGCCGCACAATCCGCCCGAGGCGGCGCTGGCGGCGCGCCGCAAGGACCTGCTCCGCGAGCGCCTGCGCGCGGCCGGTGTCAGGACTCCGCGGCACCGCCTGCTTCCGGCCGACCCCTCCCCGGACGACGCGCGCCTCGCGGCGCTGGGGCGGGAGCAGGCCTACCCCTGCGTGCTGAAGCCGACCTTCCTCTCCGCCAGCCGCGGCGTCATCCGCGCCAACACGCCCACCGACTTCGCGGCGGCGTTCCGGCGCATCGAGGCCCTGTTTGGCCTGGCGGATGTGGCCGAGCGAGCCGGCATCGGCCCCGCCGGGACGGCCGACACGCCGGGCGTCGACCTGGGCGCCGCGGCGGACCCGCGCGGCGCCATCCTGGCAGAGGAGTTCGTTCCGGGCGTCGAGGTGGCGCTCGAAGGCCTGCTCGCGGGTGGACGTCTCAAGGTCCTGGCGATCTTCGACAAGCCGGACCCTCTCGACGGCCCGTACTTCGAGGAGACGATCTACGTCACCCCCTCCCGCCTGCCGGAGGCGTCCCAGCGGGCGATCGCCGCCGTCGTGACCGCCGGGGCCGCGGCCATAGGGCTCGTCGAAGGGCCGGTGCATGCCGAGCTGCGTCTCGATGATCGGGGGCCCTGGCTCATCGAAATGGCGGCGCGATCGATAGGCGGCCTGTGCGGGCGGGTCCTGCGCTTCGGCGCCGGGATCACGCTGGAGGAATTGATCCTGATGCACGCCCTGGGGCAGGGGATCGAGGCTTACGAGCGGGACCGACAGCCGGCCGGCGTCATGATGATTCCGGTGCCGCGCGCCGGCGTCCTGCGCGAGGTGCGCGGTGTCGCAGCCGCCCGCGACGTGCCGGGCATCGTCGACGTCACGATCGGCGCGACGATCGGCAAGCCGCTCGTGCCCTGGCCGGAGGGATCGTCATATCCGGGCTTCATCTTCGCGGGCGCCAATGACCCCGCCGCGGTCGAGGCGGCTCTGCGCGAGGCGCACCAGAAGATCCGGTTCGTGATCGAATGACGGGCGCGGGTCACCCGACTCCGCGCCCTATGTCTTCGAGCGGCGCGTCAGGCCGGCTTCTTCCCCGCGACGATCTTCTTGCCCGCCTTGGTCCAGCCGTCGATCCCGTCCGGCATGATGAACACGTTGGTGTAGCCCAGCTCGACGGCCCTCCGGGCCGCCTGGTGGCACTGGTGTCAGAACGTGTTCTGGCAGTAGAAGATGAGCGTGGCGTCCTTCTTGGCGGGCATCGTGGCCGGCTTGATGTCCTGGGTGTACCTGTTGACGGCGCCCGGGACGTGCCCCTTCTTGTAGGTGCTCTTGCTGTTGCCGTCGTAGACGTGGACGTCGGGCTGGCCCAGCGCCTTCTCGACCTCGTCCACCGTCATCCGCCCGAACGGCTCCTTCTCGTCGGCTGGTTCGTCGGCGACGGCCGTCAGCCCCGATAGGAGCGTGACGGCGAGCGCCGCGGCGGCCAGCGACCTGCTTCCAATGTTCATCGGCACCGCCTCCATCGAAGAGGGCGTCGGCCTTCCGCCCAGCGCCGGCGCATCCGGAATCCGGGCGCCGGCGCAACGACCAGTATAGAGGAAATCCCGGGACTGGCCGGAGGCCGAGTGCCGTTAAGATGCCGCCCATGCTGTCTGGCCCGATGGCGGCGATCCTGCTCGGAGTGGCAGCGACCCGACTCGCGGCGCCCGCGGCGACGGTCGACGAGCCTGCGGCGTCGTCCGAAGCCCGGGTCTGGCGGCTGGCCTGGCACGGATACGCCTTCCTGGATTCCAACCGGCAGGACGGGCCCTCCGGGGGCCGCGACTTCGAGTCGGTGAACCACGCCATGCTCGTCGCGACGCGCCCGCTGGGCGCCTGGACGCAGTCGCTCCTCGGGACGTTCTCGATCGAGCCGGCGACGATAGCGCCCGAAGGGAGCCCGCTCCTGTTCCAGCGCGGCGAGACCTATGGCGGCGTGCTGCTGATCGACAAGCAGCATGCCCATGACCTGTTCGCGCAGCTGGCGGCGGAATGGACCCGGCCCCTGCCGCGCGGGACGAGCCTGCGCCTCTACGCCGGCCTGCGCGGCGAGCCGGCGGTCGGTCCGGTGGCGTTTCCGCACCGGCTCTCCGCGAGCGAGTTCCCGATGGCGCCGCTGTCGCACCACAACCTGGATTCGACCCACATCTCGGACGACGTCGTGACGGCCGGCTTCACCGCCTCCATCGTGACCATCGAGGGATCGCTGTTCCACGGCGCGGAGCCGGACGAGAACCGGTGGGATCTCGATCAGGGAGCGCTCGATTCCTACGCGGGACGGCTGACGCTGCATCCCCTGGACGCGCTCTCGATCCAGGTCTCGGCCTGCCGGCGCGAGGAACCCGAGGCGCTCGAGGAGGGGAATCAGACGCGCGTCACGGCTTCGGTCGGCTGGGAGAAGAGGACGGCCGGCGGCTTCGTCGCGGCGCTCCTGGCCTCGGGGAAGAACGAGCTGGAGGAAGGCCCGGAGTGGGGGAGCCTTCTGGAGGCGGCCTGGCGCTTCCGGACCAGGCACGTCGTGTACGGACGCGTCGAAAGAGTCGATCGGGACGTCTACGAGCTGGTCAACAAGCAGCAACGGCCGGAGACGGTCGAGCCGCAGCGGACCGCGGTCGATGGGCTGACGCTTGGATACGCTCTGACCGTGCCGCTCCTGCGCGAGGCGAGCACCTCGGTTGGCGCGGCGGTGGCGACCCAGCGTTACGACGACCGCCTAGAGCCGGTCTACGGCGAGCGGCCTGTCTCGGTCTGGGTCTATTTGAGGTTCGGTTTCGGGTCGACGGGCGGGACGGCGCACCAGCACTGAGCCGATGGGGCTGCCCGCCGGCCCCGGAAAAACTCCTTGACCCTGCAGATCGTTCACTGTATGGGGATAGGGTAACAACCACCAGCCAACCAGGCCAGAGACCTGCCATGAGATCACGCTCTCGCCCCGCTCTGGTTCTCGCTCTCGCTCTTGTTCCCTGCGCCGCGGCCGCGGAAGCCCGTGAATTGATCTTCGAGGAGAGGGTCAGGGCCCAGGAGGCGATCGAGCGCGTCTATTACGCCCATCAGACGGGCGCGACCCGGTCGTTCGAGGAAGCGGTGCCGCGGCAGGTCCTGGAGAAGAAGGTCTCGACCTATCTCAGGCAGTCGGCGGCGCTGGAGCAGTTCTGGCGGACTGCGGTGACGCCAGAGATGCTCCAGCGGGAAGCGGAGCGGATGGTCCGCGAGACGCGGCTTCCGGGGCGTCTGCGCGAGCTGTATGCGGCGCTCGACGACGACGCCTTCCTGGTGCAGGAGTGTCTGGCGCGGCCGGCCCTGGTGGATCGTCTGGCAAGGGGCTTCTTCGCGTTCGATGCAAGGCTCCATGCTTCCGCGAGGGAGGAGGCGGAAGGGCTGCGCGGGGACCTGGCACGCCGTGGCCTCGAGGAGTTCATGACCGACTCGCGGCGGTCGGAAGTCGAGCTGACGATGGTGGACGGGGAGAATGGTCGAGGACCGGACCGAGGGCCGGAGCGGCGGACGATGGAGCTGTCCCGGGAGGAGTACGGGCGGTGGCGGTCCCGGGCGCCCGATAGAGTGAGAGAGATAGGCCCGGTGCAGGAGGAGAGGGAAGCGTTCGTGATCCGGGTCGTTATGGAAGAGACCGCAAGCCGGAGCCGCATCGCGAGCTTCGCGGTCCCCAAGAGGGACTGGGAGGACTGGTGGGGAGAGGTGTCGCCTGGTCTCGATGCGGATGGGGTTTCTGCCGTGGCTCGGTCCACCTGGCGGCTGCCGCTAGAGGATCTGGCGGCGAGGGGAGTCGCGAGCGCAGGTGGCGGGGCCAGCGGAGTTGCAGGGGCGGGAGGAGCCGGAGCGCCATGTCCGCCGAATGACGTCTGGAACAACGGCTCCCTCGACGACCTGCCCGATGGCCGCCAAAACCACACGGCAGTATGGACCGGGAGCGTCATGGTGGTCTGGGGAGGGCAGAGCCCGTCGCTCTACACAGGAGGCCGGTACGACCCGGCAACGGATACCTGGACACCCACCACCAAGGTCGGGGCCCCGCAGGCCCGCGTGTACCACACTGCGCTGTGGACCGGGAGCGCGATGCTTGTCTGGGGCGGAGCCAACAGCGCGGGGGTCCTCAACACGGGGGGGCGCTACGACCCCGTGACCGACACCTGGACGCCGATCGCCATGACGGGTGCCCCGACGGGGCGCTACATCCACACCGCGGTCTGGACCGGGAGCGCGATGATCATCTGGGGTGGATCCGACGGCTCTCCTGCCGGCCTCAACACGGGGGGTCGCTATGACCCCGTGACCGACACCTGGATGCCGACGGCCACGACAGGGGCCCCGACGGCGCGCCACCTCCACACCGCCGTCTGGACCGGCGGGCAGATGGTCGTCTGGGGCGGGTCGGGCGGCAGTCTCCACTTCAACACGGGCGGGCGGTACGACCTGGCGACCAACTCCTGGACACCGACCACCACGACGGGGGCGCCGGTGGTCCGCCGCGGCCACGCCGCGGTGTGGACCGGGAGCGAGATGCTCGTCTGGGGCGGGTTGGATGGCGTTACTCCCTTCGGCCTCGACTCGGGGGGACGATACGACCCGCAGGCGGATACCTGGACACCGACCTCCACGACAGGTGCCCCGACGGCCCGCACCAGCCAGACCGCCGTGTGGACCGGGAGCCGGATGGTCGTCTGGGGCGGAAGCTCGTCCGGTGTCTTCGCCGTCAACACCGGAGGGCGGTACGACCCCGTGACCGACACGTGGACGCCGACGGCTACGGCGGTGGCCCCGACGGCCCGCGATGGCCACAGCGCGGTGTGGACCGGAGGCCTGATGATCGTCTGGGGAGGATCTGGATCCAACACCGGCGGCCGATACGACCCAATCACAGACAGCTGGACACCAACGGCCACGAGCGTGGCTCCGGCGGCCCGCTTCAGCCACACAGCGGTCTGGACCGGGAGCGTGATGGTTGTCTGGGGCGGGTACACTAGCTCACCTCCCGGCTTCAACTCGGGAAGCCGTTATGACCCTGCGACCGACACCTGGACTCCGACCAGAACGATAGGCGCGCCGTCGGCCCGCTACGGCCATACCGCGGTGTGGACCGGAAGCCGGATGGTCGTCTGGGGCGGAGAGGCAGGTATTACCACCTTCAATACCGGCGGCCGGTACGACCCCGTCACCGACACCTGGACGCCGACCGCCACGGCGGGAGCGCCGGCGGCTCGGTCATTCCACACGGCGGTCTGGACTGGGAGCCGGATGATCGTCTGGGGCGGGTACGATGACGACTACCTCAGAACCGGAGGGCGGTACAATCCCGCGGCGGACAGCTGGACGTCCACGGCAACGGCGGGAGCGCCCTCGGGCCGCCTCTCCCACACCGCGGTGTGGACCGGCGGACAGATGCTCGTCTGGGGCGGGTCGGACGGCAGCCTCTACTTCAACACGGGCGGGCGGTACGACCTGGCGACCAACTCCTGGACACCGACCACCACGACGGGGGCGCCGGTGGTCCGCCGCGACCACACCGCGGTGTGGACCGGGAGCGAGATGCTCGTCTGGGGCGGGTCGAACGGCGTTTCTCCCTTCTACCTCGACTCGGGGGGACGATACGACCCTGTGAGCGACACCTGGGCACCGACCGCGACGGCGGGTGCACCCGGTGCCCGCTCGGACCACACGGCACTCTGGACCGGGACCCTGATGATCGTCTGGGGCGGCTACAAAGAGCCCTTCTACCTCGACACGGGAGGCTGGTACGACCCGGCGGCGGACGCCTGGGGGTCGACTGCGGCGGTGGGCTCGCCGTCCGGCCGGAGTCGCCACACCGCGATCTGGACCGGTCGCGAGATGATCGTCTGGGGCGGAAGGGGCGCCGTCGCTCTCAGAACGGGGGGGCGATATGGCGTCGACAGCTCCCCCGACGCGGATGGCGACGCCTGGAGCGTGTGCGGAGGTGATTGCGACGACGCCGACCCGGTCGTCCATCCGGGCGCGAGCGAGAGCTGCAACGCTCTCGACGATAATTGTGACAGCACGGTGGACGACTTCGTCACCGCGTGCGGCCTCGGGGGGTGCAGCGCGTCCGGCTTCTGCAGCGCCGGCATTGATTCCTGCGTCCCCGGCGCCTCTGCACCCGAGATCTGCGACGGCCGCGACAACGACTGCGATGGCATCCCGGACAACGTGCCGGCTCCGGTCGGGTCCCCGCTTCTGATGGTGGAGCTGACGGACACCGAGGTCCTGTCGTGGACGACGGTGTCCGGAGCGAACGCCTACGACCTGCTACGCGGCAACCTGTCGATCTTGCTCATGACGGGGGGAGACTACTCGGCCGCGGTCGAGTCGTGCGAGGCGAACGACCTGAGTGCGAGCACCTATCCGATGGCCGGATCCCCCGCCGTGGGGCAGGGATTCTTCTACCTGGTGCGTGGCGAGAACTGCGGCGGTCCCGCGACCTACGATTCCGGCGCTTCGTCGCAGGTTGGCTCACGCGACGCCGAGATCGAGGCCTCACCCAGCTCCTGTCCCTAGGGGCAGGAACGTCTCAATCAGAGTCGCGCGTCGCTCGTGGCGAGAGGGTCGAACCGACCCTCCATCGGCTCGGCTCAGCAAAACCAGGGCTCGGTGAGGCGCGGGGCGCGGCCCTTGTCGCGGCGCGCGGGGGGGATGCGGGGAATGCGCCTTTCCCGGACGGCGTTTGCCGTGCGCGCCGCCGCACGATTTGTTGCGCTGACGATGCGCTCGAAGCTCTCGGCCGCGGCTTCTCCGGAGCGCGCCGCCCGCTCCACGATCCCCGACACCTCGGCCTGGAGGCGGTTGAGGCGGGGATCCGGGTGCACCCAGTGGTAGGTGAAGCGCTCCTCGTCGAGCGCGCCGCGGAACGGCAGGAACGCAGGATGCTCCGCCAGGAGCGAGCCGGGCGGCACCAGGAGCCGGATCGACAGCTGCACCGGATCGATGGCGTCGACCAGCCCCCAATCCTCGATGAACGCCAGGAGGCCCCGGTAGTCGTCGAGGGTCGTCCATGGAGTGAACGGCACGAAGGTCGGCCGCAGCGTGATGCCAGCGGCGTCCGTGATGCGGAGCGCCGTCTCGACGTCGGCCCGGGTGTGCCCCTTGTCCAGGATCGCCAGGACGCCGTCGTTCAGCGACTCGACCGCCGAGACGACGAACAGGCAGCCGAGGTCGCGCAGCTCCTTGAGGTGATCGCGGTGCCGGAGCAGGTGCTCGATCTTGGCCGTGACGTCGAACGTGACGGCGGGGAACGCGGCGTGCAGCGCCCGGGCGACGGCCATCGCATGCCCGGGGCCGTTCAGGAAGTCGGGATCGCCGAAGCTGATGTGGGCGGCCCCCGCCTCGACCTGCTGACGGATGTCTGCCAGGACGGTCTCCCGCGGGACGACGAAGAAGCGGCCGCCGTAGACCGGCGGGATCGGGCAGTGGCGGCAGAGGTGCAGGCAGCCGTGGCTCGCCTCGACCTGGCCCGCGACGCGCGTCTCGCGCCCCACCTCGAGGCGGACATAGCGATCGAGGGGCGGGAGGCCACCGCGCTCGGGCACCTCGAAGGGAATCCTCTCGAGCCAGGGGCCGGCGGCGTGAGAGATCGTCCGGATGCCAGGCACAGGCCCGGCCTCGCCCCTATCCAGGCTTTGCGCCAGCCGCAGGAGGGGCTCCTCCGCCTCGCCCCCGGCCACGGCGTCGATGCCGCGCCGGAAGAGAGCCTCGGCGTTGAGCGAGGCGTAGAGCCCGTAGAAGCAGAGCCGTGCTTCAGGATTGAGCGCCCTGATCCGCTCCGCGGCGCGGACCCCCAGCCTGAGTGCTGTGTGCATCGGGACCGAGACGGCGATGAGGCGGGCCCGGCGCACTGCCTCGTCGTCGAGTTTCGCCTGCGACAGGTCGAGGAGCGCCGGCGCAAAGCCCGCCCGGCGCAGGAACGCCGCCGGCGACGCGAGGGAGAGCGGCTGGTGGCCCAGCTCGTAACAGGAGAGGAGAAGGATGGCGCCCGGTTCCCTCAGGGACGCTCCGGTCGGCTGGGATGCTCCGGCCGGCTGGGACGCTCGGGCCGGTTGGGGCTCCATGGCCGGTGACTACTTCGCGGGCTGGTAGTAGGGGTTGGTGCCGCCCGCGTGGTCGGTCTGATCAATGACGCCGGCGATCTGGGGGATCTCTTCCTTGAGCGTCGCCTCGATGCCCTGCTTGAGGGTGACGTTGACCATCCCGCACCCCTGGCAGCCGCCGCCCAGGCGCAGGTAGACGAGGTTCTCCTTCACGTCGAGCAGATCGACGAACCCGCCGTGGCTGGCGATGGCGGGGTTGATCATCTCGTCCAGGATCTTCTGCACCTTTTCCTTGACGTCCTTGTCTTCCAGCGGGTCCAAGATTACGCCCTCCTCGATTCCATGAGAGCTTCATTCTACCCCAGGTCGGGACACCGCACCGCACGGCCGGGTCGCCGGCGTCCCGACGGGGCACCCCGGGAACCGCAACCCCGCGGCTGGCGTATGATTCCGGCGGGAGGCCGTCCACCATGCAGATCGACATCCGCTACCAGCCATCCTATTCCCTGGCGATCCTGCGCCTGGAGCCGAACGAGTCGATCCAGGCGGAGGCGGGGGCCATGGTGAGCATGACCGCCAACATGCAGATCGACACCTCGATGAA
>Ga0075418_10005301_pt1 | contig 14603 bp, 9 predicted proteins | sample SoiMetdeltSBSDD2_FD_81776 | JGI IMG/M metagenome (GOLD analysis project Ga0075418, IMG submission 81776) | Bulk soil microbial communities from a Populus tree surrounding site in Tennessee, USA - Soil MetaG P. deltoides SBSDD2 | ecosystem: Environmental > Terrestrial > Soil > Tree plantation...
ACCGGCTGGTCACGAACGCTCCTTTGGGGAAACCTGATGGTGCGAGGCGGACGTCTCACGCCGGACGCGAATGCCTGGGCGAACGATGTCGTGTGGGGAAGCAACGCAACACCGGGCGGCCAGTCCATTGAGTGGGGGATCAAGTGCGGCGACGCCGCCTGTGAATCAACCAGTCCGTGGCGTCTTGGAGTGACGTTCGCTGTGAACGTGGTCTGGGGAATGACGTGCGGCGGCGCTGACTGCCAGATGCCATGGTCCGGAAGTGTCTACGGCTTGGGCGACGAAGACACCGTCGTCTGGGGAACCGGCGACGAAGGAGACACCGTCGTCTGGGGAACCGGCGACGAAGGAGACACCGTCGTCTGGGGAACCAGCGACGAAGGAGACACCGTCGTCTGGGGGACGAGTTGCACTGATCCTGACTGTGAACCCGTAATCTGGAAGGTTCAGTAGGATGGCGCTCGCCGCCGTTGTGCGACGGGTGTCGAATCCACTGGCCTGGGATGGGCTGCCTCGGATCGCGCAGGTGTACGTCGCCGCGATCACGCTCGTCGGTGCGGCCGTGTTCGTGGTTGCGCTGCCGCAGACGTATCCCGACCCATGGCTCCTCGCGTCGTTGCTCATCCTCTCCTGCATCACATCGGCCTGGAAGGTGACGTTGCCGCTGTCGCTGTCGAGCGGCGCCACGCTTTCCGTTTCGTACGCTGCGGACCTGATGGCGCTCCTGCTTCTCGGGGCAGGGCCGGCCGTGATCATTGCCGTCGCCGGCGCGTGGATGCAGTGCACGTTCAGGGTCAAGCAGTCGTATCCGATTTATCGCACCGTGTTCAGCATGTCGGCCGAAGCGATCACGATGGTCGCAACCGGCCTGACTTACGCCTCGCTTGGTGGTTCGCCAGGTGCGGTCGATCTGTCAACCATCGCCAAGCCGCTCGTCGGTGCGATCGCGACGTACTTCGTTGTCAACACGAGCCTGGTCGGCGGGGCCATCGCGCTCTCGTCAGGCCGAAGCTGGTGGCAAGTCTGGCACGACGAGTTTCTGTGGAGCGCGCCGAGTTTCATGGTCGCCGGCAGCGCCGGAGCCATTGCCGCCGTTGTCGTCCAGCGCGGCCGCCACTGGGAAGCATTGCTTCTTCTTGCGCCTGTCTATCTGACCTACCGCACCTACGAGATCTTTGTCGGACGTCTCGAGGACCAGCGTCGCCACGTCCAGGAAACACAGAAGCTTCACAACGAAACGCTGGAGGCACTGCGCCAGGCCCTGAGTGCCGAACAGGCGCTCGCCCAGGAAAAGGAGCGGCTCGGGACAACGTTGGCCGACATGACCCGGCTCGAAGAGGCGCGACGCCAGCTGCTCAATCGCGAACACTCCGCTCGGGCTGCCGCCGAACAGGCCAACCGCTTGAAGGATCAGTTCCTCGCCGTCGTCTCACACGAGCTTCGTACTCCTTTGAATGCCATTCTCGGGTGGGCGGAACTGCTCCAGAGCGGCAAGCTCGATGAAGCGAAAGGCGATCGCGCGTCGCGCGCGATTCTCGATAGTGCGAAGCGGCAGGCGCAGCTGATTGATGAATTGCTCGATGTTGCCCGGATCATGTCGGGCAAGCTCCGGCTCGATCGGAGTACGGTCGATTTGGTCGAGATCGCCAACAGCGCGGTTGCCGTGGTGCAGCCCGTAATTGAGGCCAAACACATCCGTGTTGAGATCGAGTCATCGCCCGGTTTGAGCACGGTATTCGGCGACAGTTCGCGATTGCAGCAGGTCATCTGGAACCTGTTATCAAACGCGGTGAAATTCACGCCGGAGGGCGGCACCGTCAGTGTGCGCTTGCACACCGCGTCGGGCAGAGCGGAAATGGTCGTCGCCGACAGCGGAGGTGGCATTCCTCCGGAATTTCTGCCGCACGTGTTCGAACCCTTCCGGCAGGCGGACGCGTCGTCGACTCGGACGCACTCCGGGCTCGGTCTTGGGTTGTCGATCGTCAAGCAGATCATCGAAGCCCATGGCGGCACGGTCGCGGCCGAAAACAACCCGACTGGACGCGGCGCGGTGTTCACGGTTCGGCTCCCGATCGTTGCGGTGCGGCACCACCGGCGCGTGACGGACGCGTCGGTCGAGCAAACGGTCAAGGACGACAATTCGCTCCGCGGTCTCACGGTGATGGTGGTGGACGACGACGACGAGAGCCGGCATGTCGTCGCGGCGCACCTGGAGAGCTGTGATGCGAGTGTCTTGACGGCGGGGTCTGCGGCAGAAGCGCTTGACCTGTTGCAGCAGCACAGTGTGCACGTGTTGCTCGCCGACATCGCGATGCCGGGCGAGGATGGCTACTCGCTCATTCGAAGACTTCGCGCCTTGAACGCGGCGGTTTCTTCCGTGCCCGCGGCGGCACTGACGGCGTTCGCGCGTGAAGAGGACCGTCAGGAAGCGCTCGACGCCGGGTTCCAATTGCACCTCTCCAAGCCGATCGATGCGGGTTCGTTGATCGCCGCGGTCGCAACGCTGGCGCGGTGGAACGCGCCGCAGCAACGTCGCTTCGTCGGCGCATAACGCCAGGAATTCGCGCATGGTCATTGGCGCAGGCTAAAGCCAGCGCCCGACAAACCGCGGCGAGAACCAACTCCATCCGCGGCGCGCCATCTCGGATACGATCGGGTCTCTCAGATGGCCGCGATGTTTTTCCTCTGGCTCTTCACGACCCTGCTCGTGCTCCGCGTCGTCGGACAGCTTATCGTCGTGTTGCGCGCCCCGCGGTGGCTGCCGCCGATGGAACAGTGGCAGTCGGGTCTTCTTCCATATCCGGTGCTGCTCTTCGGTCAGGTCGGAGTGTTGACGTTGATGATCTGGATCTCGGTGAACGTAACCAACGGAGCAGGGTACTTCGTCGATCCTCGCCGGCCGGAGATGGGCCGCGGCGTCGTGTGGTTCAGTTACGTCTACTTTGGCAGCATGGTGCTCCGCTACATCATCTGGATGTGGCGGCGCCCTGATCAGCGATGGTTTGGTGGAACGATTCCCATCATTTTTCATTCGTTCGTTGCGGCATTCCTGTATACGTTCGGCCGGTATCACGTAAGTTCCTGGCAATAAGCCGGGCGGCGATCCGCGCATCCTGTCCGATGTTGCGAAGGCCACCCGCGACGTCGTAGTTATGGCCGACGAAGTACAACCCAGGACGATCGACGCTGACGACGCGGTCGCGCCGCGCGGCAAAGCCGCAGCGATCGCGAGTCACAGCGTTGCCCAGTACTCCAAGCGCGGCTCGGTATCCAGTCGCGAGGATCACGCTGTCGAACGATCGTTCGGTCCCGTCGAGAAAACGCACGCCGTCGCCAGTGAATTCCGCCACGGCCGCGGCCACTTGAATGCGTCCTGCCTTGACTGCGTCCGCCAGGTGAAAACCAATCAGCGGGACAGTCGCACACGCTGAATCAGCCGGAGGCGGCAGGGGAGGAGCTCCTCGGATCGATTCCGCAATCGCACCGGTGATCGACATCGTCCGAAGAAGCCATGATCTCGGCACGTGCCTGAGGGCCACGCCGAGGTACTGAACGGGAACACCGAACAGATCGCGCGGCACGACGCGGGCGCCCGAGCGGATCGACACGGTCACTTGCGCACCGGCAGCGGCTAGCTCCGCGCTGATCTCACCAGCCGAGTTGCCGACGCCGACAACCAGAACGCGCTCCCGCGCAAACGGTTCCGGTGTCCGGTATTCAACGCTGTGGATTACACGAGCCCTGAAGAGCGAACGATTCGTAAACTCGGGAACATACGGGTTCGACACGATTCCTGTTGCGATCACGACCGCTCGGCTCTGCATCGACCGCCCGTCATGAAGCCGCACGACCCAGCCGCGCTCCTGTGGTTGCACCGCTGTCACCTCTGTGCCGGTCTCGACGGCCAGTTGAAACGTCTTCGTGTAGCGATCGAGATACTCGAGAAAATCACGGCGACTGGGAAAGAGCGGGGTCGCCGACGGAAACCGCATGCCGGGCAATGCGGAAAAATGTTTGCCCGTGTGTAGGACGAGTCCTTCGTACAGCCGTGTCCAGGTGTGCCCGATGGTTTCACCACGCTCCAGTACGGTGTGGCGAATGCCCAGGCGGCCGAGTTCACGCGACGACGCCAACCCAGCGGGGCCGGCACCCACCACGATGGCGTCGAGTGGATCGGTGGAAATTGTCACCCTTGATCGCGTCGCTTTGGATCGGATCCCCGGATCCCGGGTACCGGATCCCGGCAAGATTCAATCACGATTACAGCGTTTTCAGATACTCGATCAGGGCGCGCCGGTTCTCGTTGGTTCGAATCCGATCCCACATGTCGTGTCCGCCGTTTCCGCACCCTTCACGCGCAGTGTTGAACCAATTTCGATCGCTGCCGAACCTCTTCAACAACTGCGGTTCGGTCAAACGCGCAAGCTCCCAATCGGGATAGAGCACCTGTCCGACGCGCTGCCGATCGAACAGCCGCGCTGCCATCACGCTGAAAATCGCCGGACGTTCGGAAACCGGTCCGAGCAGATGATAAAGCGTCGGCACGCTGCCGTTGTGGAGGTATGGGTAATTCGCCCAGATGCCGGTCAACGGCGTGGCGGCATATCCTTCGCTTTTTTCGAGCGTGCCTTCGGCCGCGAGCGGGCTCGCATTGAACGCATCGATGAAGCCATCCGACACGACGTCGCGCCGCCCGCGATCGGTTTCGACATCGGCGTGGACGCCCGGCCATCGCACGTTACCCCGGCTGTCATACTCACCATGACATCGTGAGCACCGCAGCTCCTTTGAATAAAACAGCTGGCGGCCCTTTTCGGCGAGCACCGGGTCAATTTCATATGGATAGGGAGGTGGCCGCAAATGCGTGATCACCGAATCGAATTCCTGTTTGATCGTCGGAATGACGGTCTGCACCAGGGCATCGAACGGGCGATCCTTTTCCAGCTCCATCGAGGACGCCATCATCGGGACACGGCCGTGAAAGCTGCCGTCGGTGTACCACCGGCCGGCCTGGATCTTTGCCGCCGTGTGCCACAAGGGCGGCGTTTTCACATCGCCCCTGCCCACTTCTTCGTTCGAGGGCATCACGCCGTTGTGAGGGCGCATATACAACTCCACGTGCGAGGCCGCAAAAGCCGTGGATCGCGCGCGGGTCAACGAATCGATCTTGTCATGATGGTGACTGTTCAGAATCCGATTGGCTGATGCCGCGTAGTCGGCATCCTTCGGGTTTCGCACCATCACGCTGCGCCATCGTTCGCTGGTCAACACCTTTAGCGAGTCGCCGAGCCATTTGTCGTCGAACGTCTTCGTCCCGGCACCGAAATAGACGACACCATCAATTTCCGCCGTATGGCAGGTGACGCAGTTGACCGTCCACTTCAGCGGCTCGCCGGGTATCGCGTTCGGCGCCATTCCGAACGCGGGAACACGGGCATTGTCCCGCCACAGCACGAGCCCAACCTTGTCGCGTACGATCGTGTTGACATCGCCGACGATGGCCTGGGTCGCGAGGTTGCCGTCGAAGAGAGATTGTGGAATCCAAGCCGAGCTGTCGTATGTCTGATAGACGAAATCGAAAAGCGCGGACCTTTTTTCGTCCTCAGATCGCGAATCGTCCGGCGCCCAGCGATACACCACGTTGCGCATGTCGGATTGGAAGCTGGCCCGCAACGCCTCTCTCGAGAACTGATTGTGGTGAACGGACCCGGCTCGAGAAAATGCCGCGACCAGCCACACGATTAACATCGCTGATATCACGATGGCAATTCCGCGACCTCGCTGCCTGCTTCTGACGCTGACCATGGCTTCCTCCAACGTGGCCCTACCGATATTGCCGAGCGATGAGTGCCGACGCTTCGTCCGCGCACGCGCCGTCGTGTTGCTCGCGGCAGATTCGGGCCGCTGTGCGGTACTCGCCGATCGCTCGCGAGCGATCGCTGGAAAGATCCGCGATCTTCCCTAGCTCTTTGTGTGCTCGCCCGTGCAGCCACTGCGGCGCATCCGCAGCCAGCACCGACCGCAGTTCGCGTTCTGCCAATTCAAGGCGGCGCAGCCCGACGAGTGCCGCGCCATTGCAGTAGCGCCAGCGCGCGTCTTCGCCGTACGCTCGTGGCCTCGAATCGCGTGACAATCGATCGATGCCTTCTGCAATCGCGGCATGCGCTTGTTCGAAACGCCCGGCGCGTAGCGCGGTGCTTCCCGCCTCGAGCCACAGCAAACGGTTGCGTGGATAGACCTGTTGGAGATCGCGGATCACGCGCAGCGCATCGTCGTAGCGCTGCTCGCGGTTGTAGATGACGATCAGGGTGAAGCGCGCATTGGTCTGGGTATCGCTCGGGTAAGCGGCCGCTTCCTCGATGAGGCGGAGCCCTTTCTCGCGCCCGCCGCCGAACCCCGCGATCCCGGCAAGAAGCCTCAATGGTGCAGACAGGCTCGAGACCGCGTATCGATACATCCCGACGGTCAACCCTGCATCCCGACGATTGGGATCGAGCGTCAGCGCGCGTTCGTTCTCGGTGTAGGCGCGGCGCGCGGTTCGAAAACCACCGACGACACGTCCTTCGACCGTCGCCTTGTACGTTGTCAAATAGCCGTACGCGGCGCCCAGCTGAAAGTGGGCGTCGGCGTCGTTGGGACGCTCGCGAACCCGTTCCTCCGCAAGGCCAAGCGCGCGGTCGATGTGGGTTTGAAATGCGGCGGATATCTCGGGGGCGACGGGCTGACGTGCGACGTCGGATCTCGCTTGTCCCAGGTAGTCGTCGGCCGTGACGGCTCCCTGCTTGAAGAGCGTGCTGATCCACAGAGTCGCGGCGGCCAGTCGATGCGCGTTCGAGTCGCTCGGATCCGCTTTGATGGCCGCGCGAAAAGCCGCGAGCGCCTGGTCGTAGTCAAGGTTGTATCCAAACTCGAGCCCTTGCGCCTTCAAAGCCTCGGCTTCGGAAGCGGTCGGATGTAGGGCCTGGCGCGCCGCCATCGTCGGCGGTCGCGCGATGGCCAAGATGGCGATGACCGCCACGAGCCTGAGAACACGTTCCATACGGCCACTTTAGGGACTGCGATCGGTGAAGTACTCAGCGGGGAATGAATTCGGGGTGAATTACTGTGAGGGCGTGTTTTTGGCCGGGATTTGTTATTTCGGATCCCGCACACCGCACCCGGACTCGATAACTTGTCTCGGGGACTCCAAATGCGCTATCACTACGCTCCGCCGGAGGGGTGGATGGGAGACGAGAAGCCGTCAGAAGGCCGCTGGGAACAATTGAACAAGTGCCCTGAATGCGGTGAGGATATGAAGCGTGACGCGGCCGTCGGTGAACGTATCGGGTTGTTTTATCGATGCGCCAAACACGGCCGGTTCCGCTATTCGTGGGATCACGATCGCCTCGAGCGCGAGTGAATTCCTCGCGGCTGCCGATCCTTCGCTGCTCAGTTATGTCTTCGACACTTCGAGGCCTCGTCCTCTTCGCAACATTGCTCATTTCAGCCGCTCCGGCTGAGCGCATCGCCATCCAATCAAGGCTCGTCGTCCTCGATAACGCGCGTGTCATTGACGGCAGCGGCAAGCCGCCGATTGAACATGCTCGCATCGTCATCGAAGGCGATCAGATTGTTCACATTGGCGCGGGGGCAGAGGTTCCGGTGCCTCCGCAGGCTGAAACGATCGACTTGTCGGGACGCACGATCATGCCAGGCCTCATCGACCTGCATTTCCATATCGAGAACGATCCGAAACTCGCGCTGCGACAGTTGATTCATGGTGTCACCGCATTCCGCGATCCCGGCCAGTGGAACGAGCGGTTTGAACCGCTGCGCAGAATGATTGCCGACGATCATCTGCCCGGGCCCCGTGTCTTTACGACGGGTCCGCACATCGATGGTGAACATCCGGCATATCCAAACGATTCAGTCGTCGCCCGTGACGGGGAGGAAGCTCGCCGGCTGGCGGAGCGCAACGTGCAGCAGGGTGCTTCGGCGCTGAAAATCTATTTCCGCCTTCCGTTTGCCAGCGCCAGGGAAGTGATCGATGTGTGCCGTACGCGATCCATCCCATGCACCGCTCACCTGGAAATCATCGATGCGCGCGAGCTGATTGATGCTGGTTTGAGTGGCATCGAGCACATTACGTCGCTTGGTATGGGCCTGTTGCCGGAGGGTGAGGCCGAGGCTTACCGTCAGGCGGTTCTCGCAGACAACGACGCGCGGCGCGACGGCCGCTACCGCATGTTTTCAAAGCTCGATCTCGATGGCCCGAACGCCCGCGCCCTTTATGCCACGCTCGCTGAGCGGCATCCCTGGATTGATCCAACACTCGCCGTGTTCGAGCGCCGCGCGGATCGCCCGGTTGCCGGAACGACGAGGGAGATGGCGGCGACGATGGTTGCGGGCTTCGCCAAGATGAAGCAATTAACAGGTCGCGTCGCTCACGCAGGTGCGCGCGTGGTGATGGGCGGCCATTCAACGGTTCCATTTGCCGATCGAGGTGAGGCGCCCTGGCGTGAACTGGAACTGCTCGTCGAGAGTGGCCTGACGCCATTGGAGGCGATAGCCGCCGCGACCGGCACCGCCGCCGCGTTTCTTTACCGAAGCGATCAATTCGGCACGTTGCGGCCAGGTTTGAAAGCGGATCTCGTCGTTCTCGATGGCGATCCGAGCCGCGACATCTCCGCCGTGCGCAGGGTGAATCGAGTCATGGTTGGCGGCGTGTGGATCGATCTGGCTAAGTACTCCCGCTACTGACCTTCCGCCTCAGGATCTCTTGTCCCTCCTCGAGTTCCTTCCGCTTGTCAGCGGTCAGTTTCGGAAATTCCAGATCCAACTCTTCAAGCGCGTCGATGATCGCCGCGACGACAACGAGCCTGGCGAACCATTTGCGGTTGGCTGGAATCACTACCCACGGCGCGTACTTCGTCGCAGTACGTCGAATCGCGGTCTCGTACGCGGTCATGTAATCGCGCCATCGTTCCTGCTCGCGGAGATCGCCGAGCGAGAACTTCCATTGCTTGTCGGGATCGTTCACTCGATCCTGAAATCGCCTGGTTTGTTCCTTCTTCGAAATGTGCAGAAAGAACTTCCGGATGACGTAGCCATTCCTCGTGAGATACCGCTCGTGCGCGTTGATGTCCTCGTAGCGGCCTTCGAAGACATTCTTGCCCTTCGCGGATCGCGGCAGTTTTTGATTGGCAAGAATCTCCGGGTGAACACGAACGACCAGCACTTCCTCGTAGTAGGACCGGTTGAAGATGCCGATCCGCCCGCGCTCGGGCAGGCGCCGGAGCGTGCGCCAGAGGAAATCGTGATCGAGTTCTTCCGCCGACGGTTGTTTGAACGCGTACACCTCGCAGCCTTGAGGGTTGACGCCGGACATCACGTGCTCGATGGCCCCGTCTTTTCCGGCGGCATCCATCGCCTGGAAGATGAGGAGCGCTCCCCATTGATCCTGTGCGTAGAGCTTTTCCTGAAGGGCGCGCAATCGATCGATGCCCTCGCGGAGTGCCGCCTTTGCCGAATCCTGGTCTGAATAGAGATCGCTTGTGTCGTCGGGATCGACATCTTTCAAACGGAAGCGGGAGCCCTCGTCTATCAAATACGGATCAACGAGAGCGCGACGGTGTTTTGTTTTCATGTGCTGATGCGGCGGCAATAGCGCGGGCGAGTTCCAGCCGTACCGTTTCGTAAGGATCACCGGTCTCGGGAAAGCTGACGCGCGGACCGGCATCCGAAAAGACGCGCGGGACGATGGCCTGCAGCGCCTTGTCAACGGCCGCGTTCAGACCGAGCTTCCGCGCCAGTGTCAAATACTGATGATCCTGAAGTCCGCGACGAAAGTTTGCCAGCTGGATCGTCGAGATTGGTCCGGGCACGCCGCGATCCTCTTCGGGGTGAAGCCGCTCTTCTCCCGGATATGCGAGCACGCCGTCGCCATGAATGTATCCGGCATCATCTGGCGACCGGTTTGGCTGCTTGCGGTTGTCGAACGTGATGCTGTTCGCCCACACGTTCTGATTCCGCTCTCCCTGTTTCTGTGAATTGTGCCGCCAGTGGACCGCATACCAATAGAAGTACACGCGCACATCGTGCTTGAACGCGGCCCAAATGGTCGCGCGGGGGTCGGTCGCCGGAGCTTCAATGGTGATCGCGCCGCCGGCTGGACGGCCACCGTTGTAGAACCAGTACTCGCGGCCGCGAGCGCGCTCGCTCGACACACGATTGAGCTCAAACCATTTCGGTCCGGCACACCAGATGTCGATGGCGCGATCGAGCGCTTCAACGTAGGCATGCGTCACGAACGTCGGCAGCGATCGGCCGGGGCCTGGATTCGAGTGGATGTTGTCGGCGAGCGTCAGAATGTGCTGATACTCGTCGGCCCGCGGCTCGTCAGGCAAGTAGAGAAACGTGATCGCGCGCGGCAATCGTTCACGCAGGAAGGTCATCCATGCGTCGCTGCGGGCCCACGCCGACGCGCGGTCATCGAAATCGCGCCCTGGACCGTAGAAGGTTCTCGGCGCGATGACATTTCCTGTTCCTTCTCCCGGACCTGCGTAGCCACGCTCCCGCGTGAAATCCGTGCCAGAAAATCGATCGATGACCGGTGGCAGCGTCTGCTCGTTGTACGCATGCACGAACTCGACGCGGTTCCTGTGAGCGAGGCGATGATACGCGGGATCGAGATTGCGTCCGTGATACAGCTCCGGCTGGTCGCTCGAATAGAACAGCATTGCATGCATACTGTTCTCGTCGGGCAACGTGAAGTTGAACACGTCGAGCTCGACCGGTACAACCCTGCGCGTCGCATCAGCACGGATTTCGATGCTGCCCCGATAGCGGCCCGGCTGCCGGGTGCGATCGATGGAGACCTCGATCCAGATCGCCTGGTTTTGCGATGGTTGGACCGCGATTGGCAACCCGCCGCGCCCGGCGCGGGCATTTTCGGGCACCAGTTGCACCGGCTTCCACCCGGTCGGATCCGGTGGGGCGGCGGGGCTGTCGCGTGTGTATACCCACGACGCGTGCGACGGCGACGTCACCTCCATGTAGTGTTCAGCGAAAATCTGAATTGGCCGATCGACGTAGTCGGTCGGATCTGCGGCGGGAACGCGGTAGACAATTCGATCGCTCGTCGTTCTGAGCTCGCCAAGGCCCACCGAGAGCGCGTTGATCCCGCGCGCGTCTGCCTCGACGATCACCTGGAAGGCAACGATCTCGTTTCGCGCGCCAAAGATACGGGCAACTCGGCCGTCCCAGGCGGAATTACGCGCGGCCGCGGGGTGATTTCGCGCATCCCGTTCAACCTTCTCGCCGTCGTTGACCACCCACACGCGTCGGAGACCAGCACTCGCAACCGCCGGCGGGCAGATCAACACGGCCAGGATGACGATAATCAGTCTAGAGCGCATATCGTTAGCGTCGCCTTAACGCGGCGCGCGCAAGCGCGTGCGACAGTCCGCGATCCGGATAGGTGAAGACCCGCCGCAGCGATTCGCGTGCGTCGGTATCTCTACCCAGTGCTTCGAGCAGCATTCCACGAGCGTACTCGATCAGGCCAGGGCTATTGGTGCCTGCCGATTCGAGCGTCGCTGTCGCGTTCTCGAGCGCACGCTCGAGCCGCGCGCGTTCGGAGGCCGTCCTCGGACGACCGAGCCGAGCTCGTGCAGCGTCGGCAATCGAGAGTGTCAACGCCGAGCCATCGGCGCCAAGCCCGCGTGCGAGACGTTCCCACCGGGCGCGCGCTTCGGCGGGTCGCCCGCATGCCGATTCGATAGCCGCCGCCTGCAAGGACAACGTCGGACTATCAACGACGTCAATCAACCCGCCGCTCGTAAACGCGAGTCCGGACTGCTCACTCGACAGTGCGTCGAATATCTGACGCGCGGTGTCGCACCGTCCTTGATCCGCCGCCGCGCGCGCGGATGTCAGTCGCACCTGGCTGTACACAGTTCTGACATTCGTTCCACCTTCCTCTCGTGGAAAGAAACGATCGTGGAACAGACGTTCGGCGGCGACGGGATCGCCCGCTTCGGCCAGCGCCAACGCGGCTTTAAAAACGAGCGAGGCTGGTTTTGCGCTGTCCGGCGTTGGATAGCGGGCGAGTGCCGTTGCCCGATCCCGCGCCGACGCGCCAATCGCGCTCAACGCGGCGTCGAGCGCAAGATAGATTTCGACGTTGTCGCGATCCGCCGCGATCCCTTGCTGCAGCACGGTTCGCGCCTCGGTGTAATCCGAGCCTTGCAGCAAGGCCAGGCCAAGGTTGCGATGGAGGACAGGTGTCTGTGGCTGAACCTTTCGCACTTGCTGCCAGGCGTCGATCGCCGGCTGCAACAGGCCGCTCGACAGATAGAGCGACCCGAGGAGAAACCGCGCGGTTCCGTCAGATGCATTGCTCTTTAGTGCGTCATTCAAGACGCCGAACGACGAGCGGCGGCTTGGAAACACGTAGGTCGTCGGAAGCGATCGCGCGCGTTCGAGATCCGCCGCCGGATTCGCACCGGTCTTCGCGCGAACGTACGCACGATAGTAGGCGACGAGGGGAGATTGATTCGGAAGTACCGCTCCGGGTTCGCGCAGCGGCGCCTCAACTGCAGGATATTGTCGCTCGAGCAAATCAAGCGCATCGTCCCATGCCGAGATCGACAGATACTGATCGACGATATCCAGCACCCGGTTCGCATCGGCACCAAGGTGTATCCACAGGCCGTCATCAGGTCGTCCCAGGCGTGTGAGCTCGTACCGCACGAAGCTGCTCGTCGGATCAACCGCGCGTACTTTCTCCGCGTGCTCGCGTGCTTGGTCAAGTTTTCCGAGACGACGGAGCAGTGAGACTTCGAGCGTACCGGGGACCGTCGCTCGCGGCACCTCCAGCGTCAGGTTCTGAAGCTGTTTGAGCGCGGCATCTCGCCGCCCTTCACGCGCGAGCACTCGCGCGAGCTCGACGGTGGCTGCCGGCCGCGTCGGCCGGAACCGACGTGCGGAATCGAGATAGCGCTCGGCTTCAGCGAGTCGGCTCGCGCTTGCGAGCGCCAAACCCAGGTAGTACTGGACCTCGAACTCGGTCGTGTCTCGGGCATTGGCGCGTTGGAGCCACTCGATGGTTTGCGCAGCCGCCGCAGATTGTGACTCAGCCCACCCGAGCGTCACCGAAAGACGACCTGCCGCCTTCAGCAGCGGCAGGCTATCTGGATGCGCGGCGACTGCCGCCTGGTATTTCGCCATTGCTGTCTGCCGGCGACCTTCCAGTTCGTCAATCCGGCCACGCTCGAGCACGTCGGCGATGTCCAGCGGCGCGCGGGGCAATGGCGGCGCAGGTTGAGGGCCCACCTTCGCGTCGGCCGCCGCGACTCGATCGAAATGATTCTCCGTATGCGAGATGACCGGTTGGCCGCTTGCGTCAGACACCTCGAACCGGAGCGCAGGCGCCTGGGACACATCTCCTTCCCATCGCCATGTGTCTCGCGGGGACAACGATACGCGGCGGTCGAGGATGGTTGCCGCTCCGCGAATCGCGATGCGAGCGTCGGGCAGATCGCGCGTCGGGTCGAGCGCGATGCGAACGTGTGTCGGTGTGGTGCGCTCGATGTGCAACACGGCATCGACGTTTGCGCGGGTAATACCCCCGAGGTCGCGAACCGGCAGCCAGTATTCGGAAAAGCTCACGCTGTCCTGCGATTCGAGAAACGCATATGTCTCCTGGTTTCGAAACAAACCCGCCTGCAATTCGATATAGGCGCTGTCGTCGTCGGAGAGCGCGGTGCGCCAATCCGCGGCGTCGCGATCGTGCCCCCACGACCATACCTTGTGTGTCGGAAGCTCTGAAGGGGAAGCGACGTGCACGGTGCCGCCGCGGGTACGCGGATGATAGACGCCGACGAATCCTTCGTTCGTGCCGTAGGTGAACAACGATACTGGACCGTTGGTCTGATTTCGAATGATGCTGAGATCGCGTCCCTTATCGTCAACCGGCCATCGTTCGATCCGCGTGAACCCGTGAGTGCCCATCAACTCTGTCGGATACACGAGGTGTGAATCATCCCACACCTGAACAGCGCCGTTACTCCACCAGTAATAGCGATGCCGACTGCGGCTGGCATTGTATAAATCGACGCGCTGCTCGAGCACCGAGCGGGCAGGACTTAACCGAAGTTCGACACGCCACTGGCCGCCGTAAACCTGATCGATGTTGCCAACAAAGACAGACCCGCTGCCGTCCGCATTCTGAACCGTCGCGAAATCGACCGGCGACATCGACATCCAGTTGTGCGACACCGGAAAGTTGAACTCGACGCCAAAGGCAGCCCACGCACCGCGATAGCCGATGAGCGCTTTCTTGATCGTCTTGTTCGCATAAAACATTTCCTGCCCGGTGCGCTTATCGAGGCAGCTGTAAATGTGACCGCCGAGATCTGGCAGGACGGTCAGCCGCAAGTATTCGTTCTCGAGATTCAACGTGCGCCAGGCGACGGGCTCCTGTCGATCGGTCAACGCATCCCGAATCGGGTACGGATAGTTGAAGCGGCCGAACGAAAACAGATCGAATGGCGGGTTCGGATTGGCTGGTCCTTCTACGGAGGTAGGAATCTGCAGCGTGTCTTGCCAGACGCGAACTGGCG
>Ga0075418_10005303_pt1 | contig 14602 bp, 13 predicted proteins | sample SoiMetdeltSBSDD2_FD_81776 | JGI IMG/M metagenome (GOLD analysis project Ga0075418, IMG submission 81776) | Bulk soil microbial communities from a Populus tree surrounding site in Tennessee, USA - Soil MetaG P. deltoides SBSDD2 | ecosystem: Environmental > Terrestrial > Soil > Tree plantation...
ATTGATTTTGCGACTCTTGTTGAGGCGACGGCTTTCCCGCAACCGCCGGAACCTCGACTGAGCCCGCTATGAGCATTCTCGTCTCTCCCGGTGACTTTGACTTTGCTTGTCCTGGTGTCGCTGCTTCAACGTTGGGCTCGGTTGACATCGGCGGATTGTTCGCTGCCATCGACACTCCACTGTACTTTGGCAAAGGTCCCTGCGGAATTTCAGTCGGCGCATCAGAGGGGCTCGGCGCCGCCGAAGCTGACTTTGATGCCGGCACTTGGGATGTACCCTCTTTCGAATCGCGGAGCATCGAGAATACCGGGATCTTCTGCATTGGCGGCAGAGTCGGGGGTGATGCCTTGAAGACGCCGTCGGATGCGGCGAGTGCGTTCGACGGGTTATGACGTCGTGCGCGTCTCAGATCGAGACGTTTGCGTTCAATCAGTTTTCGCGCAGCGGTTCTTGCCAACTCGCGCATTCGTGATGCGATCAGACTACTGCTCTCGGTACTTTCGGATTTTTTGGCGACATTGCCCGACTGACCTGGCACGGCAGGACGAGTTGTGGTTGACACCTGCGAGTTAAGCGGCGCGGCAACCTCAGGGGCAGTTGACTCTCGCCCAGGCGCTTTGCTGTTGGCTGCAACTGAAGCCGCAAGGTCTTGCTCAACAACGGGCAGTTGAGGAGGGTTTTCCAAGAATAGCATGCTGGCACCGGTTGCAACGACCAACAGGCATATCGCCACAAGCACCGCTCGCCAGAAGTTTTTCTTTCTACTGCTACACTCAATCGGCACGCCGGTGAGATTCGAAGTGTTCTTGGTATTCATGGAAGCTCTCCTTCACGACAGATGCAAGTCACGTAATCCAGACCTGGACGGGTCTTAAATGACGGATATCAATTCGCACCTTGGGACGGTAATTACCTCAGTTTACTTTGGGGACCGTTTGTAGACTGTTCGCCTTCAGTATGCCGTCCGCAATACTATCCAGCTTTTAGTTTGATATCAAGACCTGGGAGTGGAATTCAGGGTCTCCACGAAACTTAGGTAGCAGCGCACCGTGCACCACCAAACGGTAGTTTATTGGTTCGCAAAAAGGGTAGGAAAATCTTCGTACGACTACGTCAGGGAGTGAAGACCACTCGATCGGCGAGAGCGAAATTAATGAGTGAGCAGATCACGATCGTGATCAGGTTTGCAGCGTGAGGGTTGAGCTTGAGACCGCCGACTAACATGAGCATCAGGCCCAGATTTCCAATCAGCGACACCGCTCCATTGGTCGCATTGAACCGCAGCAGAACAAGCGCCGCACTGGATCTGGGCCGATCCGCCCAGGTCCATCGTCTATGCCAAACGAAATTGTTTAGAACTGATGCCTCAACCGCTACCGCGGTCGCCATCAAGTAATGCATTCCGCCGGCCCGCAGCAGAATGCCAAGCGTCAGCGTTTGAACTAGCACCCCTCCGGCGCCAACCGCGCTAAACCTTAAAAACCGCTGCAGGATTGGCCGAAGACGCTCGTGTCTTGCCTGCCCGGCAATCTCGATCCGCGATATGTTCCCAATATCGTCTGGATATTCGTCAGTGCTATCGCCCATCACACTCTCTCCGCACGATAGAGCGTTATCGTGTTTCTGGTGACTGAGACAACGAGCACCACGGCCATCAACGTAATCGCAACAACAGCTCCGATATCGAAAAAGAGATATCGGTCGCCGAATATGTTCGCTGTAGGATGTGATAGTGCCCTGATATTGCCAAAGGCGAGAAGGATTCTTAGTTCAGTTGGGCTGAACTTATAGAATGAAAGCTTGAACGTCCCAATCGTGTAGGTCGCTAGATAAACATCAATCGAAATCAGGAAATAGACCACCAGAACCGCCAGCGCGATCGTCCACGTCATATAACCGGAGACTGCGAGGCCGCAAAGAATTGACAGAATCCCGAAAGCATCGATGATGTGATCCACATAAAAACCGTATCGCGGTCGCTGCTGGTTACGCGTCCGTGCGAGCGTTCCATCGAGGCTATCACCAAACCAGTTTACCGCCAGACACAGATTGACAAGCAGAAGCGCCGGCGCCCACCACTTCGAGAGAGCGTAACAGACGGCGGCGATCAGCATTGCGGCAAAGCCTAGCAGTGTCAGGTGGTCGGGTTTGACCCACGACGGCATGTTTCGCGCGAGCCAGCTCAGGCAGATTCGCTCGAGCGGAGCGAGCATACTGGTTTGCTGTCGCACGGCGGTCTTGAATTCCGGAGTCAACGTTGGCGCCGTCCTGTTGATGACAGATTCTTGGTTCATACTTGCCTCGCAAGGTTCTTGACCGCTGCGTAGGCGTCGAGCGGCGACAGCAAAACGATAATCAACCAGATGGGAATCGAGATTAGCGCCAGGATCATTTGCTTGATAAACGCGCTTTGATTATCCGAGGCAGGCGCCGATAGCGCGCCGGTAACCACGGCATTCACCAGTGGACCCGAGACCCTTCGGTAGACATCGGTCCGGGCATCGGCTGTGATGGCTACCGTCGCACCCACCGCGGAGAAACTCGCGTCGTATCCCATCGGGAGGACTTGCGCAGCATTAATAGTCGAGCCGTCGAGGGCCGGTTGCCGCGCACCACACCAGCGACAAAACTTGTCGTGGTCCAGAAGACCGGAGCTGCAACTAGTGCACGCCTTCACCGCTACGGTTCTTGCTTCAACTTCTAACATCTCATTCATAGCTGCCTCCCACCGATGGTCTCAATGCGGTCCCCGATGGCCGAAGTCCACTGTCAGCTAGGGCAACGTTGATGCCACGAGTCGATCTGCCCGTATTTGATAGATTCATATGATGTTATCGTTATTCTTGAGGTGAGAGTAAGTGCAGTAAAAATCTGGCACTTGGTGGCCGTCCTGATGTCCTTGGCGTCTCTGCGGTCCTTGGCGCTTTTGCGCGAAACAAACAATTCGAAGCGACCTGTTCGCTCAAAGACGCCAAGGACCGCCAGAGACGCGAAGGTCATCAGGACCCGGCGTGTGTGGGGTGCGCGAAAACCCTGACGCGCTCAAAACCAGGACTTAAAACCAGAACTGTTGCCAATCGAAACAGCCGTTTGTTACTATCCTTAGAGCTGATTTTCCAAGCTACAGCTCCTGTTATCCGTGCCGGAGGAACAATCAATGAAATCCGCGCCCCGCGCGTTACTGATCACCGGGCTGGTAGTCTCTCTCGCAGGCGTTGCGGTCTTTGCCCGGGAACTCGGCGCGCGCGAGGCTCGCGAGAAGATCGCGCAAACACTTGGCTTCGATAACCCCAACAACGTGCACATCAAAAACATCAGCCGCGGTATGGGAGGCGATGCAATCGTCGAAGCTCAGTTTGAAGCAGCGTTCAGGTTTACGACCGACAAGGAAGGCAAGTGGCAAGCGATAGAAGTACGCGCCGGCGATCGAAAATGGGAGTCAATAGAGTTAATTCAGACCGCGCTTCGCAAAGAGAAGGCGTTGCGGACGAGCGCCGATCTCCGGACAATTGCAACCGCCCTTGAGTCCTATCGGCGCGAAAGCGGGTCGTACGTAAAGGCTGATAACGGCTCCGCGCTTATAGATCACCTGGCGCCCCGATATTTGAATTCGATCATCCGGCTCGACGCCTGGTCAAACGAGTTGAGCTACAAAGGCTCAGCCACCGCCTATCGGCTTATCAGCCTCGGAGCCGACGGGAAGGCGGACACCGATGACGACATCGTCTTTGAGAATGGGCGTCTGGTAAAGGGTGCGATTGAGTGACGTCAAACTCGGAACAGACTCAAAACCGCGTTGCCGCCGCTCATCGAACCGCCCTTACCCTGGTCATTGCTCTAGCGATGAGCATCGTGATCTACACCGGCGTTGGGCTGTTGATCCTCAACCTTCGCGACACTGGCGCGCAAGTGGAGCCTCCGTATGCGTTCTATGCGGCAGCAGCCGTGCTCGCAATCGGATCAATCCTGGTTCGCCGCGCGCAGTTGCACCGGATGAAACTGGAAGTGGTAGCCGCAACGCGCGGAGTTGAGGGTCTAATTAAGCATTTACTAAACGCGACGATTCTCGCCGCGGCCATCGCCGAAGTTATCGGTGCGCTGGCGCTCGTAGTTGTGTTCTTTGGGGGCGATCAGAACGACGTTATCAGGCTCGGGGTTGTCGCGTTGGCGGTATCGTTGTACAACTACCCGAGACGATGGGCGTGGCAACGAGCCGCGGATTACTTTTCCGCAACGAACGTGGGCGCGGGGGCAGGCAAGCTGGGGCTGTGACCGGGCGGCATAAACTTTAGTCGGCGAAGCATAGACTTTCGTCTGGGTCCGGTTAATCATGACTGAATCGGCGGTCCCAGACTAAAGTCCAGGTACTTAGGTGCAGAGAAAGGGAGCAATTTTGAGAAACAACAAATTCACAGCCAGCGCAGTTCTTGTGTTGGCGATGGTGTTAGCAGGCGCGAACGTGGAATCGGTTCTTGGAGCCGGCTTCAGCGCTCAAGACAAGGAGTCGCAGAGCGCCGACAAACGCGCCGATGCTCTCAAGAAATATCTCGAAGCCAAGCGGCTCGACGAGGCCGGCAACTATCCCGGCGCTGTAGCCGCTTATAAAGAAGCTCTCGCGTTGGACCCGCAATCGGTCGAGTTGAGAACGGCTCTCGGTTCGCTACTCCTGAAGAACCGCAACGTCATTGATGCCGAGACACAGGTTAAAGAGGCGATGAAGCTGGCGCCCGAAAACATCGATGTGCGCAAGCTGCTGGCTCGCATCTACCTTTCTCAAACCTTCGTAGGCAACACGCTGGTAAAGGAGAAAGCCCGCGCCGCGATAAAAGAACTTGAGGAGATTTCGCGTCTCAGCCCAAACTCAAAGATCGAGGTAGGCGATCAGGAACAGCCGGTTCTCACTGTGATCGGTGAGCTCTACTGGACGCTCGACGAGCAGGACAAAGCGCTCGACGCATTGAAGCGGGTTTCCGAGGGCAGCTCAACAGCCGACCGCGCTCACTATCAACTCGCGCAGCTTTACGCTCAGAAAAACAAGTTCCGTGAAGCCGTAACCGCGGCACGCAAGGCTTATGATATCGACCCCAAATCACCGCAGTACGCCGGGCTGCTCGCCAGATCGTTGCTGCGCATCGGCCGCACCCAGGAAGCATTGGATATTTACAAGAAGGCGATCGGAATCAAGGACGCTCTGGCCAAGGATGAAAAGAAACCGGCCGACGCAAAGCCGGTCGACGACAAAGATGAAGAAGGCACCAACGTACTCATAACCTCGCCGCTTCTATTCGACTACGCCGAGGCGCTCGTGTATTCGGGACGTTACGACGAAGCAAACAAGCTGCTCGATCCGTTGATCAAGGCCGTTCGCAAAGATACGCCCGCCTATTTGACGTTGATCCGCGAGAAGGGCGACGTGCTTAGGAGAACCGGGAAACGCGATGAGGCGGTGCAGCTCTTCGAATCCGCGCTCAAGGGACAGGACGTCTCCGATAGTTTGCAGGTAGTCTACGCGCTCGGAGAGACGTACGAAGAAATGCTGCAGTTTGATAAGGCGGTGGCGACTTACGAGGAGGCGTTCACATCAATTGCCAATCCGGATGGTTCAGTGGGCGCTCGCGAAGGAGAGAAGCAGGCGGCCGAAGTAGTGCTTCAGAGGATTGCGCTTGCTTACCGAGTCGCGGGTAAGCGCGATAAGGCGATGGAGACTTTCGAGCGGATGAAGAAAGTTGTAGGTAAAGACAGGCCCCGCGCGGACCAGCTCATTGTGGACACCTTGATAAGTGAGGGCAAATACAAAGAAGCACTAGCTGCGGCGACCGATGCGGCGGCGCGCTTCCCGGATGAGCGCTCGTTCAAGCTTTATCGCGCGCAGTCAGCGGGGAAACTGGGTGATGTGGCCACCGCTGACTCGACGTTGAAGTCGTTGCTGAAGAACGGCCCCGAGGATGCCGATGTCTACCTGTTCTGGTCAAGCGTTCAACTCGATGCCAATCAGGTGAAGGAAGCTGAAGAGAGCGCACGCAAAGCGGTCGCACTCGAACCGAACGACGTCGGTCCGCTGGTTACTCTGGCGAGCGTGCAGGATCGGGAGAGAAAGTTCAAAGACTCGGAAGCCACTTTGAGAAAGGCGCTGGAGATCGACCCGGACAACGCAACAGTTTTGAACAACCTGGGGTACTTTTTAGCCGACCGCAACGAGCGTCTGAATGAAGCAGAAGCGTTGATCCGCCGGGCGGTGAACATTGAGCCTACCAACGGATCGTTTCTGGATTCGCTTGGGTGGCTGCTGTATAGACAGAATAAACTCGGCGAAGCGCAAAAGTATTTGGAGCAAGCCGTAATCTATCAACAGCGCTCGGCTACTATCCATGACCATCTTGGCGATCTGTACAAGAAACAAGGCGAGTCCGACAAGGCGCGAGCGAAGTGGGAAGACGCGTTGAGGCTGGCCACCGAGCCCGATGAAATAAAGAAGATCAAGGAAAAGCTGGGAAAGAAGTAGGAAGTCAGGCCTCAGAAGTCAGAGGTCAGAAGTCAGAGGTCAGACGTCAAAAGTCAGACGTCAGAAGTCAGAAGTCGGAAATTAAAGTTAGGGCGGAAGTCAGAGATCGGAAGAGGTCAAAAGTCATAGTTGAGGCGGGAGCGCGCGCTTTATCGCCGAGCAACTAAAAAGTGGGTATCCGAAATCTGATTGTTGACTCCAATTAACTCTCATGAGTGCTCGAAGGTTGTTAATTATGCATAGTTCTGTTTGTCGACTTGTTATCATCGCTGCGTTGTTGTTTCAGTTCGCGCCTTGGACTAACGCGGGTTCCGGCGCGCAGGAAAAGGGGGCGCGTGTAGGCGGGAGCCGCGTGGCTCGCGGGAAAAACGATACCGCCGGCGACGCGAAGCCGAGATACTCGCGACCCAGCCCTGCGATCACGGACGAAGGCGAGGCCCGCGCGCCTGTCGCAAGCCGCCGCTTTCGCGAGATAGAATCGCTCGAACAACAGTGCCTGGAAGAAGTAAACCGGTTGCGGCGGCGTAATGGTCTTCCGCGGCTGGACTTCTACGAAGAGCTTCTCCCAGTGGCTCGTGAGTATAGCCGAAGAATGGCCGAACAGAATTTCTTCGCGCACAACGATCCCGAGGGTCGCAGCGTACGCGAGCGAGTTGACGAGGCCGACATCAGATGGCGAATGGTCGGGGAGAACCTGGCGTACTCCAACGGCTACGTGAACCCGGTTGCCGCGAGCATTCACGGATGGATGGACAGTCCCGGCCACCGCGCCAACATTCTCGAACCGGATTTCAGACTGACTGCTATCGGCGCCTGGATTCGTGAAGACGGAACGGTTTACTTCACCGAGATATTTCTTAAACAATAGTTAATTCCTTATCCCGCCCTAAGAATCGCACCAACGCGATTTGGAGTGCGCCGCCTTTTGCGCATTGAGCAGCTTTCGCATGCGTGGCGGCGCTTTGTCTTTCGGCGTTGTGTTTGTCAAAGCGCCCCTCAAGAAGTCTTTTAAGCATTAGCACCACACTACAAAAGCGCCGCCACGCATGCGAAAGCTGGTAAATGCGCGAAGAGCGGCGCACTCCCAAATTGGGGCCGCTCTCCCGTTCACCAGGCCGGTTGCAAGGTGCTAATATCCTTAGCGTAGATATCGAACGGTTTGTCGCGACGAACGAGCGGCTGGCTAACAGCGTATCTATTCTCGCGGCATCCAAGTGAACGTATGGATCTCAAAGTCGGCTACGTCTGTGACCGCGGATTAAGCCCGAAACGTCCTGTCAATCAGGATCGCTTCCTGGTGATTCCCAAGCGTGGGTTGTTCGCGGTGTTCGACGGGGTTGGCGGCCAACGCGCCGGCGAAGTGGCCAGCCAGACCGCCGCCGAGACAATCGAAGAAGCCATTGCCCACAGTTCAGCGGGTGGCGCTTCGGTCGAGCTCATCCGACGGGCGATCGACTTTGCAAACCGCGATGTGTTCGAGCTGGCCGAGAGCGATCCGGCGTACAAAACGATGGCAACAACCATTGCGCTGATTCACGTCGATGGCAACCGGGTAACTGTGGCTCACGTTGGAGACAGCCGGGTTTATCGCCTGGAAGACGGGCGCTTCTATAGAGAAACCGTCGATCACACCGACCTGAATGATGACCTCCGGGCAGGAAGAACCGGCGTTGATCGCGGCCAGATGGCCAGCAATATCATAAACCGGGCTCTGGGTGTCGAGATCGGCGTCGAGGTTGAGATCAAATCAATCAACGCCGCTGACGGCGCGCGATTTCTGTTGTGCAGCGACGGAATCTACCGGCATATGTCGGACGAAGAAATCGCCCGAGTGCTTGCGGAGCACAAGGACCCGCAACGCGCGGCGGACGAACTCAAACGAATAGTTCATCAACGCGGCGCCGACGACAACCTCACAGCGGTGGTGGTTCAGCTCGGCCGCGCGCGACAGACGCCGATAATCGCAATTGATGACGGATTGCCCAAGGGCGGGGATTTGCGCAGCATCGGGGCGCAGAGCGGCGCCGCTTCCGCGGTCTCAAGAGTGCCTCAAGGCGGCGGACGCATCCGGGTCGACTTCAACCGGGATTCTGTCGAGCCGGAGCGAAGGCTCGAACGGCGATCTCCTCTGGAAACTCGAGAGACGGATTCGAACCCGGCTCGCAGATCGATATCGCGGCCCCTGATGTACACGTTGCTGGTGCTCGTTCTGGTCGCGGGAGCTTTTTATGCGGGATTGCGGACAGCCGACTTAATCAAGAACGGTTCGTCAGCTTCAAATGCAAATAGAGACTTCGACCCCTTGCAACCCGGGCGCGAAGCGTTCGAAAAGGGCGATTATAAACTTGCCGCGTCGGAATTTGAATTGCTATCAAAACAGGAGCCTTCAAACGCACGAGCGCATTACTGGCTGGGACGCATACACCTGGAACGCCGCGAATATGAGCTGGCGGTGAAGAGTTTTGAGGAAGCAACGGCAAAACAGCCTTCGCTGCACGACGCGTACATTCAGCAGGCCGCTGCGTATGAAGCGATGGGTGAGAAGACCAAGGCGGCTGCAGCGCTTTTGCGCTATGCCGAGGAGCGCAGTAAGCAACCGGTGGAACGATAGGGAAAGAGGAATCGAAGAGATTTGAGGAGGATCAAGCGCGATCCTCCTCGAAATCAATCTTCGACACGATCAGTGCCTGAGCTTAGACTGGAAAACAGCGTTGTCGACGATCGCTACCTGGTAGAGCGGTGCCTGGGACGCGGAAGCTATGCCGAGATCTTTCTTGCCTTTGATCAGCATCGCGCCGACCAGTTGGTGATCATCAAATCGCTCAATACCTCGCTTCAAGGGACGCCGGACCCCGATCTGGAAGAGACGCTGGTAGTAAACTTTCAGAACGAGGCGATCGCGCTGGATCGCGTTCGGCATCCGCACATAATTCAACGTCTGGGCCATGGGACCGCGGCAGACCTCGAGGGTGTGCCGTTTCACTACCTGGTGCTCGAGTATATGCCGGGCGGCGATTTGTGGTCGCTCTGCCGCAAGCGACCGGTCTCTCTGGACGACGCGTTATTTTATTTTCAACAGGTGGCCGAGGCGCTTGCTTTTGCGCACAGCCAGCGTGTCATACATCGAGATATCAAGCCGAACAATCTTCTGCTGTCCGAGGACCATAGTGAGCTGAAAGTTGCGGACTTTGGAGTAGCCAAGATGGCTCACGACGACTCGAGCGAAATCACTCGCGTCGGCACCAACGTTTACGCGCCGCCTGAACATCATCCGGACATCAGAATTGACGATCTGGTTGAGAAGCTCACTCCTTCGGCTGATGTTTATTCGCTGGCCAAAACGATCTACACCGCTATGACCGGGCGCGCGCCTCGTCAGTTTTCGCGCGAGCCGATCAGCACGCTGCCCGCAGAGCTTGCGGGTGAACCATGGTCGGGGGCGCTGCTCGAAGTACTCTGTAAAGCGACGTCCTCTCGCGTTGCCGACAGATATCAATCGGTCGAAGCATTCTGGGAACAACTAGTAAAGGTACGAACAAGCGGGGAATCCAGCAGTGAAGGCGACGACGAAGCGACGATAGTGCGTTCCCGGTTGAGCGCGATAAGCAACGTTGAACAAGTAGCCTCGCTTCCAAACTTTCAAACCCTCGCCAATGCACCTCGGGAGGTCATCCGCACCCAGAAGGCCAGAATAGTTGTCGAGTTGCCAAGCCACGCGGACCGACAAACCGCTGAGATCCATCACGCGCCGCCCGGCAACACTGCTTCGGTCGAGCAACCCGAGGTTGCGGGGCGGGTCCACGGTTCGGTTGGCGCGGAAGGCGGGGCGCGAGTTCTCCCCGTTGACCGCAACAAAGACGTGATGATTGCTACCAACGAAGGTCAAGCAGCCTCGATGGAGGCCGGGCCGACCAACATGCGGGTCATTCGCGCCGAGCGCGGGTTGTGGGACAGGACCCGCGCGGCCGTCAGTTCGGAGTGGTTGCGGCGGGTTTTTATCATCTTTCTGGCGGCGGCTCTGATCGGACTCGCGGCGTCGACTTATTATCACTTTGCGGATAAACGCACGGTCTTACCCTTTTTGGGATCGGCGTCAAAAGACGGGCGAATCGCAAACGCGCCGAAGGTCAACATGAGAAGCGATCCCTCGGGCAGCGTACTGGTGGAGTTGGCCGAAGGAACCAGGGTTCGGGTCATCGAAGAACGCGGTGCCTGGGTCAGGGTACGAGTTTTGGAATGGCCGGGCGGCGCTCCCGATAACCAACCCGATAGCGGATGGGTAGGCGGACGGTACGTGAAGTTGGATTAAAGAGGATTCTATTTTCTATTTACTATTTGCAATTTGGGTAATTTGGAGTTGTTAATGAAGGCCGCTTAACCGGGAACCCCCGGAACGGTGAACCCGGAACGCGGCAAGGGAGGCTATCCATGCGAGCGTGGATCGAGAATCTTAGGAAGTGGATCGACGGCGAGGAGGATCTGGATGAGCAGGGTGAGCCTCGTCCGCGATCCAAGTGGGACGACTTTCTGGTGGCTGTAGCTCGCGAGATAGAGGCTTCCATGCAGCGGGAGATGTTTACTCCGCCGGGCGGTCCTACTTATGTGCCCCGCGAGTACATCGTTTTCATGAGCCCTGCCGATGACAGCGAATGGCAGGGCGAAAAGCGCGAGGGTCTCGAACGCGGACTTCACCACGTGCTCTCCGAACGCGCTCGAGAGATTGCCGGCGACAACGACTTTCAAACACGAACGCTCACGGTCGAGCTTCGCGTTGATCCTGGATTGGAGACCGGGCGGTTTAGAGTGCAGCACGTATGGGACACCGATGCTCAGAAGACAATGGTGAAACCGCGTCAGAGACCGGCCGAACCGGCTCCGGCGGAATTCGTCACTGTGACTGGGAAGGTCGAAGATGAATCCACCATCGTCCGGCCACGCAAACCCGCCGAACCTGTCGTTCCAGCCTTTTCGGTTGGGGTTCATCGCAATGTTGAAGGCGCTGAGACAGCGCCTCCCGATGTTCGATCGTTCTTCAAAGACGAGATCTCTATCGGAAGAGGCTCCCGTCACGTCGATGTCGACCTGAGACTCGAAGGCGATCTCGAGGTGAGCCGCCAGCACGCGTCACTGTCAAAGCAAGGCGACGAGTATACAGTCACCTGCAAAGGCGCTAATCCGATCGTCATAAACGATAACCAGGAATTGCTGCCCGGCGATAGAGCCCCGGTAAAGCCTGGAGATAAGATTACGATTTGCAGCTACGAGCTAACTCTCCAGATTTGATTCTGAAAGCTTGACGCTCAAAATAGTCGAGGTGCCCTATGCTTCTTTCAGCAACACGGTTCTTGGTAATAGCGATCACGGTAACGGTGGCAAGCGCGGCTCAAACCCAAAACGAGCCCGAAGTTGTTTCACCCCTCGGCGTCAAATTCTATTCGCTGCCAGACGAGAAAAGTGTAGTCGCCGAAGCCGAGAAGAAACTCGCCGCTGATCCCAAGAACATTGACCTGATAATCGCTCTGGGCCGCGCGCAAGCCACCGTGTGGCGCTATCGGGACGCGATCGCTACCTACACCAGAGGTATTGGGATGGACCCGAGCAACGCAATGCTCTATCGCCATCGCGGCCATCGCTACATAACCACTCGTCAATTCGATAAGGCAGTAGCGGACATGGAAACAGCAGCGAAGCTCAACGATAAAGACTTTGATATCTGGTATCACCTGGGGCTCGCGTACAATTTAAAAGGCCGGTTTGAAGACGCCGCCGCCGCTTATGAAAAGGCCTACGCCGTATCGGAAAAGGATGATTCGCGCATAGCGGCATCGGATTGGCTTTACATGAGCTATAGGCGCGCCGGGGATAAGGCGAAGGCTGCGCGTGCTCTTGAACGAATTAAACCCGACATGAAGGTTGAGGAAAACAAGTCGTACTTCGATCGGCTGATGCTTTACAAGGGGCTGAAGAAGGAGACCGATATCCTGAACGACAAGCTGACTGATCTGGAGATAGCGACAGTCGGGTACGGGATCGCCAACTGGTATCTTTACAACGGCGACAAGGCGAAAGCGAAAGAGTTATTTCAAAAGATTACTTCCGGCAAGTACTGGCCGGCTTTTGGCTTTATTGCTGCCGAGACGGAACTGACACGGATAAAGTAGTGAAATCACGCATCGGATTACCCGTGCGCGCCGGAACCTTGCTGCCCGTTCGAAAACGCCTCCGCACAACACTCCAAATGCCGGCGACTAGCAACACCCAGGTTGCCGCGGCGAACACGAACACAAAGTATTGCATGGGGAGCGTATAGCGAAACTCTATGTGCATCGTCCCCTGCATCACCAGGTAATAGAGAGGAACAAGCAGGATAAAGAAAGCGCGACGGCGGCTGACCAGAAAGACAACGGGTAATCCGATCATTACGAAAAGCAGCATTGTTTCCTTTGCTACTCGTTGAAGCGCTCGAAACAGTGGACGAATCCAGACCAGGCTGTTTCCGAATGCGAGGCTGTGCCCCGGAGAGATGCCGGGATGTTCTGAGGATCTTAACGGCCGTCCCCGTTCAACCCTTGTCTCCATTTCGCGTCTTGCCTCTTCTCCCGCTTCACGCAGTTTGTTGTCGGTGTTCCGGAAAACAAGTGGTGCCTGCGCGGTGTAATCGAACATATCGCCCATCCGCTTTATTACGGTCCCCGAATACCAGAAAGGATGTGCGAAGATGACAGCGACGCTCCTTTTCAGTCTGTCCCGGTCGCGTTTGATGCCATCAGGAGTCTGCCAGGTATTGGCGTATGCAGGCTCGTTGTACCAGACAGCCTCCTGCCTTGCCACTTCGTCATCGTTCACGACAGCGCCGAATTCCTTTCCGCCGTATTCAGCCAGGCCTTCCCACATCACAATCCCCGCGCCAATCCGAACAAGAACCAGATCGTCGTATAGAAGGTAGTTCCTGATCGTAATAGGGAGAATTGTCAGAATGGCGGCTAGTATCATTACTCCCGCACGCGTTCCTGTTTGTTTTAGTCGGGGTGATGACAGGATTAGAGTCAGCCCAAGAAACGGCGCCAATGCGAGCGTGTTTGGTCTCAGCCAGATTGAAACGCCGATCAGGAACCCAGCGAGCGCATAGAGCCAGATCGGCCTTTGACGGCTCCGCTCGGCGAGGACCAGCGAATAAACCGCGCCAAGTATCGGGAGAGCGCAGAGCGAATCGGGCAAAATAAAATTCGAGTAATAAGAAAAGTGGTGAGATACGGCCGCAAGGAAACCGGCGACTGTGCCAACACGCCACCCAAACAAAATTCCCGCGATGGCAAAAATCATCAAAGGAGCGATCGAGTTGAGCGCATTTTGAATTATCTGAACAGTGAAGTAGCTTCTCGCCAGCGTCGCATAAATCGCGCCCAGCATAATTGGATAACCCGGCGAGTGGGCAAGGATACTGGTGTCAGTCGGGTCGTGATTATCGGGCAACAGAATCCCGTGCCCTTCTGCAATCGACACGGCGCGGGCATCAAGCTCGCTCGCCATAGCACCGGCAGGCTGAGCGATCGTGTGCATCACGGGCGAGAGGTCTACAGCTACCAGGGATCTGATGGAGAAAGAGACGAGAAAGATCAGCAGGGCAATCAGAAGAGTGTTTCTAAAGCTGAGGCGCTGACCAGTCCCAAGAGCATCAACAAGCCAGCGCCGAACCCTGTTCAAGAGAAGCCGCCATTTGATAACGCTCACCCCTTGAACTCTGCGGACTTGATGAACTCCTGAAAAGATTGATCCCAGCGGTTGACCGTTTTCTCTGGTCCGACCAGCTTAATGAAATACGCGCCCCTGGGAGTTTCTATTACACCGGCGCGCATCCGGTAATTCGGTTTGGTCTGAGCGGGCGCGCCTCCACCCATATCGCTTCCCGAATAAGTCCCGCTAACATCCAGCAGCGTAACCTTCAACCCGTTGACGGTCGTCGTTTCCGTTTTTGCGTTTCCCTTCGCCGGCCGGCCATCCGAGGTTTGCATCTGCCCGATCCAGCGTTCGAGATTTGCGTCCACCGAGCCACCCTGTCCCGCGCCAAAAAAGTACACGACAAGCGAAGCCGGTTCGGCG
>Ga0075418_10005304_pt1 | contig 14600 bp, 11 predicted proteins | sample SoiMetdeltSBSDD2_FD_81776 | JGI IMG/M metagenome (GOLD analysis project Ga0075418, IMG submission 81776) | Bulk soil microbial communities from a Populus tree surrounding site in Tennessee, USA - Soil MetaG P. deltoides SBSDD2 | ecosystem: Environmental > Terrestrial > Soil > Tree plantation...
CACGGCGGAAGGAAGGAAGGTGGCCGACGCCTGGGACCCGGCGAAGATGGCGAGCGATGGGTGCAAGCCGTTCGGCGCCCCCGCGATCATGCGCGTGCCGGGACGGTTGCGGATTGCGTGGGACAACGACACGACGCTCAAGATCGAGACCGACGCCGGACAGCAGACGCGGTTGCTTCGCTTCGAGAAGGACGAGAAGCTGGCCAAAGCGCCGCGCAGCTGGCAGGGCTACTCCGCCGCCGAGTGGGACCGCATCATCAGCCCCGGCGGCCAGGGCGTCAGCCTGCAGCGAGCGGCACCGCGAGTGGGCCCGCTGAAGGTGGTGACGTCGAACGTCCGCGCCGGATATCTGCGAAAGAACGGCGTCCCCTACAGCGAGAACGTCGCCATGACCGAGTACGTCGATCGCCTCTCGGCGTTCGGCACCGAGTGGATGACGGTGCTCACGGTCCTGGACGACCCGCAGTATCTCGACCAGCCGTTCATCACCAGCACCCACTTCAAGAAGGAGGCCGATGCCTCGAAGTGGATGCCGTCGCCCTGCGAGTAGTGGCAGGCTCGTTCGCAGCGCCGGGCTTCAGCCCGGCCGGACACCTTCGCAGCGCCGGGCTTCAGCCCGGCCGGACACCGCGTCATTTCACGCGCTTTGCGACGAACTCCTCCATGGCGAAGTCTGCGACGTTGCGGACGAACTTGATCTCGTCGTTCGAGACGACCGTCCCCGTGTAGACGATGCGGAGCGGCATGTCCATGTACTTGCCGTTCTCGACGAACGTGATCTTGTCGCCTTCCACTTTGCCGTCGGCGATGGGCGACTCGCCCAACAGGTTTCCCTTGGCTGTGCCGGTCAGCTGCGTCCCTTTGACGACGAAGTCGTAGGTGTACTCCTGGTCACCTGCCTGGGTGCTGAACTTCGCGGCCCACCTGCCGGTGACGTCGGCAGCTGACACCCACACGAGCGATACCACAATCAGCAGGGCGGCGACGAACGCGCGACGATTCCTCATAGCGAGCTCCTCATGAAGGGCCGAGTGCACCGGATCGGGTTTGTGGCTCTTGGCTGCTGCTTCCTACTTCCTAGCTCCTACCTCCACTCCATCCACCTGCTTCGCCCACTGAAACTGCGTCGACCAGGCCTGAAACGCCTTGACGCGCTCGCCGTTGTCCTTGAGCCATTCCGCCACCCCGGGCATCCCGGTGCGCTGAAAGATGTAGTACACGAACGGTTCGACGAGGTCGCGCTGCTTCATCTCGACGAAGTACGGCGCGTAGTACTGATAGGTGAACGACGACGGCGGCGCGCTCTTCATCTGGTCTGCGGTGGCCGCGAAGAGTCCGGACATCTGCTCGGCGAGCAGGCGAATCTCCGGCTTGGCCTGCGCCTCTTCGAGCGACCGCCGCGGCCGTCCGGCGGCGATGAGCGACTCCTGAGCCGCGAAGTCGCCCTCGTCTTTCTTCGTGCTCGGGATGGGTACGGCGCCGGCGCTGCCGGCCTGTGCCGGCCGTTCGCGCAGGATGGAGTTCAGCACCGCCAGCGCAATCTGGGACCGCTGCGTCTGCTGATCGAGCGTCAGCACCCGGGCCGCGGCAAACAGCGCCGGCACCGGATATCCCTGCTGGGCGAACAGCACGGCGAGGTTCTGATGGCTGCCGGGGTGGTCCGGTCGCAGCACGGCCGCGGTCTTGACGCTCTTGAGCGCCTCGGGAAAGCGCTTCTGTTCCGCGTAGCTGACCGAAAGGTTGTAGTGCAGCAGGGCGTCCGCAGGGGCGAGCTCGAGACCGTATTGGAAGGCCTTGATCGCAACCTCGGGCTGCTTCAGGAGTACGTACACGTTCCCGATTGCGGTGTAGAACTCGCCGATCCGATCGGACTTGTATTCGGCGCCGCGAACCGCGAACTCGAGTGCCTTTGCGTAGTCCTTCTTGCCTGTCAGGGCGAGCGCGCTCTCGTACATGGCGAGGAGATCGTCGGGGTCTTCGTTGAGGACGCTGTAGTACCTGACGAGGGCCGCGTCGAAGTCGCCCTTGTTGTGAAAGGCGATCCCTTCCCTGATGAGTGCGAGGTGCTGCGGTGTGCTGTTGTGGGCCGCCTTCGTTGGCGGGTTGAACGGCTCCTGTGCCGCGCTTGCGGCTGGAAGAGCGATCATGCCCAGAGCGAACGCGGTCCAGGCCAGAATTGTCCACCGTCTCATACCCATACGCCCCGAGCGATGTCGAACGTCAGGGGGAGTTTACGGCCATTCGCGGGCGCACGCCACAGCGCCTCCAAATCGTGGCTGGCGCCGGCCGCTGCACGTCAGGGAGCCGGAGACCCAGCGTGCCGACTCGCGACCAGTCGTGGCCGCACGGCGAGAGTCCGCGGTCGCATGACGAATCGAACCGCGTCTCGCGATCGAAGCCGCAACGGTGCTCCCGTATCGCGCCGGCGCGATCCGAGCCGTTTGCCGGGCGCGCCGGTGCTGGCCCGCAGACTGCAAGGCGGACGGGGGTGATGATTCGCCCTTTGAGGAAGTGCGTCGGATGGTGGGTGATGGGAAAAGCGACAATCCTGCTGGTGGCGTTCGCAGCCACCTTCCAGGCCGTCGATGCGAGCGGGCAGGCTGCGGCCGCAAATCGCCCCCGGATTGGCGTGGCGCTCGGTGGCGGCAGCGCCCGCGGGCTCGCCCACGTCGGCGTCCTGCGCTGGCTCGAGGAACACCGCATCCCGATCGATCGGGTCGCCGGCACCAGCATGGGCGGCCTGATCGGCGCGTCGTACGCCACCGGCATGACGCCCGACGAGATCGAGGCGATGCTCGCCGGCATCGACTGGAACGCGATGTTCGAAGACTCCGACTTCCGGTTCCAGACGGTTCGTCGCAAGCGCGACTCGCGCGCCTATCCGTCTCACCTCGAATTCGGCTTGAAGAACGGACTCTCGGCGCAGTCGTCGCTGAACAGCGGCCAGCAGGTGGAGCTGCTGTTCCGGCGCGTCACCGCGCCGTACTACAACATCTCCACGTTCGACGAGCTGCCGACGCCGTTCCGGTGCGTCGCCTTCGACCTTCCGACCTCGCAGCGCGTCGTGCTCGGCAGCGGCTCGCTGGCGCAGGCGCTGCGCGCGACGATGTCGTTGCCGAGCGTCTTTCCGCCGGTGGCCGCCGGCGACAGGCTGCTGGTGGACGGCGGCGCGATCGACAACGTCCCTGCCGACGTCGTGCGCGACATGGGCGCCGAACGTGTGATTGCGGTCAACGTTGGCGACCTGCGCGATCAGCGGCCGATTTCGACCTCCCTGCTTGGCGTCGTCGGCAGCACGCTGGACGCGATGATGCGCGCGAACACCCTGAAGGGAATGGCGTCAGCGGACGTCGTGATCAACGTGCCTCTGACCGAGTACGGATCGCTCGACTGGCGCCGCTTTCGCGACCTCATTCGGGAGGGCTACGACGCCACCGAAGCGATGAAGGCTGAGCTGATGCCGCTGGCCGTCGACGCGACGGCCTGGGAGTCGTGGCGCGCGGCGCGCGCGGCGGTTCGGCGCCGATCGCTTCCAGCACCCGCATTTCTCACCGTCGAGGGTGCCGGTAGTTCAGACACAGCCGTAATGCAGCGGGCGCTGGCCGCTCACGTCGGGAAGCCGCTCGACGTCGCGGCGCTCGAGAGCACGCTGACCGGGCTCGCAGGGTTGGGCCGGTACGAGGCGCTGACCTGGGATCTTGCCGAGCGCGACGGGGCGACGGGCCTGGTCGTGCGTGCGCTGCCCAAGCTGTATGCGCCGCCGTTTCTGTTCCTGGCGGTGAGCCTCGAGAACACGACGTCGAACAGTTTTCAATTCGGGCTGGGCGCACGCTACCTCGCCTACGACGTCGTCGGGTCCGGTTCGGAGCTGCGTGTGGACGCCGCGGTTGGATCGAATCCGTCGGCCGCCATCGCGCTCTACCGGCCGCTGGGCAGCACGCCGTTCTTCGTCGAGCCTTCGGCCGGCGTCGGCTCGCGCAAGCTGTCGGTGATCGAGGATCACCAGGTCGTCGCGTCGTACGGCGAGATCGCCGCCGGCCTGGGAGCGGATGTCGGCGTGAACCTCGGCGCCACCGACGAGGCGCGGGCCGGCGCGCGCTGGGGGCACATCTCCACCAGCATTGAAGTCGGCGATCCCGGTTTCCCGGAGATCCACGGGAACGAGGGCATCGTCCAGCTGTCTTGGACGCACGACTCGCAGGATCACCCGGTCGTTCCCACGCGCGGTCTCAACGCCTCTAGCGAGGCTCGATACTTCTTCGACGCGCCCAGTGCCGATGTTCCTACCGACCGCTCGACGAGCGGTGTCGCCCAGGCGCAGACCGGCCTGTCGTGGTTCTGGTCGCTCGACCGTGCCGCGCGAAATCGTCTGTTCGTGGCGGGCGGCGCCGGGACGTCGTTTGGCGATCACCCGCTGCCCACCGACCAGTTCGTCCTCGGCGGGCCATTGAGATTGAGCGCGCTCGACATCGGGGAGCAGCGAGGCGACAACTTCGTGCTGGCGAGCGGCGGCTACTTGCGTCAGATCGCTCGACTACCCGACTTCCTGGGCGGGCCGATCCTTGCTGGCGGCTGGATTGAAAACGGGTCGGCGTTCGACGAATGGGAGTCGCGCGCGTTCGAGACGAACGTCACCGGCGGCCTCATCGCCGACACCCTGATCGGGCCGCTCTTCGTGGCCGTGAGCTCTGGGTTCCACGGCCCGTCACGCTTCTACATCGGCATCGGCCAGATTTTCAGATAGCCGGATCCTTCGCAGCGCCGAGCTTCAGCTCGGCGGAAGCTGAACCGTGCCTGCGGGAAGTGTCGTATAAGGGGGCTTGCGTCAAACGACAGGCCCTTCATCCGTCTCATCGTCTTGTGGCCGACTGATACAGCGTAGGGCTCGATCGGCAATGAAGGAGGCTGTATGCGCGCGTCGTACCGTCCTGTTTTTCGAGCCGTCGTCCTCGTGCTTTCGGCGTCAGTGCTGGTGCTGCACGGCCTTCCGGCGGATGCGCAGTGGCTCAATCATCCGGCCCCGGGTATTCCGCGCACGCCCGACGGCAAACCGAACCTCTCGGCGCCGCCTCCACGCGGCACGGACGGCCATCCTGACTTGTCCGGCCCATGGACGGGGCGAGGGATCGTCATCGGTGTACCCGCCGAAGCGCTCACCGCGGGGTCGAAGGCTCTGATCCGAGAGCGGGAAGAGAACTACCTCAAGGATCGACCGTCTTTTCAGTGTCAACCCACCGGGCCCGAGGCAGTTGCCGGCTGGAGGCGAATCATCCAGACGCCCTCACTCATTGCAATCGCCTACGAGACCCTCACGTACCGTCTCATTTTCATGGATGGCCGCAAGCTCGAAGCCGATCCGGAACGCACGTGGATGGGGTATTCCGTCGGACGATGGGAAGGCGACACGCTGGTCGTTGACAGCTTTGGATTCAACGATCGCACGTGGTTGGACGCCCGCGGGCTCCCGCACACGGACGCACTCCGGACGACCGAACGCTACCGGCGGCGCACGTTCGGACAGTTACAGGTCGAGCTCACCGTCACTGATCCCGGCGCCTTCGCCAAGTCGTGGACAGTGACGTACGACCTGCAGTTCCAGCCGGACTCCGAGATGGTCGAAGGCGTGTGCGAAGACAAGACCCATTGGATCGGGCGTTTGTCCGAGGCAGAGCGCGGCGCAGTCACCGTTCCCCCACAAACATTGGCGAAGTACGTGGGGGTGTATAGCGGGCTGTGGGGACAGCGACTGCGGACCGTGCGGATTCAGCTCGAAGACGGGACGCTGTACGCGAACGGCCTCCTCGAAGAGAGAGTGCGGCTCATCCCACACTCCGACACCTCATTCGTGGGAACCGACGGGTACTCCTTCGATTTCGACCCGCAGGGGAATCCGGCGGCGTTCATGGTGGAACGGCACGTGTCCGGTGATTGGCGCTACACGCGCCAGCCGGAGAAGTGAGGCACGCCTTCACTTCGGCGTTCAATTCACGAAAATCCGCGAGTACCCACCCGCGACGAGCGCTGAGATGTCGGCGAGTATGCGCGGCAGCGTGAGGCCGCCCGGGTAGGCGAGATAGCGCGAGTCCCAGACCGGCTGGAACTTTTCCTTGTACGACCGCAGTCCCTGAAAATTGTAGATGGGGCCGCCGTGCTCGAAGAGGAAGCGGCCGGCACGACTCCACAGTGGCGCCACGGGCGACGGTTCGAACCCCGACATCGGCGCCATGCCCAGCGAGAACCAGCGGTACCCTTCAGTCTTTCCCCACTGCATCAGCCGCACGAACAGCGGCTCCATGACGCCTTTCGGCGCGTCGCGGTGGTAGCGCATGAGATCGATCGACAGTTCCTCGCGGTTCGGCCCGGGCCACAGGTTGGCGAACGCCTGGATGCGGCCGGCGCGCTCCACCACCGCCACGGGGAACCGGGAGATGTAGTCCGGGTCGAAGAACCCGAGCGAGAAGCCCTTCTCGCCCACCGCCTTCTGCTGCAGCCAGTCGTCGGACACGGTCTGCAGTTGATCCATCACCCGTCCTGCTTCGCCGGGCTCGAGGAGCCTGAAAGTGCCGCCATCCCGATCGAGACGTCGCGTGCACTGACGATAGCGCGCGCCCCCGGGGCCCTCCAGCGTGAAGCGTCGAAGGTCGACGCGGGCTTCTTCACCGAGCTTCACCAGCGTCAGCCCGAAGTCGGCGTAGAGGTGCAGATGACGCGGGCTGACCTCGTAGAAGACGGGTGTGCCGCCGTAATCGTCGCATTTTTCCAGGAAGAGCCGCACCAGGTGGTGCAGCCGGTCCTCCGGACCCACCGGGTCGCCGAGCGCGGCCCAGGTCCGCCCCTTGACGGCGTACATGACGAAGCCCTCGCGCCGGTCGTCGAAGAGCAGCGATTTGTCGCGCAGGTACACGAGGTGCGGCATGGTCGATCGCTGCGCGGCAATGGCGGCGCCCGCGTCGCGGAGGTCCTGCTCCGTCGGAGGAGCGGCCTCATGTGGCGCGTGCCTGATCAGGCGCGCCAGGGCGAAGAGCAGCACGACCGAGGCCGCGCCCACGGTGCCGCGCAGGAACCGCGGCGCCGCTGCGTTCAGCTCGAAGCGCCACCAGAGATCGTGCGAATAGTCGACATGGCGGAAGGCGAAGAGTCCCAGCCATACCGAGGCGACGAGCGCCGCGGCGACAGCGGCGATCCAGCGTCCCGAAAAGCGCGTCGCGAACAACGCGGCGCGCCGCGTGAATGCCGGCCTCGCCCGCCGAAGCGCCACGATCAGCATCGTCAGGACGATCGCCTCTTCGTAGTCGCCGCCCTTGAGGAGCGACGCGCCGGCGCCGGTGAGGGTCATCGCCAGCGTCAGGTAGTAGGCGGCGTCGAGGCGGCGGGCGAGCGCCTGCGACAGCAGCAGCAGCGCCGCACCGGCCACGCTGCCGAGGACATGCGACGTCTCGATGATGCCGAGCGGCAGATAGCGTCCGAGCTGCTCGATGCGATCGGCGGCAGGCGGTGTGGCGCCCGAGAGCAGCAGCACGACGCCGGCGCCGAACGTAAAGACCGCGAGCAGCCGCGGGGCCACGCGCTCGGTGGCGTGGCCGATCCCGGCAATGACGGTGGCCGCCCGGCGCCGCAGGCCGCCCGTTCCGTCGACGACGAGCGCGGCGAGGGCGATCGAGAAGGGGAGCAGGTAATACACCGCGCGATAGACGACGAGCGCCGGCAGGATCTGAGACGGCGTGAGGTACGGCTGGAGCAGCAACAGCAGCGTCCCCTCGAATACGCCGACGCCGCCGGGCACGTGGCTCGCGAGCGCCAGGATCTGCGCCATCAGGAAGGCGCCGAGCAGCGCCGCCGGGGGCGCGCCGCTCGGCGGCAGCAGCACGAGGAGCACCGATGCCGCCAGCGCCCAATCGGCGGACGATACGAGCAGCTGCGCGAGGGCAACTCGCGGCGACGGCATCCGGAGCTCGAATCGTCCCAGGCGGAATGGGCTGCGGCGAAATGCTGATAGGGCCACGTAGCCCGCGCTGACCAGCAGCAGCGCGGCTCCGGTCGCAACCGCGCCGCTCGACAGCAGGCGGCCGGCGTCGGTCTGCCGCGGGGCGAGCACCAGGCTGAGGCCGCCGAGCGCGAACAGCCCCAGCCAGAACGTCACCGAGTACGAGAAGACGATCTTCGAGAACTCTTCGGCCGTCACGCCCCAGCGGCGGTAGAAGCGGTATCGCACCGACACTCCGGAGAAGATCGCGAACCCGACGTTGTTGGCCACCGCATAGGCGACGAGCGACGTGAGCGCGATCCGCCAGCGCGACAGCCTCTTGCCGACGTAGGCGAAGGCGAGCAGGTCGTAGCACGCCATCGATGCATAGCTGAGCGCCGTGAGAAGCAGCGCCGCCGTCAGACGGCCGGGTGGCGTTCCGAGAACGGTGGAGAAGAGCTCACGCCAGGTGACTGCGCTCAGCTCTCGTCTGAGCACGACCAGCGCGAGCACGAACACCGCGAAACCGGCGAGCGCAGGCAGCGCCGATCGAGCGCGGCTGAGCATGCGGAGTGTCACGGTTGATTGTGACGTACCCACACGAGGGCATCGAGCAGACGGCGATCGAACTCGGCCATATTCCCGCTGAAGCGATGGTTCGCCGCCTTGACGACCCAGAGCTTGTGCGGCTCACTGGACAGGGAAAAGAGCTGCTCGGCCTGTGCGAGCGGCGCGAACTCGTCGCTCGTGGAATGGATGGCGGCGAGCGGCAGCGGCGCGATGCGCTTGATCACGCTGGAGACGTTGAACGTCGGTTCATCCGGCACCCCGTGCGTCACGTAGATGACCGCGTCCTTCCACCGCCATCCAAGCTCGTTGATATCCGGCAACCCGAGGGCGATCACGCCCGCGACGCTCGACTTGACCCGTGCGTCTGCAGCCGCCAGGACTGACAGGCCGGCGCCTTCCGACACCCCAATCAGCACCGGTTTGGCTGTTGCCCCGCGTGACGCAAAAGCCGCAAGCGTCTGGTAGTCGCGACCGACGTCCTCGGGCTGCAGGCTCGATGCGCCTGAGGTGAAGCTTTCCAGATAGGCGCGGACATCGAACCCCACGACGAAATAGCCTGCTCCGGCCAGCAGGTCGGCGATGTGCGGGCCCAGGTGCATCCAGCCGCCGTCACCGCTCGAGACGATGACCGGCTCGCCGTGTCCCCTTGCGCCGTAGACGTGCACCGTCTGCGGCCGCCCGCGAAGCACGAGGGTCTCGGTGGTGGCGGTGCTCGCCTCGCTCGACGGCACCCGGAAGACCAGCAATGAACTCATGACAGCCGCCACCACCACCCGCCGGCCCGCGCTGCCCGGGCGCGGCGACGACGGGGTGGTCCGTCTCGCCGCCGCGCCTGAACGCCTGTTCACTTCTTCGCCTTGGTCGTCGAGCTCGCGGTATTCTTCGCCGCCTGAGCCACCACCGCGGTCGCCACGTGCGAGCCGCCGTCCTCGCGATAGTGGACCGAGACCTGCGACCCCACGGCGAGCTGGCCCTGGCGGTCGGTGGAGGAATTGAGCGCGAGCGTCAGGTCGCCGCCCTTCTTGCGGCTCAGCGTCATCGACGTCGCGTCGATCGACTTGATGACACCGCTGACCGAGTGGCTGGCGGTCGACGCCGGCTTGGCCTCCTTGGTGGACGACTTGGCTGTCGACGCGGTCTGCGGAGTCGCTGCCCATGCCGATGAGGCCGAGAGGGCCCCGAGGAGCAGGACAGCGAGGATGGTGTGGCGCATGTTCGAATCTCCTTGAAAAGTGGACGAGACCATCGTGAGCTGTTCCCATTCAACGGGATCAACCTGAATTCGACATGAACGCCTCATTAAGTCTTGTTAATGTGAGGGGAACTCTGGCGCCCCCGCCTCTCGTCAGTTCATAGTGGTGCTGGAGGGTGCGACATGTACGCAGTCAACATCGGCGAAGGTGAAGCGCGGCGAAGCACGGGTCACACGTCGAGAGCGCGATCAGAGGGAGCGATCATGCGCGTGCTGGTGATCGAGGACGACCGGAAGGTGGCCTCGTTCGTACAGACGGGTCTCCAGCAGGAAGGGCATGCCGTCGACGTGCTCTACGAGGGCACGGGCGCCGGCGAGCAGGCGGTGGCCGTCGATTACGACGTCGTCGTGCTCGATCTCATGCTGCCGGGGCGATCCGGGATACAGGTGCTGCGCGACATCAGGGCGCGCAAGTCGGCGCTGCCGATTCTGATCCTGACCGCCCGCGATTCGCTCGAAGAGCGCATCGCCGGCCTCGACTCCGGCGCCGACGACTACATGTCGAAGCCGTTCGCGCTCGCCGAGCTCTCGGCGCGACTGCGTGCGCTGCTGCGCCGCGGCGCGCCGCGCGAGAACGTGCTGCGCCTCGCCGATCTCGAGATGGACATCATCCGCCGGACGGTGCGCCGGGCCGGCACCGCCATCGACCTCACGCCCAAGGAATACGCGCTGCTCGAGTTCCTGATGCGCAACAGCGAGCGCCCGCTCACCCGGTCGCTCATCATCGAGCACGTCTGGGACATCCACTTCGACAGCGTCAGCAACGTCGTCGAGGTGCACATCAACTCTCTCAGGAACAAGATCGATCGTGGCTTCGGCCGTCCGCTGATCCACACGATCAGGGGCGTGGGCTACGTGCTCTCCGACAATCCCGCGTGACGCTGACCCTTCGTGCCCGGCTGGCGGTGATCTGGACGGTCGTCTTCGGACTGCTCATCGTCGTCCTGAGCGTGATCTCCTACGATCAGCTCGAGCGATCGCTCGACGCGGACATGAGCGTACGTTTGACCGAGCTCACCGACGGCCTGCACGGGTATCTGCGCGAGGACGGCGAAGGGCTCGCGCTCGACTACGACGAGGGCGACAACGATCAGCGCGCGTTCGTGTACGAGGCGGCGCGCTACTACCAGATCTACGACCGTCAGACGGGGCAGCTGCTGAACCATTCTGACGGGATCGTCGCGCTCGGGCTGCGGCTGACACCCTCGGAGGTTCAGGCCTACGGCGACGACCAGCGCACGCTCGAGATGACCACGGACAGGGGCCGGATTCGCATCTCCAACAGCGTCATTCCGGGAAGCAACGGCCGCTCATACCTGCTGCAGGTCGGCATCTTGCTCGGCCAGATGGACGCAGCTCTCGCCCAGTACCGTCACCTGCTGCTGTGGCTCCTGCCGCTGACGCTCGTCGCGTCCGTGCTCGTCGCGTGGTGGCTCTCCGGTTTCGCGTTGCGTCCACTCGGGCATGTCGCCGAGGCTGCACGCGCCATCGACGTGAGCAGCCTCGAGCGACGCGTGCCCGTACGCGGCGTCAAGGACGAGCTCGAGGACGTGGCGCGCGCGTTCAACGACATCCTGGCGCGTCTCGAGCAATCGGTAGGCGAGATGCGGCAGTTCAGCGCCGCGTTGGCGCACGAGCTGCGCACGCCGCTCACCGCCATGCGCGGCGAGATGGAGCTCGCGCTCGGCCGGATGCGGCCCGGCGATCCGGAGGCGCGGGCCGTGGCCAGCCAGATCGAAGAGATCGACGCGCTCAGGAGACTGATCGACAGCATCCTCACGCTGGCGCGCGCCGAAGCCGGGCAGATCCCGCTGGTGTTCGGGCCCGTCGATCTTGGCGAGCTGGCGGCGTCGCTGGTCGATCAGTTGACGCCGGTGGCCGAAGCCAAGGGCATCGTGCTTCGCTGCGAGCGGGATGGCGCGGTGGCCGTCGTCGCCGACGCCGGGTGGCTGGAGCGTCTGCTGCTCAACCTGATCGACAACGCGATCAAGTTCACGGAGCCAGGCGGGCAGGTGTGCGTCCGCGTGGAGAAGCGAGATCGCCGCGCCGGCCTCGTGGTGCGGGATACCGGAATCGGTATGACCCCGGAGGTGGCGGCGCACGTGTTCGAACGATTCTTCCGTGCCGATCCGGCGCGGTCGTCGACCGGCAGCGGATCCGGTCTCGGCCTCACGCTGGTTGCCTGGATCGTCGATCGACACGACGGGGCGATCGCGCTGGCCAGCGAGCCCGGCAAGGGATCGACGTTCACCGTCACCCTTCCCGCCATCCACCATCGCGCCAACGAGCACACGCGCGTGCCGTTCGAGCAGGCGCGGCATGCGTGACGAAGAAGAAAGGAGAAAGAAGAAAGACGGAAGAAGAAAGACGGAAGAAGGACGTAGGATGTAGGACGCTCGAAACATGCCATATCCCGTATCCGTCGAGGTGCAGCCGTCGCTCACCGGCCGAAATCGTCTGACGACGGCGTTTCGGTTGATCCTGGCAATTCCGCATCTGATTCTGGTGGGTGGCACCACCATCGGCTTCGCCTCGCGCGATCGGAACCTCGGTGCCGGCGGCGAAGGGGGGCTGCTCGGAGCGATCGCGTTCTTCCTCGCCGTGGTGAGCTGGTTCACGATCGTGATCGCCGGCGTGCATATCCTCGGGATTCGTCAGTTCACCCTCTTCTTCCTGCGCTGGCGCGTGCGGGCGCTCGCGTATCTGATGCTGCTCACCGATGCGTACCCGCCCTTCGGCGACGCGCCGTATCCGGCGTCGATTACCGTCGACGAGCCTCCGCAAGCGCGCGATCGCGTGACCGTCGCGCTGCGCCTCGTCCTGCTGATTCCCCACTTCATCATCGTGGGGTTCCTGATGCTCGGGTGGGGATTCGCCTCGATCGGCGCCTGGTTCGTCATCCTCTTCACCGGCAGCTATCCATCGGCGCTCGTCGACTTCAGCGTCGGCGCGATGCGATGGAGGCTGCGCGTGGAGGCGTACCTGCTGCTGCTCGTCGACGACTATCCGCCGTTTTCATTGACGTGACGCTGGACGACGCTTACCCCATCAGACCTGGCCGATCGCGTTACGGCACCAGCCGCTTCAGCTCCTCCACCCAGTTGAGGACGATCTGGATCTTCTCGTTGGGGTCCCCTTCTTCCCCCTTCGAGCCGACCGGCATCGTTGCGACGAAATGCCGATCGCTGGTGACGTCGTAGTTCGTGGCGCCCTCCAAACTGAACCCAATGAAGGGAAGGACCGAAAACAGCGTCTTGGGGTTGCTGTATCTGAACGCGGATGCGGAGGCCTCGAGCACCTCCAGCGCCTGCAGGTTGCCGCCTACCGCAACCACGTACAGCTCTCGACCATCCCGGCTCCAGACGGGCGCGCCCGCGTTGTAGTTCGTCAATTTTTGCTGGCCTCCGGGACGATGCGGAAATGGCCCCACGTAGATGGAGGCACCGCCGGCCGATCCCGCCATATACGCCACCCATTGGCCATTGGGCGAGAAGCGGGCGCGAGCCATGCCCGTTGCCCCTTCGGGGAGTGGGATGGCCACCGCGGGTGCGCCGCCGTCCGCCGCAGAAGGCTTCCCCGGCTGGAACGCATGGATGCCTGCGGCGGCGCCATGGAGCAGCACCTTCCCGTTTCGGTCCCAGTCGTAGGGGCCTTGGGTCCCCGTCACCTTTGTACCGGGCAGCCGCTTGGCGACACCGCTGAAGTCCGCCGGAATCTGCCAGAGCTCATCGCCCTTGCGAAACGTAATCGCGGTGCCATCATGGGTCCACACGGGGCGTTGCCCGCCTTCAAACGTGAGCTGCCGCAACTGCGACCCGTTCCGATCGTAGATCCAGATGTTGGCTTCGTCGGCGTCGCCGCGCTGAACGACAATGCGCATGTCGTCCGGCGACATATGGGGATACCTGAAATCACCAGATGATCCCGGCAGCACCTGGGGTTTGCCGGAACGATCGATCATCACGAGATCGACTTCGGATTGGGCGGCGCCGGTGACGTAGACGAGCGCGCCCTGGTCCGAGATCGCGTACTGTGCGATGCCGATCGGCGCGCCGGCCGCGCGTCGGACTCCGGAAATCACCGAGACAGGCCCGCCGCGCGGCTCGAGGGCGTCAAGATCGAACGGCCGTGCAAACAGCGTGTTTCCCCGCACGTACACGAGGTGACCGCTGGCCAGGTAGCGGGGGTTGGCGCCGCCCTTGTGTACCACCTTGCGCTCGCCTCTTGAGAGCGACTGCACCACGATGCTCGCCCCGTCCCACGCGCCCGCCCCCGACTCCGTCGTCACCGCGAAGAGCACCCCATCGCCGCCGGGCAGCATCTGGGGAGCATGCATGCGCTCGTCCGGGGCGGCTTTCACGATGTGCTCCGGAACGCCCGCGGTCTCCGTCACGCGCCAGATGCCGCTGCTCTGCGCGTAGATAATCGTGCCGTCCGTCGTCCACGACACACCGAGGGGGTTGTCCGCCTTGGTCAACGGAATCGCTGTCCCGCCTGCGATCTGCACCTTCTTCAGCTCGCCGCTCGACGCCCAGAAGCCGATCCACTCGCCGTTCGGCGAGAAGAACGGCGACGACGGGTTCTCGTTCGTGCCCGTGATGGGCCGGGCGATGGGGTCGTCGATGTTCCGCAGGTAGATCTGGGCATCGGCGACATAGGCCATACGTCTGTTGTCGCTGGAAATAGCGAGGACGGGCCGGCCGGTTCGCGTGAACGATTCCTGACCAAGACGATGGATGAAATGCTGCTTCGGAGTCGGCGGCGCTGGTGTCAGCCCCCATCCACCGATCCCCCCGAGGCCTGCAGCGGCAATGA
>Ga0075418_10005306_pt1 | contig 14599 bp, 16 predicted proteins | sample SoiMetdeltSBSDD2_FD_81776 | JGI IMG/M metagenome (GOLD analysis project Ga0075418, IMG submission 81776) | Bulk soil microbial communities from a Populus tree surrounding site in Tennessee, USA - Soil MetaG P. deltoides SBSDD2 | ecosystem: Environmental > Terrestrial > Soil > Tree plantation...
AAAAATTACCGTTCGACCGTATCGTCCGGTCCTGCCGGGTCATATTTGGATCGGCGTGGAAGATAAAAACTGATCATGCAAGTTCCTCCCGCAAGATTTGACAAGCAAATCTTGCGGGAGGAACCAAATCGGCAACTCGGACAAGAATCGAGTCCTGTCCTTTTGCAGATCATCCCGCGGCTTCGCCATCAGCTGCGGGATGATTTCATTTTAATAGGGGTCTTTCGAATGAACTTCCAGGGCTTCAGCCAATTGCCACAACCAAAGCCAATGAATGACTCTGGCTGTGACTGATGCTCACCGACCAGGTGGATAGGCCTAACACATTCGCCTTCTTGAGTGCTTCGCCATGTAAGGTCAACACCGGGGCATTATTCTCATCCCCCAGCACTTCGATCTCTCTCCACGTGACGTCACCGATTCCGCTGCCAAGGGCCTTCGCAACTGCCTCCTTCGCGGCAAACCGTCCCGCTAATGACTCGGCGCGTTTACCACATTGTTCCAACTCGGCTGGTGTATAAATGCGCTCGAGGTAATGTTTGCCGTGTCGCGTCACCACTTCTTCGATACGGGCTATTTCAATCAGGTCAACACCGGTTGCCAGCTTCATCTAATCAGTACTCAATCTCGAATTCTTCAAAGAACAGTGGCAGAGCTACCGCCCACTTACGAACTAGCCATGATCTCTTTACGGCCCCGCCACGGCAATTGCCAGCTTGTCAGCGTCAATGTACTTGCGCGCGGAGGCCAACACACTGTCGCCTGTCACCTCTCGAACCAATCCTTCATATCGGCGGTAATAATCCAGCCCCAAGTCGTAGCGCTCGATATTCAGTAGCGCATTCGCGACACCGCCGTTCGACTCAAGAGATAGCGGTAAACGGCCAATGAAGTTCGCTTGTGTATCGGCCAGCTCATCACTTGTGACACCATTATCAGCGAAGCGTTTCAATTCACTGACGATTAAATCAGTCGCCTTCTTTACATTTTGTGGGTTGATTCCGGCACTGACCTCCCAAGACCCGGGCCCCAAGCCCGAGCTGAGACTCGAACCCGCGTAATAGGCGAGTCCAGATTTTTCACGCACCACCTCACCGATACGCCCCATCATGCCAAATTGACCCAATATATTATTGCCCACCAAAGCAGGCATGAACTCAGGGTCTTTGCGGCGTGGTGCATTCGTGCCGATGACCAGATCGGATTGCGACTTTCCGGCAATTTTATGACTTTTGCTCACTGTCTTCTTTAGGGTTTTCAAAGCCGGAAGTTCAGGCGGTTCTTTCTGACCCTTGACCTGCCAGCCGCCTAACGCGCGTTTGATTTGTCTGACGGCCGCTTCGGCCTTCACCGCGCCCACAATGACGATCACCATCCCGCGTGGACCATACGTCTCGCGCTGGAACTTTACTAAATCATCCCGCGTAATTCTCTGAATCGTTTCGGTGAATCCGTCCTCCGGCCGACTGTAGGGATGATCCTTAAACAGGATTTGATCAAACAACATCGAAGCCATATCTGAAGTATCCTGGGCGCGGATGGCTAGCCCGGTGAGCAACTGCGAACGTAGTTTTTCAATTTCAGCCTTCGGGAAGGCAGGCTGCATCAGAGACTCAGATAAGAGGCTCAGCAACAGAGGCAAATCCTCAGCCAGCGATCGCCCGTGAAAGCCAGATTTATGTACACCGGTATTGAACCCAAGGCTCGCGCCCACAGACTCCAGTGCCTGATAGATCTCGTCAAAGCTGCGCTTTTTTGTGCCGCGCATCAACGCTGAAGTGACAAAGTCCGCGAGACCCAGCTTTTCATCCGTATCGAATAAGGCGCCCGCCCTGAAAAATCCGGATATAACAACCGACGGACTGTTGAAATTTGAACGTGTGAGGATAGTGATACCGTTAGGCAAGACTTCACGATAGATATCGTCCGGTCCGGGAAGGGAATTTTTCTTTACAGTGTCCATAATTATGCTTTCCCATCCGTCGGCACATAGATGCCAATGACGCGGCTCTTGTTTTGGAAATATTCATTCGCTACGCGCTGCACATCCTTCACCGTGACTTTCGCCAGTTTTTCCAGATAGGTTTGGAACCACTCATACGTCGCGAACATCTCGGCATAGCCCAGCCAGAATCCCTGATTGGAGATATTCTCACTACCATAAGCGAATATTGCTCTCGCTTGTTTGATGGCACGCGCAATCTCTTCTTTTGAAACTTTCTCCTGGCGTACGCGTTGAATCTCTTTATCCAGCGCCTCCAGGGCTTCCGCTGGTTTTCGCTTGGGGTGAATGGTCATGGTGATTGTATAAAGGAAGGGATCAATCGTGGCTTGGGCGCCGCCGTGTACACTGACCGCCAACTGCTTATCTACCAAGGCCCGATAGAAGCGTGAAGTCTTGTTGGAGATACCGCCGCTGAACATGTTTAAGTTGCTGGGGCCGGCAAGCAGACTGTCGAGCACAGTCAGGGGATAAAAATCAGGGTGGGAAGCGGCTGGGAAACGGTAACAGACCTGAGCATAGGAAGTTGCGCCGGGTCCCTCCACGGATAGACGTACTTCCCCATTCTGCGGCAGTTCCGTCCGGGAAAGCCGAGTTGGTTCATTTCCAGCAGAGATCGGTTCATACAATTCCTTGATGCGCGCGAGCATGTTATTTGTTTCGAAATCTCCAGCCACCGCCATCACCGCATTGTTAGGGACATAATAACCACGGTAGTGATTGTATAAATCGTCACGCGTCATCGTGCGGAGGTCGGCCATGTCGCCGATCACTTCGTGATGATAAGAATGCACCCGAAAAGCCGCGTGCTGCATCGCTTCACCTAATTGGAACAGCGGTTCATTTTCATGGCCTTCACGTTCTGAGATGATGACCGTGCGTTCGGATGCAACTTCACTGCCATCGAATTGGCTATTCACCATGCGATCTGATTCAAGGCGTAAAGCCAGATCAATTTTATCGGCGGGCATAGTTTCAAAGTATGCCGTCCAATCCATGTAGGTGAACGCATTCCAAGAACCACCTTCGCGCGAGATAGCTTTATCAAGGACATTCGCGGGAAATTGCGGCGTACCCTTGAATTGCATATGCTCGACCCAATGTGAAATACCCGTGCGGCCGGGCACTTCATCCCGCGAGCCAACACGATACCAAAGCCAGGATGAGATGATAGGCGCGGTGTGAATTTCCTTTAATAAGACTTTGAGTCCATTAGATAATGTCGTTTGCGTGAGGGAATTTGTCATGGAGCTGATGACCCCGCAGGAGCAAAGATATTGGAAGTCGGCGGACAGACATTCATGCCGTTGACCGTTAGGCTGGGTTCCAGGAAGCAGTAGTACGGCTCGACCACTTTTTGCAAGCCAACGAATGGCTCGTGTAACTCCGTTTGATTGAGTGGAATATCCACGGGCACATCGAGTTCGGCCAGCACCTTTTGATCCACCGGTACGACCAGGTTCTCGATATTAATGGGTAACATCGTCCCAACCGGAAGCACAATCCTGGCCCGGGCATTGACAATGTTCAAACCTCCGGTCTGCACTGTCACCAGCGCGCCCTCGATCAGCACATCCTGAGTCAAGGTCACATTAGTGGGTCCACTGACGTTCAGAGTAAATTGAACAGGAATCTCTTTTGCCACATGAATTTGGGTTTTGATGTGGGCCGCATCCATTTTCACGAAGTTCTGGTGCAGTCCTCCCAACAGCCCGGCGGCCTGATTTTGAGCCAGGGAGAGGGTCGCTTTTGGCCCACCCAACACTTTCAGAAGTAATAGCAATACGATAAGTACCACAACATTGATGGTCATGGATATGACACTGGCAATCGTCCAGAAGGCAGGACCAAATTTAAAGCGTGAGGTCTTCGGCGCAGGCGCCTGGGATTCCGTTGGCGTCACCGCAGGCATTTTTGGAGGAGGTGGTGTACCGGTTGCGCGAGGCAAACGGGCTTGAACGGATTGCTCGACTCTGCCGTTCAGCAATTTGTTCATTTTGCTGGGTTCATTATTTTGGGGAACTGGTTGTGACATGGAGACTCCTCAATCTATAGCGTCAATCTTAGCATAGTTATAAGATTTTGATGAGTTTTCTAGCCGCAAAATCTCAGATACCAAACCGTGAAGTTGTGCGCGCGATTCTCTTATCTGCGGCTGGACGTCTTGTCCATGAATTTCTTTTTGACTATAATCAGCCCGCTATTTTCAATACAGAGTGATCTTCAGGAGGCAGTGTGACAAATCAATTCTACGTGGCCGTGATCGGCGCAGGGCCCGCGGGCTTGTTTGGAGCGCGCGAGCTGGCTAATCTTGGCGCACGTGTAGTTTTGTTCAACCGCGATCTCAAACCGGGTGGTCTTGCAGAATACGGTATTTATCCCAACAAATACACCATGAAGAATGGTTTGCGCAAACAATTCAAGCAGGTGCTCGACGTGCCAAACATCACCTATTATGGAAATGTGTCCATTGGTGAGAAGGGAGATCTAAAACTCGAAGACTTGCGAGCGCTTGGGTTTCAAGCAATTCTAGTCACCGCCGGTGCACAGGGCACCAAGTGGCTGGGCTTGCCCGGCGAGGATTTGCGCGGCGTCTATCACGCCAAGGACGTGGTGTACTTCTACAACAAACTTCCACCTTTTAGCCAGCATTCTTTCCGCTTCGGCAAGCGCTGTGCCGTGATCGGCGCAGGGAATGTGATGCTCGATATCACGCACTTTCTCAGCCGCGAAGAAAAAGTGGACGAAGTCATCGCGGTGGTCCGACGAGGTCCGGCAGAGATCAAGTTCGATAAAAAGGAAATGGAATACGTGATCGACAATCTCGACCTGGCCGATTTGGATGCCGAGATTCAGCGCGTCGCGCCGGTCATGCAGGCGGTCAATCAGGACCCGGAAGCTGCGAAGGCCTCGATAGTGGAAGCCCTCCCGAAAGCATTACCCAAAGTCTCTAATACCAGGTTTCGCTTTGAGTTCCTGGCTTCTCCTGTGCAAATGCTGGGGGATGCCGAGGGCAACCTTACTCAGGTTGAGATCGAAGACAACATCCTCATGGAAGCAAATGGCGATACCAAAGCCAAAGGGACGGGGAACAAGCGTCGGCTGGATGTGGAAACAGTCGTCTTCGCCATTGGCGACAAAGTGGAGGAGTCCTTTGGCTTGCCAACAGAGTGGAGCGAGTTCGTGAAGAGTCCAAACCCGAGATTTCCAATCGATGGGAATTCCTATGAGTCACCCATGGAGGATGTGTTTGTCGGTGGCTGGTCGCGCAAGGCTAGTTCGGGCCTGGTTGGTTTAGCCCGCAAGGATGGCACGAACGCCGCGAAGGCGGTCTGGCAATACTTGCAAACCAAACAGCCTATGGAACCCAAGATGGAGGCGCTCATCTCAAAACTAAAAAGTTTGGGCAAGCCTCTCGTTTTAAAAGATCATGTAAAAAAGCTGGAGGAGACCGAACTGGCACAAGCCAAACAACAGGGCCTGGAAGCCTTCAAGTTCGGCAGTAATGCTGAGATGTTGAAAGCGATGGGTTTGGTTTAACCCGTATTGCGAGCGACCACTGCTCGAGTGGTTCTGTGCACGTCGGGGCATATCGAGACCAAAGGAGCGACGCAATCATCCACAATAACTACGCCTCTCAATCCTGAGCCAAAGACGAAGGAGAACGGAATTTTTCATGAAACTTTCCGACACTGCGTTGCGTCTGATATTCATCGACGTTTCAGCATCGCCTACCAACGGAATGGGAGAAATGGTATGAAGTATTTTTTCAGCAGAGCTATCTTTCTCACTCTCTTCATGCTATTGACTGGATGTGGACAATTGATTACTGCCACGCGATCACCGTTTCCATCACCAAGTACAACACCAACGATCGATCCCCGCCCAAGCGGGACGACAACGGCTACGATTGAGCCTGCACAGACCCTAATTCCATCCCCTACCCTGGAACCAACACTCCTGCCCACAATTGAACCGACGTTAATAGCGGACTTTTTAAGTTCCACCTTTTTGGTACAAACATTGGAGGCGATGAATGGACACACCCTCCAAAGGATAACTGGTTGGGAATATGGCTTCCGTCCCCACCGTTATTGTTTTGGTCCTTATAAATGGTTGAATCAAAATCATCTACTATTGTTTCCGCTGGTAGGACAAGAATATGGAATGGGCATAACGCAATTATCTCTGCCTTTAGTTATTAATTATGAAACTGGGAAATTTTGGATTCCTTCTGCGGAAGGAATGCTAAGCTTGTCGAGTTGCGATCAACCCCTATGGTCTCAGGTACTGAACGTCTTAATCGCTACTCGAGGCGGAGAAACCATTATCCTTAGCCCGGAGGGCGACATCATTAATCACTACCCGGGCATTAATGCTTCTCTTTCGCCCAGCGGAACGAAGCTGGTCGCAGGCGGCGTATGGATCGATCTGCTTTCGGGAAGACAAGTCGTTTTTTCGTCTCAGGGAGACGAAGTATTTTCAACCTGGTCATCAGATGAAAATCAGTTATATAACTGCTGTTATTCCTATGGAAATGCTAGCACAAGGCAAGCCGATCGGTTTGAATTAGACGGACTACGACTTGTGGGAAGGGATTATCCAGAGGGTTCCACAGGAATCGCACGAGCCATGTGGGTCATGCACGATACATACATAGTCACCCATTGGGATTTTCATAACGACACGAAACAGAATATTCTTCCGCTCATTGAACCTGCAACTCAAACCTATAAAGATCTGGTCGAGGTGACCGACATTCCAGACGATGCCACCTGCCGGCTCGGTAGTGTTGCACCGGACCGGAAACAAATCTGGGCAAATTGCTATCGGCCCAACAACTATTTGGTTGACCTGGAAACGTTATCTACCCAACCTTATCCTGGCGATCTTACACTGGCTGGATGGTCATCAGATAGCAATTTTGCCTGGTTGAGAAATTACAATCAGGATGGAACTCCACAAATTCTTTCCATCACAAATCAGCACTTACAACCCCTCCCTACCCAGGCACAGGTCGAAACTCTTTTTTGGCATCCCAGGAACAATGTTCTAGCTTATCTCTCTCAAGAAAAACAGACTCTTACGCTCCTCGATGCTTCGACCCTGTCTGTTCGGGAGCTTGCCCTGCCAATTGCTTTTCATAACCTCACTTGGAGTCCAAATGGTGAGCAAATCGCCCTCACCGCTGAAGACGGCAGCCTATGGCAGGTTGAATATCAAGAACTAAAGGACCTTGAACAGCTAACTCAACCGATGCCCGAGATGCGGGATGTACAATGGTCACCAGGAGGCACCTCTCTGGCTTTCGTCAGCGGTTCGGATATTTATATTGTTGAAACGACCAAATAAACTTCCATGAAACGCGACCTTTATTTCAGCAAACCATTCATGAACGCGGCCGGCTCTTTAGGATTCACACCAGACCCTCGCAATGGAATTCTACTGGACTCCTTCGGCGCGTTCGTGACGAACCCAATCTCACTTCGTCCGCGCCAGCCAACTTCACAGCCGGCCGTGCTCGAATACCCAGGCGGATTCCTACTTCACACCGGCTTGCCTAATCCGGGCATCCATGCTGCGTTGAAAAAATACGCAACTAAGTGGACGCGCTCCGACCTGCCTATTATCGTCCACCTTATGGCCGATCGTCCCGAAGAGACTCGAAACATGGTACGCATGCTGGAATCTCATGAAAATGTGATGGCTGTTGAACTCGGCTTCGCGCCCCTGCTCGCTGACGATATTATTTTGTTGACGTTGGAAATGTGTATAGGAGAAATCCCGCTGATCTTTTCATTACCTGTTGAACAAGTGTTGTCGCTCGGCCCGCGTTTGGTGCAAGCCGGTGCACAAGCAATCAGCATCTCGGCGCCACGCGGCGCGTTGATGAACGCTGAGAAACAGGTCACAACTGGGCGCTTATTTGGTCCGTCACTCTTTCCTCTGGCATTGGAAACGGTTCACTCCGCCGCCAAACTGGGAATCCCCATCATTGGCGCGAGCGGAGTCTGGTCAAAAGAAAACGCCGACGCGATGCTATCGGTCGGCGCCTTGGCTGTGCAAGTAGATGCCGTCTTGTGGAATCCTGCGTTTACCTTGTAGGGCGGATTGTCGAAGATGCCAGAAATGCACCCTCCGCCTTACTTCTTCGGCTCCAGCAGCATGACCGGAATATGCCGGTGTACGGCGCGTTCCTTATATTTTTGATACCCAGCATACTGCGAAATGGCTATCTCGAAATATTTCTTATACTCCTCACCTTGAATTTCGCGAGCAATATACTTTTCTGATTTGCCTTTGAAGGTCACTTCACATTCAGGGTGAACTTTTAAGTTGTAATACCAGCCGGGGTTATGTTGTCGTCCAAAACTGGAGGCGATCAAAGCGACCTTTTCGCCATCAAACACACCAACGAGAGGCATCACACGCTGCTCATTAGTCTTCGCTCCAATTGTGGTGAGTTGAATGACGGCCCAGCCGAGGATCTCAGCCGCGGTAAACTTTCCTCCTGTTAATTTCAAGACTGCTTTATCAAGGTGATGAACTCTTGGTGCAAAAAACGCGGTGACGGGACGGAGCATCAAAAAACGATGCAAAAGGCGCTGAACCGCATTTGGCCGTTTTATTTCTCCAGCCATATTGTCACCGGTCCATCGTTGTGGATTTCCACTTCCATATGTGCGCCAAATTTCCCGGTTTGAGTCGGGACGCCGTGTCCGCTTAATAATTCCGCAAAACGATTCACCAACGGTTCCGCAACATCCGGCAGCGCGGCCTCTATGAAGGAAGGTCGTCGTCCTTTCCGAGTGTCTGCGTAAAGTGTGAACTGCGAAACAACAATCGCCTCGCCTGTCACATCCAACACGGAGAGATTCGTCTTACCTTGTTCATCTTCGAAAATGCGCAGGTTGGAGACTTTTTCCGCCAGAAACGTTACCTGATCATCACCATCACCATGACCAATGCCTAATAAAATCAACAGACCCTTTCCAATGCTGGAAATGGTCTGTCCTTCTACGCTGACACTGGCTTTGGAAACTCGTTGGATTAATACGCGCATGATTTCACATAGGGCCCAGCATGTCGTGCCCTACTATTAAATTAAGGCAACTGCATTGCCTCGCGCACTTCTGCCATGGTTTGCTGGGCGATGAGGCGGGCACGCTTCGCCCCATCATTCAGGACGTCAGACACATAGTCGGGCTTCGAAGCGAGCTCCGCGCGTTTGGCGCGAAAAGATTCGAGATGTTTGTTTAGATTTGCGGCAAAGCGCTTTTTACAATCCACACAACCGATTCCCGCCCTACGGCATTCGATGTTGATCATCGCCACCTCTTCCTGTGGGGAGAAGATCTTGTGCATCGAGAAAACGTTGCAGATATCCGGGTTACCGGGGTCAGTGCGTTTGATCCGTGCCGGGTCGGTGACCATGTCCCTGACGCGGGCGACCGTCTCTTCAGGCGTGGAGGCAAGTTCGATGTGGTTGTTCAAACTCTTGCTCATCTTGGCCTTGCCATCAATTCCCAACACCTTGAGGATCTCCGTATGTTTTACCTGGGGCTCGACCAACACCTTCGTATTGTAACGATAGTTGAACGAACGCACAATTTCGCGCGCAAATTCCAAATGTGGAGCCTGGTCCACGCCCACCGGCACAATATCTGTTTTGTAGAGGACAATATCCGCCGTCATCAGTACAGGATATCCTAATAATCCATAATTGACGTTCTCAGGCTGCTGGACCACTTTTTCTTTAAATGTCGGGAGGTCGGTTAACTTGCCAAGCGCCGTGACCATGGAAAGATAGGTATGCAGTTCCATCACTTCAGGAACCTGCGACTGCACAAACAAAATGGTTTCCTCAGGACGAATGCCTGCGGCAAGCCAGTCCAGCGCCATCTCAAAAGTGTTCTGCTTTAGCTCCTGGGTCGTTTCCACCGTCGTCAGCGCGTGAACATCCACAATGCAGTACACACAATCGTAGTCATCCTGCAACGCGACATAATTCTGGATCGCGCCCAGATAGTTCCCCAAATGTTGCCGACCCGTAGGTCGAGCCCCCGAAAACACGCGTCCTTTTTTAGGCATTTAATATCCTCATGATTCGGTGGTCGAGTAGTTCCGAGCGCTAGCGAGGAACATAGCGAGACTACCAGTTATAGTCAAACTTAATATTTCTTGCTTATATATTGCTCTCGATACGGCGGGAAATCACCGCCTACTCGACCAACGGGCTGTCATTCTCCAACCAACTTCCTCACCAACCCTAACACCTCTCCGGGTTCGGCATGGCGGTGTTTCTCCAACTTCGAATACAATAACTCACCATTCACACGAATCTCAAACCGACCACTATCCGACGGCACCAGCGACATCGTTTCGATCAGATGCTCATAATGCTTGAGCAATTCCTCCGCCAGGCTCACGGCCCGGCCCGTGTAGTGTCAAACCGCGCAGTAAACGATCTCTATAGTCAACATCACCGCTCCTTTGGAATCTACATCCAACAGCGAGCTGTTCGATTCCAAAATTTTAGAAATTATATCATTGAGGCAATTCGTCCAAAAACGCTCGCACGGACTCATCCACAGGTTCTGATTTAATTTGCCTGGCTGTTCCCACCTGCCTCAACGTCCCATCCGCGATCACAGCCACTCGGTCTCCTACTCGAGCAGCTTCCTTGAGATTATGGGTGACAAAGACCGCCGTACGATGACCTGCTTTCAGGATTTTGGCCAAATCATCCAGCAATCTTGCGTGCGTTGGCGGATCGAGGGCTGCGAATGGTTCGTCCAGTAACAATAAATCCGGTTCCAATACAAACGCTCGCGCCAGACTGACTCGCTGCGCCTCTCCCCCCGATAACAAACCTGCTCGCCGTTTCGACAGCGACTCTACACCCAGGCCTTTCATCCACTTCCCCACCCGAACTTGAATCTCTGCCTTCGACACGCCGCGAAACTTCAACCCCAGCGCGACGTTTTCTTCAACGGTCATATCCAATAATAGAGATGATTGAAACACAAATGATATCTTTCGGCGATATTCCAGTTCATCCCAATCCTTTAATGACGTCCCGTCAAAACGTATGTCTCCATGCGCAGGCTTGAGCAAATAAGCGAGAGTCAGGAGTAACGTGCTCTTCCCTGCGCCGTTTGGGCCAACCACGGTCAGAGCCTCGCCCTGTGCAATATCCAGCGAATCGATTTTAAGTACAGCCCGTCCATTACGTTGGATGACGAGATTACGGATTTCGATCATGCTTATTTCCTTGAGGTGGATGGCGACATCGTACTCGAAGAGTGATCCGCCTTACGACTCTTTTGCTGAATCCACGTCAGTGCGAGATTGATCAGATAAGTAAGGATAAGTAGCAAGGCCGAAAGAGCTAATGCCTTTTCAAACTCGCCTTTGCTGGTTTCAAGCACGATCGCAGTGGTGAGCACACGCGTCTGCCCGCGGATGTTCCCGCCTACCATCATTGAAGCGCCAACTTCAGAAATCACAGAACCAAAGCCAGCCATCAATGCGGCCAGGAGGGGCAGCCGGGCCTCTCGCCACAGGTACCAGACCATCTGGATGCGCGAAGCACCGAGCCCTAAAAGCTGTTGCTGTAAGCGCGGGTCCAACGCCTCGAGCGCTGCGGCTGTAAGGCCAGTCACAACGGGTGCAGCAATAATCGTCTGTGCAATGATGATGGCAACCGGCGTATAGATGAGTCGCAAATCCCCCAATGGACCGCTCCGCCACAGGGACATGGCAACCGCGAGACCTACCACAACCGGTGGCAATGCCATCCCTGTATTGATGATGCTCAGAACAATGGAACGCCCACGGAAATTCCCGAGCGCGAGCCAGGTGCCAAACGGCAAGCCAATCAGGAGGCTGATGCATGTAGCAAGAGCAGAAACTTGCAAGGAAAGAACTGTGATTTGGAAGACTTCGAAATCAAAAACCATAATACTTCATCCCATTATACAAGTGGATGAAATACATGATAGGCTGTGAAAATCAGTCTCGTTCTCGCTTTTCCAATCGCTTTGTGAGCATAAGCAAAAAAACCGAAACGATGATCAATACAACGGAGAGCGACAATGCTATGCCCAGATTACGTTCGAAGCCGAGATAGATTGCCATTGGCATGGTCTGTGTTACACCCTCCAAATTTCCGGCAAACAGGATCGTCGCGCCAAATTCTCCCAGGGCGCGCGTCCAGGTGAGAATGGCCCCGCTGAGTAGTGCACGACCTGCCAGCGGAAACATGACTTCCCAAAATAACTGCCATTGGTTTGCACCTTCTACGTGTGCGGCTTCTTCCAGTTGCTCGTCAATTTCCGTAAAACCAATGCGCGCGGACCTCACGTACAATGGCGCGGCGACAAAGGTTTGCGCGAGCACAACCGCTGCAGTCGTAAACGGAAGGCTGATTCCAACCACATTGAGCATGGAACCAAACAGGCCTCTGCGACCAAATGCGATCAGCAACGCCAGTCCCGCGACCGACGGTGGCAGGACGATAGGCAAATCAATCAGCAATTCAACCCATGATTTGAATCGAAATCGCCAGCGCGCCAAAATGTAGGCAAGTGGTGTTCCAAACATCACAGCTCCCCCAGTTGTAATCGTGCTTGTGATCAAACTCAGGCGAAGCGCTTTAAAAGCTTGTTCTGACAGTGCGTAGGTGAAAAAATCATCGTTGATGGAACGCACCAGCAAAGCAAGCAAAGGCAGCAGGAATAACGCCAGCAAAAAAATACCGGGAAGAATAAACATCCATTTCGCGTCAGAGAAGCTTTTGAGTTTGTTCATAAGATTCAAAAAGTCGCGGGAGCTTTCTCCCGCGACCTGTGCCATCGAAAAAGTTTATTCGGGAGGAGCAAAACCCCACTTTCGCAAAACAGACTGACCATCCGGCGAAAGGAGGTAGTTGATGAATGCAGTTGCGAGATCGACATTGGCAGAATTAACCAATGGTGCAATGGGATATTCGGCAATCACATTCAACTCGTTGGGAATCTCTATGGTCTTCAATTCGGGTGCCGCGACTGAGTCTGAAGTATACACGATGCCTGCATCCGCCTCGTCAAGCTGAACTTTGGCGACAACCTGTTTGACATTATCTTCGTTGGACACAACGTTGGCCAGCACTTTATCTTTGAAATCGCTTCCAAATTGATCGCTCATTTGCTCCAAAGCCTGACGCGTATATTTCCCAACCGGAACTTCCTCTGCGGCTAACACAAGTTTAATTCCCGGCTCGGCCAGGTCTTCAAGTTTCGATAGGCCAGCCGAATTGTTGGCTGGCAGGATCACCACAAGTTTGTTGTTCAGGAAAATTTGCGGGATTCCCTGCTGAACATGTGCACTCGTGACAAGTGTATCCATCTCAGTCTTGTTTGCAGAAGCAAAGATATCTGCTGGCGCGCCCTCTTCAATTTGAGTCCGCAGAGCCTGGGAGCCTGCAAAGTTGAAGGTGACCGTCAAGCCGGGGTTTGCCGATTCAAAATTTTTGCCGATCTCCGTGAACGCGTCGGTGAGAGAGGCGGCCGCAAACACGGTCAATGTTTGGGGTTCAGAATCCGCTGTCGGTGCGGGTAAATCGGATCCACATCCCCCTGGTAACAGGGCCAGCACAAGGAACAAATAGGGAAAGCCTCTCATCTTCATCTCCTTGAAATATGGAATTGGGCGAGAATCTCTGCCATCCAGTTTTGAATCAGGCGCATTTGCTGGAGGCGAAGGTCAAGACTTAGGCGATTGAAAACCTGCTCGGACGGCAAATGTTCGAGCAGACTTTCCAGCCGCGCTATTGTTAGTTCGATTTCAATCGATTGTGCCTTATAGATCTGTGCAATATTTTCCGGACTGTGGAGCCGTGTGAAATACAAACGTGTGAGAAATTCAAGTCGAATGGAGCGGGCTGTTCTCCCCATCCCCAATTCAAGCCATTCGAAGAATCGTCGCCGCCCGGCCTCTGTAATACGAAGCATCTGGCGCGCCGGCAATTTCTCCTGCTCAACTACCTGTGCAGAAATATCGCCGCGATTCTCAAGCCTTTTCAAGATGGCGTATGCCTGGCTTTGACTCATATGCCATACATGACCGAGTTCCCCCACAAAACGTTGATGTAGATCATAGCCATGACTTGGTCCTGAGATGAGGAATCCAAGTAATGCAAATTCTGGGGAAACATTGCCCGTATGATGATCCTTCTGAGCCATATATACTCACTGAGTGAGTATATATGGCATTCAGGCTTTTGACAAGACGACTTTCTGTGCTTACTTTCCCCGTGAACACGACAGGTGGTCAATTCAACCACCTCTTTGAAAACTACAATCCTAAATCAGCGTCGGTTTTGCCGGCATCCGGAATGAACAATTGTTGCCCATATTTATCCACACCGAAATTGCCGATGACTGTCTGTGTGGCGGGGCTGGTGATGAATGTTGATAATGCGATTGCCCCTTCATAATTCACCTTGGGCCACTTTTCAGGGTTGACCGTAATAACATGATACACATTCAGCAACGCCTTATCGCCTTCAACCAAGATTTCCAGTTGCAGATTGTCTTTGTTGGCAAGATAAGTAGC
>Ga0075418_10005308_pt1 | contig 14597 bp, 12 predicted proteins | sample SoiMetdeltSBSDD2_FD_81776 | JGI IMG/M metagenome (GOLD analysis project Ga0075418, IMG submission 81776) | Bulk soil microbial communities from a Populus tree surrounding site in Tennessee, USA - Soil MetaG P. deltoides SBSDD2 | ecosystem: Environmental > Terrestrial > Soil > Tree plantation...
TCCTCCTTGTGGGTCAGTCCCGGTTCGCGGAAATGGACCTGGTCGTCGATGACGCCGGGGATCAGATGCAGGCCGGCGGCATCAACCACGTCGTCCGCCTGCGCATGGATCGCCAGATCGATGGACAGGATTTTGCCGCTGCCGATCAGGACGCTGGTCTTGACCGGGCCGATCGGCTGGACGACGACGGCGTTCTTGATGAGGGTGGTCACAGCTCAAATTGTAGGGCGGTCAAGCTCGAGATATGCGCGCAACCTGCCATGGACCAAAAATATCGCTACGCCGATTGTAACCCTGTCTTAGACGCAGCGAACATTGACATGCACGCATCAGCGCAAAGATAATCTGGGGGTCGATTGAGCCGCCTGTGGCATCGATTCTCGAAAGGCGATCCCATGTTCCACGACGTCCGGACACTATGGTTTGCTGTTGTGGTCGCGGCACTCGCTGCCACACCCCGTTCGGGACTGTCACAGGCGCCACGCGCCTTGACCGACATTTCCGCGCCCGTCGCTTACGGGAGCACGATGCTGGTGTTGGTGTCGGACGAGGGAGTTGGGGCAGTCGTTTTTCGTCCGACTGCCGACGGCGGCGCAACCTATGACTTTCGTTATGAAGGAAACGATGGGAAAAAACTCGAAGGCGCTGGAAAGCCGCTGTTTGAAACTCGCAACGCGAAAGGGGACTTGACCGGAGAACTTTACGTCAAGGCCGGGCCAATTTCGGTGGGTTGGTCCAAAGGCGGAGATTCCAAGGGATTCATCTACTACACCCCGGAAAAGGTCCAGGCCCATTTGGCAATCGATCATGATTTTCGAGATCGGATGCAGCGAGTTCCAGGCGGCGAAGATCGGATTGTGCCAAAACTCGATCTTCAGAGGTTTCGAAAACTGAAAGCGGCCGATCATGCCGACCCCCCAGTCAAACCGTAGTGGATCGGCGAGTGGAAATTGGCATTTCCCATGGCGTACGGGGGCCGGGGTCCCCGTTGCATCCCTCCCTCGCTTTGGTAGAATCTTGGGTTCCCATTGAACCAAGCCAGCCAAGCTGTGCGGCGGACGATCGCCGCAAGTAAATACCCAACCGTCGCTTAGAGCAAAATCGCCCACGGTTCCCACGCATGTTTCGCAAGCCCTTCAACAAAAAAGACGCCCGACCGAAGAAGCGCAAGCCGCGGATCAAGATCAAGAAGAAGGATCCGATCTTCGTCGATGGCGAGCGGCCGCGCCCGATGTTCGTCGATTACAAGGACGTCGAGCTGCTCAAGAAGCTGGTCAATCGCCACGGCAAGATCGTCAGCCGCCGCAAGACGGGCTGCGGAGCGCTCAGCCAGCACCACGTCGCCCAGGCGATTAAGCGGGCCAGGTTCATGGCACTGCTGCCGTACGTGGGGGAGTAAACCCCTGCTTCTTAGCCGGAGGTCAACGACCTCCGGAGTCCGGGTCGCGTTGGCTACCTCTCTTCGCCAAACTCGTCCATCGCACGCGCGAGTGCTTGAACCACGCGCTTCCGATTCGATTCTTTTCGCAATCGCAGCGGCAGGCGTTCGAACCGCGTTTGGCCATCGCCAACAGAGGCGGCAGCTCCTTTCGAGTAGGGCGAGACACCTGAAAACCTGGACGGCGGGAGGACTTTCTGGGAATAGAAGTCCAAATACTCTTTGATCATCTCCAGCGAGAAAAAAGAGAACGTGAAGCGGCAGACCTCGACGTGATAGATCCACCTGGGCCACGCTAGAAAACTTGGATCTCTCCATTGGCCGTTGGGAACGCCGACGACCGGCGCATCCTCGAAGTCGCGTATCCCGAGCTCCAAGGCCCGCTTGAGCGAGTATGGCTCTTTCCAAACGCGGGCCACGCGAGTTCTCCAATCGCTCGCCGCTCACTCCGGAGGCTGTTAGCCTCCGGCTAGTAAAAGCTCACTGCTGAAGCCCGTAGAGGATCACGTTCGCGCCGATCCGCGCGGCGTCCTGCGGGATGTATCCCTTGCATTCCAGGCTGGTTCCTTTTTCCAGCGCGCACGAGATGTCGTACGGCGAAAGGATGACGGCTATCCGGCCGTCGATCTCCAGTCCCTCCAAAAGCGGCGAAGTCTTCACCAATTTGGCCACCAGCGGATCGGTCTCGTCGCGAAGGCTGGGATCGCGCAGCGTCACCTCGCCGATTTTGAAGCCGTGGAACTCGTCGGAAAACAGCGGATGGCTGGGAGGTATGCGGCTGAACTGCGTCTCGGGATAAATCTGCTTGAGCTCCTCCCGCAGCGAGTCGGCAAAAGGCTTGCTCGCGCAGATCGCGTCGGCAAACAGGAAGCCCCCCCGGTCGAGATACTCCTTGAGCGCCTTGCGCTCCGCGCTGCCGAAGGAAAAGCCGCGCCGCCCGTGCAGGAACAGGATTGGATGCGAGAACAACAGCGGATCGGTCGGCTCGATCAGCCGCCGGTCGTAGTCGACCTTCATTTGGAGTTGCTTGTCGAATACGGCCAGCAGGTTTCCCAGCGCATGTGGAGCGTCGTCGGCCCCGCCGCCATGGTTCAGCTTAGGGACGACCAGCGCTCCGCGCGGCACTCGCCCCTTGTTGACCAGTACGCTCACCTGTGGTTTTTCCAGCTTGTCCTTCAGCTCGCGATTGGTGGCGTAGGCCAACACGTTACCGCCAATGCGCACGCAGGCCTCGATTTGACGCTTGGCCTCATCCGGATAGGGGAGTTCGTGATACGGATGCCCCAGCTCCCAGCGGCAGGACAAGCTCCGCGGGCAATAGACGACTGCCGTGCGGCAGCAGGCGTCGAGCCCCCAGAGCCAGAATTCTTCGTCTTTCGGCAGGTCCTTGGGATTGACCCGTTCTTGCGCAAACCACACCGCATGGTCCGGCGGCAGCCGGCGCAACTGGCTTTCGGGGAAGAGCCGCTTCATCAGGGCGCGGAAATCGGCATCGAACTGGTCTCCCTTGCAGCCGTCGCCGTTGCAGGCCTCGGCCAGCAGGAAGCCTCCTTGATTGATGTATTCCTTGAGCTTCGCCTCGTCATCGGGGGACAGTTTTAGCGACTGGCTGCCGCTGAGAAACAGGACGGGAGCTTCGAGCAGATGTTCCACGGTGGACTTCCTCAGATCGAAGGTCTGCCAGGCCAGGTCGCGCTTCCATTGCCGTTCGACTCGACCCACGAGGTTCTGGATACTGCGCCGGTGCAGGTTCCAGTCGCCGCCGCCGATTGCCTCGCCCGGGTGCATCAGGCGGGCAATGACGACCGGCCGCCGCCCCTTCGACAGAAACAACAGCGCAAAAGAGGTGCCGATCACCTTGTCGGCTTCGATGGGCCCCGTTCCTTGCCAGCTCCCGGTGAATTTGTCCTGCTGATCGACCAGAAATCGGCAGCCCTCGCGATACCAGTCATGTTTGCCGATAAAGCGTTGCCCCGACATGCGGCCGACGCGCTCCACGCCGTAAAGATAGTACAGCAGCCAGGGGTAAGAACGGCCAATGCCGCCGAGGCCCGCGGTATTGGGGTTCATGGTGACCGTGAATTTCGATCCCAGCCACGCCAGGCCGTCGGCGACCGAATCGCGCCCTTCCTCGGTGGGCGCACCGCAGCACTGGATCCGGCCATCGATGACGGAGGCATCACTTGCCCGCAGGCGGTCGCGGGCGATGATGACCGATGCAATCCCGGCGCACGTCATACTCCCCGTTTCGGGGTTGCCCATTTCGTAGCCCCACGAGCCGTCGCCGTACTGCATCCGGCTGTTGGTCCAGTAGTTGAGCACCAGTTGCCAGGTCGAGTCTTTCAGCTTGACGCCGGCGCGTTCCGCCTCGTGCAGCGCCAGGACGGCGAACTGGCTGTTGGAGTTGTCGGTGCTGCCTGGCCGGTCGAAATAGCTCCAGCCACCTTTCTGGTCTCCCTCCTTCACCTGATGTTCCTCCAGCCACATCGCCAGCGACGCGATCCGCGCCTTGAATCGCTTGGGGTCCGCCAGCGTGAAGACCATGATTTGCAGAGAAGCGGCATAGGTGGCCCGCGGCAGTTCCTGCTTCTCCAGCCAATCAAGCGTCTTTTTCAACTCGGGAGATTTATCCGGAGTCAAGCCACAGTTGAGCAGGGCCAGCGCCACGAGCGACGTGCGACCCGTCGGTTGGAGGGCATATTCCCCCCAGCTTCCATCCGGGTTCTGGTTTTTGAGGAGATACCTCGTGCCTTCCTCAATCGCTTTGCGGACCTCGTCGGGTGTTACGTCCGGAGCGGGTGGGACGTCCAGAGGCTGTGCCAGCGCGGTTGATACAATCGTCGCCAGCAGCACCGCCAGCGGCAGCGAACGAAGAAAGACGCGCGGCATGGCAGCCTCCGATAGCCGAAGACGACGTCGAGTAGCACAGACTATCTTAGGTCTGCCCGCGGGAAGCGGCTAGCGAGGCGGTTGGCGGGGCTTGCCCGCAGCGCTACAATCGAACCGACCGCCATCAATGGCCGAAGACCGTTCTCCGACACCCAATTCTTATTCTGCAAGTTCTTGGTCATTGACCCCTGGATCCCTGCCCCCTGACTCCCAACTCCTGACCCCTGATGTCGCTTCCTTCCGCAACGCCCGCTCCTCCTCCCCCGCCTCCCGGCAAGCCCAAGTCGCTAATCGACATCCTGCAAGAGTTTGCCCACCACCGGCAGATCATGCAGCAGGAGCTGGGCAAAATCATCGTGGGGCAGAGCGAGGTCATCGAGCAGCTTTTTGCCGCCATCTTCACCCGCGGACACTGCTTGCTCGAAGGCGTGCCCGGCCTTGCGAAGACGCTGATGGTCAGCACGCTGGCGCGAATCCTGGACGTCGGCTTCAAGCGGATTCAGTTCACCCCTGACCTGATGCCGTCGGACATCACGGGAACGAACGTGCTGGAGGAAGACGAGCAGGGGAAACGCAATTTCCGCTTTGTCGAAGGGCCGGTCTTCACGAATATCCTGCTGGCGGATGAAATCAACCGCACGCCCCCCAAGACCCAGGCGGCACTCCTCCAGGCGATGCAGGAGCGGGAGGTGAGCGTCGGGCGGCAGACGCTCGAGCTTCCCGATCCGTTTTTCACGATCGCCACGCAGAACCCGATCGAGCAGGAAGGAACCTATCCTCTCCCCGAAGCGCAGCTCGATCGATTCATGTTCAACATCAAGGTCGGCTATCCCAGTGCCGAGGAGGAGGAGCGGATTCTGGCCACGACGACGCGGAACGAGAAGGTTGACGTGCGGAAGGTCCTTTCTGCAAGGGCCATCGTCAACTTGCAAAGGCTGGTGAGCTCGGTGGCCGTCAGCGAATACATCATCAAGTACGTGTCGCGATTGGTGCGGGCCACGCGCCCCAAGGATGAGACGGCGCCCAAGTTCGTCAAGGACCTTGTCGATTGGGGGGCCGGACCGAGGGCCGGCCAGTTTCTGATCAACGGCGGCAAAGCCCTGGCCGCCATGGATGGCCGCTTCTCGGTCGCCATTGACGACGTCAAGAAGATCGCCATTCCCGTCCTGCGACATCGACTGAGCACCAACTTCCAGGCTCAAGCCGAAGGGATGACGAACGAGGACATCATCACAAAATTGCTGGCCGAGGTGAAAGAGCCGGATGTGCCGAAGTTCGTGTAAGCGGATTGATGAGCTGCGGCAAGGTCGTTTTCTGAAGCGATCCGTCAGACTGGCACTGCGACCGGTTGACGCAAGCAGCGTGGCCCGCCGTCAATCCATCATTCAACGCACCGGTCATTCTGTCCGGCGCATCCCATGAGGCGGGCAAAGGCGGCTGGCCGGAAAGCAGGCTTCCTACCTGCGCGGGAAATTGCGAGCTGACAAAGGCCTCCCGGCATCGCAATTGCAGCGCGTGAGCGACAACAAACACGCACGTCCTTCCCGCATCACTACTCTAGCCGTATGGCGCGACGCTCCGAGCGCCGCGCTTTGACTTGCCTGGCGGCGATTGCTACTGGGCGCATTTGTTTTCGGCCGGGCAGTTTTTCAGGCAGGGGGATTGTCCCCCGCCGGTTCGGCCGGCAGTCACTTGCTCGAGGAGGAGAGACGAATGTCACGTTCCATTTGGCTTCCCATGGCGGCCGCATGCGTGGCTGCTGGTCTGGTGACCGGAGGGGCAAGTGCCGCTGGCCCGCCTGAGCAAAGTCCGGTTCAAAAGCACTCACCGGTGCAAGCGCCGCTGCCGCCGAAAGTCGTCAAGAAAACGATCATGGTGCCGGAGACGACTTACAAGACGGTGACCGTGACGCAGGAGATTCTCCGCCCGGTGCAGCGGCAGAAGACCGTGCCGCTCACGCGGATCGTGCCCCAGCACCAGGCGGTGACGAAGCTCGTCACGATTCAGGTCCCCGAACAACGCACGCGGACGGAAACTTACCTGGTCAGCATTCCGGTTCCGCGAGAAGTGGAGCAAAGCTTCACGGTGATGGTTCCCGAGCAGCGGACGCGGACCGAGACATTCCTGGTGAATGTGCCGCTGGAACGCGAAATCGAGCGGCCATATACCGTGATGGTTCCCGAGCAGCGGACGCGGACCGATACGTACCTCGTCAATGTGCCCTTCGAGCGCGAGATCGAGCAGGCCTATACGGTGATGGTCCCCGAGCAGCGGACGCGAACGGAGAGTTTCACGGTCAACGTTCCGCTTCAGCGCGAGGTGGAGCAGCGTTACACCGTGATGGTTCCCGAGCAGCGTATGCGGACGCAGAACTTTACCGTGCAAGTGCCGCGGGAGCGGGAAGTGGAACGCACTTACACCGTGATGGTTCCGGAGAGGGTAACGCGCCGGGGAACGAGAACGGTCATGCGGCCGGCCACGATGGAGAAGTTCAGCTCCGAAAAGCAGGCTCCGATCCAGGCGCCTTCGCCTGTGCAAAAGCTTCAGGCGCAGACCGAGGACTTCACGTGGACCGAGACGATCCAGCGGCCGGAGACACGCACTAAAACGGAGCGGATCACCGAGTATGCGACCGAGCAGCGGACGCGCGAGATTCCGTACACCGTGATGGTGCCGGAAACCAAGTCCAAAATGGTTACAGTGAACGAAGTGCGGCCGGAGCAGCGCACGCGAGAAGTGCCCTACACGGTCATGGTGCCCAAGACCCAGACGCGACTGGTGCGGCAGACGGAGTTTCGCCAGGAGGAGCGAACTCGCGAGATTCCTTATACGGTGATGGTCCCGCAGGAGCGGACCAGGACCGAGCGCGTGGTCGAGATAAAGACCGAGCAGCGGTCTCGCGAAGTGCCATACACCGTCATGATTCCGCAAACGCGGACGCGGCTGGTGCGTCTCATCGAGACGCGCCACGAGGAGCGAACGCGCGAGGTGCCCTTCGTCGTCATGGTGCCCAAGCAGATTGAAAGGCAATTCACGGAGATCGTCTACAAGCCGGTCACCGAAGAGAGAGTGGTGGCCTATATGGAGATGGTGCCGCAGACGATCGAACGGACGACGCAGGTCCCCGAGACGCGCATGGTTGCCAGGGAAATCACGTATGAGGTTCCGGGCGAGACGCTTCAGCGTTAATCGGTAGGTTTCGCGCCACGGCGGCGCTGACGTCCAACTTTCCATCAGGCCGCAGGAGCCTTCTGCGGCCTGGTTTGTTTTGGCTGGCGACAGGCGGCGGCTGACCGCGGGCGACTTGCTGCTTATGAGACGACCCGCAGGAGCTCGCGCCAGAACTCCCGCCAGCGAGTACAATCAGTGCCAGGAGCGGCGGGAATGAAAACCGGGCTGACGAGCGATCTGTGTGCCGAGCGGCTCAAGGCGCTGGCCGACAAGGAGCGGCTGCGCATTGTCGAGGTGCTGCGCGGCGGCGGGCGGAATGTCAGCCAGATCGCACGCGACGTCGGAGCGGAAATGGCCAACGTCTCGCACCACCTGCGGATTCTCAAGCAAACAGGCATCGTGCGGTCCAAGAGGCAGGGACGCTTCATTGTCTACTCGCTCCATCCCCAGGTTTTCAGCCCGGAGTCTGCAGCGCGCGAGCAGCTCGATCTGGGGTGCTGCAAGCTGGAACTGCCCGCCGGCGATTGATCCGCCGGAGTGCCGGCGCTGCTAGCGTCGGAGCTAAGTCGTGGCAGGAGCTGCGGACATGGATTTTTCGCAATTAGCGAAGTTTGCGTCCACCTTCGCATTGTGCCACTTCGACCAGCGGATATAACTCGGAGCTTCGATCGTTTTAAACTACTCTCCTAGCGAAATTTTCCCGCCAGCCGCTGTAGGATTTAACCGTGGCGATTTTGGCCCGATCCCAGGAGTGGAAAAGTCGACCGCCAGCTCTCCGGCAGTGGCAGGTCGCCCTGGCCAAGCGCCGTGTGCCGATCGGCATTGCCGTATTCACGTCGCTGGTGCTGGCCGATATGTTCCTGTTGCGCGTCCGGCCGCGCGACATCCTTGACTTATCCCAGCCCGGAACAGTCATCGGCGAATTCCTCTTGCTGACGGGTCTGTTGATTCGCGCCTGGGCCGCTGGCACGCTCAAAAAGAGTCAGTCGCTGATTCGCGTGGGTCCCTATGCTCTGCTGCGAAATCCGCTCTATCTCGGGTCGCTGCTAATGATGTGCGGCTTTTGCACGCTGGTGAGCGACTGGATGGCGATGTGGCTGGCCGTCGTGCCGATCGTGGCCTTGTACTGGGTCCAGGTGCGGCACGAAGAGAGAATGCTGGCCAAGTGGTTTCCGGACGATTGGGCCGATTACGCGGCGACCACGCCGCGATTGATTCCGCGCCGACTGGCATCCACTGCCTGGCAAGGCTGGTCGCTGTCTCAATGGGTCCGCAACAGCGAATACCAGGCTCCAGTAGCGACCATCGTCGCGCTGGGCGGGTTGGTCATCTGGCGCTGGTGGACCCGCTAACGTCGTGTACGGGCCGCTCTTCGCGTGTTGCGTGTCATCCTGGATTCGCAAACCGGACCAGCTGCCGTACGAGGTCCCACGCGGCCCAGAGGGTGAACGCGCCATAGAAGCCGACCGTCGCCAGCAGTATGAACAGTCGCCACAGCGGAATCCGCAGTTTCGGCGGCAGACGGAAGCGATTGCGGTAGACGAGCACCATGCTGTAAAGAAACATCACCACGCCATTCATTGCCGACGTTGTCACAAACAGCGTTTTGGCGTCGAATTTCAGCCCGAAGTTCTCCAGGAGCAGAATGCCGCTGCCCAGCAGGATCTCTCCCCACAAAAACAGGAAATAGAGCCGCGCTTCGCTCCATCGCGGGTTGTCGCGCAGCCAGGTGATCTTTACCAGATCGGTTGAAATTCGGCTCGCTGCGTCGAGGACGCCGAACTCGGTGGTGAACAGGATGGCGATGCCCATGACCAGAAATGAATACATGGCAAAAGTGCCAATCAGCGGCTTTAGCTGCTGCACCTCCGCCCACACGAAGCTGATTCCTTCCTTGTAGTTGGCCGGATCGACGACAAGCTTGCCGCTGCGGTCGTAAAACGCGATATAGCTGGTGATCGTGAGCAGAAACAGGCATAAGAGGCAGGTGCACAGGAAGCTGACGAAATGCTCCCATCCGGCGGACCGCCACCAGCGGCGCCAGCGAGCGAGGTTGGCCGCATCATGCGGAAAGTGGTAGCCCACCTCGGTGATCGGCTCCTCTTTGCCGGTCAGCGGGCTGGTAATCCGGCCGAGATGGCTCCCCATCCCGTATCCCTTTTCCTTGATGTAGTTGCTCTGAGCCAGGTTCATCGTCCCCCCGGCACCGGCAAAGGCCAGCGCGCCCAGCAGAGTGAGCGGTCCCAGGTCCTTGTCGATCGGCGGAAAGTATTGCGGCGCTCCGAACGTGACGATGGCTTGCCATTGAACGGCCAGAGCGTCGGGACGCTGCGCGAGCAACCAGGCGGCAACGCAGATCACGATTACGATGATCAAAAGCACCAGCAGCCCTTGCACCTTTTCCACGGTTTCATAGACGACCGGACCTGCGGTCAGAATCACGCCGCACAGGAGCATGCCGCCGATCGCCAGTGCCGTATCGTATTGGCCGGGCTGGAGCACACCTTCTTTAGACGTCGGCGTCCAGATCAACCACGAGAAGATCTGCGCAGCCCCTTTCGACCAGGCGGGAATCATCCACGGCAGGACGTTGAGCGCCAGAAAGACCCAGGCCCAAGTGCGACTCAACCGGACAAAGCCGGCGGCGGCGCTTTCACCGGTGGCCAGCGTCCAGCGCATGATTTCCATGTTGAGGAAGTACTGCATCACCACGGCCAGGATGCAGGCCCAGAAGAAGACAAAGCCGCTCTTGAGCGTGATCAGCGGCCAGAGGATGAACTCGCCGCTTCCCAGGGCCAGCCCTGCCAGAATAATGCTCGGCCCAATCATTTTGGCCAACGATACCGGCTCAGGCAGGTCGCGCTCCCTCAGCGGCGGCAAAGTGCCCGCGGGGATGACGTCGTCGGGGATGTGCTTTTCCGGGGAAGTCAGCGTTTGCGCAGACGAAGGCATGTCGGTCATCACAGGAAGGATACAGAGACGGGCGTATTGTAAATACCCGCGCGAGCACCAGAAAGCTACGCCAGCCGCAATTGGGTTTCCACCCGCCGCAGTGCCTCTTCCACGCTGCAATTCCCCTGCGGCAGGGCCAGTACCTTGCCGCTGGCCACCCAGTCCTGGACTGTCTCTTCGGCCGAGAGCACCGTCGTGTGACTCTTACGGCGGAAAAAACGGCTGATCTCCGAGAGCGGCGCCGGTGTGTACTTCCGGGCCAGGTACATGGCCAGCATTCGCGGATGGCTCACGGAGGGCGAGCGGCTGGGGGAATTCATCTGCTCCGGCTCCAGGCCGAATAAATGGCAAACTGCGCCTGCAATATCTGGCAATCGCACGGCCCGTCTCGCGGCCTGGAAAATATCCGCCAATGCCGATTGCGCCAGATCCAGCGTGATCGGCCGCTCGTACGCCAGTGATACGGCTGCCAACCTATTGAGCGCCCCTGCCAGTTGCCGCGCGTCGCCCGCCAGTTGTGTCGCCAGATGCGACACGACTTCGGGAGGCACTTCGGTCCCGTCTTTCCGCGCCATTTGTCGCAAGATGCTTTGCCGCGTGGCGAAGTCCGCCGGTTCGATGCCGCACACCAGGCCCCCGCCGAGCCGGGCGGCGATATCGCTGCCGAGGAAGCGCAGTTCCCCCGGCGGTCGATCGGCCGCCAGAACAACCTGGCGGCCTTCGTGCAGCAGCGTGTCGATTGTGTAGAGCAGTTCGACGAGGGTCGATTTCTTGCCAGCGAAAAACTGCACATCGTCGATCAGCAGCAACTCGACATCGCGGTACTTGCGGCGAAAGCTCGGCAAGCCCGATCCTTTGAGCGCTTCGACGAAATGCGTGGTGAATTGCTCGGCGGTCAGGTAGATGACGCGCCGCACTTGAGCGGACTTGCGAGCTGCGGTCCAGATTCCCTCGAGCAGGTGCGTCTTGCCGCAGCCGGTCGGCCCATGAATCAACAGCGGCGAGATTTTACCCAGCCGCGGCAACAGACTCGCGGCCGCTGCGTGAGCGACCCGATTGCCGTCGCCCACTACCAGCGTCTCGAGCGACGCAAATGGCCGCCGCAACGGCTTGAATGGAACCGGCGCCGGCCGGGATACAAACTCTGCGCCGTCGGCCGGCGGAGCAGTTTCGGCGAACAACTCCAGTTGCGTGTCCGCGAAGGCCGCGGCGCTTGCTTCCTTCTCAGCGGCCGCCTTAGCCGCTTTCCGCGCGGCATCGTCGATCGCCAGCACCAAATCGGGCTCGTACCCCAGCACGCGCTCCGCGGCGGCAATCAGATCGCCGCGAAAGATGCGGCGGATCCGCTCCAACTTGAACGCCTCGGTAGCGCCGACGAACAGCGACCGGTTCTCGACGCGAATCGTCGCGCCGGCCAGCCACATCTGGAAGCGATCTTTCCCGACCTGTTCGGCAATCGCGCGTGTGATTGCCGACGCGATCTCCGTATCGTCCCTGTTCACGCTGGCATCCTTTGCGCGCACTGCGAGCGCCGAAACCCGAGGGGAAGTCTTTTCCCCGAGTGCGAAGCACCCGGTTGCCACTCACCACGTTTTCCAGAACGTGTGAGCGGCGTCGTATCCTGAAAGTGAAGCAAGGCGGCAGCCGCCTCGCGAGATGGTCACATCGCGGGGCGTGATTCTATACCTGCTAGCGTCCGTTGCAACGGGGCTGCGGAAGATCGCGCAAAGATTTTTTTGAGATCATGTGACGGCCAAGGCAATGTGCTGAAAACAAAACTTCGTTTGATCGAGGAGCGAGTGTGGAAAAATTGTCGCCCTCACGGGCCGCAAATGTGAAGGTCGTCGCAAGTAGCGTCGGAGACTCGGGTTAGCGTAGCCTTGCGGCGCGGCTGGCAAATCACAGCCGCTTGATCAGCACCAGTCGCTGGTCAAAACCCAAGAACCCAGCCTGTTCATAGAGCGCTATCGCAGGGGCGTTGGCCGCATCCACCGCGAGCACCATTCGCCGCCGCCCCAGTTGCCGAGCCAGCCACTGCGCCTGTCGGGTCAAGACGAGTCCCAGGCCCTGGCCTCGCAGCGCTGGCGTGAGCCCCACATACACCAGTTCCAGGTTGTCAAGCTGCGGATGATCGGCCAATAGCAGGCAGCCGACATCTTCGTCACCGCGCTGCGCCAGCAGCCAGAGTTCCGGCCGGTAGACGCCGACGGCCCGATAGCCTTCCAGCACGTCGTCGGTCGTCCGCAGGCCATTGAGGAGCGGGCAGTCGAGCGTGCCCTGATAGGAGGATTCGATGACGCAATTGAGCCGCGCCTCGAGCTCCGCAGTGACTGGCTCGAGCACGAGCGGTATCTCGGGCGGCGCGGCTGGATAAGCCGCCATATCGCATACCATATACAGCAGCGTGGCGGCATTCACATACCCGGAATCGACCAGTCGCCGCTGCTCGCGGAACTGGTCGATCCCCAGAAGCGATTGTGCCAGGCGGGTGCCGGCCCTTCGAATCGCCTCCTCCAGGGCCATGAGCAACTGCATTGCCAGAGCGGCGGCGGCGGAGTCGATTACCTGCGGCCCATAGACCGCAGCCGTGCGGCCGGGAAGCTGTTGGGCAAGCGCGGCGCCGGCCAGCGTGCTGCCGTAAAGCGCTCGAACGCAGACAAAATCGTCCCGCGCGCTTCCGGCCAGCGCGTCGGCAATGGCTTGCCTTTGCAGACGTTGTTCCGGCTGGGCAAATCCCTGCGCGAGCAGGTCGAGCATTGAGCCAGGATCGGCGGGCAGGCCGTGAATGAGAGTTGGCGAATCGGGCATTGCGATTTGTAGGACGGGCTTAAGAGCCCGCCGCATTCATGGACGGGCTGGGAAGCCCGTCCTACAAGCTAGCGCACCAGCTCAAGCGTTCCCCACAGGCTCGGATCTTCGTCGAACGGGAATTCGGGGCCGAGGCTGAAGGTCTGCGGGCCGAGTTCTTTATCGACGACGGCATAGAAGAAGCCAAGCTGAGGCTGATCGACAAGGTTGAAGCCGGTCAGCGCGTCGCTGGCGATCAACGCTTCCAGCGTGTAGCCACTGCAACTTTGGTGACTCCTGACCTGGATGCTGCCGCGGGGGATTTCCCGCGGGCTTTCCTTGGCCCGGTTGATGGCCAGGAGGGCGGCGAGGGGCTCGGACAGGCTTTTGCCGGTGCCGACGGGGAGGAGCGCGAAGCGGTGGCAAAAGCGGCCGGCGCGGTGGATGTTCTGCATGTTGCGCGTGTCGATCCAGATTTGCAGCCCGTCGCTGTCTTCGATCCGCGAATCGCGGCACCACGGCGGCTGCGACTTTCCCTCGACGCGGAGCGCAAACGCCAGTCCGTGTTCGCTCCACGCCGCGCGTAGCTCAGCGTACTTTCGTTTCCCTTCCAGCTCACCAAAGAATGGCAGCGCGTATTTCTCGTCAAGCTGCGCGCCCTTGGCCGACCACAGCTCACCCTTGTAGCGGCAGGGGACGGAGTAGCGGAAGAGGAAGTTCGGAGCGAGTAGGGCTTCTGTCATGATTCAGGAAAATGACGAATGTCGAAATTCAAATTTCGAAGGCATGTCGAAACCCGAAGCCCGAACCATATCGTCAATTGAGTTTCGGGCTTCTTTCGTCATTTGACTATCGACATTCGACATTACGCCAGCGAATTAAGGTGTTCCTTCAAAAACGCCTGAAAATCCTCCCGGTGAATTTGCTCCGCCTCGGTGAGGTGAATCCGTAGAATATCTCGATCGGGCCTCGTGTCGTCGATCTCGCGGTCGGAGCCGAATTCCAGGATTCGTCCGAGGGCGAATTTGCCTTTGGGGCCGGTCAGGTGGAGCGAGAGCGCTTGCGGCCGCTTCGTCTGAATCGTGGCCCACGGCTCGCGCTGCTGCGGCACTACCAGGTGCACGAGCTGCTGGTTGTTCCACAGGAATTGCCCCTGCGGCGCCATGTCCTTGAGGATTTCGAACAGCTCCTCCCACACGTCGGCACTCCACTTGGGCGTGCGGCCCGGCGGAAAACCCTTGCGGAGGAAGTGCCATTTCTGCCCCAGTATCTTCCAAGGGGCGATGTCCTCGGGCCGGGCCTGGGCCTTCTCGGTGAACGTGAAAAAGCCCCGCACTGCCTCCTCGACGAACGACCAGAA
>Ga0075418_10005310_pt1 | contig 14593 bp, 15 predicted proteins | sample SoiMetdeltSBSDD2_FD_81776 | JGI IMG/M metagenome (GOLD analysis project Ga0075418, IMG submission 81776) | Bulk soil microbial communities from a Populus tree surrounding site in Tennessee, USA - Soil MetaG P. deltoides SBSDD2 | ecosystem: Environmental > Terrestrial > Soil > Tree plantation...
CTGCAGCGCTCTCGCTCACGCGGTTTTATCGCGTTGCGCCTGAAGCGCCGCTCCCGCCGGACGACTGAGCGGCACTTACGACGCCACGTAGCCATTGTCGCGAAACCACTGCACCGCATCCGCGAGTGCCTGCCGCGGTGGTGTTTGCGGCAAGCCAAGTTCGCGAATCGCTTTCGCCGGGTTGAAGAACATTTTGTAGCGGGCCATGCGGACGCCAGCGAGCGGCGCCTTGGGCGGTTTGCCGGTGAAGCGCGCGATGCATTCATCGACGTGGGCGGCGCCCAGCGCGACCGCGTACGGCACCTGAAAACGCGGCGCGGGAATGCTGGTGATTTCCTGCAGCACTTCGAAAGCCTCTTTCATGGTCCAGTTGCCTTCGGCGTTGCCGAGGATGTAGCGCTCACCGATACGTCCTTTTTCGGCAGCGAGAATGTGGCCGATGGCCACGTCGCGCACGTGCACCCAATTCAAACCGGTATCGAGATAGGCCGGCATTTGCCGATTGAGGAAGTCGACAATGACTTTGCCCGTGGGTGTAGGTTTCACATCGCGCGGTCCAACCGGTGCACTCGGATTGACGATCACGACCGGCGCGCCTTTAGCGGCGAGTTCGCGCGCAACGACTTCCGCGCGCCACTTGGAGAGCTTGTAGTGGTTGGACATCTGCGCTTCGGAGCACCGGGTGGTTTCGTCGGACGGCGGCGGAGCGCCGTCCCTACCTGGAAGCCCTATGCAGCCCACGGTGCTGGTGTAAACGATGCGCGAACAACCGACCGCCACAGCCGCTTCGATGGCGTTGCGCGTGCCTTCGACGTTCGCTGCGTACATGGGCGCGTAATCGGCGAGCCACAGGTGATAGCTGGCCGCCACGTGAAAGCACCAATCGCATCCGCGCATCGCCTTCGCGAGCGCGGCACGATCCGAAGTATCGCCGGTAATACGATCGAACTTCGCGCCCTTCAGTCCGCGCTCATCACTGCCCGGGCGCAGCAGCGCGACGACATCGTGACCGCGCGCGAGCAATTCATGAACGAGGTTGGAGCCGATGAAGCCCGAAGCTCCGGTGACGAAGCACTTCATAGTTGCGAGCTGAAAACGCTAAAGGCGCACGATTGCATGCCGATGAAATTCTTAGGAAGTGCGGCGGAGAAGCAAGAAATCGCTCGCCGCCATCTTGACTTAAAGGCTTGTTTGACGACAATTTGCGGTTATGCCTAAAAGACCCCAGCGTAAGTTGACGCGCAAAGAGCAGCGCGATCTCGACATCGAGATAGGGTTTTTGGAAGGCGTGGTTGAAAGGGATTCCAAATATGTCGAGGCGCTGCAAGTGCTCGGCGATAATTACACCAAGCGCGGCAAGTTCGCTGAGGGAATGCAAATCGACGAACGGCTTTCACGCCTGCTGCCCGATGATCCGACGGTGCTTTACAATCTCGCGTGCAGCTACGCATTGACCAAGCGGCTCGATCAGGCCGCCTCGGCGCTGGTGCGCGCGCTGGACCAGGGTTACAGCGACATTCGTTGGCTGTTGAAAGATCCGGACCTGGCAAACCTGCGCGAGCACGCCCTTTTCAAGCCGATCAAGGCGCGGCTCAGCGCCCGCAAGGTAAAGATTCAGTAGTCGTTTTCCCCGCGAGCTTCGGGTAGCTTTTCCGCAGGATGAACGTGACCGTCGACGGCCGCACGCGCCATTACCGCACCGTGAGTTTCGATGCGCGGCGCAATCGTGTGGCATTGATCGATCAACGCCTGTTGCCGCACCGTTTCAAGGTCATTTCCACGCCGGACTTCAAGGCCACCGCGCTGGCCATTCACGACATGATCGTGCGCGGCGCGGGGGCGATCGGCGCGACTGCGGCTTATGGGCTCGCGCAGGGAGCGCGGGCGTTCAAACGCGGCGATCTGGCGGCGTTTGAAGCGCATGTCGAGCGCGTGTTCGAGACGTTGAAGAGCGCGCGGCCGACGGCTGTTGATCCCGTGAACGCGATGATGGAAGTGCGGCGCAGGATGAGCGCGGGCGGCAGTGTGGTTGAGCGTCAGGAACTCGCGCTGGAGGCCGCGGAAGCTTTCGCGAATGAAGATGTTGAGCATTGCCGGCAAATCGGGGAGCACGGCGCGCCGTTGGTTCGCAACGGGATGAAAATCCTGACGCATTGCAACGCGGGCTGGCTTGCGTTCGTGGATATCGGCAGCGCGACGGCGCCAATTTACGCGGCGCAAGAGAAGGGCAAATGCTTTCACGTTTTCTGCGACGAGACGCGTCCGCGTTGCCAGGGCGCGACGCTGACGGCGTGGGAGCTTGCGCAACAGGGAATTCCTCACGAGGTGATCGCGGACAATGCCGCCGGACATTTTTTTCAGCGTGGCGAGATTAACATGGTGATCGTCGGCAGTGATCGAACCCTGGGTCGCACCGGCGAAGTAGCGAACAAGATCGGCACGTACACCAAAGCCGTGTTAGCACATCGCCATCGCGTGCCATTTTATGTCGCCATTCCTCTCTCGACAATCGATTGGAATTTGAAAAGCGGAGCGGACATTCCGATCGAAGAGCGCGACGAAGCAGAGGTGCTCGGCGCGTGGGGAGCGGAAGCCAGGGGTGCGAGGCGTTATGTGCGCGTGGCGAACCCGGGCAGTCACGCGCGCAATCCGGGCTTTGACGTGACGCCAGCAGAGCTGATTACGGGCATCATTACGCCGGCTGGCATCTTCAAGCCGCAGGAACTTTGGGATAATCGGCAACGTTTGGGATTTGGCGGGAGGTAAGAACAGTTGGCGCTCGGCGACGGAGTGCCGCCCTGTCGCGCGAAAGACGTGGTAGTTTTGGCAAAGTTGCGCTTGCAGGAGCGCAAACATGTCCTATTTTACAGCGCACTTTTTACGGCGGGGTAGCCAAGTGGTAAGGCAGGGCTCTGCAAAAGCCTTATGCGTCGGTTCGATTCCGACCCTCGCCTCCAGTACTCATTCAGAAACCAGCCACTACACCGCTACTACTCGCCCACTACACTCTTGACATGATTCGATCCCCTTCAATGATTCGCCGCCAAAATCCGAGCTGGCCAAGAAGAGAAAGGAGCGGAGAGCCATTAAGCATTACAAGCTCGCGGTGGACGAAGCTCGCAATATCGAATTCCAAAATCGATCGAGCACTTGAACCACAATGGCGCAATTACGCAGATCGTCACTGAAGAAATTCTTAATGGTCGTGTGGAGCTCGGCTGCCAAATCCATTGACTTCACGACGAACACATCCGCACCGAGAGCGAGACTTCTGGTTCGCGCCGCGAAACTATCGTCCGAGGACACAACGAAAACGGTTGGCGGATTCGGAAGGTCTTTCAAAAGGCGTGTGGCTTCTGCGCCATCCAGTCCGGGAATGTGCAAATCAAGCACGGCCAAATCCAGATGGAGTGTTAAAGCGGAACGAACGGCCTTCTGCCCATCCGTCGCTGATCCGATGAGAATGATTCTGTCGTTTTTGGCCAATATCCGGCCCAGCGATGCTAACATGAACGGAGAGCCGTCCGCCAGGAACGTTTGAATGGCTGGGTTTGCGAGCCGCCCATTTCGCCGGGTGCCTGAAACAGCGCTGTTGCGGATCATAGCTTTCCTTTCACTTGCCGCTTCGCATCGCACGACCCACTCCGATTGAACCCGCAGATCCGAGAAAGGACGCATACGCCAGCAGGCGAATTCGTTGAGGGCGTCGTGATTTACAAAGTGCGCCGATATTGATCGCATCGTGTTCTACTTGCCTGATTGATGGATCGAATCGAACGCACTCCCATCGCTGCGCCGGAAGGACAGTTTGGCTGGGCTGTTTCATATCCTGTTTGGGCATTGTTTTCACATCATTGCGGAGCTTCAGAAAGGTTTTGTGCCGCGGCACTTGGCCAAAATGACGTAAGCGCAAAAAGGCAGCGCACCGAAACTGACGACCACCAAACACCAGATCACGAAATTCTCCCAGCGCGCGCGTTTTGGTTCGCAGGCACCTTCATTGTTGAAAGGCTGGTGCGCAGGTTTGTCACGCCACTTGCTCGCCGAGAGCAGCAATGCTACGAGGGCTAGAATAATCAGAGCTTCGTACATAACAGGTTTCCTTTCATCGTTGTGTTGTAGCCGGATTGTCCTGGTATTCTTTCTCCGGATGATTTCGGTCAGGCTGGTTGTACCGGGCAAGGGCGCACAGATAACGCTTCATCAGCGAAAGAAAAACCAGGACTACGACTGAAATAATCAGGGGTGTTCGCATACAATTATTCGAAACAGGTTGCAGTTTGGCCAGAATAGCGTCCTTGCTCGTGCTTTTCGGTGGTTTGCTTCGCGCCAAGCACGCGCATCGTGTGGCGCGCAATCATCAGTTCTTCGTCGGTAGGAATGATCCAGGCGGTGACGCGGCTTGCCTTGGTGGTGATGCGTGGCCCGCCTTGGGCATTGGCTGCGGGATCCAATTCGACGCCGAGCCATGCCGCGTCTTCACAGACGCGCTTGCGGAGGGCGACGGCATTCTCGCCGATGCCGGCGGTGAAAACGAGGGTATCCAACCCGCCGAGCGCGGCGGCTGCCGATCCGAGCTCACGGCCAATGCGATAGACATAAAGGTCGAGGGCCAGCTTCGCCGCCGGTTCCTTGCTCTCAAGCAAGGTACGCACATCGCTGGAGATGCCAGAGACGCCAAGCAGTCCCGACTCGCTATAGAGCATCTTCTCGACGGCGCGAACGTCCATTTTGCGCTGATCCAAAAGAAAAAAGATCACTCCAGGGTCCAGTGAGCCGCAGCGCGTTCCCATTGGCAGGCCGTCGATGGCAGTGAAGCCCATTGTGGTGGCGACGCTCTTGCCTCCGGCCATTGCGCACATGCTCGAGCCGTTGCCGAGGTGCAGCACCACTGTTTTTCCCGCTGCGGCCCGGGCATCGTATTTCGGCAATACCGACGCGATGTATTCGTAGGAAATGCCGTGGAAGCCGTAACGTCTCACCCCCGAGTCGGTCAGGGCCTTGGGCAGCGCAAACATTTGCGCCAGAGGCGGGCCGCTGCAATGGAAGGACGTGTCAAAGCAAGCCACTTGTGGCAGATCCGGTATCCGCTCCATGATTACCCGGATTGGCCGCAAATTGTGCGGCTGATGCAGCGGCGCAAGTGGCACCAGTTGGTCGAGTTCGGCAAGGATCTCCTGATTAACCCGCACTGGTTGTGCGTATTTGATCCCCCCGTGAACAACGCGATGACCTGCGCCGGCCAGCCGCATTTCAGTCGCCCGACCTTGAAGAAAGCTCTCGAGATGCTCAAGCGCGCCTTCGTGGCCGAGTTTAACGCCTTCGCCCCATGATTTCTCGGCCACCACCTTGCCTTTCGGGTTCTTCGCCGTAAACCGCGGCGAAGTAAGCAGGCCTTCAAGCTGGCCGCGAAGCTGCAATTCCAGAGTCTTACCGTGCACGACGAAGACGGAAAACTTCACGCTCGATGAGCCGGCGTTGAGGACAAGGATTGCCTCTTTCATAACTCAGGGATGTGCGCCACGCTCGCCATGGTTCGTGAGTGATTCCATATCTCTTCTGTCGCTGCTCATTGAAGGTCGCAAGAAATTGATGAACAGGGTTTGTCCACCCCGATGAACACCTCCAGCCGAGTTACAAAAGCGCGGAGTTCCTGCTCTTCGAGATCGAGGGGACCTCGCGCTGCATCGAGGTACTGATCCACGCAATTTGGACAACAGATGAGCAACGGCTCACCTTCGGCGCGATGAATTTTGCAGAAGCAGTGTCCAACAATCGAGTAACTACAAACAAAGCATTTTTCTGAGCTGACACCGCCCAATTGGGTTGCGCCTGCGCTGTCAGCCCCGGAAGGCGCGGGTTCGTTCCCGGTAGCGCCTGCGTTCGTTGTTGAGATCTCAGCGTTCATTGTCATTCCTTAATGCGCCGTAATCGCCGTGCGTGCGCCAAGTGGTTCAAGCGCTCCTCCGAAGTGTCGGTGCTCCTTCATTGCTGTGTTTCCGGTCATCTAAAAAGGGATCAGGGCCAGAATCTGTGCGCACAGAATTCGCAACAGTATTGTCAAGGGATACACCGCTGCGTAAGAGAGCGTCGGTGCATCGGACTTCGTGATGTTCGTGGCAAACGCCAGCGCGGGAGGGTCCGTGACACTGCCAGCCAGCACACCGGTCAACACGGCGTAATTGAGTTTGAGTACGCCGCGCGCGAACAACCCGACCAGGAAAAGGGGCAGAACCGTCACACATAGCCCGGCGATTAACCACAGCAGTCCATTGGAGCTGAACACGCTGGCAAAGAACTTCGGCCCCGCGGCCAGCCCGACCGCAGCGAAAAATAGAGCGATGCCAAACTCGCGGAACGCTAGATTGGCGTTGACCGGCATGTGACAGACGAGTCTGCCGATGCGTCCAAAACGCCCGAGAAGGAGGGCCACAATCAAAGGGCCACCGGCCAGTCCTAGCCGTACAGGCTGCGGCAGACCGGGAAATGCAATCGGCATGGTCCCCACGACGATTCCGAGAACGATGCCAATGAACAAAGGGATGAAATGGGTTTCATTTAACTCCTTAACAGAGTTGCCCAAGAGTTCGGCCGCCTGCTCAAGACTCTTTTCATCCCCAACTACCTGCAACATGTCGCCGAACTGCAACCGCAAGTCACCCGTCGCGGACAATTCGAGATCGGCGCGTGTGACGCGGCTGATCACGGCGCCGAATCGGGTATCGAGCATGAGTTCGCCAAGCGCTTTGCCGACAATATCCTGGCGTGTCACGACCACGCGGCGGTAGGTCACGTTGCCGGCGGCGCGCCGCAGATCCTCATCGGTGCGCCTCCCGACGACACGCTGAAATTTGTCCAGAGCGGCGTGTGTACCAACTGCTGCGATTGCGTCGCCAGCGCGCAGCAAAGTGCTGCCGATGGCCACGTGGACCTCCATTTCGCCAGCGCGGCGATGACGCGATACGGCCACGCCGGTTTCGCCGCGCGAAGGAATGTCGTTGATGGCCACACCCTCGAGATTGGGGTTCTCAACGAGGAGCGTGCGGTGTTCCAGAGGCTCGACCCGGCCGCGCTGTTCCTGTGCAAACGCCGTTGCTTCGCGCTCGGCATCCACTCGAAATACCGCTTTCAAGAGCAGGAGTGTGCCGATGATGGCTACGATCGCGCCGGGATATGTGACCGCATACGCCAGCGCCGGCAGGGCGAGGCGGTCTTCGGAGATGCCGGGTATTGTGGCCAGCGTTTGTTGTGCTGCGCCCAAAGATGGCGTGTTGGTGGTTGCGCCCGCCAGCAATCCCAGCACGGCGGCAAAATCCATTTTCAACAGCCGGCCTATGGCCAGGGCGAGACCAGCGCCCAGGAGCACGACCGTCGCAGCGATGAGGTTGAGTTGCAGCCCTCGTTGTCGCAAGGCGGCGAAGAAACCGGGACCAAGTTGCAGGCCAATGGTGAATACAAACAGGATCAACCCGAACTCCTTTACAAACGCAAGGGTTTGATGGTCCACGGGCTTGCCGAAGTGGCCGGTGAGGATGCCGGCGAACAGCACGCCCGAAGTGCCGAGTCCGATGCCGCGCACCTTGGCAGACCCCAGCGCCATTCCGGCCACGCAGACCAGCGAAAGAACTCCAATGGCGTGAGCAACTGGATTGGTGATGTTCAGTTGGGAGAGCCAGTTCATGACGGACCTGCAGCCTTGACCTCTGCGTTGACGCCGCCTTGGTACGTCTGGAAGTTCTGCCTGAAAAGGCCGGCAAGTTTGTTGGCGGTCGCCTCGTAGGCGGATTTGTCCGCCCAGGCGTTGCGCGGAATGAGGATATCCGACGGCAAGTTCTCGGCAATGCTCGCGCCCTTGTCGTACCGAATGGCGTGTTCGTAAAGCGAACTCGGCGGCAGGTTGCGGTAAACCTGGCGAACATGGATATCATGGTCTTTCGGGTTGAACGTGTTTATATGCATGGTTTCGCTGTTCGTAATGAGGGTTTGGGAATGAACATTTTAACTGGCTGCGGCCTGGTGTTTACCTACCAAGAGATTGATTTTCGACGCGAGGGCCTCCCTCGTCGCAGTGCCGACGATGCGGAAGCACGGGCTCCCTGCGACGAAAAAGAGTAAGGTTGGGACAGACTGAATGTCGTAGCAAAGACTTAGGTCGAGACTGTAGTCCGCGTTGACCTTAACTACTTTGACCTTTCCTCCCCAATGGCCGGCTAGTTCCTGAAGTACTGAATCCAACACTTGGCATGGTCGGCTCCATGAAGTCCAGAACTCAACCAGAACAGGCTGTTTTGACTCCAGCACCACCGCTGTGAAATCTCCCGCGGTCACCACCCGAATTGGCCCCGTAGCCTCGGACGTAAGCCCCGGGGTAACTGGGGCTATCGACTTCTCGTTTTTTTTCAACATCCACCGCTTCAATGCATCGCATGTGCCAGGCGGAAGCCACACGCGAAATGCGCTCAACAACAGGGGGTTGCGCGACCGTAGCCACATTTCCGGCGCGCTCATAAAATCGAATGCTTCGAAAAGTCGTACAGGCGCATCTTTGATTGCCACGTTCGGTAATGCGCCGTTTTCTTTGCTTGTTCGCCAGTTCTCAGGAAGGCGCGGCCCAGGGTGTATCGGCTGTAGTTGAAGCGAACTGGCATGGAGCCGGCGAGCAGAGCGCTCCCGTCGGACTCGCGGACGTAAGCTGCATTGCATCCATGCTTAGCTTCGCCCCCGACTCAGTATCTTTCGGTGATGAACTTTCTTCCCTTGAGCGACGCATGGTCGTCGTACGCGCCTTTCATCGAGCGCTCGGGCAACTGCACCTTATGGCGCGGAACTTTCTTGTAAGAAATCAGGCTCAAAAGGTGTGCGATGCAGTTGAGGCGAGCGCGCTTCTTGTCTTCCGACCGAACGATGTGCCACGGGGCCCACTTGGTATCGGTCGCCTTGAACATCAGGTCCCGCGCGCGCGAGTATTCAAACCACTTGCTGCGCGAGGGAAGGTCCATCGGGCTGAGTTTCCACTGGCGGAGGGGATCATTGATGCGCGCCTTGAAGCGGCGCTCCTGCTCCTGGTCACTGACCTCAAGCCAGATTTTGATGAGTTGGATGCCTTCATCGACGATGTATTTTTCGATCTTGGGACAGATTTCCAGAAAGCGGGCGTGATCTTTTTTCGTGCAAAAGCCCATCACGTATTCCACGCCCGCGCGGTTGTACCAGCTCCGATCGAAGATCACGATTTCGCCGGCCGCCGGGGAACGGGCTATGTAGCGTTGGACGTACATTTGCGACTTCTCGCGGTCCGACGGAACCGGAAGGGCGACGACGCGGAATATACGAGGGCTGACGCGCTCAGTGATCGCCCGGATTGTACCTCCCTTGCCGGCGGCATCGCGGCCTTCGAAAACGATGATGATGCGCAAACCCTTGTGCTTGACCCATTCCTGGAGGTGGCACAACCTGGCCTGAAGCTTGCGCAGTTCCTTCTCGTATTTTTTATTTTTTAATTTCTTTCCGTTCTTGAACTCATGTTTCTGGTTCATGGTGTGATTCCGGGTTTGAGCACTGCGACTGTAAATCTGCATTCTCATTTTTCTCATTGTGGTTACTAAAGACTCCGCACAGGGATGCGTGCTTTCTGCAGTTCCTCAAAGGCGCGGTCCGAGGCAAAGCTCAACGCGCGTCCAAAATTGTACTGAAGCATAAGAGCCGCGCTGTAACCGCCACGCCCCTCGCTGCGAATCGCATTTATGCCATAGCCGAAAGCGCCTATCGCCTTTAGTCGGCGGTTTTTCGAAGTGTAACCGAGGCCGCCCGTGACGCCCGAGTTCCAGTTGCCGGACTGCTCGAGGTCGTCGAGGTAATCTACGACCGCCGTTGCGGCGCCGGTGAAGATGTTCCACCGCTTAGATGGTCCAAGCGGAATCGAGTAAACCCCGTAGAGCAGGCCGAAATGCTTCGCCGACAGTTCTTCGTGAAAGTAGCCGGGGAGCATGAGCGGGTACTCCGATGTGAAGGGGAGCGCCCCTCCCAGTCGATAGGCACTAAAACGGTCGGGATTGATGACGGCCCCTGCCGTGAGACCGAGCGCGAGAAAATGTTCCGAGCGCGGCATCGTGTAAATCAGCAACGCGCTGCTGAGGAATCGATGAGAAACGGAATTGAGTTCCCGGTCGTTGTCGAACCCGTAGGTCCCTTGGTTCGGCCGGTACTCGAGGTCGTACCAGGCCGAAAGTTCAAACGCCAGCCGTGGAATGAGCACGGGCTCCTTGCCACCCCAACGAAGACCGGTGTGCAGCGTATAGAACGGCTGGTCTCTGGGCAGCCTGAAATCATCCGCTGTATCGGACGTGTCGCCGAAAATATGGTAATTCATACCTCCGCGCAGAATTCCGTTCAGCGGGATGGACGCACCGGGATTGAAGTGGTGGTAGATGCTAACGGTGGCGCCGCCGCCCTGGCCCTCAAAAGATTCGTCGTGGTAGTAATTCCCTCCCCTTACTTCGTGGTAATCATTGAAGAAGCCGCCTCCGAAGAAGCCCAGTCCCAAATCTGTATTCTCGCCGAGCAGGCCCTTGAAACCAAGTTCACCGTCGGCGAACACAGGTGCGATGGCCAGGCGTAGCGTTGTATTCGTTGTCGGCACATTCGGCCTGTTCCAATAATAGAATGCGTACGCGGCGGTAGGGCCGTCATCGTGAAGGGATTGGTTGAATCCAAACTGAAGGAGGTCACGTGCTTCCGGATCTAACTGACCGTAACCGGTCGTGGGTGCCGCCAAAGTGCAAGCACACAGAGCAAAAGTTACTTGAGCCACACGCCTGTTCGGTCCGTTCGTGCCCTTCCATGCGTCAGGTCGGCCGCCCGCGCGGTCCGTTGTTGAAAGCTGATAAATTTTCCGTGCCACGCTCGGTAATGCGCCCTTTCCTTTGCATGTGCGCCATTTTGTTATGGAGGTGCCAGGGCGAGGAATTGCGCATACTCAAGCGAGCTGTTAACAGGAACGCTACTTCCCTGACCTTCGGAATCGCCGCATTCGACAAGATCGCCGTCCAGATCAATGTCGTAATCTCGGGAAAAGGTCCGCACCACTTCCCTGCGGTAGGGCCATGAAGCTTTCTCTTCGCTCCACTCTAGCAGTTGCCTTTCAATGTTCTTCCGTCGCGGATCAGAAGTCAGAAGAAGTACCTGATGGCGAGTGAGCCGAACTTCGCGTTTTCATCCTGGCCTTCGAATTCCTTGCCCCAGAAGATGTAGGAGAACGAAGCCTGAAAGCGCCGGTTGCCCACACTCGCGCCGACGCCCGCCATGGGGACGAAGAACTTTTTGTCCACACTCGGGCTATCCTCAAAGGTGTTTCCGTCTAGCGTGATGTCTCTCAACACCACATTGGCCGCGCTGCCTCCGTAAACGGAGAATCCCCAATCGGACTTCGATTGGGCGCGCGCATCTCGCCGGGGCGGCGGCATGTGACCCATGCCGCGCACGAGTGTCGGGCCGAAATCATCCGGCATGTTGTAGCCGAAACGCAGCAGACCCCCCGCCTGGCCCTGAATGAGCATATTGCCCAGCCAACCGCCGGCGAGAGGCAAGCCTTGCACGGACCATCGTTCACGGTCGCCAGCCAGTTGGAATTTCTTTCGGTATTCGTAGGCCAGATTGAAGATCGCCTCGTTCTCCAACTGGTAATCCCAGCCTTTGGACTTTTCGTTACCGGTGAGACCATGAACTGCATTCTGCGTCTCCTCTGCCAGTGACCAGGGACCGACAACGCCCGTTACGAACTTCAACCCGTGGTACGATCGATCCTTCTCCACATGCAACGTGAGCCCAAATGCAAGAATCCCGGCGTACGGACGATCATCCGGGTCGGGAGGACTGAGATCCTTATTTGCGGGAGTGAACATCCCTTGTGCCACCTCGTAACCGACGGTGCGGCGACCCTCGCCCCAAGGCAACCAATTCGCAAATGGGTCCATCCAACTGGGACCGGTGTGCGATATGCCCAGGGAGATTCCGTCAGTGTAGAACTTATCGGTTCCACCGAACGTGTCGTTTTCCCACCGAACGGAAGCTGCCCATTCGCGTTTGGGCGCGCTCGGTTTTTCTGTGCTCCCAAACGAATCGGAAGCTAGCGCACTAGATTGAGAGAAGAATTCCAGCGCGCTCGAAATTGTGATGCTCGCCGCGACGGCGATGCGCGAACCGCGATTTCGGTTCGCTTTCCCTTCTGACTTCGTGATGGATTTGCGGGTGATCATAACGGTGTATTTCGGATACTCAGAGGCAAGTTCACTCGGCAGCGCTGTGAAACGGACGAGTCGAGGTGGTTTCCTGGAGTGCCTGTCCCAGCTGGCCGCTGAAATCGGCGACGAGCGCGCTCAGCGTGGCAACGGCCCCGGAAGTGTTGTCGTCCGGCCGCGGCCCCTGCCGCGCGAGCCGGCTGGTGCCCGCTTTGAGCACCTGCTCACCGCCCGGGGAGACGACGCGCCAGCGTGCCACCAGGACTCCCCTTCCGCTCTTGTCCACGTCAAACTGCTCCAGCGTCACATGGATCTCGGCGGCGACCTGGTCCCTCTGCCATGCCGCGAGATGGATGCGGTCTGTCGGCAACGCGATGGCAAGATCGGCCGCCAGCACATTCGCGAAACCGCTGTTCAAGCGTTCGGCCCAAAAGGCCGAGGGCAGATATTCGATTACGTTGGTGCTCGTCCGAACGGCCAGCGAGGTGTCGAAAAGATAGGCCGGCACTTTCACCTGGCCCAAGCCCACGGCCAAGCCCTTGGATTCCCCCAACTCGGCACCGGCGGCCGGCATGGGCGTAAGGACGAAAAAGCGGGACGTGGGCTCAGCGGGCTTCAGGAAGCTGCAGCCGGTCGCCGCGCCGCCAAGAATGAGAGCAAAGAGCAAGGCGGAGAACCGCTGCCTCACTCCGGACATGGGTCGGACGTCACGGCAGAACGCGGCGTCCTGGGTTTCGATTCGAAACGTGGTTTTCATGGTTTTTGTTTGGGGAGTTGGCGGCCGACCACCAGTGCGTTCGGGTGTTCCCTGAGAAAATCGGCGAGTGCGGAGACGGAATGCCCGGCGCCGGCGAGGTGTTCGAGGGCAAGGTCGAGGTCATTGCGGATGGGCGAATCCGGCGCCAGCATCACACGGAGGTTTTCGCCGGCGCTGCGCATTTGACCCAGCGCGCGTTTGGCCTCAACCAGCGTATTGGTGATGCTGTCAGATAGCGGGTCAATCTTGCTTGTGACTTTGGCGGCCAACTCGCGGTATTGGTCGAGCGTCGGCGGGATGCGCGCCAGCGCGTTGGTAATGTCGGCGGATGTGACAAGTGCGTTTACGGAGCACAGCAGGTTGGTGACGTCCCGGCTGATCTGGGACGCGTTGAATTCGGCGATGGTGTGATCGAGCCGGAGGATCAGCCCGTTCACGTTCGTTTGCAGGCTCTTAACGTCAAGGCTGGCCAGGTTTTCGAAGAGTTGTTGGATCTGGGTTGGCTCCGTGGGGATTTCGGGATAGATCTTCTCCAGTTGGTGGAAGACCGGTAGTGGTGCCTTGGGATTGAATCGAGTGTCAATGTAGAGCAAACCCGTGACCAGGCTCTCGGTCTGGAGCGAGGCACGGAAACCTGCCTGGATGCGCTCCTCCATCGCACGGCTCGTGAAAAACTCCTCAGCCGAGTCTTCGCCGAGCCGCTCGCGCACCAGTTTTTCCTCGATTGCGCAAATCACCGGCAAGGCGAAATCATCGGGCGCCTGGTTGAAGCGCACCATCACCCGCTTGACGGAGCCGATGGTGACACCGCGGAACTTGACCGGAGCCCCCTCCCTTAGGCCATTGAGGGAGTTGTTGAAATAGACGACGACGTCCAGGGTTTTGCTGAACGTCTTCAACGAACTGAACAGCAGCAGACCGATCACGCCCAGCGCCAGGCCGGTGACGATGAACAGGCCGATCGAGGTGGTGTTGACTTTCTTGCTCATAACGTCTGGGGATTAAGAGGTTTGCTGGGGTTCGGCGGAACTGAGGCTTCCCCGCGGGTGAGGAATTGTCGCACCGTCGGATCGGTCGAGTGCTTCAACAGCTCCCGCGGGTTGCCGGAGGCGCGCATGGTGCGGGTGTTGGGGTCAAGAAAGACTGAGTTGTCGCCGATGGTGAAGATGCTGGACAGTTCGTGCGAGACCACGACAAACGTCGCGCCGAGACTGTCGCGCAGTTGGAGAATTAACTCGTCGAGGTTGCGCGCACTAATCGGGTCGAGGCCGGCGGAGGGCTCATCGAAGAACAGCACATCGGGATCGAGCGCTATGGCGCGCGCCAGGCCGGCACGCTTGTACATGCCGCCGGAAATCTCGGCGGGGTAATAATCCTCGAAGCCCTTGAGGCCGACGAGGGCCAGCTTGAGCCGGGCGATATCGCGGATTTCGGCCGGCGAGAAGCCCGTGTATTCGCCGAGCACCAACCCGATGTTCTCCGCCAGCGTCATGGAACTCCACAACGAGCCGGCCTGGAAGAGCACGCCGAAACTGCGGAGTTTCTGAGTCCGCACCTGCGCCGACGACTCCCAGAAGGGCGTGCCGTCGTAATAGATTTC
>Ga0075418_10005311_pt1 | contig 14593 bp, 16 predicted proteins | sample SoiMetdeltSBSDD2_FD_81776 | JGI IMG/M metagenome (GOLD analysis project Ga0075418, IMG submission 81776) | Bulk soil microbial communities from a Populus tree surrounding site in Tennessee, USA - Soil MetaG P. deltoides SBSDD2 | ecosystem: Environmental > Terrestrial > Soil > Tree plantation...
AACGAGCCGATGATCTGGTCCAGGATGGCGTGGCCGAGGTCCTCCTTGATCCGGAAGTGGTAATAAAAATTACCCTTTCCGACTCCGCTCTCGCGAAGCACGTCGTCCACGGAGGTGTTCTGGTAGCCGCGGACCTCCATCAGCCGGCGCGCTCCCGCCACGAGGGCGTCGCGCGTCGTCCGACCATCCCTGTTTCGAACTGGGACCTGCGTGTTCACAATTGTCATGTACCAACCAGTTGGTACAGAAACGTACCGTACCCGCCGCAATGCGTCAAGCAGTCGGCGGGAGGCCCGAACGGCCGCGATGGGGACGGCGTCCCCCCACGCAGCGCGTCAGAAGAGAGGCGCAGCCACTCGAAGGGCCGCCATCACGACGCCCGCGGGATAGAGACCCAGGGCCACGACACCGAGCGCGCAGAGCCAGACCGAGATGGCCAGGGTCATCGCCACCGGGATTCGTCCCGGTCGCTCCGGCGCCTCGATGTACATCCGCTTGGCGAGCAGCAAGTAGTAGAAGAGGGCGACGACGGTCAGGACCGCGCCCAGCAGCACCAGCCAGTAGAGGCCACGCTCGGCCGCCGCCCAGAACACGTAGAGCTTGGCCCAGAAGCCGGCGACGAACGGAATGCCGCCGAGCGAGAGCAGGAAGAGCAGCATGGCCAGGGCCAAGAGCGGCGAGCGCTGGGCCAGTCCCCGAAGCGCGGTCGTGGCCTCGGAGCCTTCGGCCCGGGCCAGCGCCTCGACGACGAGGAAGGCCCCCATGTTGCCGAAGACGTAGGCGACCAGATAGAAGAGCACCATGGCGGTGCCGGACGCCGAGGTCGCCGCCACGCCGACCAGCATGTAGCCGATCTGTGCGATGCCCGAGTACGCCAGCAGGCGCTTGGTGTTCTGCTGGGGCAGCGCCATGAGGTTGCCGGCCAGCATCGTCAGCGTCGCCAGCACGGCCACCATCGGCATCCAGCCGGTCGCCCGATCCCCGGCGCCCTCGAAGAAGACGCGGAACAGCGCGACGAACCCCGCGGCCTTCGGCGCGACGCTCAGCCAGGCCACGAAAGGCGTGGAAGCTGCCTCGTACGTGTCCGGCACCCACATGTGAAAGGGGAAGGCGGCGATCTTGAACGCGAAGCCGGCCAGGGCGGCGACCAGCCCGAGCGTGAGCAGCGGGCCGGCGCCCGCCGCGGCCGCGCTGATCTTCGCGAGGTCGGTCGTGCCGGTCGCGCCGTAGACGAACGACAGCCCGTAGGCCAGCACTGCCGAGGAGACGGAGCCGACGAGGAAGAACTTGAGCGACGCCTCGACGGCGATGGCCTCACGCTTGAGAAATCCGGCCAGCACGTAGAGCGGGATCGACATCAGCTCGAAGGCCAGGAACAGCAAGATCAGGTCGCGGGCCGAGGCCAGGACCAGCATGCCCAGCAGCGAGGCGAGGATCAGCAGATGGTACTCGGCGGAGCGCCGGGCGAAGACGCGATCGGGCAGCGACAGCCCGGCCAGCAGGCCGATGAACGTCGCGACCAGGAAGAGCCGCTTGGCGAAGAGCGCCAGGCCGTCCTGGGCGAACATCCCGCCGAGTGCGATGGGCGCGGGCGTCACGAACGCCGCCCCGATCGCCAGCACGAGCACGCCCAGGGTGGCCAGCCAGCCGATGATCCGACGATCCTCGCCGCGCCCCATCAGGCCGGCCACGAAGACGACCAGCAGCAGCGCCCCGAGTCCCATCTCGAGCGCGAACGGCGCCAGCGTGCTCACGGCTTGACCAGCCGGGAGAGCAGCGGCACCGTCGCCGTGTCCACCGGGTCCAGCGCGATGCCGGGGGCGATCCCGAACAGGACGATGACCGCGGTCAGCAGGACGATCGCCACCCACTCGGGGCCGCGGGCATCTTCCAGGTGATGGAAGTGCGGCGAGGGCGGCCCCCAGAAGATCTGCTTGGTGACGCGTAGCACGTAGACCGCGGTCAGGAAGGTCCCGGCGATCGCCGGGACGAGCCACCACGGATGGGCCGAGCGCCAGGCGCCCATGAACGTCAGGATCTCGGCGACGAATCCCGACGTGGCCGGCAGCCCGAGCGAGGACAGGCCGCCGACCGTGAAGGCGGTGGCGATGCCCGGCATCGCGCGGCCGAAGCCGCCCATCTTGAAGATCTCCCGCGAGTGCGCCTTCTCGTAGACGAGACCGACCAGCGCGAAGAAGAGGCCGGTCATCACGCCGTGGGCGAACATCTGGAATACCGAGCCGTTGAGCCCGGCCTCGGTGAGCGTGGCCGCGCCCAGCATGACCAGTCCCATGTGCGAGACGGACGAGTAGGCGATGACGTACTTGAGATCGGTCTGGGCCATGGCCGACAGCGCGCCGTAGACGACGTTGATGCAGGCCACGCCGCCGACCAGCCAGGCCAGCTCGAGGGCGCCGTCCGGCAGCAGCCCCATCCCCAGCCGCACGACGCCGTACGCGCCGAGCTTCATGAGCACCCCGGCGTGCAGCATCGAGACCGCGGTCGGGGCGGAGGCGTGCCCGTCGGGCGACCAGGTGTGCAGGGGCCAGATGCCGGCCAGGATCCCGAAGCCGATGTAGAACGCCAGGAACACCCAGAACTGCGTGCGCGGGGTGACGCTGGCCGCTTCCAGCTCGAGGAACGAGAACGACCCGCTGCCCGTCCCGTAGTAGAGGGCGAAGATCCCCACCAGGATGAACGCCGAGCCGAACAGCAGGTAGAGCGTGAGCTTCATCGCCGCGTACTCTTTGGAGCCCACGCCGGTCTCGCGAAACGCCCAGCCGAAGATCCCGCGGGGCCGGACCTCGCCGCTCGAGCCCCAGATCCCGATCAGCAGATACATGGGCAGCACGGCCAGCTCGTAGAACAGGAAGAACACGAAGAGGTCGAGCGAGACGAACACGCCGTAGACCCCGGTGACCAGCGCCAGCAGGAGCGCGTAGAACTCCTGGCTGCGGGTGGCCACCGTCCACGAGGCGAAGACGCCGGCGAAGATGATCACCGAGGTCAGCAGCACCATCAGCAGGCTCATGCCGTCGACGCCCAGCTCGTAGGAGATGCCGAGCGGCGGCACCAGCGGCACCTTCTCGTAGAACTGGAAGCCGGCGGCCTCCCGCTCGTAGGCGACGAAGATGAAGACCGACAGCACGACGGAGACGGCGGTGCTGACCAGCGCGATGAGCCGCACCGCGAGCGGACGGTGGCGGGCCACGAACATGATGAGCACGGCCCCCACGAACGGAGCCCACGTGATGATGGACAGCACCGGGAACGGGATCACGCGCTCACCTCAGGCTCCACTGCGCCAGCACGAAGAGCAGCAGCACGCCGAGCGCCACACCGTAGACGTAGTCTTGAGGAAGCCCGGTCTGCAACCCGCGAACCCGGTCGCCCGCCCGCAGCGTCCACGCGCTCAGCACGTTGAGCACGCCGTCCACCAGATAGCGATCCGTCCAGCCGATCAGGCGGGCGAAGGTGAGCAGCACCCACCGGTAGAGGCCGGCGAAGATCGCGTCGAGAAAGTAGCGGCGCCGCGCCAGGGCGTCGATCGGCCACAGCGCGGCGGCAACCCGGGCCGGATCCACCACGCGGCGGTGGTACATCGCCCAGGCCAGCACGAACCCCGCGCCGGCCAGCGTCAATGAGAACGCGGGCAGCCAGCCCGGCCCCTCGTGGTGCTCGCCGAAGAACGCCATGCGGAACCCGATCGCCAGCGTGAGGGCGGCCAGCAACCGGCACACGTAGTCCATCAGCCACGGCACGTGCGGCGTGTGGGCGTGACCATGGGGCCGGGCGAAGAAGGCCAGGAAGACGACCCGGAACATGTAGAAGGAGGTCAGCAGCGAAGTGAGCGCCAGCATCAGGAACGGCAGCGTGAGATGCGCGTGCAGCACGCCGGCGAGGATCGCCTCCTTCGTGTAGAAGCCGGGTAGCGGCCAGACGCCGGCCAGGGCCAGCGTGGCCACCACGAACGGCAGCCACGTCCACGGCCACGGGCGCAGCCCGCCCATGCGGAACACGTCGTTGGTGTGGAACACGTGGATCACCACGCCCGCCCCGAGGAAGAGGAGCGCCTTGAAGACGCCGTGAACCACCAGGTGCATGAAGCCGGCTTCGGGCGCGGCCGCGCCGGCGGCGGCCATCATCAGGCCGAGCTGCGAGACGGTGGAGTAGGCCAGCACGCGCTTGATGTCGTCGTCCACGCACGCCATGCTGGCGGCCAGCAGCGCGGTGAAGGCGCCGACCCAGGCCACGAGCACGAGCACGTCGGGCGTCAGTCGGAACAGCGGGAAGGCGCGATTCACGAGAAAGACGCCGGCGGTCACCATGGTGGCGGCGTGAATGAGCGCGGACACCGGCGTGGGGCCTTCCATCGCGTCGGGCAGCCAGATGTGCAGCGGGAACTGCGCCGACTTGCCCACCGCGCCGAGATAGATCAAGAACATGATGCAGGGCAGGAGCTCGACCGGCAGCGTGCCCATCGTGCCCATCGAGAACAGCGTCCAGAAGTCGAAGGTCCCGGTGGCCGACCAGAGCATGACGATGCCGGCCACGAAGCCGAGATCGCCCAGCTTGGTGATCCAGAAGGCCTTCACCGCGGCGCGCGCGGCCGACGGCCGGTCGTACCAGTAGCCGATCAAGAGATAGGAGCAGAGACCGACCAGCTCCCAGAAGATGAACATCTGAAGAAAGTTCGGCGCCAGCACCAGCCCGAGCATCGAGAAGGCGAACAGCGAGTGATACGCGTAGTAGCGCCCGAGCGACGGACGCGGCTCGTCGTGCAGATAGGCCCACGAGTAGACCTGGACCAGCAGCGACACGAGCGTGACCAGCAGCAGCATGGTCAGGCTGAGGTCGTCCACCATCACGCCCACGGTGGCCATCGGGCCGCCGTCGCCGGGAAGCCACGCCCAGGTCGTCGAGGGCGACTGCGTGGGCTCGCGCGGGACGGCGGTACGGAAGTCGAGAATGGCGGCCACCAGCGCGCCCGCGATGGCGGTGATGCTCACGCCGGCGGCCGCGCCGGCCGAGCGCCGCAGCGGCCGCACGAGGGCCAGGAGCAGGAAGCTGGCGAACGGCAGCCCCAGCACGATCAGCGCCAGCGTGGCCGATCCCGTGCGCATCGTCAGCCTCGCGGCAGATCGAGGTGATCGGCCTCGACCGTGCGCCGCACCCGGAACAGCACGATGACGATCGCCAGGCCCACCGCGACCTCGGCCACCGTGATCGAGATGGTGAACAGCGTGAAGATCAGACCGGCCAGGTCGGTGCGGAAGCGGGCGAAGGCGACCAGGTTGATGTTCACGGCGTTCAGCATCAGCTCGATGCCGAGCAGGATGCCGACCGCGTTACGACGCGTGAGCACGCCGAACAGGCCGATGGCGAACACGAGCGCGGCCAGCGTCAGATAAGCGCCGAGCGGCATCTCAGGTGTCGCTGCGCGCGAAGTAGAGCGCGCCCAGCAGGGCGATCACCAGCAGGACGGCGAGGAGCTCGAAGGGCATCACGAAGGGGCCCATCAGCGCCCGCCCCAGGAGCGCGGTGAGCTCGCCGGGCCACGCCTGGCGCGGTCCGATCGCCGGCATCTGCACCAGGAACCCCACCACGCCGACGAAGACCGCGGCGCTCAGCACCGCGCCGTTGATCAGGTAGCGGCTGGTCTGCTGGATCGACTGGCCGACCAGCCGCTCGGTCAGCATGATCGCGAAGACCACGATGGTGACCACGCCCCCGGCGTAGAGCAGCAGCTGGACGCCGAACAGGAACGGCGCGTCGAGCAGCAGGAAGACCACGCCGGTCGCCACCAGGGCGGCGGCCAGGTACAGCACGGCGTGAAAGAGGTTCGGCGTGAGGACGACGCCGAGGCTGGCGGCGAGCAGCACCACGGCCACTGCCGCGAACCCCAGCATCTCGCCCGTCACTCGGCAGGCTCCTTGGCTTCCGCTTTACTCTCGGCCTTCGCTTCGCCCTTGCCCTCGGCCCGCGCCGCCTTGGGCGGCGCCTGCATGTCGCGCAGGCGATTGCCGGTGGCCCACGAGGGCTCGTGCGCGAGGCCGAGCGCGTGGAGCCGGTCCTTGTCGAGCAGCATCTCGCGCCGGTCGGACGTGGCCAGGTCGAAGGTCTTGAGCATGATGATGGCGTCGGTCGGACAGACCTGTACGCACAGCTCGCAGAACTCGCACGAGTACAGCTCGAGCGTGAAGGTCTTGGCGTAGTTCCGCTTCTCCGCCTTCAGCATCTCGACCTTGATCACCTGCGGCGGACAGATCAGCTCGCACAGCCGGCAGCCGATGCACGCCTCCTCGCCGGTGTCCTTCTCGTAGACGAGGGCGAGGATGCCGCGGAAGCGATCGGGATAGACGCGCTTGACCGTCGGGTACTGCACGGTGACCGGCCGGCGGAAGAGGTTGCGCAGCGTCACGCCCATCGCGCGTCGGACGGCGACGACGAGCTGCCAGGTCTCGCCGAGGAACGACGTCGGCTCAGGCGACACCGGCGCTCCGGTAGGCGACGACGAAGGCGGTGGCCAGCAGCAGGACCAGCGAGATGGGCAGCAGCAGCTTCCACGAGATGGCCAGGATCTGATCGACCCGGATGCGCACGAAGGACCAGCGGACCCAGGTGACGACCAGGAAGACGAACATCGCCTTGAGCAGGAACCAGAGCGGGCCGAGCCACTCCGGGCCCGGCCCCAGCCAACCGCCCAGGAACAGGAGCGCGCCCAGGAACGACGTGCCGATCATGTGCGCGTACTCGGCCAGCTGGATGAGCGCGAACTTCATCCCGCTGTACTCGACGCGGAAGCCGGCCACCAGCTCCGACTCCGCCTCCAGGATGTCGAACGGCACCCGGTTCTCGGCGGCCAGCGTGGCGACCAGGAAGGCGACGAAGGCCAGCTGGCCGAGGACCGGGTAGAAGACGTACCAGCCGAACAGTCCGCTCTGGGCCGCCACGATCGCCGACATCTGCAGCGAGCCGGCCAGCACCACCGGGATCAGCGCCACGAACACGAACGGCAGGTCGTAGGCGATGATCTGGTTCACCGCGCGCATCGCCGAGAGCAGCGCGTACTTGTTGTGCGAGCCCCAGCCGCCCATGAACAGTCCGACGATCTCCAGCGACGACACGGCCAGGAAGAACAGCACGCCGATGTTGAGGTCGGCCACGCCGAGGCCGGGCGCGAACGGGATGGTCGCGAAGATCAGCATGCACGGGACCAGGAAGACCAGCGGCGCCAGGTTGTAGACCCAGCGGTCGGCCTGGTTGGGGACGATGTCCTCCTTCATCATCAGCTTGAGCGCATCCGCGATCGGCTGCAGCCAGCCGTGCGGCCAGCCGACGTAGTACGGGCCGATGCGCGACTGCATGCGGGCGGCGAACTTGCGCTCGAGCAGCGTGACGTAGGTGACGAGGCCGATCACCACGTTCAGGACGACGAACGCGGCGATGGCGTGGTAGAGGATTGGCGGCACTAGTGTCGCGGACCCCGGATGGCGCTCACCGATCTACTTCTCCGAAAACTGGATCGACGGAGCCCATGATCGCTACCACGTCGGCGATCTTGTGGCCGGGGATGATGTGGGGGAGCACGGCGAGATTGCAGAACGAGGCGCCTCGCCACTTGAGGCGGTAGGGCTTGGCTCCGCCGTCGGCGACCAGGTAGCAGCCGAGCTCGCCGCGGGCGCCTTCCACCCGCGCGTAGCCTTCGCCCTTGGGCACGCGCACCTGCCCCACCGACTTCACCCCGGGGCGCGAGGAGATCGGTCCCTCGGGCAGGCCGTCGAGCGCCTGGCGCGCGATGGCGATCGACTCGCGGAACTCGACCATCCGCACGCGATAGCGCGCGTAGCAGTCGCCGGCTGTCTCCACCGGGACCTTGAAGGTGAACTCCCCGTAGGACGAGTAGGGCTCGGCTCGCCGCACGTCGTAGTCGATGCCCGAGCCGCGGATGAGCGGGCCGCACACTCCCACGTCGAGGGCCAGCTCGCGCGAGATCACGCCGACCCCCTGGGTGCGCACGAGGAAGAACGGGTTGTCCTCGAGCATCGCCTCGTATTCGCGCAGGCGCTGCTCGATCAGGTTCAGCGTTTGCCGACACTGTTCGGTCCAGCCGGCCGGCAGGTCGTAGCGCACGCCGCCCACCTGGTGGAAGCCGTAGAGCAGGCGCGCGCCGGTGAGCGCCTCGAAGAGATCCAGGATGAGCTCGCGCTCGCGGATGGCGTAGAGGAAGACGGTGGCGCCGCCGCCGAGCGCGCCGCCCATGTCCATGCACCACGTCCCCAGCCACAGGCAGTGCGAGGCGACGCGTTGCAGCTCGGCGGCGAGCACCCGCAGATACTGTGCACGCCGCGGAACGTCGATCTTGCCGACCTTCTCCACCGCGCTGACGTAGGTCAGCTCGGCGGTCATGGCCGACACGTAGTCGGTCTTGGAGGCGATCGAGGGGTACTGCACGTAGGTGAGCGTCTCGGCCAGCTTCTCGTGACAGCGATGCAGGTAGCCGATGACCGCGTCGACCGCCACCACCGTCTCGCCTTCCAGCGTGAGGATGGCGCGGAACACGCCGTGAGCGGACGGGTGCTGAGGCCCCATGTTCATCACGAGGCGCTCGTTGCCCCCGTACCCGATCTCGACGACGTGCTGCGCGACGGTATCGGCCATTCGCTACTTCATCGGCGAGGCCGGCGTCGGGATCAGCACGGTCGACTGCATGGTGACCAGCAGCGGCAGTGCCTTGCCCAGGAATGCCTGCCAGTCAGGATCGGCCAGCGCTTTGGACCGTGCGGCCGCGCGCTCGTTGAGGTCCTTGTAGACCCAGAGGTGCACGGCCTCGTTGAGCTGGCCGGCCTCGGTCTGCCAGTAGCACACGTTGCGCGAGTACTTCTCGCGGCTGGGGAGCACGCCCTTGGCCAGGTTGAGCCACTCGCCGAGGCGGCCGACCTGCGCGCGGTACCAGCGCAGCTCGTAGATGTTGCCGCTGTCCGTGGGCGGCTTGAACGCCGTCACCGGCGAGAGGATCTTGTTCTCCTGGGCCATGAGCAGCGGTCGGATCTGCGGCACGTAGCCCTTGGTCCACTCCTCGTTCTTGGCCAGCTCGCCGCGCAGTCGCTCACGCTCGTTCAGGTCGGGATAAGCCCACAGATGCACGTACTGGTTGAGCATCCCGAACTCGGTCGTCCAGCCGCCCTCGAACTTGCCGTACTTGTCGCCGCGCACCTTGCGGCCGACCTCGAGATTGAGCTTGAGGTACTCGCCCTGCTTGCCCGGCTGGAACGTGTAGGTCCGAAGCTCGTAGATCATGCGATGCTCCTTATTGAAGGGGAACCCTCGCAGGGTTCCCCCTTCCCCTCCGATTGCAGGTGCGGTCTTCCGAGTGCGTCATCGGTAGGGTGCGTGAGGGGTGTCGACCGCGTAGTCCTTGCGCAGCGGGTAGCCTTCCCAGTCGTCGCCGAGGAGAATCCGGCGCAGATCCGGGTGGCCGTCGAAGACCACGCCGAACATGTCGTAGCACTCGCGCTCCATCCAGCCGGCGCCGCGGAACACGCCGGTGAGCGTCGCGCAGTGAGTCGCGCCGGGATCGAGGCGCGTGCGCATAGTGACGACCAGGGGCGCGCCCAGGTCCTCCACCCGAGCCAGGACCTCGAGGCCCTGCTCTTTCCAGTCCACCGCCGTCAGCCAGTTGAAGTAGGTGCAGCCCAGCGTGCCCTTGGCGAAGGCGGCGAATTCCCCCCAGCGGGCGGGCGGCAGGATCACGCCGAGCTCGGTGCCGGTCACAGTCGCGTTGACGGCGAATCGCTCCTGGATCAGTGACGACGCGGCCGCCGGCGTCACGGGAGCTCGGTCGGCGTCGGACGCGCGCCGGTCTTCTGGAACTCGGCGACCTGCTCCTGCAGCTTGAGGAGCCCGTACATCAGCGAGTCGGGCGTGGGCGGACAGCCGGGCACGTAGACATCGACCGGCACCACGCGGTCCACGCCCTTGACGACGTGATAGCCGTGGCGGAACGGGCCACCCGAGTTGGCGCACGAGCCCATGGAGACGACCCACTTGGGATCGGGCATCTGATCGAAGATGCGCTTGAGCATCGGGGCCATCTTGATGGTCACCGTGCCGGAGACGATCATGAGGTCGGAGTGGCGGGGCGATGCCCACGGCACCATGCCGAACCGCTCGACGTCGAAGCGCGAGGCGAAGGTGGCCATCATCTCGATCGCGCAGCAGGCCAGGCCAAAGGTCACCGGCCAGACCGATGACTTCCTCGCCCAGTTGAAGATCTTGTCGGTGGAGGTGGTGACGATCCAGCCGCCGGGGAAATGATGGATCGCCTCGGCGATGGAGGCCAGCGCCTCCGACGTCTTGTCGCCGCCGGGGCGCTCCTGATGGTGCTTCTCCCACTCCTGCAGATCCTTGAACTCGCTCCACACCGGCGCGGGAATCTGGGGCAGCGGCCGCTTCACTTCCACTCCAGCACTCCTTCACGGTAGGCGTAGAGCCACCCGAGCCCGATGATCCCGACGAAGGCCGCCATCACCCAGAAGGCCGGCAGACCGACCGTCCGGAGCACCAGCGCCCAGGGAAAGGCGAACACCGCCAGCGCGTCGAAGATGATGAAGACCAGCGCCACCAGGTAGAAGCCTACCGGGAACTGCACCCAGGCGGAACCGATGGGCTCGGCTCCGCACTCGTAATTGGCGAGCTTGACGTCATCGGGGCGGTGGGGCCGCAGCAGCCATGCAGCCGCGAGCGAGACCACCCCGAACCCGACGATCATCGCGGCGAAGATGGCCACCGGCAGGTAGCCGGACACAGAAACCCCTCCCAGTTTTTTTGCGTTCCAAGTCGCGAGTATATCACGCGTGGTCAGACCAGCCTTAACGCTGGGTGCCGACCGCGGCTTTTGCCATACTGCTCTGGACTGATGAGTCCCGGCGGTCACTTTGCGACGACCCTGGCAGCGTGCGCCGTCGGCGCCGCCACCGGCCACAGCTGGCCCCTCGTGGCCGGCATCGCCGCCGGCGGCTTCCTGATCGACGTCGACCACGCCGTGGACTACGTGCTGTTCGACGGCCAACGCGACCTGCGGCCCAACACGTTCCTGCGCTACTACCTCGACGGCCACATGCGGCGCACGGTCCTGATCCTGCATTCCTGGGAGCTGTTCGCGCTGCTGGCGGTCGTCGCCTGGGTCACCGGCTGGTTGTGGCTGGTCGGTTGGCTGATCGGCGGCACGATGCACCTCGCCCTGGATCTCGTCTTCAACGGGCGCCAGACCCCGCGCTCGATCGTGGCCTTCTACAGCTTTGCCTATCGAGCGGCCCACCACTTTGAGGCGGCGCGCCTGCTGGGCAACGAGCCGCGGCCGCCGGTGGACTTTAGGTTCTGGCGCGCATTCTTCGGTGCGAAGGATCCCCAGAGCGCCGTGCTAGACTCGACGGCAGATCATGCGAGTCCTCGTCGTCGAGGATGAAGACACTCTCGGCGAGGTGTTCCGCGACTTCCTCGCCGAGATCGGGCACGACGCTGTGGTGGTTCGCAGCGCCGAGGCTGCGCTGGGCGCACTGCAGCGCCAGCTTCCGGACGCCATCCTGCTCGACATCAACCTGCCCGGCATGAGCGGCCTCGATTTCCTGCAGCTGCGGCCCGTTCGCGAGTCCGGGCTGCCCATCGTGGCCATCTCGGGCGTCGCCACCGAGACCCAGGCTCGCGAGTGCCTGCGCCTGGGCGCGCTCGACTTCGTCGGCAAGCCGGTGCCGCTCGAGCGCCTCAACGAGCTGCTGACGGTCATGGAGCCCCATGCGCTCACCCGCCGGCCGACCGGCGATCCGGCGCCGTCCGAGCGCCGGCGCGGACCGCGTGCGGCCATCGGCTTCCCCGTCCGCATCGTGGAGTACAAGGGCACCGCGTGGGATGGCCTCTGCTCCGAGCTGTCGGCCACCGGGATGAAGGTGCGATCCAGCGCCACCCTGACCCAGGGCTCGGCGGTCAAGCTCCTGTTCACGCCGCCCGACGGCTCCTCGCCCGTCGAGGTGATCTCGCTCGTGATCCGGGTCGAGGGCGACGAAGCGGCCTTCTCCTTCGTGCACCTCGCCAACGCCGAAGCCCGCCGCCTGAGCGATATCGTCCAGCGCCTGCAGCGCCCCTGACCACCGTCAGGCGGCCGACGCAGAAAAAAATCCGGCAATCTGGAGAGGGCCTTGCACTCGGCTCGCCCCTTCGTTGGATGACTCTCCGAAGCTCGTCCACTGCGGCGCGCCCTTGCAGTCCGGGCGGCGTGGCAGCGGAAGTGCTACCCTCTGCGCCCAGAGGGGTAGTCGGTCATGCGGTTTTTCCGTCCCGAGGTCGAGAGAGTGCTGAAGCTCCTGGGCGGGCTCCTGCTCCTGGCCCTGATCCTGTTGCCGGTCGCCTGGGGCTACGAGCAACGCAAGCAGGCCAGAGCGTGGCAGAGCGTGGCGTGCACCTACCGTATGCGCGAGGTCACCCGGCGCGTGCCGCTCGTCGCCACCGTCGAGTACACCCGCGACCCGTGCCCCGCTCTGGAGCGCCTGGGCCTCGAGCTCGACATCGCGCGCTAGTCGGCGGGTTTTCCCCTACACGCTAGCCTGCGGCGAGCGGCTCCAGCGCCCCGGCTAGGTCGCCGGTCTCGAGCCGGGCGAGCGTGGCGGCGATGGTGGCCGGTACGCGTCCTTCGCCGTCCGGGCCCTGGAGCACGAGCGCGCGCAGCCGCGCCCCCAGCGCGCGCGAGACCGCGAAGCCCTGGCTGCGACGCGCCTCCAGCGTGACGGCGCGGAGCACGCCCGCCACGATCTGCTCGTGCACCGCCATCATCCGCCGCCGCACGTCGCCGTAGCCCTTGACGAGCTGCGCCGCTTGCGCGACCTCGGCGGCCACGGCGGCATCGGCCACCACGCAGGTCTGCACCGCGTCGAGCCAGCGCGCGATCCGCGCGTGCTCCTCGCGGGCGCGGTAGGAGATCGGCCGTAGCCGCTTGAGCCTCGCCAGCAGCCAGACGCGCAGGAATCCGCTGATGGTCGTCGTGCGCACGTGCTGGCCCACGGTCGGGCGCCCGTGGGGCCAGCGGCGCTCGGCCCAGCGCGCCAGCGGACGGACGAGCCGATCGGGGAGCACGCCCCAGATCTCGTCGAGATCCGGCTTGAGATAGTCGGTCACGACGATGGCGCCGTCGCCGGCTCGCGCGGAGGCCCGAATGCGCGCGAACCGTGAGGCCCGCGTCTTCAGATCAGCCACCCGCACCGCGTCCTCGTAGCTCATCCACAGCGCCAGGTACCGCGCCACCGCGCGGCCGATCTCCACCTGCGCCGCGCCCGCGCCGGCGGGCGGCACGAAGGGCCGGAGCAGCGCGAGATAGCGGTGCGCGTAGGCCGCATCCTGATAGTCGATGAGCTTCGTCACCCCGTGCGTCACGAGGTCGCGGACGGCGACGGGCGTTGCCTCGACGAGCGCCCGGAGATCCGCCGGCAGGCTCGCGGCCGAGGCCGAGGGCCCCGCGTGCCCGTCAGCGTCCGCGTGCGCCGAGCCGGCGTCGGCCGCGTCTCGCACCAGGGAGAGACCGATCTCGAAGCCGGCAAGATTCGACTTCACGGCGACACCCTTGCGCTCGATCGCCCCCCGGAAGGCGGCGTCGGGCACGGGCAGGGCCCCGCTGGCCGCCAGCGCGCCGAGCAGGATCGCGTTGGTCTCGGTGCCATGCTCGCGCGCCAGGGCCAGCGCGTCGAACGCCACCAGGCGCTGCGCCGCGGCCTCGGCCGCGCGCTGCAGATCCGCCTGCGGATAGATGGCGCGGCCGGTCGCGATCTTCTCGTGGATCGAGTAGAGGCGGTGTGTCGAGGCGATCACGGTGGTGCGCAGCGGCGAGACGAAGCCGAGCTCGATCATGCGCCCCACCTCGAGGAACTCCGGCGCGACCAGGACGTCGAGGGCGCCGGGCACCGGATAGAGCGAGAACGCCGGCTCCTCGGCGTCGGCCTCGGCGTAGAGCTCGATGTAGTACGTGGTGGAGCCGGTGCGCTGGGCCACGCCGGGAATCGAGGTGCCGTGCACGCGCAGCCCGTGCTCGAGCGCGGCGTCCACGATCCACTCCGAGAGCACGCCCCCACCCTGCCCGCCGACGGCGGGGATCAAGACGGAGACGATGGCCGCCTCGGTCGCCATCTCGCGCCGGCCGCGACGCCCCGCGCTAGGACGTGGCGAGGCGGCCAATGACGGCGGCCCGCAGGCGCGACACCCAGCGCGTCCACCGGCTGGGGTTGGTGATGACCTCCACGCGGTAGAACGACGGGCACAGCACCGCGGCGTGCGCGACCTCGCCGCACACGCCACAGCCCACGCAGGTATCGTCCACGTGGGCGATCGGATCCTCCCGCAGCGGATCCGGACTCTCGCGCAGCGTCAGCGACGGGCAGCCGTTGAGCCGCATGCAGGAGTGATCGCCGGTGCACACGTCGGGATCGACGCCGAAGCGCGGCTGCACCACGGTGTGTCCGGCCGCGGCCAGCGTGCGATTGAGCGGCTTGACGCGGCGCTGGCGCTCGAGCTGGCACTCGCCCTCGGCGATGATCACCTTCAGCCCCGGCAC
>Ga0075418_10005313_pt1 | contig 14590 bp, 12 predicted proteins | sample SoiMetdeltSBSDD2_FD_81776 | JGI IMG/M metagenome (GOLD analysis project Ga0075418, IMG submission 81776) | Bulk soil microbial communities from a Populus tree surrounding site in Tennessee, USA - Soil MetaG P. deltoides SBSDD2 | ecosystem: Environmental > Terrestrial > Soil > Tree plantation...
CCTCCGTTGAGTGCAAGCACAGTGGTCTTGGTCTGCTGCGTGTTGACCGTGGGAACGCCTTGCACTTGCCTGGAGAAGTCTGGCGTTGAGTTTTCCACGTCGACCTTGAGAATAATGGTGCCTTCGTCGGTGATCTGCGGTGTCACCGTCAATTTGAGTGAGAAGTCGAAGAACTGCACCGAGACCGTGTTGTTGATCGTCGTCTGGACAGGAATCTTCACGCCCTGCTGGACGAAGCCTTCGATGTTATCCTGAGTAATGATCCTCGGCTTCGAGAGGAGCTTAGCCGAACCACGACGCTCAGCAGCGGTGATAACGGCGTCGAGCAGGAACCGGTCTGTGATTCCCGCCAAGAAGCTGATTCCACTCGTGGGGGCATTGGCACCCAGGTTCCACAACAAGGGCATGGCGTTCTGGGCTCCGCCTGATTGACCCGGCGGGATTGTCACGCTGGGCGGGGGAGTTCGGCTGAACGGATTGCCCGGAACGGCACCAGCGACGGTGTTCTTCTGATAGTTACCGTAAATGGCGCCCAGCTGGACTCCAACATCGCGCAGAAAGTCGCGTGTGGCTGCAATCACGCGGGCTTCGATTTCGACCTGCTTGATCTTCTTGTCCAATTGCTTGATCAGTGCATCGATAGCGGCGAATCTGCCCGGGATGTCGGAGATGATCAGCGCATTCGTCCGCGTGTCCACAATGATGTCGCCGCGCGCCGAAAGCACTTTTTTCAGAACCGTACTCAGTTCTGCCGCCTTGGCATAGCTCAGGATGCGGGTCTCTGTTTGAAGCTCCGCGGCCAGTACACGCGCATCTGAAAGACGCTTTCTCTGGGCTTCTTCCGACTCCAGGGTCGGGTTGCTGGCAATGCGGAGGACATTTCCGTCCAGCTGCTTGCCCAACGAGTTGTTCCGCAGAACCACGTCGAGTGCCTGGTCCCAGGGAACATCATTCAGGAAAATCGTGAGCGAGCCTTTCACGTCCGGATCCAAAACAATGTTCAACCCGCTGATCTCCCCAATCAGCCGAAAGAAGTCCTTGATGTCGGCATCCTTCAGCTCCAGCGAGATAAGTTCACCGGTATACTTTGGCGCTTGCACGACCGGCACAGCCGAAATCACTTGGCTGGTTGTTTCATGAGCAGGCACTGACCTCACGACCGCAGTCGGCGGAGCTGTTAGGGGTGCAGGGTCGACCGGAGCAGCCAGTTCAGCGGGGCTGGATGTGACTGCCGAGGTGGCGCTGACCGGGTTTTGCGGAGCAGCTGCGACTTGCTCGGGTGCAGCAGGGCTGGAAGCAACAGTCGCTGTTGCTGGAAGCTCGGGCTGAACGGGGGCAACAGGCTCGGGAGACAGAAGTTGGGGTTCAACCTTCACTGCCGTAGCGGATGAGTCCTCCACACTCTCGGGTGAAGCCGCCTGGAGTCGAGCAACTTCCGTCACTGGACTTGGCTCTGGGGGTGGAAGTGGTTTCACTATCTTCGGGTCATCCGCGAGCAGCTGAGTACTAGCTTGCTTGTCTCGAGGGTCTATCTGGGCCAGACTCACTTTGCCTTCCAGAAGAGACAAGTTCCGTGGAGCAGCCAAAGGTACAGGCATCGCAAAGGTCCGGGCCTCCGACGTCAGAAGACCATTCAATACTTGAGAGTCCATCGCGAGATTCGAAACCGTGATGGGGCTTGGATCCTGAGGAAATTCCACCAGCGGAGTTGACTGAGCAACCTCAGGGGATTCTAGTGCTGCAGGTTTGGTCGAGGCAGTCATTCCTGGCTTCTGGAAGCGAATAACGACACCTGCGTCGGCAGCCTCAACGGTGTAAGCTGTCTGCCGCGACAAATCGAACACGCAACGAACCAGTTTCCCTTGCTGAGAATCGCCATAGCCAAAACGAATCCGCCGGATGATGTCAGACTCGAGCTTGACGAACTGTTTCGAGACTCTGTAAATGGAGTCATCAATGTCAATGACCAAGCGGCTGGGGCTTGCTAGCTCGAAGTGCTTGAATGAAGGCCTGCTGGCAGTCGGTAAGATTAGCTCAATCTGCTGATCATCTTCCCTGAGAGCGACATCTCTCGGTTGGAACGTGGCCTTGGGCGCCATCTCAGCCTGCTTCGGGGCCAAGGGCCGGGGTTCCGCCATTCGCCGTTCTGCTTCCGCCAAAGACGGATTCATAGCCTTGAACGTCAGCAATAGAGAATTACCTTCTGGCTTCAGGGAGAGTGTACGGCGCTAACTAGATTGAACTCGATGCGCACCATCGGTCGTGGGCCTTCACCGATCTGGGAAACGCTAGCAAAGTCCACTTGAGTGGTTTTGAAGTCAACGAAATTCTTATCCAAGTGTGGCTGGGCGCCTGGAATGTCCAGGATGAAAAGCCGTGGATTCGGATAGTACGAGGTGTAGTCGAAAGCCTGGTTTGCGCGGATCGCAATCTTGGTTTGGGTGGCGTCGCTGCTGAATGACAGTTCCTGCAGGACAACAGGAGCCGAAGGAGTGACCGGTATCTCCGCATGAAGTGACGGACGGCAAAGTCCACACCCGAGCAGCATGAGCAGAGTTAGATTGAGGACCTTGCCAAAATGTTTACTTCGCATCATTTCCTTCTCCTCGGGTCTGGTACAGTTTTTTGACCACTTGCTGAGATATTTTCTTGGCTTGGCTATCAGTCAGGATTTGGCTGAATACGACGGCGTCGCTGCGGATCTGGAGCACCCTGCCATCATAAAGCTCATCGCTGGGATGGATAAAATAGGTCTTCCCGCGATGCCCTGTTGCCACGGCCATATATTCACTTTTCGATTTCACAATGCCGACCAAGCTAATGTCCGAGACCATCTGCCCTTTCAAGCCCGGCGGACGGACGACGGGGGCAGAACTTGCCCGAATTGTGTTCACGACGTCCAAATTCCGAAAGGGATCACGCCGTCCTTTGACCTCGTATTTGTAGCTGGGAACCACAACAGCCTGGCTGGCCGCTGCTGGGACAGAGACAGCAGCTGCGGTGCTCGCTGCTGCCGCAGGCAAAGATGGGGTTTTCGATTCTTTGGGTCGCCAGGCCAGAGCTGGGGAACTCAACCACACACATCCAAGAAGAACTTGAAGCCAAAAGACAGACCGTTTCATTTCTTTGCCGAGACTTTCTGAAGAGCCAGATCGAGATTATCCTTCTCTTCGTTGTAGACAAAAGTGGTTGCCACACAAGTGGCCGAGATGGTTTGAGTGGATCGCTTCTTGTTCTCAGCAACCTTGACGTCGGAAACATTGACGATGCGGGAAAACTTGCTGATCTTATCAAAGAAGATCCCGAGACTGTGGTAGGTACCGTCGACTTCGAGATTGATCGGCCACTCGGAGAAGAAATCCTTTTGGACTACAGGCAAGGGTTGAAACCGCTTGATCTGCAAATTGGAAGCGACGGCACCCTCTTGAACCTGCCTCAGGAGCTCATCTGTCTGCTTGGCCTCGGGCAAGATAATTTTCAAAGTCGCCAGTTTCTTCAGTAGCTGTTTATTTTGCGTCATGAACTCCTGATGCTTTTGCTCAACAGCTTGTCCTCGCTGAATCTCGGCCTTCAAACCGTCCAACTGGCCTTGCTTTACGGCAATCTGCTCGCTGAGTCCTGAGACGAAGAAGTACCAGCCCACTCCAGCAAACACCAGGCCGAAGACTAAAAAGATCGCCAGCTGGGAGTACCACGGAATGTTGTTCAAGCTCTTTAGGTTAAGATTCATAGACATAAATCCCTTGCTGAAACATTCAGGAGGCCGAATTGCCTGAGACCATAGTTCCTTCAAACGTGAGAGAGAACGTGTACTTGCTCTCGACTTCCTGGAGGTTGATCAGGTTAACATTCCTGAAATTTCCAACCCTCATCAGGTTTGTGATGAAGTCAGCAATGGCATCCGGAGACCCCATCGCCATGCCATTCAGCGTGACCAGGTTGTCCTTCTGCATCAGATCCTTCAGCCAGACCCCCTCCGAACGCTGCACGCAATCGCTCAAGGTATCCAGCACTCGGACCGGCCCTGACTGATTCTTCTTGAGCTCCTCGATCACCTGGATGCGGGCCTCCAACAGCTTGCGACGCTTCTCGAAAACCTCGTTCTCCTTTAGCATCCCTTCCTGGCGAGCCTTTTCCTTCTTGGCCAGCATCATCTGCCGGCTAAGCTCCGCATCCTGCTTTTCGAGAGTCCCGACCCAGAAGTAGATAATTCCTACCGAAATGAGGACGACTGCAACCGCCATGATTGACATCAGGCTCTGATTGGAAGCTGCGCGGATTTTTCGAGCCTTGACGGCCTTGACCTTCGTTCTGCCTAAGAGGTTGATCCTAATCATTAGTTATCAAAACTCCTTAAGGCCAACCCAACGGCCACAACCATGCTGGACGAGATCTCATCCAGATGATCCAAATCTATGCCTTTGCCAATGGCGATGTTTTTGAAGGGATCGAGCATATCAACTGGCAATCCCAATCGGGCTTGCAGCAAATCCACAAAGCCTTCAACCTTGGCACATCCGCCGCTGACGTAAACCCGTTGCAGCTGTTCGCCTCCCGTCGTTGCCCGGAAGAAGTCAAAAGTCTTCTGGATTTCGAGCAGAAGGACCTCAGAAACGGACTGCATCAGCGAGGAAACACTCTCAGTTTGGACGCCTTCAATTAACTTCCCCTTCTTCACCTGCTCGGCTTCTTCAAAACTCAGGTTCATCTCCTTCTGCAAGGCATCGGTAAACTGATTGCCACCCACTGACACATCACGCGTGAACAGCGGGGTTCCGCCCTTAGCCACCAGTATATTCATGATGCTAGCGCCGATGTTCAACAGGGCCACTGTGGTATTCGAAGCCGGTTCGTAGTTAGTTTCAAACGCGTTCTGAACTGCGAAAGCATCGATGTCAACCACAGTCGGAACCTTTCCCGCCTGAGTGATCACATTTGTATGATTCAGGATCTTGTCCTTTTTGACGGCCACGAGCAGGACATCTGTCGCCGATGAGGTTGCCGAGGCATTCAAAACCTGGTAATCCAGGCTGACATCGGAGATGTCGAAAGGAATATGTTGCTCAGCCTCCCATTGGATCGACTCTTCAAGTTCTTCGTTAGTCATAGCGGGCAACGGGACTTTCTTAACGATCACCGAATGTCCAGAAACGGAAGTTGCCACGCTCTTGGTCTTGATCTTGTGGCGAGAGAGAACTTCGGAAATCGAATCGGCTACGGAGAGCGCATCCATGATGGCGCCATCCACAACCGTATCAGACGCCAGAGGCTCGAGGCCGGCATGGACCAGCTCGTAACCTTTCTTGGCCCTGCGAAGTTCAACTGCCTTGACCGAACTCGATCCAATGTCTAAGCCAACCAGTGGTTTTTGCCTGGAAAAGAGTTGCACAGTATTCTTTCCTAACCGAGAATTTCAGAATTGATGTATCGTGTCTCGAAATTTAAACTTTACCCTTTTTCAACAGCGCTATTCTTGCTCTTAAGCTCCATCCATTCATCCAAGACTGTCTTCTTAAAACGCCATCGGTTCCCTAACTTGAAAGCAGGAATGCGTTCCAAGGAAACATATTTGTAGAGCGTATCGGAGGAAATCCCCAGATAGTGGGATGCTTCCTTGACGTTCATCACTTCTTTGTGTTGGGCCATCAGTCAATCCCCAAACATAGGTTTTGTCCCTTTGATCGGCAGAGTCCGGTGGGACATTAGGGTGCCTCGTGTCGATTGTCACTCCAGTCGCTTCGACAGTTGGCCTGTTTTTTGGATGGGAATCTACCGGAGGTAAGGTGCAGCGTGGAGAACGGAGATAGTCTTGGGCTGCGAGGAGAATGCTGAAAAATAGCGATTCTCGCTGACCGAAGAGTGAAACGGCATCAGGCGCTCAAGTGACGCCGGCGCCGGCTGCCGTGGCCCGCGAGGGCGAGACCTTTCAACCTGATTCCGTAGAAAGGCTTAGCAGCAAGCGCGCTAACCGGCTGCGCCCAGACGACGGATCGCAACGGCAGCTTCAGAAGCAACGGCTCCGTTGGCATCGCGCAGCAGAGGTTTGAGCTGATCAATCGTGGAGGCGTCCCCGATCAGTCCTAAAACATAACAGAGTCTCTCTCGAACACTCGCGTTTTCGTCATTGAGATAGCGAGTCAGTTCAGGGGCCACAGGACTGCCCAATTCGATAAGATAGGCGGTCGCGTGCTCGTGATACGTCCTGTTGGGAAGTCCCGCAATCAGCTTCTCAAGAAACTCCTTTCGCCCGAGCCGATACAAAGCAAAACTTTGGGCCAGTTGGGCACCAACATCCTTCTCGTTAATAAAGGCTCGTGAAACATCGTCAACCACGGAACCGTCGCCTACTCTTGCGATGCCCTCCGCAGCGTATTGCCTGTAGGACTTGTCAGGATCCTTGAGGTTGCGTTGAAACAGTTCAAGGGAGCCAGCATCGCCAATCATGGCTATGGCCTGAAATGCTTTGAGACGCAGCTTCGTATCCGGATTCTTGTCGTTGATGCGCTTTAGATCCGGCAGCGCCTCCTTGCTCCTGAACAAACCCAGGGTCAGAATCGTTTCATCGCGGACATCCTTGTCTGAGTCATTGAGGTAGGGGAGAAGCTGTTGATCAACGCTCGCATCTCGAATTTTATAGAGTGAACGTAGAATCGCCACCTTCAAGTTCGCATCACCGGTTTTCATAGCCTCGATCATCTTAGGGACCGCTGGGCTGGCGCGTAAGATGCCGAGGGCCTTGGCGGCATCGAGCCGGATCGCAGGACTGGAATCCACTAGACGTTCGGCAATGGAATCGACCACCATGGGAGCTACTTTGACATACGCCTCGATTACGGTCGGATCGTTCCCCACCTGATCACTAAATGGATTGACGCGCTTGTAAACCTTCTTCGCCATGCGCGTCATGGCGAATTCGGTGTCTTGGTCTGCGTAAAGATTCACCAATGCGATAACAGATTCCTCACGCACGCCCACCGCTGGATCCTTGATGGTCGTCAGCAACATCGTGATGGCCTCCTGATCCTTCAGAAGGCCGAGTGACTTAACCACCTCCTCCCTCACCCCGACATCCGAATCATTGGCCGCTGCCAAAAGTGGTTGAACTGCCTCACGATTCTTGGTCTTTCCCATTTCGGAAGCGGCTTTCTTTCGAACTTTGGCATCGGGGCTCCGAAGGTCGGTCTTGAGCTGCTCAATCGTCGGTTCAGCAGCTGCTGCGTCGGGTCGGTCAGTAACCGCCAAAGCCATGGCGACGAGAAGACCGAGCGAAACGCGATGAACGACACCCCCCCCTGCAAGCTTTCTGGTCACTGAGTACCTCCTGATGCTGCTACGACGCTAACGATGGGAATCTCGACCATAAAGTCGGAGCGGCTTGCTTCAACCTGAAATCTAGCTTTAGACGGCTGAGAGAATAACAGAACTCACTAGCACACTCCAGTGCTGGCCGTGCCGCTCAAGAACAACAGGATTGATAGCCCTTTCCTTGGCTCCAGGCGCACCCTGGGGTGGGTTGCTTGTCCCATGGGTCGCGTCGGTGGATGCTGGAAGGGCGCGGAGCGACAGTGATAGCGAAACTCACACTGGACCTCACAACTGACTCCATCGCGATTCCAAGGAAACTGGCAGCCGAGTACAAGCTGTTCAGACATCGAAAAATCTCCCGCGAACTTCTTCTCCCTTCAAACGTCTAAATAACATCCAGGGTTCGAGAGTTTTCATGCTTCGGTGACTACTCGTTGTGCCCAGGTAGCCGCACCCTTTGTGAGTGTCAGGGCCCGAATACGGTGGACGAGGCTGAAATGAGAATGGAACCTTTGGCGGCACTGAATCGTAATAACGCCAGTCAGTAATACTTCCAGTGGAAAGGAGGCACGAGTTGGTGCAGGAGGGTGTTTTGCAACCCTTCCTGACAGTCCACAAAACCACAAAACCCAAATGCAGGAGCCCAGCTGAGGCCATCATGAAAGAGGAACACCATGAAGAATCAAAGGTCAAACGGGCTCCGGGCAACTCTGTTCGGATTCATCCTCGCCTTGACAAATCCTTCCAGTCCCCTCAATGCGCAATCTGTCTCTCCTTCGCCGACACCGGAGCAGCAGGTCTCGCCGGGCGATCTGGAGGGACTATCGACACTTTCTCAGGGCAAGTCGGCCGTTCAAGATCTGGTCTTGGTGCGAAGCTGGAATGCTCTAGCATTCACCTACAAATCGCAGGGCCAATACGACAAAGCAGAGACACTCTACCGCCAGGCGCTGGCACTGCACGAAAGGACTCTTGGCCCGGAACATCTGGAAGTTGCCAGTACTTTGAACAACTTTGCTTCCCTGTGTAAGGCCAAAGGCAGCTTTCAGGAAGCGATCCAACTCTACCAGCGTTCGCTCGCCATCAAGGAAAAAGCACTAGCCCCCGACGATCCCAACATCGCGATCAGCCTCAATAATCTGGCCACTCTCTACTTCTCGCAGGGGAAATATGGTGAAGTGGAATCACTTTGTCGGCGGAGTCTCGCAATCATCGAGAAATCCAAAGGTTTGAATCACGTTGATCTTGCACCGACGCTTAATAACCTAGCTGTGCTGTATGGCGCGCTTGGCCGGTTTTCCGACGCCGAGTCGCTTTACCAGCGCGCTTTGCAGATTTTGGAAACCGCTTACGGTCAAGACCACGTGAGTGTCGCACCCAGTATCGAGAATCTCGGTAACCTGCGCCGGTCGCAGGGAAATTATGAAGACGCAAAGCGTCTTTGCGTTCGGGCGCTGGCAATCAAAGAAAAGAATCTCGGATCCGATCACCCGGATATCGCTGTCAGTGTGAGTAATCTCGCCGCACTGTCTTACCTACAAGGGAAACTTGGGGAAGCCGAGCGGCTTTATCAGCGCGCACTCAGGATCACCGAAAGGGCTTTTGGTCCAGACCATATCAGTGTAGCCACCCCACTGAGCAATCTGGCCGTTCTGTACAAATCGCAGGCCAAATACACAGAAGCTGCCACACTTTTTGAACGGGTTGAGAAGATTTCTGAAACGACCTTAGGAGCGGAACATCCTGAGCTTGCCAAAGGCCTGAATAACTTGGCCTCAGTCTATCGGGCTCAAGGTCAATTTGGTCAAGCTGAAACTCTCTCGAAGAGAAGTATTGCGATCCTCGAGAAAACTCTGGGGCCTGATCATCCTGATCTCGCGGCAAGTCTGGACACTCTTGCGGAGTGTTACGTTGCTCAGGGGCGTGTTGATCTGGCTGAGACTCTGTTCAATCGTTCACTCAACATCCGGGAACAAAAGTTGTCTCCTTCCCATCCTGACTTGGCCATCAGCTACACCAATCTGGCTGAAATCTACCGCTCCCAAGCCAAACAAGTGGAAAGTGAGAGTCTCCACAAGAAGGCTCTTGCGATCCAGGAAAGCGCCCTGGGACCTGAACATAGGGCTGTCGGGCTCACTCTCTACAGACTAGGGTTGCTACATGTACAACAGGAGAAACTTCAGGAGGCCGAGAACGAGTTACAAAGATCGTTTCGCATCCGGGAGGTGAGTCTGGGTCCTGAAAGCCGCGAAGTGGCCATTCACTTATCGAATCTCGGCTTACTTTACAGGTTGCTAGGAAAGCACGCTCAGTCTGAGGCCTATTATGTTAGGGCATTGGCAGCTTTGGAAAAGTTGACCGGGCCAAACAACCTGGAGGTGGTAGCCGTGGTGGAGAACCTGGGGGATCTCCGGCTGGAACAGCGGCGGTATTCGGAAGCCGGGCATCTATATCGCCAAGCTCTTGAAGTCAAACGCAAGTTGCTGGAGCCCCGAGACGTTGGGTTGGCCAGCACACTCTTGAATCTCGGCACCGTCAATTATTTGCAAGGTGACTATCGCAAGGCAGAACAACTTTGCCAGCAGGCGCTGGTGCTTGCGGAAGGGATGTTGGGTCGAGACCATCCCGAGGCCGCCACTTGTCTAATGAGTCTGGCTACGATTTATGGCGCTCGGCGAAATTACAGGAAGGCAGAGCCGCTCTACCAGCAGGCGCTGGCCATCTGGGAAAAGACCTTGCCAGCTAACGATGCCAGAATAGCCTTGTGCTTGGAGAACCTGGCTCTTCTCTATGCGAGTCAGGGAAAGCATAACCAGGCAGAACCCCTCTATCAGCGCTTCCGGAAAATCGAAGCCGCGCGAGTGCCGAATTCCTATCCTTCACCGTTAGGGTCACCTTTCACGGTACCTGTTTCTGAATTGATCAAACAAACAGGCAAGCAGCCCAGGAAGAGCGTCCTTGTCCGAGTGAGATGAACCGAAGGGAAAGGACGCCCGCCGGGAGCCATCGTGCAACAACCAGACTGCCAGGCAGCGGACCAAGCAGGGATTCCGGAATCACCGTACTAGAGGCCCCTTTTCACCCTTCACCTCTCCATTAGAGTTAGGGTCTTGCGGATTTCCAGAGAACAAGCTTTTCGAAAGTCTCATAAGAGAGGTTGCGTGGAGCCTGCCGGTAGACTCTGACATCGATGCCGAGTCTCTGGATTTGCGAATTCAATGTCGTGGGCTTTAGACCTAGCATTCTGGCGGCCCGAGCCTGATTCCCATTGGCCTGAGCGAGCGCCTCACTGATCAGTTTCCTTTCGTATTCTTCCACCACTTCAAAAAAGTTTCTAACGTCGGTAGCTGCCATCAATGCCCTCCTGATACTATCAGTGCACTCGAGAATCTCCTCACACGAACGCGAAGATTCTGGGCGACGCAGCCTCGGGTGGCTGGGCGCCGCTTCGACATATTCCAGTCCTGAGTCATTCTGCCTTCTGGCCGACCTGTTTGTCAGCGTTCTCAAACTTGTAAGCCTGCTGTTCTCCGGCGAGCCTGAGTTCGATGATTTTGGGAGCTTTGCCATCTTCCAGGCTCAGGCGGACCGAGTTCCGATCGGCTCTTTTCTCCAGTTTCTCAGTTTGAGCCGTAGCTTTTGCGACCACGTTCTTCCCTTTGTAGATCATCACCTGAGCCACGCTCCCATTGTCCTCCACTTCAACGTTGTAAGTTCCGGGTTCCAAAACCACGTCGTTGAGACGTGCCCTTTCATAGACAGTCAGACTCTTCCGGCTTTTGGCCAAGGTTGAAGAGGCTGGCATCAATGCAAATAGAAGGCCTGCAACGGCAGACAGGCTGACCAGTTTCTTTGTCGTCATCATTTCCTCCATTTTGCCCTAGCAGTCTGTGATCTAAAAAAAAGCCCACGTTGCATGACCGCATGCAGCGTGGGGCTCCAGGTTTCTCGACCTCTGGCCTTGTTTAGCTAACAACAACCGATTGATACTCGGTGGCCATCAATTTCGAAGCTGCTAAGACGGCTCCGTCGCAACACTATTCATTCGTAATTCTGAATTCCTACATCTGAACTATAACCGGGTAGCCCCATGTGGAAAACCGGAATGGGACAAGGTGCTGGAAATCGGGGACGAACCGTTGGCATCGCGTGACAGGAGACTTTTGAGTCTGCCATCCAAAACAAACTGCGAGCGAAATTCTAGGACTTTCAACGATGGATGCATGCAGTGCATCCATCTTGCCTACTGCTCCGCTTACGAAAGCTCAGGCATGAGCAACATCGACAGAGGGGATTCACGGGATGGCCAACCGCGGAAACTGCTGGAACATAACAGCGGCGAGGAGGAACGGCCAAAGATATCGAGAGCGACGGCACTTGCCCAATTAGAGCGGCTTCCCCAAGAAATTTCGCAGCTTCTCTCGATATTTGCGGCTAAGCAAAAGCTGCGTGCCATCTTGTAACAGGACCCGATATTCTCCGTGGAACCAGGGCTGAAGCTCCTTGATGCGGTCTAGATTGACAATGGTGGAGCGGTGAATGCGCAAGAACTGATCGGGGTCAAGTCGTTCTTCCATCTGGTTAAGGGTCTCGCGCAGTAGATGCGTCTCCTTGCCGACGTGCAGCCGCACGTAGTTCCCCTCCGCTTCGATCCAGTCAATCTCGGAAGTTTTCAGGAAGGATACACGTCCAGCCGTCTTGATTATTAGTCGGTCCGGGTGCTTCGATTTGGGCCGGCCTTTCAGCTCTTCCAGCAGGTTCAAGAGGCCCTGGTTTAAGACGCTGCCACGTTGCCTTAGAATTTGAGACTTGGCATGTTGGAGCGTTCGATGAAACCGCTCCTTGTCGAAGGGTTTCAGGATATAGTCAACAGCGTAGACTTCAAAGGCGCGCAGAGCATACTGGTCATAAGCGGTGACGAACACTACAAGCGGAATGCGTCCCCGGGGAAGGGCCTCCAGCACGGCAAAGCCGTCCATCTCCGGCATCTGCACATCCAGGAAAAGCAAATCGGGTGAATGCTCAAGAACTGCTTCCACTGCTTCACGACCGTTAGAGCATTCGCCAACCAGGTCGACCTCCGGATCCTTGCGCAGGATTTCCCGGACGCGAGTGCGGCCCAGGATTTCGTCATCGACGATTAGCACTTTGATGCGTGATGGTTCCGTCAGTTCCATTGAATCTCACCAACGACTTCTCCCGTCGCGGCTCCTGCTTGTTTGAAAGGAATCTCTAAGGTCACGATCAGTCCCCGGTCCAAACCATTGCACAGCCCGAACCAGTGATTTTTTCCGTAGAGTTGTCTCAATCGTGCCCGCGTATTTGCCAGGCCGACACCTTCGTTCAGTGCGCCGCCAGAGTCATATCCCGATGGCAGGCCTGGACCATCGTCTTTAACCTGCAACTGTAGTTTGGGTCCCAGCCGCTTGGCACGAAGCTCGATGCAGCCAGCGCCAGACCGGGGAGCAATACCATGCCGGATGGCATTTTCCACGATGGGCTGCCACATTAAGTTCGGCACGAGTGCGTCCAAAGCCTCCGGATCAACATCGTAGCGTACCGTCAGGCGGTCCTGGAAACGAATCCGCTCAATATTCAGGTAACACTTCAAGAATTCCAGCTCCTTTTGCAAGGTTACTTCGTGCTGGCCGGAGTTCTCCATCGTGAGTCGCAGGAATTCACCGAGGCGTGCGATCATGCGATCCGCAGCATCGGCGTCCTCATGGAGCAGCGCTGATATTGAATGCAGCGTGTTGAAAAGAAAATGGGGGTGAAGCTGCATCTTCAGCGCCTGCAATTGCGCTTGGACAAGCTGGGCCTCTAGCTGAACTGCCCGTTTTTCACGCTCCCGATACTTGCGATAGTAGTCAAATCCCTGACATACCCCCAGGATCGCCCAATACACCAGCACGTACCAATGCAGACTGAGGAAGAGATTTCTCTGATAGACCGGAACCCATTTCAGCGAGTGTTCCCCGGCGGGGAGGATGACGAGAATGAAAAGAGAGGATACCGCCAGTGCCAGATTGGCCAGCGCAACCAGGATGCTAGCAGGAACGTGGACGCACAGACTGCGAATCCAGTGCTCTTTGTTCACCGGGAAGCGTCGGTACAACCAGACAATGAGCAGGCTGAATGCCGCCCAAATGTACCAGTCGGGCAGGTTGGAGAGCAGCACGCTCTCCCACGTTATCGGGCGCTCGTAAAGGCGAGCGAAGATGTATTGCTGGGCGCTGAAGAACAATCCGACCAGCGTCCAGACGCCAAGAAACAGACCCCATCTTATCCGTTGATCTTTTTCAAACATGGCGGTTCCTTCGTCGTACCGCCGTCTGGCAGAGAAACTCGAAAGGGTTGCCTGTCGCCAGCGAGCCATCATACCGCCCAAAATCAAAAAACCCTATACTCGATCTTGTGATCTAGCGTAGGGTCTTCCAGGAAGATGCTGCCCCACCCTTGGAGAGAGTGAGCTGAAGTGAGGTACTTCTAAGCTTCTTGCTTCAACGTTCCAATGATCCTGGAACGCGGAATGCTCTGCAGCCGCTTACATTTGCGGCACTTTAACTCAATGCCTTGCGACGTAATCTTTGCCAGCAGACTTCCACAAAGGCACCGATATTCATGAGGCTCCCCGCTCGGCTCGAACAGCACCAAAACGTCCTTTTGCGTCTTACCGTTCCCTTTCACAGGGTAGACCTCGGCCGTAGATCCACTCGGAAAACACGGAAAGACTAGGCAGGAGAGTCCGCACGGCAAACCAAGTTGTGACGAAGAGAGCAAAATCAGTGATGGAAAGGAAGCACGGCAGGATGAAGGGCGTTTTCATCGCTCACGAAAGGTCCTTGTGTCAAGATGTGACGGTCCTGCCAACATTGAGGGCATTCAGAAGGACTCATCTAAAGCCGATCGGGTGATGCTCCATCTGGATTTCTCTTTGCTGCTGGGCCGCGTAGATTAGCAATTGAAGTGGCGTCTCTAACGTTGCGCATGATATTAAAGAGTTCTACTTGAAGGGTAGGCTGCATTTCGAATCAACTCACTAGCGACACCCGGCCGGTTTCGGGGTTGCTTATAAGGCAGCGCCCCTACCACAAACCGATGGATACACTAGAGATTCTGAAGCAACTCGTCGCTATCCCCAGCGTCAATCCGATGTGCGCCGATTCCGGTAAGGCCGCGGAGCGAGAGATAACAGACCACATCGAAGGGCTGCTGCGTCGGCAGAACATTGATTGTGAGCGGCAGAGCGTCGTAGACGGTCGGGAAAACCTAATTGCCTTCATCA
>Ga0075418_10005314_pt1 | contig 14590 bp, 8 predicted proteins | sample SoiMetdeltSBSDD2_FD_81776 | JGI IMG/M metagenome (GOLD analysis project Ga0075418, IMG submission 81776) | Bulk soil microbial communities from a Populus tree surrounding site in Tennessee, USA - Soil MetaG P. deltoides SBSDD2 | ecosystem: Environmental > Terrestrial > Soil > Tree plantation...
CGGGATCAAGCTACCGCAAAAGACGGTGATCCTGCAGGACGGCCAGCCGTTCCTGGAAGCGGCGACCTCGAAGGTCTCCATCACCGAGCCGATCCCGGCGGAGAAGTTCGCCAAGGTCGAGAGCTGAGAGCGAAGCACCTGCGGTGTCGATGCGGGGTGGAGGCCGTGGCGCCTCCACCCCTTTTTCTTGCGCGCGCCGCAGGAGATCAGACCTTCTCCCCCGCCATTCTCATGAGGAGCTTCCAGAGATCGGGAGGCACCGGCAGCACCGAGAGCCGGGGTTGGCGCACCAGCGGGAAGTCTTGGAAACGAGGGTCTGCTTTCACCGCGGCGAGCGACACGGGACTCGCCAGGCGTTTCACCGGCTCGAGGGCGAAGACAACGAGACGCGCGTTCGCCGGATCGGGCGAGGGATCGGAAACGACCCGCGCCAGACCGACGACGGCTTTCTCGTCGCCGGTGTGGTAGACGAGCGCGGCGTCGCCCTTGCGGACTTCGCGCATGTTCTTGAGCGCTACCGGGTTGGAGACGCCGTCCCAGACCGCACGCCGCTCGCGCTCGAGGTCGGCGAAGCCGTAGGCGCCAGGATCGGCCTTGAGCAACCAGTACCGCACGGTCCTCCTCGTGGGGCGGCCGAGCGCCGAGCGACGCCGGCCAGGCACGAGTATGGCAGAGCTAGGTCGTTGCCGGAATCGGCCGGAACCGGAGGAGCCATTTCCGGGTAATCATCCTTCCAGATGGACCCTTGAGGCCCGTCCCGGTCCAGGCGACCGGCGTCCACCAGGAGGAATCCCCATGAGCCGTGCACGTCGCTGGTTGGGCCTCGGAGCGGTCGGCGCCTTGAGCGCCCTTCTCGCCCTGGGCGCCAGCACAGTCTTTTGGTCGCGCTCCACGAGCGGAGTCCATGCCGATCCGGCCCCCACCGCGAGCCGGACGCAGGAGGCCCTCGACGCGGCGCAGAACTTGTCCCTCGCCTTCGAACAAGTCGCCTCGACGATTCGCCCCTCCGTGGTGAGCATCAACTCGACGAAGCGGGTGCACAACCGCCAGGGTCAGATGGGCGACATGCCCTTCCGCGAGTTCTTCGGCGACGATTGGTACCAGCGCTTCTTCGGCCCCGGGCGGGACTTCGAGGCCCGCGGCCTCGGCACCGGCGTCATCATCGGCTCGGACGGCACCATCCTCACCAACAACCACGTGGTGGATGGCGCCGACGAGGTGACGGTGCAGCTCGCCGACGAAACCAAGTTCACCGCCAAGGTCGTCGGCACCGATCCGAAGACGGACCTGGCAGTGCTGCGGATCGATGCCAAGAACCTGCAACCCGCCAAGCTCGGCGATTCGGAAGCGCTCAAGATCGGCGAGTGGGTGCTGGCGGCGGGCAATCCTTTCGGCCTGACCGCCTCCATCAGCGCCGGCATCGTCAGCGCCAAGGGGCGGAACGACGTGGGCGTCGCCGACTACACCGACTTCATCCAGACCGACGCGGCGATCAACCCCGGCAACAGCGGCGGTCCCCTGGTGAACCTGCGCGGTGAGGTGGTGGGCATCAATACCGCCATCTACACCCAAACCGGCGGTTACATGGGCATCGGTTTCGCCATCCCCATGAACATGGCGAAGACGATCATGACCAGCCTCATCCAGGAAGGCCGCGTGGTTCGCGGCTGGCTGGGCGTGCAGATCCAGAACCTCGACGAGGACCTGGCCAAGTCCTTCCGCTACGAAGGCACGGACGGGGTCCTGGTGAGCCAGGTGATGCCTCGGACTCCGGCGTCGCAAGCCGGCATGCAAGACGAGGACATCATCACCCGCTTCGGCGGCAAGAAGGTCGGCAACGTGACCGAGCTGCGCACCTTGGTGGCGGCGACGCGCCCCGGCACCAGCGCCGAGGTCGAGGTGTGGCGGGACGGCCGCAACAAGACGCTGCGCGTCAAGGTGGACGAACAGGAGAGCGCCGAGAGCGAGCGCCCGCACGCCGAGCCGGCGTCCCTGGATCTCGGACTCTCCGTCCGCACGCTCACCCCGGAGCGGGCGCGCCGCGCGGGTCTGGAAGAGGAGACCGACGGCGTCCTGGTCACCGAGGTGGAACCGCTGAGCGCGGCGAGCAAGGCGGGCCTGCGCGAGGGTGACATCATCCTGTCCGTACAGGGCAAGCCCGTGACGACGGTGGAAGCCTTCGACGCTGCCATCGCCAAGGCGGACCTCGACAGCGGGGCCCGGCTCGCGGTGCGCCGCGGCAACGGCAAGCAGATCCTCGTGCTCAAGTCGGAGCGCAACGCTCCACGCGGCTGAGCCGGTGCCGCCAGGCTCGCCGGTCGCAGTGCTCCTGGACCGGCGAGCGGCGGTGCAGGCTCCAGGAGCTCGTTGCACTCCCCGCGAGGCCGTCAGACCCCCCTGGCGGCCTCGCGTCTCTTTCCCCCGAGCGCCTCTCGAACATGCCCTTGCTAGACTCGCGGCCAGGAGCCTCGGCCTCGGGGGGGCGAACCCCAGCCCCCCTCGGTGCGTCTCCTGGTCAGAGCGGGCGCCGGACGGCGCTCGGCGCGGACGGGGCGGTTCTCCGGGGGCGCAAGGTGGCCGGATGGATCTGACGACGCTCCTCCAGCGCTGCCGGGACGGCGACGAGCTCGCCTGGGAAGCGCTGGTGCGGCAACACCAGTCCCGCGTTTACGCCCTGGCGCTCCACTACGTGGGCAACGCCGAGGAGGCGCGCGACGTGGCGCAGGAGATCTTCATCCGCATCTACCAGAACCTGGGGCGCTGCGACGACGCCGCGCACTTCCTGCCCTGGATGATCCGCATCTCCCGCAACGCCTGCATCGATCATCTGCGCCGGCGTCAGGCCCGGCCGCCGGGGCGCGACGTGCCGGCGGAGGAAGCGCCGCTGCTCGCGACCAGCGAGCCGGCGCCGGACGAGGCCTGGCACGCCAAGAGCCGGCGTCGCCTGCTGCACCTGGCGCTGCAGGCACTGGGCGAGCTCAGCCGCGAGGTCCTCCTGTTGCGCGAAATCCAGGGCCTCTCGGTGGAAGAGACTGCGCGCCTCCTCAACGTCCCGGAGGGGACCGTGAAGTCGCGGGCGAATCGAGCCCGCGTGGAGCTGGCGCGGAAGGTGTTGGCGCTCTCCGGCGGCCAGTACGGCCGCGACGGGGCGCAGTGAAGGTGAGGTTGTGAGCATGGATTGCGCTCACTTCGAACAGCGGTTGGAGGCGCTACTCGCCGGTGCGCTCGACCCCCCGGAGCGCGCTCTGCTGGAGCAGCACCGTGCGGGCTGCGAACGATGCGGCCGCCTGTGGGCGTCGTTCCAGGAAGAGACCGTCCCGGGGCGCGACGCGGCGACGGACGCCTTCGTCTCCATTTTGTTGGAGCGGACCTCCGGCGCTCCGTGTGGTCGGGCGCAGGAGTCGCTGCCGGGCTGGGTGGACGGCGCGCTTTCACCGGACGACGCCGGGCTGATCGCAATGCATTTGCAGCACTGCTCGGGCTGCGCCGCCCTCGCGGCGGCACTCGCGACGCTGCGGCTCGAGCTCCCCTCTCTGGCGGAGACCGAGCCGGGGCCCGAGTTCACCACCCAAGTACTGGCTTCGACGCAGGCGCTGCAGCGGCGACGCACGGCGGTGGGCACGCGCTGGCTCGACACCTGGCAGCACTTGCTGCAGCGCCCGCGTTTCGCTCTCGAGTTCGCCACCGCCGCCTGCTTCCTCCTCATGCTGCTCTGCGCGCTGCCCTTCTCGCCCTTCCGGCCGCTGCCACAACAGGCCCTCGCAGCCATCCGCCTGGATGGCGGCGGCCTCCTCATCGCTGCGACCTCGCGCGTGGGCCCGGCGCTGCAAAGCACCGCGCACCGCGCTTGGGCAGGAACGGCCGGCAGGATCGAGACAGCTCTCGCGGCCAAGGGTCGCGCTCTCACCGACGAGCACGGCACGACGGCCTGGGGCGTCGTGCGTGCCGACCTGTCGGAGGCGCGGGCTGGCATCGAGAGCCGCAACTTCCCGCGCTTTTCTCAAGCCCTGCACGAGCTGGGCGGGGATCTGCGCCGGCTGTGGGCGGGCAGCTCGGTGCCTGCCGCGGCGCCAGCAGGGGGATCGACGCCGGAGGATCCACGATGAAGCCCGGGAGTTGCGGCAGCGCGACCGCTCTCTCACGTCTGCACCACGGTCACGCTGTTTCGAGGAACGCGAGGCCCTACACCAGGAGGTGTTCGTCATGAACGGGATGGAGAACGAGGGCACGGGGAGCGGCCAGGAGGAACGGCGAACGGAACGCCCGACCGCGAACCAGGAGACCAAGCCGCCGGCAGGACGCTGGATTCCAACGAACGACCCGCGGCGGAAGAACGTGGCGCTGGCCACGATCATGTCGGCTTTCCCGGGGCTGGGCCACATCTATGTCGGTTACTACCAGCTCGGGTTCACCCACATCCTGATCTTCGCCTCCCTGGTCACCATCCTCTCCAAGGGTGCTGGCGGTCTCGAACCGTTGTTCGGCCTCTCCCTGGCTTTCTTCATCCTCTACAACATCGTGGACGGGGCCCGGCGTGCTTCCCTCTACAACCTGGCGCTCGATTCGGGAGGCCAGATGCCGGAGCTGGAGTTGCCACGCAACCGGGGCTCGATGGCAGGGGGCATCTTCCTCGTCGGCCTCGGCGTGCTCATCCTCCTGCACACCCGCTTCGACATGGACATGTACTGGCTCGAGGAGTGGTGGCCCCTCGGCCTCATCGGACTCGGCGCTTGGTTGGTCTACACGGGGCGGAAGAACCGGGCTCGTTCCGGAATGCCCTGAGTGTTCTTGGACGTCGGGTGGAGACGGTCGGGGGTCCAACAGGCGGCGCTGCGTTGTGCCGCCTGTTGCGTCTTGAGCTTGGAAGCGTCGCCGGCCTTGGGGCGCTCGCTCCTCGGACCGGTGACGGCAGCCGTAGAGATCAGTCCGGGGAAATCTCCCCGAGGCGGCGCACCGAGACGATCTGCGGGGCTTCGAGAACCACGCGGGCGTGTTTCTTCCAGTGGCCCACACGGGCGACCTGGCGCAGATAGTCTTCCTTGCTGCGCCCGCCCTCGCCCTCCTCGTGCACGTCCACGTCCAGGAGAACGATGCCGCCATTCTCCTGCGTGTCGCAGCGGCCGACGTACACCCGCGGTCCTTGGGTGTCCACGACCACGGTGATGCCGTGCAGCGGGCCCTTGTCGTGATGGAACGTACCCATCGTCAGCGCGCCGCGGTGGTCTTGCAATACTTGTGAAACGCCGCCACCAGGTCGTTGGCCAGGCTCATGGCATCGCGCCCCTCGATGGCGTGGCGCGGCACGAAGTGCACTACCTCGCCGTCCTTGAACAGCGCCAGGGACGGGCTGCTGGGCGGAAACTGGGCGAAGAAGCTGCGGACCCGCGCCGTCGCCTCCAGATCCTGGCCGGCGAAAACCGTAGCCACCCGGTCGGGCTTGACCTCGTTCTGCAACGCCAGCCGCACTCCCGGCCGGGCTTGACCGGCGGCGCAGCCGCAGACGGAGTTGACCACCAGCAAGGTGGTGCCGCTCTTCTCGTTCATGAACGCGTCCACGTCTTGCGACGTGCGCAACTCGCGCACGCCGATGCGCGTCAGCTCCTCACGCATGGGTTGCACGAGAACCGGATCGTAGGGCATTAGGGGACCTCCTCCACCTTCCTGTCGGTCCGGCCCGCCCCCGAGGGGCCGGCTCCGGAACCACCATCGATTCCTATCAAGTTTCCACAGGCGACTATAGGGTGGACGGCCGGCCGAGGCAAGGGCGCCGGGCGGCTCGGGCAAGCCTCCGTAGTTCCACGGAGACGAGCGAAATCCTGCACCAGCAGTGGGAATGGCCTCCAGACGGCTTCCTTGACCGTCCCTCGCCCCACTGGTAAAATTCCCATGCCAAGTTTGACAGTTGCCCGGCGCCTCACCGCCCACCGCGGCGTGTCCGGGTCTTTCTCCGCTCTAAAAGGGCATCCCTCGGGTCGCTGGGAGGGCTCGACCCCTGCGGTACTCGCCATTCCACCCATCGTCACACGTCGTTAGGGGGTTCCAACATGCTGCAGAGATACATTCGTGTCTCTTGCGCCTGCGTCGGGATGGTCCTTTTGCTCGCCAGTGTCGCCGCGGCCCGTCCCACCGGCCAGCGTCACCAGGTGGCTGATCCGACTCCCTACGTGGACATCCTCGGGGACATCGAGGGTACCGAGCCTGCACCTTCCAAAGCGCTGTCGGACACAGTGTGGATCGCCGACTGGGACTTCGAAGGCGGCTTCCCCTGCGTCGACGCCGGCTGGACCCGAGTCGACAACCATATTCTCAACGATGGCATCCATTACTGGACCGTGAACAGCGCCTTCACCGGCGTCGGCGGAATCACTGGCAACGCCGCGGGGCTCGGCTATGTGAACAACCTCTGTTGTGCCGAACCGGCGGGCTACGACAACGACTGGTATCAGGCCATCCGCATCACTTATTCCGGCTCTGGCTTCGTGTCCTTCAACTATCTCCTGGATTCGGAGGGCGGCTTCGACTTCCTGCAGGTCGAGACCGATTCTCTCTGTGGTTCCTTCAGCCGCGTCAACTTCGCTACCGATCCGAGCGCCAACGCAGCCGCCTACCGCACCGTCCAGCACTCCGCCTCGGGCTACGACACCGGCGGCGTCGTGGACTCGGTGACGGTGCCGAGCTACGGCCCCGGCACCCACTGCGTCTACCTGGCCTTCTTCTCCGACGGCGGCTACTCACCCTGCGATGGCTTGCAGCCCTCTTCTCTGGGCAGGGCCTTGGTGGTGGACAACATCACCCTCGTCGGGGTCACGAACCCGGTGACCGAAGGTTTCGAGGGCACGCTGAACCCCCGCGTTTCCTTCCTCAATATCCAGGACAGCAAGCCCTTCGGCCAGTGGGCCCGGATCTTCCAGCACGTCACCGACAACGACTTCTGCACCGAGAACAAGTCCTGCGCCTGGCTATGGACGGATCACATCACCCCCACCCTGGCCAACGATCCGAGCATGGCCTTCGCGCCTGATGGCTATGTCATCCGCAACTGGCTCGACAACACCATCGTCAGCCCATGGGTGAGCCTGGCCTCGACGCCGACGGCGACGGGCACGGTGCTGCGCTTCCGTCGCTTCCCCGGCAACTTCTTCTCCCAGAGCCGCATCGTGCAGAACTGGTCGGTCCGGGCCCAGAGCACCGTGAGCGGGCAGAACTGCATCAGCGGCTGGGGCCACGCTTCGCAGTGGAACTCCCTCTCCTTCTTCGGTTGGGTCACGCTCAACTTCGACATGACCCCGGAGTTCCCGCCCAACGCGCAAAGCATCCAAGTGCGGCACCGCACCTCCGATTGGCAGTGGCTCGTGGGCGTGCCGCCACCGGCGACTTTCGTCCCCGGCCCGGGGCCGTACATCGACAACACCCGCATCGGCCGCCGGATTCTGGGCGGACCGGTGATCAACGAAGGCATCGACGCGCGCTCGCAGGCGCAGGACTGCTTCCCCACCGAGCCGCACCCTGATGTCACCCCGGGCACGGGAGAGCACTTCCGTCCCAGCACGGACCGCTTCGGGACGGCGGCCTTCTCCATCGGCACAGAGTTGGGGATCAACAACACCAGCCCGAACCTCATCACCGGGGACTCGGTGAGCGTCGAGGTGACGGATGCACGCAACGCCGGGGGCATCACCAGCGTGCAGTGGTATGGCGCCATCACCAGCGGCCCGCACGCGGGCAAGGCGCCGGCGCCGTGGACCGTCGGCCCCAACGGCTTCTTCTCGGTGACCGTGGACACGGTGCGCAGCAGCAATGGCGCCGCCCTCGACGGCTTCTTCTTCGTCGATCTCGACGACACCTACTTCCGCGGCGGCGACCAGCTCCACTACCTCTGGCTGGCCCAGGACGCCCTCGGCGGCGTGAGCTCGGATCCCGCCGGCCTGACCAGCGTGCCGGCGTCGGTGGCGGAGGCCAACCAGGCCACCGGCGGCATGCTCGAGGTCAGCTTCCTCCCGGCCATCAACTGGTCGCAGTCCTACCTGAACCGCATCGCCGCCGATCCGCACGGCGACCTCGACCCGACGCCGGCGGAACTGACGGCCTCGACGCAACGAAACTGCATCCTGTACGCCCAGATGGTGAACTCACGCCGCCGGGGCGGCGTGGTGAACCGCACCTCTTTCATGTACAACCTCGACCGCCTGGGCTATCAGGGTCACTACGACGTCTATGACCACACCGGGCTCGGGAACACCAACAACCAGCTCGGCGGGCGGGCGCGGGTCCAGCAAGCGCAGGGCTATAACCTCATCGTCTACGACCTGGGCAACTCCGGCCCGACCGGATGGCTCATGCCCGATGGCAGCGACTTGGATGCGCAGAAGGTGGACCAGGCGGGCTGGTTCCGCAGCTGGCTGAACCAGGTCCCCGCCAGCACCGCCGGCTTCGGCACCCTCTGGGTGCTGGGCGCGAACGCCCTGGAGGAGCGGCCGACCGCCCCGCTCTACGCCACCGACATGGCGGTGGTCCTGAACGCCACGGCGCAGAACGCCGATCCCTACCCGCTGGTACGGGGGCAGGCGTCCTTCACCAACTCCGAGGGTTGCGTCACGGCTTTCACCGGCGACGAGTGGCGCCTCGATGGCGGCTGCCCGGTCTCCCGCGACTACGACGCGCTGGGCGTGTCGGGCACCGGTGTGGTGACGCACTCCTACCGCGATCCGCGCACGGGGCAGGCGGTCAATGCAGGCGCCATCGTCATGCGCGCCAATGCGGCCCAATCGTGGAACACGATCATGCAATCCCATCCGTGGTTCGATTTCGCGCGTAAACCCGGCAATCCGCCCACGGGAACGTCGCCCGAGCAGGTGCTGCTGCAGAAGGTCCTCAACTGCGCCCTGCCGCCGGCGTGCCTGCAGTCGCCGAGCACGACCGATGTGCCTGGGTCGGACGAGATCGCCGTGCCGCGGCAGACGGCGCTGCACCAGAACGTGCCGAACCCGTTCAACCCCACCACCACGATCCGGTTCGATCTGGCCGCCGACGGCCCGGTGGCGCTGCGCATCTACGACGTCGCCGGCCGCCTGGTGCGCACCCTGATCAACGGGCCCGGGAAGGCCGGGGGCAATCAGGCGGTCACCTGGGACGGCCTGAACGAGAGCGGCGAACGGGTCTCGAGCGGCATCTACTTCTACCGCCTCGAGGCGGGAAGCCAGAGCTTCAACCGCAAGATGGTGGTCATGAAGTGAGAGCCGCGAGGCTCGGGTTCGAAGGCAGCGGGGTGTGCGACGGCACGCCCCGCGCCGCTTTCTCTCCGCCGTTTCGCCTCGTCGCTCCGTATTTCTCGGCTCCGCTAGCCCGGATGGCCACCACGTCGCGCGTGGGTCAATCCACCCATTGCACGATGGACAACCGCTGCGCTGGATACACAAGGCGCATTTCCAATGCATCCACCGCTTCTGCTTCTCTCTGCATACCACAGTGCGGTAAGCTCATACGTACATGACTCTGCGCCCAATCGCACTCCGCGGCTCCCGGCCGTACGCGGTTGGTGCTGTGCCTGGCGGCACCGATCTAGCGCCCGGCGCCTCGGAGGATGTCTCTGCACACAGCTATCGCTCGCGCCGTCCCCACCGAAGGGGATGCGTGTACTGCGCACCTTTCCCTCCGTCCCCGGCTCACCGCCGTCGTCCTCGCCTGCTGCCTCCTGGTGCTGCCGGGCTTCCTTCAGGCCCAGCCCATCACTTTTACCGCCATCGGCGACGTCCCGTACGACGAGAGCGAACTTCCGATCCTGCAGCAGCATGTCCTCAATCACAATCTCTACAGTCCGGGCCAATTCCTCGTGCATGTCGGGGACATCTTCCCCGGCGGCACCCCCTGCGAGGAGTTCCGTTACCAGCAGGTGGCGGACGTCCTCGAGCAGCTCACGGTCCCCGCCTTCATGCTGCCCGGCGACAACGAGACCAAGGACTGCGACGACCCGACCCAGGCCTGGAGCTTCTGGACGACGAGCTTCCTGAACCTCGAGTCCTACTTTTGCAGCCAACTCCCGGTGTGGCGGCAGACGGCGCGGCCGGAGAACTTCGCCTTCGTCTCGAGCGGCGTCCTCTTCATCGGCCTCCATCTCGTGGGGGGATCCAATCCGGACGCCTTGATGCAGGACGACGCCGCCTGGGTGGAGCAGCAGCTCGTGCAGCAAAGACCCTTCGTCCGTGCCGCGGTGCTCTTCGCCCAGGCGGGCCCCGGCAGCGGCACCAACCTCTTCTTCGACGCTTTCGTCCCCGATGCGGTGACCTTCGGCAAACCCGTGCTCTTCATCCATGGGGACGGTCACTCCTGGATCGACGACAACCCCTTCGGCGTGCCCGGCATGCGGCGCATCCAGGTGGAGCGCGGCGACAAGCCACCGATCACGGTCACGGTGAGCACGGATGCGGTTCCCGTCTTCACCGTCAACCGCCAGCCCTTCGCCGGCTCGCCGGTCAACGCCGCCCCGTGCGTCGATGCCGGGCCGGACCTGGCGATCGGCATGGCGCAGCAAGCCTGGCTGCGCGGCCAGGCGAGTGACGACGGCGATCCCGGTTCGGCCTCGCTTTCGGTCACCTGGAGCAAGGTGAGCGGCCCCGGCACGGTCACCTTCACCAGCCCCTCGACACCGCAGAGCTTCGCCAGCTTCTCCCTGATTGGCGATTACGTCCTGCGCTTGCGCGCCACGGACGGTCCACTCGTCTCCACCGACCTCGTCAGCGTGAGCGTGAGCACGACGCCGCCGGCCAACGACCCGCCGGTCGCCTTCTTGGACTCGTACTCTACGCCGATGCAGCAGGCTCTCACCGTGCCCGCACCGGGCGTGCTCGCCAACGACGGCGATCCCAACGGCACCCCCGTCTCCGCCGTCCTCATCAGCTCGACCAGCCATGGCACCCTGTCGTTCAACGCCAACGGCTCGTTCACCTACACGCCGCAGTCGAACTACTACGGCCTCGACGGCTTCAGCTACCGGGCCTCCGACGGCAGCTTGCAGAGCTCGACCACGAACGTGACCCTCAACATCACGCCGCTCACCTTCACCTTGTCCCCCCTCGAGGACGCCACGGGCAACTCGTCGACGCCTTCGGTGCCCTCGGGGAGCGCCAGTAAGCTGCGCGTCGAAGCCGATGCCACTAGCTATCGGAGCTTCCTCAAGTTCAGCGTCACCGGCACGGGCACGACGGTGTACCGCGCCAAGCTGCGCCTCTTCTGTGTCAACGAAAGCATCGATGGCGGCTCGCTCTTCCGCCTTTCCAACTACTTCCCCGGCACTACGACGGCCTGGAGCGAAGGGACCCTCACCTGGGCGAACGCGCCGGTGATCGCCGGCACTCCCCTCGGCTCCGCGGGCACCGTGCGCGTGAATCAATGGGTGGAGTTCGACATCACCTCGGCCATCCGCGGCGATGGCGTCTACAGCTTCGCGTTGCGGAACGCCTCGACGAGCAGCGCCGAGTACAGCTCCAAGGAAGGCGTCGAGCCCCCGGTCCTCGTCATCGAGACGCGGCCGGGAGGCGGGGGCGCCAACGCCGTGCCGGTGGCAGTGGACAACGGCTATAGCGTGGTCGAGGACGGCGTCTTGACTCTCGCCGCCCCGGGAGTGCTCGGGAACGACAGCGATGCCGACGGCGACGCCCTGGGCCTCGTGCTCACCGCTTCGACCACCCACGGCAGCCTGTCCTTGGCAGCCACCGGCGGGTTCACCTACACACCGGCGGCGAACTACAACGGCCCGGACAGCTTTACCTACGTGGCCGACGACAACCGCGGTGGCCTCGAGCCGGCGGTGGTGAGCCTCACCGTGACTGCGGTGAACGATGTGCCCGTGGCCGGCGACGAGAGCTACGGCACGAGCGAGGACGTTTCCCTCGTGATCGCCGCCCCGGGAGTGAGGAGCAACGACACGGACCTCGATGGCGACGCCCTGACCACGGCGATGGCCACAGCCCCCACCCACGGCACCCTCGTCCTCGCCGCCAACGGCAGCTTCACCTACACGCCAGCGGCGGACTACAACGGCCCGGATTCCTTCCTCTATGTGGCGAGCGATGGCAACGGCGGTAGCGACACGGGCGCCGTGACGCTCTCGGTGAGCGCCATCGAAGATCCGCCGCGGGCCACCGATGATGCCTACGGCGCGACCGAGGACGGGAACCTGGTGGTCCCAGCTCCCGGTCTCCTGGGGAACGACAGCGATCCGGAGGGCGATGCGCTGAGCGCCACTGTCGCCACACCCCCCATGCACGGTACCCTCGTCCTCGCCCCGGACGGAAGCTTCACCTACACGCCCCAGGCCAACACCTTCGGGCCCGACACCTTCGTCTACACGCTGCGCGACGCCAAGGGTGGTACCGATTCGGGGAGCGTGACGCTCACCGTGGCGCCGGTGAACGATGCCCCGGTCGCGCTCGCCGACGTGCAGGCGACCAGCGAGGACGTCCCCCTCGTCGTACCAGCGCCGGGCCTTCTCGGCAACGACACCGATGTCGACGGCGATGTGCTGTCCGCGACGACGATCACGCCGCCCACCCATGGCACGCTGGTGCTCGCCACCCATGGCGGCTTCACCTACACACCCCAGGCCAATTTCAGCGGCCTCGACGCCTTCACCTACGAGGTGAACGACGGACACGGCGGCACCGCCACGGCCGCTGTCAGCCTCAGCGTCGGGGTGGTGAACGATGCCCCCGTGACCGCTGCCGACAGCTACCTCACCCCCGAGGACGCACCCCTCGCCGTGACGGCACCGGGGGTGCTCGGCAACGACGCCGACGTGGATGGCGATCCGCTCTCGGTCACGATCTCGTCACCGCCGTCCCATGGAACGGTGACGCTCGCGGCGAACGGCGGCTTCGACTACGACCCCGCACCCGACTTCCATGGCGCCGACGGCTTCACCTACAACGTGAGCGACGGCCGCGGTGGAACCCAGACGGGCACGGCGACGCTCACCGTGAGCCCAGTGAACGACGCCCCCGCGGCCAGCGCCGACACCCATAGCCTCGACGAGGACCAGACACTCGTGGTCGGCGTGCCGGGTCTTCTCGGCAACGACACCGACGTGGATGGCGACGCTCTCACCGCCGCCGTCGTCGCGCCCCCGACGCATGGAACCCTGGCCCTTGCCGCCGACGGAAGCTTCACCTACACGCCGGCCCGCGACTACGTCGGGAACGACAGCTTCAGCTACCAGGCCCGAGACCTGGTCACCGCCGCCAGCGCCACAGTCACCCTCGTCGTCCGACCAGTGAACGACTTGCCCGTGGCCGCCGTGGACACCTACGTGGTTCTCGAAGACAACCCTCTCGTCGTCGGCCCGCCCGGTCTCCTGGACAACGACACCGACGTGGACGGCGACGACCTCGCCGCCGCGGTCGTCTCCCCTCCTGCGCACGGCGCGCTGCAGCTCAGCCCAAGCGGCGACTTCACCTACACGCCGGCCGCCGATTTCAACGGCGCCGACGGCTTCGTCTACTCCATCAACGACGGCAGGGGCGGAGTCGTCTCGGGGAGCGTGACGCTTTCGGTGACGGCGGTGAACGACGCCCCGGTGGCTGGCGACGATAGCTACACGACTCTCGAGGACGCACCCCTCACGCGGCCCCTTCCCGGCGTCCTCGCCAACGACGCCGACGTGGACGGCGACGCCCTTTCCGTGCTCGTCGTCACGCCGCCCACGCACGGCACCCTAGGGCTCAACGCCGATGGCAGCTTCACGTACGCGCCCGCGGCGGACTTCCACGGTGCCGACGGCTTCACCTATACGGTGCGCGACCCTGCCAACACCACCGACACGGGCGCTGTGGCGTTCACGGTGGCGGCGGTGAACGACGCTCCGGTCGCCGACATGGATGGATACGCGACCGCCGAAGACGTGGTGCTGACCATCGCCGCGCCGGGGGTTCTCGGCAACGACACGGACATCGACGGAGACCTCCTGGCCGCCACGCTCGTCACGCCGCCGGCGCACGGCACCCTGGTCTTGAACGGCAACGGCGGCTTCTCTTTCACACCGGCGTCGAACTTCAACGGCAATGACAGCTTCACCTACACGGCCCGTGATCCGGGTGGCGCCTCGTCGAGCGAGACCGTCCTGCTCTACGTCACGCCACGGAACGACGCCCCGGCCGCCGCCAACGATGCGTACAGCACCGCCGAGGACATCACCCTCACCGTCGCGGCACCGGGAGTGCGCGGCAACGACAGCGACATCGACGGGGACGTCCTCACGGTCGGCATCGCCACCTCACCGGCGCACGGCACGCTCGTCCTCGCCGCGGACGGCAGCTTCACCTACACGCCTTCGGCGCAGTACTTCGGCGCCGATGGCTTCACCTACACGCTCCGGGATCCGAGCGGTGCCACGAGCACGGGCACCGTGGCTCTCGGTGTCACCGCCGTGAACGACGCACCCACTGCTGCCAACGATGCCTACGCTCTCGACGAGGACGTCGTCCTCACCATGGCCGCACCGGGAGTGCGGGGCAACGACACCGACATCGAGGGCGACACGCTCACGGTCAGCGTCGCGACGCCACCTGCCCATGGAACTCTCGTCCTCGCCGCCGACGGC
>Ga0075418_10005319_pt1 | contig 14583 bp, 5 predicted proteins | sample SoiMetdeltSBSDD2_FD_81776 | JGI IMG/M metagenome (GOLD analysis project Ga0075418, IMG submission 81776) | Bulk soil microbial communities from a Populus tree surrounding site in Tennessee, USA - Soil MetaG P. deltoides SBSDD2 | ecosystem: Environmental > Terrestrial > Soil > Tree plantation...
GCCAGCCCGGTCCCAGCGCGCCGAACCCGGCGTTGATGCCGAGGCGCGCGGCGATGGGACCGTTCACGACGAGCAGCGGCGCCACGTTCTCGTCGGTCGTCTGGACGCCCCGCATGTTGAACGCGGGATCGAGGACGGCCTCGACGGCGGCGAGCACGACCGGAAAATGCTCCGGGCGGCAACCGGCCATGACAGCGTTGGCCGCGATCTTCTCGACAGTGGCTTCGCCCCGGAGCGGTTCCACCTCGCCGAGGACTTCCGATGGCGCCCGAACGGTGGTGGCGCACATGGCCTCCACGCGGGGCAGCGTGGGCGGGGTGATCGGCAGGCCGTCGGTCCAGCCGCGGGCCTCGAACAGCGCGTTGACCTCGTCGACGGGATCGGCCGCGCGGATCACCTCGACGCGGTGGCGGGGAAACTTCCCGGCCAGCGGGGTGCGTGCGAGGAGGCCAGCCTCCTCCGCCCGCTGTCGCAGCGTGTCGTCGATCCACTCACCGGAGGCGCGCTGGCCCGTCGGCAGGACGACCCAGAGCGCCTCCACGTCAGCGAGCGGGCATGCGGATCAGCTTCGTCGTCGTGTAGCCGAGGATCCCGTTGTGCGAGAACACGTAGGCATTGGTGCGCAGCGGGTCGCCGCTGACGGCGATCATGATGTCCTCGGCCTTCTCCACGACCGGCACCAGCCGCTCCGGATCGTCGGATTCCGCGAACACAGCCGCCGCGCGTCCTCGCTTCACGAGATCGCGCAGCGACGGCCGCCCCGGCAGCAGGTTCGTCCACTCACCCGTGTAGCGCTCGAACTGGCGCGCGGGAATGCGCGCGTGGGCGAAGAGCTGGCGCTGCACGTCCTGCTTGCTGAGCCCCGCGCGGGCCAGCGTCTCGGCCAGGATCGGGCTCAGCACCAGCAGCGGCCGCTGAGCGCCGACGGACATGCCGACGGCGAAGATGACCTCCCACGCGACGATCCGCGCGATGCCGTCGGCCAGGTACGGGATCATCTGCTCGGGCCGGGTGCCGAAGACTGACGCCAGCACCGTGCCCCCGGTGAAGCGCGAGATCGTCACCGCGTTGTCGCCCGGCTTCAATCCCTGATCCTGAGCGATCGTGGTCCAGCCCATGCGGGCCAGCGCGTCCTCGTTCTCCGCCAGCACCACGCGCCACGTGTTCCCGAAGGTCCCCTTGTCCGTCTTGTGCGGCAGGAAGCCGGCCACGTTGCGCAGATAGAGCCGCCAGAAGCGGCCGATGCTCGTGTTGGCCTGAAAGCCGTCGCGGAGCGCGCCCTGCTGATAGTTGAAGCCGAGCCGGCGAATGATCGGCCCGTTGACGATGATGAGCGTCTCCGCCCCCGGCGTGTTGCCGCTGTGCTCCACACCGTAACGCGGATCGGCCATGGCTTCGATCAGCGCCACCAGCACCGGCATGTACTCCGGCCGGCACCCCGCCATCACGCCGTTGATCGCCACCGTCCGCACGGTGGCGCTGCGGCGGTCCGGCAGCAGCACGCCCAGCTGCTCGTCGGCGTCACGGTCGGTCGCCTTCAGAAATTCGTCGACGCGCGCCGCCGTCGGCGGGACGATCGGCAGCCCGTCGCTCCAGCCGTTCTCGTAGTAGAACCGATTGATCTCGTCCGGCATGCCCTCGAACACGATCTCGCCCGGCTCCGGCTCCACCAGCTCGGTGGCCTTCTCCGGCGTCGCGGTCAGCCCCTGCACCACGCCTTCGACGGTGACGCCCAGCACGTTGGCGCGCAGCTCGTCCACCGTCTGCACGTCGACGTGGCCCGGCACGATCGCAACAGGCAGGCTCGGCAAGCCAAGGCCGGTGGCGGTGGTGGCCGCCTGACCGATGAATCCTTCACACGTGAGCGAGACCGAGGGAACGCCGGCTTCTTCCGCGACTGCGCTGGCCCGCAACACGGCGGGCGTGCAGCTCCCTCAACACGCCATCCCGGAGATGATCGCGTCCACCCCCAGCTCGCGCATGCGCGCCGGCAGGTTGGCGAGCACCTCGTGCTCCTCGGCTCCATGGGTGGAGCCGAACGTGCGGTAGTCGACGAACTTCACGCCGGGATAGCGCTGGGCCAGGGCGGCTTCGAGCATCGGAAAGATCTCGTCGCCGCGGAAGAGATCGTCCCAGAGCTGCCCGATCGTCTTGCCCGCCAGGGTCTCCAGACGCGGCGCCACCGGCCGCGCCGTCACCGTCCGCCGCCCTCTCGGCCACAGCACCCGCTCCAGCATGTCCGTCCTCTCTCTCAGGTCAGCGATCGTCCGGGCCCAGCTCGAGGCCGAGCGCGGCGGCGAGATCGATGACCTCGGCCGTGCGCTTCGTCACCCGCGCCGCCTCGAAGATGCGGCGCGCCGCGCGGAAGTGCTCGCGCGCTCCCGGGCGATCGCCTCCTTCGGCGCACGCGCGTCCGAGATCGACGTGGGTCCGTCCGACCTCGAACGTCGCGCCCATCGCGTCGAACGTCGCCAGAGCGCCGGTGAGCTGATCGTGCGTGCGGACCAGGTCGCCGTCGGCCAGCCCGATGCGGCCGAGGGTCCGGCGCGCCAGGCCGATGTTGAAGGGCGCGCCGTCGGCCTCACCCATGGCGACGGCGCGCTCGGCTAGCTCACGGGCCTGAGCGCGATCGCCGGCCAGCAGGTGGGCCTCGCTCAGCAGCGCCAGGTGTCGAACCTCGCCGCTGCGCACCGGGCTCTGGGCCAGACGCTTCACCGCCTCGGTCAGCAGCGTCACCGCCGCGGCGCCGCCGCCGCGCTCCAGCTCGGCCATCGCCATGGAGCCGGCGAGCAGGCTCGACGTCATGACATCGCCGGACAGCGTCAGCCCTCGACCGGCAGCTTCGATCGCCTCGTCGACGTCGCCGCGCAGGGCCCGGGTCCACGCGATGATGGAGCACGCGAGCGCCTGCACCCGGGGCCAGCCCGACGACTTGCCCACGGCGTCCTCGTGCTCGCCGGCCTGAAGCGCGATGTCGAGTTCGCCGGCGGTGACCGCATTGATCGCCAGGTCGTGGTAGACGAGCCCCAGCCAGTGCTGCGCGGTTGGCAGATCGAGCAGCGCGATGGCGCGTTTCGCGTGGGCCATGCCGTCCCGAGGCCGGCCCCGACCGTACGCCACCAGCGACAGGACGTGCAGGGCCTTGCCGATGCGCTCGGCGTCGCCGGCACGCTCGGCATCGCGCAACGCCTCCCCGGCCGCGCGCTCGGCCGCCACCTGATCGCCCAGGTAGAAGTACGTGAGCCCGACCCGGAAGTGGTACTCCGCGGTCAGTCGCGGATCGCTCACGCGGGCCGCGTCGCCGGCGAGCGATTCGAGTAGCTCGAGGATCTCGCGCTGGCGGCCCAGGATCGACAGCACGAACGCGTGCTGCAGGGCGAGGTCGAGCTGCCGGGTGGCGCGCTCGTCGGCGGGCAGCTCGGCGACACAGGCGCGCGCCTGCTCGAACGCCCGGCAGCCATCCTCGAGGGCGTAGCGCTGGGTCGCCAGCTCGGCGAACCGCACCAGGTGCGGCAGGGCCCGGCTCGTCTCGCCGGCCTGCCGGTAGTGATGGCCGAGCTGATCGGCGACCTCGTCGAGCTGCCGGTGGCCGAGCCGCTCCAGCGCCTCCGCGATCGCCCGGTGCAGCGCCCGGCGGGTGGGCGCGATGACGCGCGCATAGGCGACCTCGCGAATCCGGTCGTGCGTGAAATCGAGCTGCTCGCCGACCGCGTGCAGGATGCGCCGGCCGACCAGCTCCTCGACCGCCTCGGCCGTCTGTCGCGCGCTGGCGCTGGCCGCCGCCTCCAGCAACGCGAACTCGAAGCTCCGCCCGATGGCCGCCGCCACGCCCAGCGTGCCGCGCGCGCCGGCGTTGAGGCGATCGAGGCGGGCCGCGATCACCTCGCGCACACGCCGCGGCAGCGGCAGCGGGCCGCCGGCCGTGAGGTCATGGTCCTCCAGCGTGTGCAGGGTCTCCAGAATCTGGAGCGGATTGCCGTCGCTGGTCCGCCAGAGGCGTCCACCGAGTCGATCGATGGTGGCCGTGGCGGTGCCGATCCGGGCCTCGGCCTGCACCAGCGCGGTGGTCTCGGGCTCGGTCAGCCCGCCGAGCGCGATCTTCACGAGCCGCTCGTCGCTCTCGGCGCCGATCATGGGCGCGAGCGGATGCCTGGGCTCGAGATCCTCTTCGCGCACCGTACCCAGGAGAAACACGGGCCGGTCGGCCAGCCGCCGGCGCAGGAAGGCCAGGAGCCGGACGCTCAGGTCATCCGCCCAGTGCAGATCCTCGAGGACGATCAGCAGCGGCGTGCGCTCGGCGATCGTCCCGAGCAGCGCGGCCACCGCCTCGAAGAGTCGAACGTACTCGTCGGCCCTCGAGGGTGCGCCGCCCGGCGCGCCGAGCTCCGGGAACAACCGCGAGAGCTCGCCGCGCGCGGGCGCGGCCAGCGTGGTCTTGCCCTGGCCGACCAGCCCGCCCTCCCGCATCGCATCCACCCACGGGCCGAACGGCAGGTGCTCGCCCTCGTACGATCGGCCGAGCAGCACCGCGCCGCCTCCGGCGAGGACGCCCCGCGCCACTTCCGCGGTGAGCCGGCTCTTGCCGATACCCGCCTCGCCCACGATCACCCCGAGCAGCGCCCGCCCCTGGCGTGCCTCGTCCCAGGCATCCGAGAGTCGCTGCAGCTCCCGCGTGCGACCGATCAGCGGGGTGTCGGTGACCGAGATGTCAGGCGCCGTCACGGCCGGCGGCGTCTCGCGCTGGGCTGGAAGGGCGGCAGGCGCCGGCTCGGCACGCTCGGGCTCCTGCTGCAGCAGCTCGAGGTAGAGAGCGCGGGTGTCGGGCTCGGGCGCGGCGCCGAGCTCGCGGCGGACCACCGCCACGCACGTCTGATATTGGCGGAGCGCGGCGCCGCGGCGCCCCTGCTCCACGTAGAGCCGCATGAGCAGGCGATGCGCCGTCTCCTGTGTAGGATCGAGGCCGAGCAGCCGCACCGCGGTCTGGATGGCCTCCGCCGTTCTGCCCGCGGCGCGCTGCTGGGTCAGCAGCCGGACGAAGACGTCCACCGCCAGCTCGCGCAGTCGGGTCCGCTCGGTGACCAGCCACTCTTCGAATGCCGGCTCGCGCAGGACGAACCCGTCGAGGAAGTCACCCCGGTAGAGTGTCGCCGCCTGGTCGAGGGCCTCGGGAGTGCCGACCGTCGCCTGATTGGTGAAGGCCACCACGTCCACGTCCACGGCGGCGGGGTCGAGCGCCAGGCTCCGGCCCTCGGCGATGAGGCCGGCAGGTAGCACCTTTCGTAGGTCCACCAGGGTATGGCGCAGGCTGTCGCGCGCCTGGTCCTCGCCACGGTCTCCCCAGAGCAGGGCGGCCAGCTTGTCACGCAAGTGGGCCTGCCCGGGCCGGGCCGCCAGAAAGGCGAGCAGCGCCTGCGCTTTGCGGGTCGGAAAGGCCAGGGGCTGGCCGGAGAGTCGGCGGACTTCACAACCACCGAGGAGGGTCAGCGCGAAGCGGGACCCGTCGGGCTTTTCCCACGCATTTTTCATGCGCCTGCCCACGGGAGTATCACGCCCTCCACTGTACAACGTTGGGACGATGAAGATGACCCCGCTCGCTCTCCTGGTCGTCCTGATGCTGTCCGCCCCGGCGCACGCGCAGACGCTGGGGGCCAACACCAACTTCGCCGCCGGGACCAATCCCATCGGCGTGGCCGTGGGCGACGTCAATCGCGACGGACGCCCGGACCTCGTCGTCACCAACGGCACACCGGGGACCATCTCCGTGCTGCTCGCGACGGGCGACGGCACGTTCGGCGCCCCGGCCAGCTTCACGGTGGGCACGATGCCGGTGGCCGTCGCGCTTGGCGACCTGAACCGCGACGGGATCCTCGACGCCGTGGTCGCCAACGCCGACGGCAACTCCATCTCGATCCTGATCGGCAACGCCACCGGAGGCTTCGGCGGCCGCGTCGACGTCCCGGTGGGCCTGCGTCCCACGGCGGTGGCGATCGGCGATCTCGACGGCGACGGACGGCTGGACGTGGTCATCACCAGTGGCGTCGCGGGGACGGTGAGCGTTCTGCGCGGCAACGGCGCCGGCGCCCTGTCCCTGGTCGGTGACTTCGCGACCGGGCCCTTCCCGTCCAGCGTGGTGCTGGCCGATGTGAACAGCGACAGCCTGCTGGACGTCATCGTGGGCAGCCGGGACGGCGGCATCGTGTCCGTGTTTCTCGGGGTTGGCGGAGGACTGCTGGGGCCGCGCGTCGATCTCGATGCCGGCAGCAGCATCGTCGGCCTCGCCGTCGGCGACTTCAACGGCGATGGGCGGCCGGACCTCGTGGCGGCCGATAGCACCGCCGGCCCGTTTGCCGTACAGCTGGCCGATCCCCTCGGCGGCTTCCAGCGCATGGGAGCCACATTCACCCTCGGCGCTGGGCTCGCCGCGGTGGTCGTCGCCGATTTCGACGGGAACGGACGAGCGGATATCGCGCTGGCGTTCTCGAGTGGCACGACGATCGTGCTCGGCGGGGACGGCCGGGGCAGCTTCACCCCCAGATCGACAACGGTGCTCGCCCTGACCACGAGCGCCGCCGCCGTCGGCGATTTCGACCGCGACGGGCTGCCGGACCTCGTCGCGGTGCACCCCGCGGGCAACGTCGTGAGCGTGCGCCTGAACACCACCGTCCCGGCCGGCGCGGGATCGTTCGTCGCCACGCCGCCGACCCCGTCCCAACCCAGCCAGGCCGACTCGCAGCCCGTCGCCATCTTCCTCGCCGACCTGGCCAGCTTCATCCTCGACGTCCCTCGGTTCGACGGATTCCTCGATGCCGTGGCGGTGGACACGGACACGGTCACCGTGGGCCTCGGCACGACGCTGGGGATCTTTCCGCCGTTCTCCACCGGAGGCGTCACCGTGGCGGCGGCGCTCGCCGACGTCAACCGCGACGGGCGGCCCGACCTGCTGCTGGCTCAGACCTCGGGCCGACTGAAGGTACGACTGGGCACCGGACGAGGTTTCTTCGGCAACGATCTCGGCGGCAGCTTCGGACCGCCGATCGAGACCGATCTTTCGCTGGTGCCGATCGCCATCGCCGTCGGCGATCTGGATCGAGACGGCGTGCCCGACCTGGTGGTCGCCTCGGCCACCTCCGCGACCGTCCGGACGATGCGCGGACTCGGCAACGGGGCGTTCACGCCGCAACGATTCTTGAGCCTGAACCAGACCTCGATCCCCAGCGCGGTGGCCGTGGCCGACCTGAACCGCGACGGCGCCCTCGACCTGATCATCGCCCACGCCGACGGCATCTCGATCTTCCTCGGCGACGGGGCGGGCGGCTTCGACAACCGGATCGACGCCGCGGCCGGGGTGTCGCCACTGGGCTTGGCGCTGGGTGACGTCGATCGCGACGGACGGCTCGACCTCGCCTTCACCAGCGCGACCGATGGTGCGGTGCGGGTCATGCCGGGGACCGGCGCCGGGACCTTCGGCGCTCCCATCGCGTTCTCCGGCTTCACCGCACCTAGCGCGCTGGCCCTCGCCGATCTCACCCGCGACGGCGTGCTCGACCTGGTCGTGCTGGACGGCGGAGCCGGGACGCTGGTCGTCCGTCCGGGCTTCGGCAACGGTAATTTCGGAACGGCCACCACCGCGCCAGCCGGCCCCGATCCGGCCGTCTTCGCCGTCGAGGACGTCAACAAGGACGGCCGGCTCGACCTGGTCGTGCTCTCGTCCGATCGTCAGCTGCGCGTGCTGCTCAACGACGGCACCGGCGCGGGGACCATTGCGTTCGCCGACTTCCCGCTGCCGACCCTGGTGGAATCCAGCGGGAGCTTCCTCAGCGTCGTCGTGACGCGCAGCGGCGACGCCGCGCCCGCCACGGTCGACCTGACGCTGAGCGGCACCGCCGTGCTCGGCGTCGACTATGAGCTGGTCCCGGACGGAGAGTTCAGCTCGCTCCCCGCGTCGTCGACGCTCACCTTCGCGCAGGGGGAAGCGAGCAAGCAGCTCTCCCTGAGCGCGGGCAGCTCCTTCTTCGGCGGCGACACGCTCGTGGGCGCGAACAAGAGCATCGTACTCACTCTGAGCAACCCCGGCGGCGGGGCCGTGCTCGGCACCCCTAGCCAGCGGACGACCACCCTGACCGAGCGCGACGAGGCGCTGTCCTTTATCCAGCCGATCTTCCCCGTGACGGAAGGCGGCCAGGCGGCCATCACCGTCCGGCGACGTGGCGACCTGCAGGGCACGGTGACCGTCGGCTTCAAGGCGATCGGCGGCTCGGCCGCCGCCGCCGATTTCGTGGCGGCCGCGGGGACCCTCACCTTTCCGCCCGGCGTGGCCCAGCAGACCTTCGTGGTGAGGGTGAACGCCGACGCGGCCCGGGAGTCCGACGAGACCATCGCGCTGCAGCTCACGGCGCCGAAGAGTACGAAGTTCAACCGCGTGATCCAGCTCGAATCGCCCAGCGTGGCGGAGATCCTCGCGCTGGATGGCAACGCGGCCAGCGTGGCGTTCGCCGGCGCGACCGCCAGCGTGGCCGAGGGCACCAGCACCACCCTGACGCTGACCCGCACCGGCGCACTCACCGAGACGGCGACGGCGGACGTGACGGTCACACTGCTCTCGGCCGCCGCGTCAGACTTCACGCTGACGCCGCCGGCGCCGGCCACGATCGTCTTTGCCCCCGGCGTCACGACCCAGACGATCCAGGTCGCGGCGACGGCCGACACGACCGCCGAGGGGCCGGAGAGCCTCCGGCTTCAGATCGTCAGCGTGACCAGCGGCGCGCGCACGGGCCGGATCGGCACGACGTCCGCCGTCCTGGTCACCATCGTTGACGACGACTCGGCCCTGGGCTTCACCGATGCGTTCGCCGATCGGCAGCTGCCCGAATCGTCGGCCACCGCGACCTTCACGGTGATGCGCACCGGCTCGCTCACCACCACCGCCACGGTGCAGGCGCGCACGGTGGAGGGCGCGGGCGGGGGCACCGCGGTGCCCGGCGTCGACTACCAGCCGGTGGCGCCGACAACCCTCACGTTCCCCCCCGGCATGACGACGCGCACGTTCACCGTGCCGCTGCTGAACGACACCATCGTCGACGGCGCCCGGACCCTGCGGGTTGCGCTGGCCAGCCCCACCGGCGGCCCGGCCCTCGGCACCCAGAGCACCTCGACGGTGACCCTGCTGGACGACGACGATGGCGGCGTGATCCAGTGGCAGAAGGCCAGCGCCACCGTGGGGGAGGGCGTGGGCAACGCCACGCTCATGGTGACCCGCACCGTCTCCACGCCGGGCAAGAAGCTGGCGAGCGGCGTCACGGTGAACGTCGCACGAACGAGCGGCACCGCGACGCTCGGCTCCGACTTCACCGCGCCGGCCTCGAGCCTGACGTTCGCCGCCGGCCAGGCCACGCAGACGGTCACGGTGCCCATCGTCGCGGACCAGCGCGACGAGGACGCCGAGACCGTGGTGTTCGCGCTCAGCAACCCGCAGGGCGGCGCCGTGCTGGGCCCGCTGGCCACCTTCACGCTGACGATCACCGACGACGACGCAGGCGGACAGATCCAGTTCGCGCTCGCGAGCGCAACGGTGGACGAGGAAAATCCGGCGGCGGTGAACGTTCGCCTCACGCGCACCGGAAACAACCTGGCCGCCGGGGTCACGGTGGACCTGGCCGTGACCGGAGGCACCGCCCAGCAGGGCGTGGACTTCAACCTGCCGACCGGCACGCTGACGTTCGCCGCCGGCGAGACGACGAAGGATCTGGCTCTGGCCCGCTTCAGCGATGGACGGCCCGAGGGGCCGGAGACCATCTCGCTGGCGCTCTCGAACCCCACCGGCGGCGCGACGCTGGGCTCGCAGCGCACGATGCTGATCACGATCCTCGGCGCGGAGAGTGCGGTGGGCTTCAGCCGCCCGGGCTTCTCGGTGACCGAGGGCACCGCCACGGCAACCCTCACGGTGACGCGCACCGGCCCGCTGACCTCGGCGGCCAGCGTGCAGGTGCGAACCCTGGACTTCGCGGGCGGCGGCAGCGTGGCCGTGCCCGGCGTCGACTACCTACCCCTGCCGCCGACTACTCTTACCTTCCCGCCCGGCATGGCCAGCCGGCCGATCGCAGTGCCGATCCTGAACAACACCCGCCGCGACGGGGCCCGCACCGTGGCGCTGGCGCTCAGCAATCCGAGCGCCGGCCTGGCGCTGGGCACGCAGCAGACCACCGTGCTGGCCATCGCCGACAACGACGCGCCCGGCACCATCGGCTTCTCTGCCGACTCGGTCACTGTCTCCGATGCGGCCGGGGTGGCCACGCTCACCGTGACGCGCACCGGCACGGGCCTGGCCGGCGGGGTCTCGGTGGACTTCGTGGCCGACTTCTTCGATGGGTTTTTCTCCGTCACGCGACGTCAGACCGGCCTGGTGGTCTTCGCTCCCGGCCAGACGTCGCGAACGATCGCGCTCGCCCTCAACACGGATCCGCTCGTGCGCAACGAGCGCGCCTTCGTGCAGCTCACCAATCCCACGGGCGGCGCCACGCTCGGCCGGTCGAGGACCTCGGTGACCGTCACCGACAAGGACGCCGGCGGCACGCTCCGCTTCACGACCTCGGCGGTGACCGCGGTGGAGGGCAGCACCCTGCTGCTGACGGTGACCCGCACCGGCGGGCTGGCCGGCGGCGTCGGTGTCCCGTTCTTCATCACCGACGGCAGCGTCGGCGGGTTCAGCGCGCGCACCGGCCTCGACTTCGTCCTGGCCCCGGGGATCCTGTTCTTCGACGAGGGCGAGACGAGCAAGAGCATCGCGATCCCCATCCTGGCGGATGGGCTGCTGGAAGGCCCCGAAACCTTCCAGGTGTCGATCGGCAACCCCACCGGCGGCGGAGTCAAGGGAACGCCCAGCGCCGTCCTCGTGACGATCGTCGACACAGACGCCGCCGTCGGCTTCGCCCGTGGCTTCGTCTTCGTCGACGAGCCGACGCCGACGGTCTCCGTCACCGTGCTGCGCTCGGGGCCGCTGACCGGGACGGCCACCGTCCAGTTCCGGACCGTCGAGGGCGCCGGCAGCGGCAACGCCGTGCCGGACGTGGACTATCGCCCGATGCAGAAGACCCTCACGTTCGGGCCCGGCGTCGCGACCCAAACGGTGACGGTGAGCCTCCTCAACGACAACACCGTGGACGGCCAGCGCACCGTGAGGCTGGAGCTGAGCAACGCGACCGGGATGGCGCTCGGGACACTCCAGCGCACGATGAACATCAACATCAACGACAACGATTTTGGCGGCTCCATTCAGTTTGCGGCCAGCCAGTTCATCGCCTCCGAGGCAGCCGGCGTGGCCACCTTGCGTCTGGTCCGGACCCTCCCCTTCATCTCCGGTGTGACGGTTCCCACGCTCGGCGGCGGGGTGGTGGTGACCTTCATCGTGACCGCCCAGACGGCGAGCGCCGGCTCGGACTTCACGGTGACCACCGGCACGGTCACCTTCGGAGGCGGCGAGACCGTGAAGGACATCGTCATCCCGATCGGCGCCGACGGGCTGCTCGAGGGGCCGGAGAGCTTCCTGGTGACATTGCAGAGCGCCACGGGCGGCGCATTCGTGTCCCGCGACCCAGCCACCGTGACGATCGTGGACTGAGCTGCCGGCCGGCCGCGCGCGCCCGGGTCGGCCGCTCGCACCTGCCCCGCCCAGCTTATGATGGGGCCCATGACCCCACCGACTGCTTCGCCAACGCGCGCCCTCGCCGCCGAGATCGATCCCGTTCGCTTCGAGGTCATCCGCAACGGGCTGCTCGCCATCACAGAGGAGATGGGCGCCACGCTCCGCCGCGCCGCCTACTCGACCAACATCAAGACGCGCGGCGATTTCTCCTGCGCCTTCTTCGATCGCGAGCTGCGCACCATCGCGCAGGCCTTCGCCCAGCCCGCCCATCTGGGCTCGCTGGCTCACCTGGTGCCGCGCGCCATCCGCGCCTACGGCCCCGAGCGCCTGCAGCCCGGCGACGGCATCCTGATCAACGACCCGTATCAGGGCGGCGTGCACCTGAACGACATCACGCTCATCACGCCCGTCTTCCACGAGGGTGCACTGCTCGGCTACGTGGCCAACATCGCCCATCACGTCGATGTCGGCGGCGGCGCGCCCGGCAGCATCGGCGTCTCCAGCGAGATCTACCAGGAAGGCCTCGTCATCCCCGGCGTGCGCTTCGTCAAGGGCGGCCAGATCGATCCCGACATCTTCGCGATGATCCGCGCCAACTTCCGGGGCACGCGCGAGATCTCCGGCGACTTCCGCGCCCAGACCGCGGCCAATCGCCTCGGCGCCCAGGGGATCGCCGCGCTGGTGGCCCAGCACGGCGCGGCCACGCTGACCCAGTACCTGGAGGAGCTGCTGCGCTATACCGAGCGCCGTACGCGCGCGGCCTTCGCCGAGTTCCCCGACGGCACGTTCAGCGCCGAGATGCTCATGGACGGCGACGGCGTCACCGACGAGCCTGTGAAGCTGGCCGCGACGGTCACGATCGAGGGTGGCCGCCTGTCCGTCGATCTCACCGGCTGCGACGAGCAGCGCAAGTCGCCCACCAACGCGACGTCGTCGCAGTCGTACTCGGGCGTGGTCTACGTGCTCAAGTGCCTCATCGATCCTGACATTCCAGTCAACGACGGCTTCTACCGGCTGGTCGACATCAAGAGCCGCCCCGGCTCCGTCGTCCACGCCAAGCACCCGGCCGCCGTCGCCGCGGGCTGGGAGATCGCCATGCAGCTCTGCGACCTGCTCTTCCGCGCCCTGGCGCCCGCGCTGCCGGACCGCGTGGTGGCCGGCACCAAGGGCTGCGTCTGCAACATCGCCTTCGGCGGCGTGAACCCGGCCAGCGGCGAGTACTTCACCTACTACGAGACCATCGCCGGAGGCTACGGCGCGACGTTGACCACCGACGGGATGGACGCCGTGCAGTCGCACTTCCAGAACACGGAGAATGCGCCCATCGAGGAGACGGAGACGAGCTACCCGGTGCGCATCGTGCGCTACGAGCTGATCGAGAACTCCGAGGGCGGCGGCCGCCACCGCGGCGGCTTGGGCGTGCGCCGCGACTATCTCTTCCCCGGCCACACGCCGAGCTTCTCGATCCTCTCGGACAAGGCCCGCTACGCCCCGTGGGGCCTCTTCGGCGGCGAGGCCGCGCGACCGGCGAAGTACATCCTGAACCCGGAGACGCCAAACGCCCGAGAACTACCGTCAAAGATCACCTTCCAGCTGAAGCCGGACGACATCGTGAGCGTGCAGACACCGGGCGGCGGCGGCACCCAGTCGGCGCTCGAGCGCCCCGCCGAGGGCGTGGCAGTGGACGTGGCCCAGGGCAAGATCTCGACGGAGCGCGCCCGCACCGTCTACGGCGTGGTCGTGGATCCCAAGACCCAGGCGCTCGACACGGCCGCCACCGCCGCCGAGCGCCGGCGGAGAGCCTGATGCGCGCCCTGCGTATCGGCATCGACATCGGCGGAACGTTCACGGACGCCGCGCTGGTCGACGGCGAGACCGGCGCCATCCGCGTCGTCAAGGTGCTCACCACGCCGGAGGATCCGGCGCTGGGTTTCATGGCCGCCCTCGAGCGCGGCCTGGCCGAATGCCAGGCGGGCGGCGGCGACGTGGCGGCGGTCGTCCACGCGACGACCGTCGCAACCAACGCGATCATCGAGGGCAAGACCGCGCGCGTCGGGATGCTGGTCACGCGCGGCTTCCGCGACATCCTGGAGATCGGCCGCCAGATCCGCTCGCGCCTCTACGACGTGCACCTGCAGAAGCCGGCGCCCCTGGTGCCGCGTCGGTGGAGTCTCGAGGTGACCGAGCGGCTCGACCACGAGGGCCGTGTGCTAGAGGCGCTGGAGCTCGACAGCGCGCGCCAGGCGGCACGACGGCTGCGGCAGGAAGGCGTCGAGGCCGTCGTCATCTGCCTCCTGTACTCGTATCTGAACCCCGCCCACGAGCGCGCGGTCGCCGCCGTCGTCCGCGAGGAGCTGCCGGACGTCTTCCTGTCCGTCTCGTCGGACGTGTGCCCGGAATACCGCGAGTACCTGCGCGCCAGCACCACCGCGGTCAACGCCGCCGTCATGCCGATCGTCTCCCGCTACGTGGACGCGCTGGAGTCCCGCCTGCACGCCCTCGGCGCCACCGCGCCGTTCTACGTGATGCAGTCCAATGGCGGCGTGATGACCTCCGCCTCGGCCAAGGCGCGTCCCGTCTACATGGTGGAGTCGGGCCCCGCCGCCGGCGTCATCGCCGCCGGTGCCATCGCCGCCCCGTACGGCTACAAGAACGTGATGTCGTTCGACATGGGCGGCACCACTGCCAAGGTCGGCCTGATCCAGGACGGCCAGCTGCGCCTGTCGACGGAGATCGAGGTGGGCGCCCAGGCCATCACCCCGCTCGGCGAGGGCAAAGGCGGCGGCTATCCCGTGCGCACGCCCGTGATCGACCTGGTGGAGGTCGGCGCCGGAGGCGGCAGCGAGGCGTGGATCGACGCCGGCGGCGCCCTGCGCGTGGGTCCGCGCAGCGCCGGCGCCCGCCCCGGCCCCGCCTGCTACGGCCGCGGCGGCACCACCCCGACC
>Ga0075418_10005321_pt1 | contig 14579 bp, 11 predicted proteins | sample SoiMetdeltSBSDD2_FD_81776 | JGI IMG/M metagenome (GOLD analysis project Ga0075418, IMG submission 81776) | Bulk soil microbial communities from a Populus tree surrounding site in Tennessee, USA - Soil MetaG P. deltoides SBSDD2 | ecosystem: Environmental > Terrestrial > Soil > Tree plantation...
CCAGCGGCCGCGTTGCGTGTGATCTGCCGGATTGCTGGGAAATCCGCTGCCTCGATGCTTCGCCCCAGCGCGTAGCCCAGTAATTTCTGTGTGAAGGTGCGTGCGAAGTCTTCCTGATGTCCCGTCATCAGTTGTCGCAGACCGGCAATGCCCTCGAACTTCGTTCCGTCAGGGAGGGCCGCCGACGCATCGATCGGCATGGCATCAATCGACGTGCGCCACTTGCCCAGCGCATCGAAGTTCTCGAGCGAGAACCCGAGCGGATCCATGCGGACGTGGCACACCGCGCACGAGGGATTCTTCCGGTGCGCCTCCATCTGCTCACGGATCGAACGCGGCCGGTCGCCGGCGTTTTCCTGAAGCGCAGGCACATCGGGTGGCGGTGGTGGCGGTGGCGCGCCAAGGATGTTGTCGAGCAGCCACCGGCCACGCAGGACCGGTGACGTGCGATTGGGATACGAGGTCACCGTCAGGATGCTGCCTTGTCCGAGCAGGCCGCCACGTTTTCCGTCGTCGAGTGTCACGCGCCGGAAGTGACTGCCGTAGACATTGGGAATCTGATAATGACGCGCGAGCCGTTCGTTGACGTACGTGTAGTTGGCCGTGAGCAACTCGCCAACGCCGCGATCCTCGCGCAGTTGTGCGGCGACGAACAGCCGTGTCTCCTGCCGGAAGGCGTCGCGCAGGTTCTCGTCGAATTCCGGATACGCGTCGACATCGGGCACCACGCCGGGGAGTTTGTTCAGCGTGAGCCACTGGCTCACGAAGTTATCGACGAGTGCCTGCGACCGCCGGTCGGCGAGCATTCGCCGGACCTGCTGTTCGAGTCCGGACGGAGTGCTCAGCGTTCCTCGCGTCGCCGCCGTCAGCAGTTCTTCGTCAGGGATGCTGCTCCAGAGGAAGAACGAGAGCCGCGATGCGAGATCGAGATCGTCGAGACGATAAACCGAGCCCGGCGCCGCATTCGCGGGCTCGCGCTCGATGCGGAACAGGAAGCTCGGCGACGCCAGGATGCGCCGTAGTCCTCGCTGGATGCCGGCCTCGAATCCTTCTTCCTGCTGCCCGGCGCGGTAGAAATCGAGCAGTATCTGCAGATCCTGTTCGGTGAGTGGTCGGCGATACGCGCGGCGGGCGAGCCTCGAGAGAATCGTGCGCGCGCACTCTTCGTCTTGAGATCCTCCTTTTTCCCAGCTCGGGTGACAGACGAACACGGCGCGTCGGCTCGGCGACTCCTCCGCCGGACGTGGTGAGTACGGCCCGGCGATCGACACGATGTCGACAGCGGGGTTGCCGTAATACAGTTCGTTGGTCGTGCGCGCGAATCCGCGTTGCGGCGGCTGCAGTATGCCTTCCGGTTCCCAATGTCGCCTCACGAACGACACGCCCACGTCGTGCGCACCAGCCGTGACCGGCACAGTCACTGTGAGCCCCTCGTCGGCCGTGTGCATGTAGACTTCCCACTCCGGATCGCCCTGCGTGTTGCCGGCAAAGCTTTCGGGTGCCGTCCGCCCTTTGCCTCCGCCGCCGATCGTGAATCGTTTGATCAGCGACCCGTCCAGGCGGATGTCGATCTGATGCGGTTCGCCCATGCCGATCAGATACAGATAAAGCTGTCGTCTCATCACGACCTTGATGCGGTATTCACCGTCGAGCGGGAATTGGTACGGGATCGAGATACCGCCGCGCGATCCGAAAGGAAGGTCGTCGCTCGTGCGGTCCTCCTGTATCAGCGCCGTCGGAATCTTGAACGTATTCTCAGCGGCGCCGAGGGAGCGATCGCCCACCGCAAGACGACTCACGACGCTTGCGGCCGACAGGTAATTCTCCAGGAGTCGCGGTGAGACTGAGAGAACGCCCGCGACGTTGTCGAAACCCTGCTGGTCCGGCTCGTCGGCCGACAGCAGCGATCGACCATCGATGTCGAGCGCAAGCAGGTCGCGAACCGCGTTCACGTATTCCGTGCGATTCAACCGATGCACGACCACACGGCCAGGATTGGGATGCGTCGTCGCCGCCTGGTCGAGCGCCGCCTCGAGCGCTGCGGTGGCGCGCTCGTACGTCTCGTGGTCCGGTCTGGTGAGTCCCGGCGGCGGCATCTCGCGCGTACGCAGTTTGCGCGCTACCTTTTCCCACACATCCAGTTCGCGTCCCGCGCGCGTGAGATCGAACCCCTCGAGCACGAGGCCGGCAGTCTTGAGTCTCTGGTTGTGGCAGGTAATACAGTAGCGATCGAGAACGGGGCGAACCGATTCGGTAGCCGCAGCTTCGGCCTGGGACAGGGGCGCAGCGCTGGAGCGAGCAGTCAGGTAGACGAGTGTGAGGGCTACCGCGCCACACACGAACAGCCACGCCGCCCTGGGTTTCAGCATCACGGCTCGAGCGGCCCTGTCAGGCCACCCCAAAGTCTGAAGGAAAACGACCGTAAGTCAAATACCGTCTTCTGGGTAACGGTCGGGGAGCATCGAGAGTAGGATTGACGCCGCACATCAGCAGGAGGACGCGATACATGGTCAAAATCGCTGTGATCCCGGCATCTTTGCTCGTCCTTGCGCTGAGTATCGTAGGGTCGCAGGCTCAGGAGACCGTCAAACCTGATTCACCCGAGGTCCGACAACTTCTCGACGATGCGAAGAAGAATGCCGGCACGCAGTGGGCTGAAGCGTTCGACTTCATCTGCGCACAGAACGCGGGCCGTGCGAACAGCCCTACCGATCCGGTGATCGCACCGACCCGGGTCTTCGACAATCTCTACGTAATCGGCCGCACCAGCACCGCGGTCTGGGTCGTCACGACCTCCGCCGGCACGGTCCTCATCGATGCGGGATACGGCGACCAACTGGAGTCCGTGCTGTTGCCGGGGATGAAGACGCTGGGGCTCGACCCCGCGCAGGTGAAATACGTGATCGTGGGGCACGGCCACGGCGATCACTTTGGCGGCGCCGCGTACTTTCAGCAGCGTGGTGCGCGCGTGGTCATGGCCGGACCCGATTGGGATCTCGTGGAGACCCCTCCGCCCGCCGGTCGCGGCGCGGCGGCGGTGCAGCCGCCGAAAAGAGACGTGGTCGCCGTGGAGGGACAGGCGATCACGGTTGGCGATGTCTCGTTTACGCCTGTGATGATTCCAGGGCACACGCCGGGATCGATGGGCGTCATCTTTCCAGTGAAGGACGGCAAAGCGACTCGCATCGCCGGTCTCTTCGGCGGGAGCATCCTGACGCCGGGACGTATATCGGATGATGGCCTGCGGCAATACATCGCGTCTGTGGATCACTGGGGAGACGTGACTGGAAAAATGAAGGTCGAGGTCGAAATTCAGAACCATCCGATGTACGACGGCTTTCTCGGCAAACTGGAGCGGTTAGCGAGCCGCAAGCCGGGTGACGCCAATCCCTTCGTCGTTGGCAGCGACTCGTACCAGAAGTTCGTCAGCGTGATGTCCACGTGCACGAAGGCACAACTAGCCCGCCGCAAGGGAGCATGAGCGATGGGCGACACGCCTGCGTCCGGTGATCTCACACGTCGTGGCTTTCTGCAGCAGACTGCGCGGTTCGCGGCCACCGGACTGACCGCCGGCGCCATCACAGACCATCTCACTTCTGAGGTTCGGGCGCAGGCGACGAGCACGAGCCGCGGCCGGCGTCCGCAGCGGGTTGCCGTGATCGGCGTCGATCACTACCACGCGACCTCCACACCGAATTACCTTCGGATTCTCCAGGGCGAGCATGTCGATATCCTGGGCGTGCACGCGCCTGATGCCGCGATCGCGGCGAAGTGGGCCGGTGAGTACAACAGCACGCCCTACACCGACTATCGCGTGATGATCGAGAAGACGAAGCCGGAGTTCGTCGTGGCCCTGGGGCGGCACGTGGCGATGCCGGCGGAGTTTCGTTTCCTCGTCGACACTGGCATTCCGTTTCTCATGGAGAAGCCGTGGGGCATCGACGACAAGACGGTCAGCGAGCTCGCTGATCTGGCGGACGCGAAGCACGCGTGGGCCGCAGTACCGATGCCGTTTCGCTACAGCCTGTTCGCCGAGACCGCCGTTGAGATGAGGCAGCGAGGAGAGCTCGGAACGATTTCGCACATGCTGTTCCGGTTCAATCAGCCCGGAGTTCAGCGCTACGTGGACCTTGGTAGTCCGTGGATGCTTTCGAAGGCGGACGCCGGTGGCGGGGCGCTCATCAACCTCGGGATCCACGGCTTCGACCTCTTTCGCTACATCACGGCGGAGGAACCAGGCGTGGTGTCTGCCGTGACGAGTCGTGCGATTCACAAACGAGAGGTCGAGGATTACGCGCACGTGACGCTGCGCACGCCCAGCGGTGTGGTGTTCCTGAACGAAGCCAGCTACACGTTTCCCGGTACTAGTGGGGATCAAGAGCGGAAGCTGTCTGCGGAAAAAGTGTTTCTCAGGGCGACGACGACTGGCGGGGAAGGTGTTCAGATCATCGGAGCTGGGCGCGATGAGACGAAGCGGGCGTCAGAAGGATATCTCAGCGGCTGGCCGCGGGTCGTCAATGAATGTCTGAATCGGATTGGCCGCGGCGAGCCGCCGCCGGCGACTGCCCGCGACTGTGCCCGTGCCGTATCGTTGATCTTCGACGCCTACCGGATGGCCGGCGAGGCGGTCGCTCGTTCTTAGCAAGGAGACTGGATCATGCGCGCTTTCCTGACGTCGTTCGTTTTGATTGGCGTGCTGATGGTGGGGCTATTGGCGCAATCAGCCACTGATACCTCGTGGCGACCGAAGACAAGTCCGCCTCCGAGCCTGGTGCCACCCGGGTCGCCTGCGCCTGGCAGCGCGGAGACTGCGGCCATCGCCGAAGTCATCGCGTTCGAGAAGGCGACCGAGGCCGCGGTCGTGCGCGGTGATGTCGCATATCTCGAACGTGCGCTGGCTCCAACATTCCTGTTCACGCATGGTGACGGATGGGTCGATGGCGGGGCGCCGCTGAAAGTCGACACCAGGGCGAGCTGGATTGCATGGGTGAAGCGGCAGCCGGCGCCGTACATTTACCGCGAGCTCGATCATGTGCAGGTCGAACTGCATGGCGACGTCGCCATCACGCTCGGACGCTACTTCTACCTTCCGCAGTCGAACGGCCCCGCCAATCACATGCACGTGTGGTTCGAGCGGCTGTACGCGAAGCGCAACGGGCAGTGGCAGATGCTTTCGCATCGCACGGTCAAGGGACCGGTTCGCAACGATACGGTGAAAACGTCGAGCACGCAGTAGAGGCGGGGTTTTTGTCTATGCGCACGTTGATTGCCATCTTTTTGTGTCTCTTCACGACAGTACCAGCCGTCGCGCAACAGAAGTCGAGTGAGAAGCAGGATGAAGCCGCCGTGCGGGCAATCGTGGCCAAGTACGTCGAGGCGCGCGAGAGCAAGGACGCCGCCGCAATCGGGGCCTTGTTCACCGACGATGCGGACCAATTCAATTCGGCGGGCGAATGGCGTCGCGGACGAGAGGCGATCGTCAAAGGAACGCTGCAGTCGTCGCAGCGCAACAGCGGATCGCGCAGCATCGAGCTGAAAGCCGTTCGATTCCCGGCCCCCGGCGTGGCGATTGCCGACGGTGAGTACGGCATCGGGGCGCAGCGCTTGTGGACGACGCTGGTGCTGACGCGGCAGGGAGAGACCTGGCGGATCACGGCGATTCGGAATTCAGCGCCGCGGAACAATTAAGAAGCCTGTCAACTCCCGAGTGTGGGCGTTGGATCTGGTTCTCAGTAGCCTGGAGAAAACGCATGCGCGTCCTTTTGCTGTTGGTATTGGGATCGACTCTGTTGGCAGATCCTGCCGCGGCGCAGTCCTGGAAGCCGCCCGCAGACAGCCAGCGCTGCCCGTCGAAGTGGGGTGCCGGAGACGAGCGCGGCTCGGGCAATCACATGAAGCCCGAGACCGTCCTCCGCGCCGCGCGCCTCATCAAGAGCGGCGAAGTCTTCGAGCTCGGACGTGTGCTGACCGAAGGCATGCCGCTCTCGGCGGGGCGACGATTCGAGATCATCACCAAACGCAGTCGCCAGGATCCCGGCACGAATCATCGCGGCTCGAACGAAGAGTTGGTCGTTTCTGAAATCGGACAAGTCGGAACGCAGTTCGACACGTTCAGCCACCAGATGATCAACTCCAGCATGTACAACTGCTTCAAGCTCGACCACGTCGCCAGCCGCACTGGCTTCACAAAGCTCGGTGTCCAGCAGGTCGGGGCGCTGATGACGCGGGGCGTCCTCATCGACGTCGCCGCGCTCAAGAAGACCGCAGTGCTCCCAGAGACGTACGAGATCACGCCGCAGGATCTCCAACAGGCGTTGGCGGCACAAAAACTGACGCTGCAGCCGGGAGATGCGGTGCTCATTCACACGGGATGGGGCACGCTGTGGGGCAAGGACAACGCGCGCTATCAGCGCACGAGTCCGGGACTGGGTACGGCCGCCGCGGAATGGCTCGCGAAACAGGATCCGATGCTCGTGGGCGCGGACAATGGCGCCGTCGAGGTTACGCCCAATCCCGACGCGCAGCTCGCTGGCCCGGGCCATCAGATCTTTCTCGTGGTCAACGGCATTCACCTGCTCGAGAACCTGCGCCTCGATGAACTCGCGGCCCGCCAGGCGCATGAGTTCGCGCTCATCGTCGAGCCGTTGAAGATTCAGGGCGGCACCGGATCGACCGTCGCGCCGATCGCGATTCGGTAGAGAGGTGAGCTTGTAAACGGACTGTACGGAGTTAGCGGTCCGACACGGAGACGCGGAGCAACGGAGGACGAACGGAGGGGCCATGCCGGTGACCCGCTTCGCGGGCGAACGGCCGGCTCACCGGCATGGCGCTCTCTCGTTTTAGTCTCCGTTTCTCCGTTGCTGCGTGTCGATCCGTTGCCTCCGCAATCTCCGTGCTCACGATGACATCGGCATGGAGGTCAGCATGGTGAGATTGATTGCGATCTGCATCGCTGTCAGCATGATCGCGGTTACCGCGGCACAGAGCCCGGGCGCGCGAAAGGCGGCGTCGGCTCCCGAGTTGCAGGTCGACCCGTTCTGGCCCAAGCCGCTCCCGAACAACTGGATTCTCGGCCAGGTATCCGGCGTCGCCGTCGACAAGCGCGGTCACGTGTGGATCGTGCAGCGTCCACGCTCGCTGAGCGATCGTGAGCTTGGGGCGCAGCAAAAGCCGCAATGGAGCAAGTGCTGCGTCGCGGCTCCGCCCGTCATCGTGTTCGATCAAGCCGGCAACGTCGTGCGGGCATGGGGCGGGCCAGGCGCCGGGTATGAATGGCCAGAGAGCGAGCACGGTGTCTTCGTCGACGATACAGACTCGGTCTGGCTCGCCGGCAACGGGAACAAGGACTCGCAGATTCTCAAGTTCACTCTCGAGGGGAAGTTCCTGCTGCAGATTGGCCGGAGCGGGCAGTCCAAGGGCAGCAACGACACGGCGAATCTCGGAAGCCCCGCCGACATCAACGTCGACGTCGCGGCGCGGGAAGTCTATGTTGCCGACGGCTACCGCAACCGCCGCGTCATCGTCTTCGACTCGGAGACCGGGGCCTACAAGCGGCACTGGGGTGCGTATGGCAAACCGCCGAGCGATGATGCCTCTCCGCCCTATGATCCTGCGCGACCGCCGTCCCAGCAGTTCGGTCAGCCGGTACACTGCGCGCGGCTGGCAAAGGATGGACTGCTCTACGTCTGCGATCGCATTAACGATCGCTTCCAGGTGTTCCGCAAGGACGGCACGTTCGTATCCGAAGCGTTCTTCGAGAAGGACACGCGCCTCAACGGGTCGGTGTCGGAGCTGGCGTTCTCACCGGACCGTGAGCAGTCGCTGCTGTATATGGTCGACGGCGTGAACAACGAGATGCGCATCGTTGACCGAGCGACCAATGCGATCCTCGGGCGCGTTGGACGTCCGGGTCGCTATGCCGGTCAATTTCACGTCGTTCACAACGTCGCTGTAGATGCGCAAGGGAATGTCTACACGACCGAAGTCAACACCGGTCAACGCGTCCAGAAGTTCCGGCGCGTACGCTAGCAGCCCGACAGATTTCTGTCTGCCGTAGACCAGAAGTCGCCCGATAGTCAGCCTTCCGTGGCCTGACGCAAAGTGCGTCGAGTTCCCGTCACACAGTGATCCGCGGCCGCGGTCGCGAGTCCCGTTTGGTGGGCTTGGCCGGCCTGGGCGCCCCTTCCGGCATCTTTGTCAGGGTTTCAGTGAACAGTTCACCTTCGGCGCCGACTGCCGTCCAGGTACCATTCAACTTTCCATTCTCGGCAACGGAGTAGACCACGAGTGAAGGAGTACCACCGAAGTAGCTCACCGACAGCATGCCACCGCTGAGGATGCCGATACCGACGACCTGCGTGTCGTCAGGCATGGTCCACCTCACGAGATACGCATCGTGATGCTTGATGATCTCGACGATGCCCGAGTAGGTCTTGCCATCAGGATTGGTGCCCTCGCAGGCGTAAGTGCCAACGAGACTGCTCTCAGGAGCCTTGTCTGGAGCCGCGTACGCCGGACCAATCAAGGCGAGGGTCACGAGACCGACCAGGACGGTTTTGACCATTGGGACTCCTTAAACTTTCAGCGCAAATTGCGGTTAGTGTTGCCTCGCCGTACACGGCGTCAGCAAGAGCCGCGCCATGGCAGTTCTTCATGCTCGGTGTCTTGCGAGATTGCACCCGCACCGTGTCCTCACGAATCGATGACGGTGCGGCGACCCGTGTCCGGGCCGCCGACGCCGCTTCCGTCCTTATTTCCCGTCCACCGTGTAAGCCAGCAGGACGTTGCCTGGCATGCCGTTCTGAACGTAGCCGGAGTTGATGATAACCGTGCCGCCGCTGATCGCCGGTCCGGCGACGTTCAGCGATCCGCCTTTTCCGGGCACACCGTTAACGGTTTTGTATGTCTGGACCGTATCGACGTCCCAGACGATCGAGCCATTGTTGGTCGAGTAGGCCCGCAAATGACCGTCGATCGCTCCCGAGAACACGATGCCAGGAATCGCGCTGACGGCAGCGGATTGCGCCGGGCTGCATCGATCGCGAGTGCGGCACGCGCGCGGCGGCGCCGTCTGCCACACGCGCTGACCGTTATCAAGCCGGATCGCGAACATCCCGCCGCCTTCTTCCGGATCGGGCACTGTGGCCTGGCTGTTGGGAACGGCAATGCGGCCCAAGTCCGAAAGCGCGACGTACACGTTGGAACTGTCAGCTGCGGAGCCCCACTGCACGCCGCCGTTGATCCCGCCTTTGCCGACTCTATCCTGCCAGAGGATCTTGCCTTCTTGATCGGGATCAAGCGCGTGAACGACACCAGACTTCTGGCCTGCGACGAGAGCACGACGACCGTTGGGCAGCGAGACCAGGATGGGCGGAGAAGCGAAGTCGTGGTCCGGGGCATCCTTGTTCGTGCAGTTGGTCTGATCGGTCAAGCGGCAGGCTGTGTTCCAGTCGTCGGCTGCCGTCATCTGACGGAACCATAGAATCTTCCCGGTCGCGAGATCGAACGCCATGAAGGCATCGCTGCGATCGTTCGCAGGACCACTGTAGTTGTTGCCGGTCGTCACGTAGACCGCGTTCTTCTGGGCGTCGATCGCCGGGCTCGACCAGATCGGCGCACCCGATGGTCCCCACTGCTGGGTGCCGACCCGGTTGTTGCCGCGACGCTGGGGTTCGTCCATCGTGTACGTCTTCCACACGCGAGATCCGTTTGCGGCGTCGAGCGCCACGAGGCTGCCACGGAATGTGCAGCACTCGTACTCGGCAACGGCGCCCGCAGTCTCTTCACCTGACGCAACGCCAACATAGAGACGGCCGTTGTAAAACGTCGGCGACGCCGTGACGCGAGCGAAGGGGTGATCGTCGACGTGAGACTTCCAGATCATTGCGCCGGTCGCGGCATCGAGGGCGTACACGTTCGCCGCTCGATCGCCGACGAATGCGACGTAGCGCTGATCCAGGCGCGCGATCGTAATCGCGGCGCGAACCGCGGCTTCGGCGCGGAAAGCCCAGTGGACGCATCCCGTCGCCGCACTGAGCGCATACACGGTACCGCTCTGCGTGCCGACGAAGACGCGTCCTCCGGCGATCGAGGGTTGCGCGTCGGCGCTCAACTCACCGGGAAATCCGAAGGCCCATTTGAGCTTGAGCTTGGGCACATCGGCGGCGGAGATTCCCGCCATCTTGTCGTCCTGATAGCGCGTGTTCTGTGTGTTCGCGCCCCACCCGTTCCACAACGCCCCGGTCAGCGGGTTCGCGAACTCGCCGGCGGCGGCTGTGCACATCGCCTGCGGCGACGGCGTCGTGCTGAACGCTTCGGAGAATGTCTTGCCGGTGACGAACTCGGCGATCGCCCGCCGCTCGACACCAGTTCGTCCGGCGGCCATCGACAGCATTGCGCCGCTCTCCATCGCCGTCAGGACGCGCTCCGGTGTCATCGCCTGCAGAACGTCACGCGTCGGTGCGCGACCGAGTCCTGTGTCGTGACACGTCGCGCACAGTTGTTTGTAGAGCGTCGGACCGTCGTCGGCCGATGCCGGCCAGGCGGTAGCACAGAGGACCAGGCACCCCAACGCGACGACTGACGAACGCGTGCGGATCGGCATGGACGGCCTCCTCGGAAACAGGCGCCCAGACATTAGCCGTACTTGCGTATCGGCACAATACCTTCAGATCTTTCTCTTCCATTGACTGAGCGTTCGGCCGCTGCCCGCTTCGGACGAGAAAACAGACGGTGGAGGTTTCCCCGACGGCGCCATGCAGAATCGCGCCTGGTTGCCGGCCCACTCGAAAATGCCGCGTGTGATGCTCTTTCCGCCACGGCCGACGTTGAGATGGTCGATCGTGACTGGCCTGGTTGATTCGGACGGGGCGGGAAGTTTTTGAGTGCCATGCAGCCTCCATGCAAATGCCCTGAGGTCCGCAATCAGGTGCACGAAGGTCGTGCCAGCCGAGGCCGTCGGGCCTGCGGGCGGCCGCCCGCGATGCCGATAAACGAAGGTGGGTTGAATTCTTCTCGCGGACCCGGAGGCGTCCTGCACGCCGCGCGAAGTGTCGCGCACGAATTTCGCGAAGCTCCGGTGTAGCATGTGCGCGACTTCAGGAGACGGCATGTCCGACGAAGAGAAATCGCCGACAAATCAGGCGTTGCAATTCGAGCGACTGGTCACTGATGCTCCATCGTCCATTGCGCAGACTACGCCGTCAGCCAACTGCAGCGCATGCGGCAACTCGATTCCGACGGAGTACTACTCGGTCAACGGTCACGCCGTGTGTGGCACCTGCAGGGAGACGATCGAGGCCGCGGCTGAAACGCCCAAAGGAGCTGGCCCTTTCGTGATCGCAGCGCTCTTCGGCCTCGGCGCCGGCGTGGTCGGTGCAGCGATCTATTACGCGGTGATCGCGCTGGCCAATCTCGAGATCGGTATCGTCGCGATCCTGATCGGATACATGGTGGGCTATGCCGTCCGGAAAGGCGCCGGAAACCGAGGCGGCCGGCGTTTCCAGGTACTGGCAGTCGCTCTGACGTATGGCGCCGTCGCATTGGCGTACACTCCGGTCGTCATCTCGGCCGCGCTGAAAAAGGGCAGCGAGCAGCAGCTGCAAAAAGCGAATGCGAACAACACTCCGCCCGCATCGAACTCGTTACAGGCGGCCGCTGAGCCCCCGCCAACGACTGGCGGCCTCGTCCTGGGGCTCGTGATGTCGCTTGGATTCATCGCGGCGCTGCCGCTGTTGGTCGTGTTCGGCTCGATGCCATCAGGTCTCATAAGCGCCGCCATCATCTTCTTCGGGATGCAGCAGGCCTGGAAGATGACGGGCGTGCCGGCCTTGCAGGTACTCGGACCGTTTCGCGTCGGCAGCGAGCAGTCGGCGTCGCTACCCGCGTGACGCCGGCGCGCTGCCACTGCGGCACGGAGCTGTCTCCCGACCTCCTTGCATGTCCCGTGTGCGGGGCATTGACGCATTCGGATCGATTGAAGCAACTCGCCGCGGAAGCCGAGGCTATTCATACGGACTCACCACGGGCAGCGCGCGATCTGTGGATGCAGGCGCTGGACCTGCTGCCCGCGCACTCGCAGCAGCACGCGGTCATTCGAAGCCGTATCGCCGATCTGACGCGGACGATTGAAGGCGCACCGAATGGGGCACGCCCTTCCACCGACGAGGGGCACTCGTGGTGGTGGCGGGGGGCGGCCGGCGCCGGCACCATCGCGCTGCTGCTCGCGACCAAGCTCAAATTCCTGCTGCTTGGCCTCACCAAGGCCAGCACCTTCCTGTCGATGTTCGCGTTCTTTGGCGTGTATTGGTCGCTCTATGGCTGGCCGCTGGCGCTTGGCCTGGTGGTGTCGATCTACATCCACGAGATGGGGCACGTCGCGATGCTGCGCCAGCTTGGAATCGCCGCGGGCGCACCGCTCTTCATCCCCGGCGTGGGGGCGGTCGTCATGTTGAAGCAGCACGTCACCGATCCACTGACGGACGCGAAGATCGGACTCGCGGGGCCGGTATGGGGCCTGGGGGCGGCGCTCGCCGCGCTTACGGCCTACATTCTGACCGGCGCCGAGATCTGGTTCGCGATCGCGCAGCTCACCGGGTTTCTCAACCTGTTCAATCTCATCCCGGTGTGGCAACTCGATGGGTCGCGGGGCATGCACGTGCTCGCGCGCAGCGAGCGATGGATTCTGGTGGCAGCGATCGTCGCGGCGCTGATGCTCACCGAGCAGCGCCTTCTCTTCATCGTCGGCGCCGTCGCGGTGTGGCGCGCGATGCAACGTGACGCCGGCCCCGGTGACAGCCGGGTCCTCGCGACGTTCGTCATGCTGGTGATGGCGCTCTCGCTGCTCGCGCGCGGCGTGAATTGACTGCAGCAGGTCTATGCGGTCCGCACCCTGGGTGCTCCAGGACGCGCACCGTGTCTCGCTCGCACTACCAACGTCAGGCTCAAGAACCTAACGCCAGGCTGTTTCACAACCATGTCGGCGTGGGCTGAGCGCGAGCTCGCGCGGATAGTTCTGCTGCAACTGCCCCGGCGTGCGCATGTGTGATCGCGCAGGCCGACCGTCAGAGGCGGTTCCTTCTGGCCCACCTGGAACGTGTGCCGTAGCCCGCTTCGGCCACATTCGCCAGCGCGCGTGTAGAGGCGTGCGCTACCCGCCTCCTCCGACTTGCTGGTGCTTACTGCGGACGACGTTCCGCGGATCGACGTTCACTGGAACGACGACGCTGTAGAACGGGTTCATCATCTCTTCCCACGTCATCGATCCGTAGTACACGGTCTTGTTCGGATCGGGATTCGACCGGTTGCCCGCCGAGTTGTCGAAGTGCGCGTCCACGTGGAGCTTCGTGCCCTTTGGCACCTTGATCGAGACGTTGTAGCCGAGCTGCCAGTTGAAGTCATAGCGCGGCACGCTGAGGATCACCTGGCGGCGCCCGTCGGGGAATTCGAGTGCATACGTCATGTCCTTGCCGCGCGCGTGCATGTGCGGCATGAGGTACACCAGCTCGGCGTCCTGCAGGAACGTCACCTCCGCCGGCGGACTCTCCCAGTTCGACGTGTTCGGCGGAATCGCGAAGCGGGCCGGGTCGGTCGGCGACGAAGTGAGGAACGAGAGGTAGCGGCGTTCGGGCGCCTTGTCGGCGACGGTGAATCCCACCTTGACGTGATCGGTCACCGCCTTGCCGTTCGGCGTGTAGTGCAGGTTGAAGGTGATGTCCGAGCCGGCGGGAATGAGCTTCGCGGCGTTGATCGGCCGGTAGTCCGCGGCGAAGTTTCCCGGCAGGTAGCAGTCTTCCGCGACGGCCGGCGGAGGAACGCTCAGGCCCTCACGAATCTTGATGGGCGTCGGGTTGTCGTCGGTGCTCCGCGTCGTGCCGGGCCCGAGGAACGTCGGCCCTTTGTCCGGCAGCGCGGCGCCGTCCTGGTCGCGCTCCTTGTCGGTCCAGTACGCGACGCCGTACTTGTATTGCGGGTTGTGCGTGATGTAGCCGATGCAGAGATGATGGGTCACTTCCGGGAACTCGGGCTTGATCTGCACGGACGTCACCCACGTGTCCTTGGTGAACCCGCTCGGCATGATGACCGTGATCCACTCGACGACGTCGTTCTTCGTGCGAGCCGGGACGTCGGTGACCGGGCCGTCGACGATGATGTCGGGCTCGATGAACCAGCCCTGCGGCCACTGCGCCGCCGGCGGCGCGTCGCCCGGGTCGCCTTCGGGCGCGCCCGCATCGACCCAGCGCGCGATCGTCTCGATGTCGCGCTGGCTCAGCGAGCGGTCGTTCAGGTAGGGACCGTACTGTGGGTCGGCGAACCAGGGCGGCATTTTTCTCGACTGCACGGCGTTCTTCATCGCCCGGGCGTACGGCCGGGCGGCGTCGTAGGTCGTGAACGACATCGGCGCGACCTGACCGGGCCGGTGGCACGTCTGGCAATTCTTCTGGAGGATCGGCTCGACGTCCTTGTGAAAGGTGACGGCGGTGACGGCTGGAGACTGCGCGGTCAGCGCCACGCCAGCCAGCACTCCGATCACGATAACGGCCGACCCCAGGATTCGAGAGAGCTTCTTCATCCCGGCCTCC
>Ga0075418_10005323_pt1 | contig 14574 bp, 15 predicted proteins | sample SoiMetdeltSBSDD2_FD_81776 | JGI IMG/M metagenome (GOLD analysis project Ga0075418, IMG submission 81776) | Bulk soil microbial communities from a Populus tree surrounding site in Tennessee, USA - Soil MetaG P. deltoides SBSDD2 | ecosystem: Environmental > Terrestrial > Soil > Tree plantation...
GACCGGCGGGTCCACCCCGATCCGGCCGGCCATGCACACGCGGACGGGTCGTGCGTTCCCGACACGACCGCCGCGCGTGTCGGCTCGAACGAGGGAACAAGGCTCAGCAGCCACCGAGCTGAGGAAAGACGCCTGCCTGAGCCGCGCCGTCGCGCTGGCCCTGGCTGTTCGGCAGTCCCGGGACCAGGCCGCGGCCTGAACCGCCTAACCAATCCCGGCTCGTGCCATCGCTCTCAAGCTTGACCCTGGCGAGCCCGCGCGCCTCGTTGCGCCGAGGTGCAAGCATCCTCTGACGCGCCCGGCGCGCGCAGCGACCAGCCTTCTGCACATTCCTCGCTAATGGTGAATTTGCACCGCGCCATACCTGCTCCCCTCTTCCTCACCAAGGGGTGGGAGAGGAGAATACGACGGCGCCGCGGCGCTTCAGTCAGCCCGATACGCCGCCAGGAACGCGCGTACGGCCATGTCGACGACGTGCTCGATGCGCGCGTCCTCGGGCGGGCCGGCGAAGTTGAACAACACCGGCTTGAAAATGGTCGACAGGCACGCGTCCATGAACTGCGCTGCGGCCACTTCGCAATCGTGCGGATTGAGGATTCCGCTCGCCACCTTGCCTTCGAGGTAGGCCTTCAGGCGGGCAATGCCGGTGGCCGGTCCCGACTGGTAGAATTTCGCCCCCACCTCGGGCATACGGTCGGCGATGGCGATCACCGTGCGCAGCGGCGAGACGCGGCCCGGCCGGCACAGGAAGCGCGCCAGACCCAAGCCCACGCGCCGCAGCTCGGCTTCGATCGGCGCTTCGCGGTCGAAGGTGAAGATCTCCTCGGCCTGTTGCCGACGCTGCTCCTCGACGATGGCCTCGAACAGCTCTTCCTTGCTCTTGAAGTAAACGTAGAGCGTGCCCTTGGAGACGCCCGCCTCCCGGGCGATGGCGCCCATGCTCGCGGCATCGAAGCCCTGCGCCAGGAACACGCGGCTGGCGCCGTCGGTGATCTGCCGGCGCTTGGCCGGGTCAACGCCTCGGCTTCCGGTTGCCGGCCGCTCGATGTCTTCGGTGACCATGCTCGTCTCCTTGGGCATCGGCTCAGGCCCCCACCTCACACCATGCCTGCTAAGGCGGGCGATCTCCAGTACAGCTATAGCTTCACAATGGTTTGACCGAACCGTTCGGTCATTGACATAGGATTGCTCGGCGACTATGTCAACAGCCGACCGAACCGTTCGGTCAATAAGCGCGCAGACAGGGTAGAGGTGGGCAGTGCAAGACACCCAAAGTTTCCGCTCCTCCGATGGGATGCAGGTCGACCAGGCTGCGGGCGGCGACCCCATTGGTTTGTCATTCGGAGAAACACGGCCCGCTGTCGAAGGTCATGAGCAGCGCAGCGGCGCATTGTCGTGGCAGGGTTTTAGTGTCCGCAAGGTGGCCATTGCCGTGGTGGCGCTGCTGGTCCTCGGGCTCGGCACCTACTACGGCCACTACTGGTGGACCGCGGGCCGCTACCTGGTGAGCACGGACGACGCCTATGTGGGCGCGCGCAACGCCACCCTGTCCCCCAAGGTGGCGGGCTACGTGTCCCAGATTGCCTTCGACGACAACGCCAGGGTCAAGGCCGGCGATGTGCTGCTGCGGGTCGATGACGGGGACTATCAATTGGCGGTGCAGACCGCCCGCGACCACGTTGCCGTGCAGGAGGCGACCATTGCCCGTCTCGGCAAGCAAGTGGTCGCACAGCAGGCGGCCGTCGATCAGGCTAACGCACAGCTCGCCTCCGCGAAGGCCGCGCAGACCCGTACCGATCTTGAACTGAAGCGCCAGCAGGATCTCGCCAATCGCCAGATCAATAGCCGCCAGCAGCTTGAGCAGGCGCAGGCCAATTACGACCAGGCCGTCGCGCAGGTGCAGTCTGCCCAGGCGGGCATCGAGGCGGCGGTTGCCAACGTCGAGGTTCTCAAGGCCCAGCAGGACGAGGCCGAGCGTACGCTCAAGCAATTGCAGACGGCCCTGGCCAAGGCCGAGCGCGACCTCTCCTTCACCATCATCCGCGCGCCCTTCGATGGCGTGATCGGCAACCGCGCCGTGCAGGTGGGCGACTACGTGCAGCCGACGCAGCGCCTCGCAAGCCTGGTGCCGCTGCAGGCTGTCTACATCGACGCCAACTTCAAGGAGACGCAGGTTGCCGAGCTGCAGCCTGGCCAGCCAGTCAGCATCACGGTCGATGCCTTGCCCGGCCGCAAGCTCGAGGGTCGCGTAGAGAGCTTCGCGCCGGCGTCCGGCTCGGTGTTCTCGCTACTGCCTCCGGATAACGCCACCGGCAACTTCACCAAGATCGTGCAGCGCGTGCCGGTGCGTGTCCTGGTGCCGGCGAGCGTCGCCGAGCAATCCGTGCTGCGGCCCGGCATGTCGGTGATCGTCAAGGTCAACACCAAGCCTGGCGCCGCCTCGCCGTCGCACCCGATGAGCACGGCTTCACTGCCAAAGTCGGTGAACTAGACCAGATAGAACACAGCCATGGCCAATGCCACCACAGCGACCGGCAGCCTCATGGGCGCGGCGCCGGCCACCCCAGCCGACCAGGATCGCATCGAGCCACGTCGGCTCTTCACCTTCCTGATGATGGTGTTTGGCATGTTCATGGCGATCTTGGACATCCAGATCGTCTCCGCATCGCTGAACGAGATCCAGGCTGGCCTTGCCGCCTCCTCCAACGAGATCACGTGGGTGCAGACCTCCTACCTGATCTCGGAGGTGGTGATGATCCCCCTGTCGGGGTTCCTGTCTCGCGCGATGGGCACGCGGCTGCTGTTCTCCATCTCTGCCGGCGGTTTCACGTTCGCCAGCTTGATGTGCGGCCTGTCCACCGGCATCAACGAAATGATCTTCTGGCGCGCCGTGCAGGGCTGCATCGGCGGCGGCATGATCCCCACGGTGTTCGCGACGGCCTACATCATTTTCCCGCGCTCGCGCATGAATTTGGTGTCGCCGATGATCGGCTTGGTGGCCACGCTGGCGCCGACCATCGGCCCGACCGTCGGGGGCTACTTGACCGACGCTCTGTCCTGGCACTGGCTGTTCTTCATCAATATCGTGCCGGGCATCATCGTGACCGTAGCGGCGCTGGTGCTGATCGATTTCGACAGGCCCGACTGGTCGCTGCTGAACAATTTCGACTGGATCGGCCTGCTGTCGATGGCGGGATTCCTCGGTGCGCTTGAGTACGTCCTCGAGGAGGGTCCGCGCAACGACTGGTTCGGCGACCAGTCCGTGCTGCTGCTGGCCTGGGTGTCCGGCCTCTCGGCCATCATTTTCTTTGCCCGCGTGCTGACAGCCAGGGAGCCGATCGTCGATCTGCGCGCGTTCTCCAACCGCAACTTCGCGCTCGGTAGTCTGTTCTCGTTCGTGGTCGGCATCGGCCTCTACGGTCTCACCTATCTGTACCCGGTCTACCTTGCGCAGATCAGGGGTTACAACGCGCTGATGATCGGCGAGACCATGTTCGTCTCGGGCGTCGTCATGTTCCTGACCGCACCGATCGCCGGCCGCCTAATGGGCAAGATCGACCCACGCTTCATGCTGATGGCCGGCTTCCTGTCGTTCGCCGCCGGCACCTACTGGATGACTTACCTCACCAAGGACTGGGATTTCTGGGAGCTGTTCTGGCCGCAGGTGTTCCGTGGCGTCGGCCTGATGATCTCCATGATCCCGGTCAACAACATCGCGCTCGGCACGCTGCCGCCCGACCGCGTCAAGAACGCCTCCGGCCTGTTCAACCTGACACGCAACCTGGGCGGTGCCATCGGGCTGGCCGCGCTGACCACCGTCCTCAACGACCGCACCGACCTGCATCTCGCGCGCCTGCACGAGTCGATCACCTGGTCGCGGCAGCCGGCTCTGGAGATGCTCAACAAGCTGACGCAGCAGTTCTCCTCCTACGGCAGCGACGCACAGCAGATGGCGTTGAAGCAGCTCAACGCCATCGCACACCGGCAGGGTGTGGTGATGGCCTTTGCCGACGTATTCCTGGTCCTGACCTTCCTATTCGTCGGCCTTGCCGTACTGTCAGTATTGATCAAGCCGCCGCGTGCGGGTGCCCCTGCCGGCGGCGGACACTGAGGAGGTCCCCGCCGATCATCGGCACAGGCTGTTGCCGACATTGTTTTCTTCGGGCGCGGCCTCAGATGGCGAATTTCAATCGAGGCCTTGCTGCAGTGTTCGCGCCCAAGAAGGACGCTGGGTCGTCACGACCACGTGGAAGCCGTTCGCACCGGTCGGCCACACCAACACGGTCGCGCGAATGTTGGGATTGGTGGAGCGATGAAAGCTCCGGCCCTGCTGCGGCTTGAGAAGGCGGCTCTCGGGGACGGCCGGATTGTCGACCCCGATACCCGAGTAGATCCAGCCATTTGCGGTCAGCCAGCTGTTGAAGTGCGCGAACGCGTCTTCAGCCGTATGCCAGCCCTGTATCGTGGGATAGGCGGTGCCGATTGTCCGACGCACATAGAGCACGCCCCAGCTGTCGGCGTAGGAGAGTTGCGAGGTCTGCTCCTCCCACCAGAAATAGCCCGTCGCGTTTGGGGTGACCGGAATGTCGAGTGCAACGTGGGCGGGCTGCAGCTGGAATGCCAAGGCGATCGCCCCCGGCGGTATCGAAAGCCAAAGGAAAAATCGCAGCCACGCGCGCCACCTGCCCCAGCGCCTGCCGAGCTCTGCATTTGCAATGTGGTCGGCGTTGCGCATGGGCTTGCTCGGCCGTGAGGGCAGACCAACAAGCGGGGGTCACTTATACCTTGCAAGTCCGCAAACTTGTGGCGAATGCTGCCCGAGCCCTTCGACGTCAGCCACTCTTGAAGCCCGCAATGCCGAGCCTCATGTTTGCCCCGTTGCTCCGCTTGTGGGAGTGCAACGCTCAACGTGCTCGCGCCACAGCGCCAGGGCCGGCGTCACCAGCAGCTCCATTGCTAGCCCAATCATGATGGATTTGGTCGGCAATCCGGTCAAAATCAGACCGGCCAGCCGTGCCATGCCGCCGATGAACACGATCATGGTTAGGAGCCGAAAGCGCACGCCCTCCGCTTCGATGCGCAGCAGCGTGGACAGGAAGGCCAGCCCAATACCGAGCAGCAGGCCTGACAGATAGCGGCTCAAATTGTCGGCGTCGGTGCCGAGCAGCGAGGCGTGATCGAACACGCCGATGCCGAAGGCGGCGCCCGCGAGGCCCGCGCCGATCGGAATGAGGGACAGCACAGCAATCGCCAGCTGCAGCATGCGTCGTTGCAACATGACGGGAATACGCCGCGCCGGGTCGAGCGGATCACGGATCTGCGCGCATACCTCTCAAATGAACGTGAAGCTCCGCGTCGGACTTCCCTGTCAGCCGACCTGGTTGCCTGCCCTCGGGGGAGAACACGAGTTGGTTGTTGCTGGCAGGTGCGTCCACGCCCTGTCGGTACGGCGATCTGACTAGCGTTCCTCGGGCGGCTTCACGTGCCGGAAGGTCCACAGGAGGGCGACGTCGTACAAAATCTTGAGCACCCCGCAGATGATCAGCGGCCAGGCCAGCAGGCCACTTGCAAACAGCGCTCCGGCGATGGCTGGGCTGGCAGCGGCGGCAAGGCTGCGCGGCACGGACGTGACGCTGGCCGCGGCCGGTCGTTCCGCCGGCGTCACCACCGCCATCACGTAGGAGGAGCGGGTCGGCACGTCCATTTGCGACAGCGCGGCCCGGATCAGTAGCAGCGCCAGTGCCGTTTCGACATTGGGCGCGATCGCCGCCAGGACCAGGCAGACGCTCGAGGGTATGTGCGTGAACACCATCGTGTTGACGAGGCCGATGCGCCGCGACAGCCAGGCCGCGACCGGAAACGAAAAGGCGGCCAGCACGCCGGACCAGAAGAAGAACAAGCCGGCCGCGTAGAGCGACAAATCGAATCTCGTGAAAAGCCACAGTGCGATCAGGGACTGCACCGCGAAGCCGCCCGCGAACGCATCGATGCTGAACAGCGCGGCCATCTTGTAGACGATGCTGCGGGATGGCCCGAGCGCGGCGGTTGTACGTTCCGCCAGCGCCTTGATGCTGGGTGAGGTTCGCGCATACAGAACGCCGCCCGCCACGCCCAGCGCCGCGTAAGCAACGAACATGATGCGCAGCGCCGTCGTCTGCGAGATGCCGAACGTAGCCAGAAGTTCCGGAGTTGCCGCGCCGAACGAGCCCAGTGCCGCCGCCAGCGCGCCGATCAGGCTGTAGCGCGCAAACATGCTGGTGCGGTCGACATCGGCAACGGCGCCTGACAGCGTGGCATGCTCCAGCGGCACGAAGATGCTGACGCTGCCGGCGCTGGGATTGATGGTGCCGAGAAAAGCGATGAGCAGGATTGCCCCGTAGGTGCTCGAAACGGCGAACGCTGCGCCGGTCGCTGCCATCAGGACGGATGCCGCCATCAGCAGCTTGCGCCGGTCCCAGGCGCCCCCGACCAGCCCGATCCCCAGTGTCATCAAGGCCGAGCCGAGCAGCGCCAGCGTGGCAACCACACCGACCTCCAGCGGCCCAAGTCCGATTGCCGTGAGATACACGGGCAGCAGGATGGCGATGAAGCCGTCGCCGAAGTCTCGCAAGGCGCGCGCGGCGTAGATATACCGGACCGTGCTGGCAGCGTCGGACGAGCGGCCTGGTTGTCGAGATTGTGCGTTGGTCGTCTGCATGGTGCCGTAAGTCCCGCAGCAGCGTGCCGTACGGTACGCCGGTTGGGACAGGACTTGGACGCGCGTTGCGTCTTGGCACCGGGGAGCCTGTCTGATCCCCTGTTCAGGACGCTACCAGCCAGCTCCGCACGGCGCAACCGACTGGTTCAGGACCCATCCGGCTTGAACGCGCTGTTGGGCAGCGTCTGGATCCAGTCGTGCGATCCGCGCACGTGGCGGCGCATCGCCTGTTCGGCGCCCTGCGCGTCACCGGCCAGCACGGCCTTCGCGATGGCCACGTGGTCCTGGTGCGAGAGCTCGGCATGTTCCGGCCGCATCGCCCGTCCGACCTGGATCATCACCACCGGCAGCTGCAAGTTGACGATCAAGGCTGAGAGCTGCGCGTTGCCGCCGATCTCGACGATGGTGCGATGGTAGAGTCGGTTGTTGTCGATGAACACGTTCCAGGGCATCACCTGGCCAGTGGGACGCACTGTCTCCCACACCTGGGTGAAGGTTCGGCGGTTGTCGCCCTTGTCGATCTGCGCCGCTGCGAGGCCGGCCGCCAGCCCTTCCACACACTCCCGGATCTGGAACAGCTCCTCGACCTGACGCCGCGACAGTCGGCGCACGCTGGCACCGCGGTTCGGGATGAGATCGACCATGCCCTCCGCGGCAAGGCGCCGGAACGCCTCGCGCACCGCACCGCGGCTGATGCCGATCTCCTCGATCAGGTCGCGCGCGATCAGTCGCTGGCCAGGCACGAAGCGTCCTTCTACGACGCCTTGGCGGATGCAGCCGCACACGAAATCGACGGTGTCGCCCCGCCTCGAATCTAATGCCGGCCTGTCCATTGGGACCTAGTGTCCGTTTCGTATGCGCGAAGCAAGGTCCTAGGGCGCGCGCTTGACAACCAACACTACCGCCGCGATAGTGTCCTACAAAGTTGGCACAAATAATGTAGAACAAAAATAGCGTACCGCCAACAGCGCTGCGGGGAAATGCCGGTCGGCCTTCGTCGGGCACCAATGGAGAGTGGGCGTCCCTCATGGTGGGCGAGGATCAGCGCGTTGCCAGGCTGAGCGTCGATATCGAGCTGCAGGCCGCCGACGGGCACCGGTTCGCCGCCTACCTGTCGAAGCCGGCCAACCCCAACGGGGCGGGCGTCGTTGTTCTGCACGAGATCTTTGGCGTCAACGCACACATCCGCGACGTGTGCGACGACTACGCGCGGCGTGGCTGCAAGGCCGTAGCACCCGCCCTCTTCGACCGCGCGCAACGAGGCGTGGCGCTCGGCTACGACGAGGCCGGCATCGAGACCGGCCGCCGCCTTCGCTCGGCCATCCCCCTGGATGGCGTGCTGCTCGACCTGCAGGCTGCCATCGATAGCCTGCAAGCCCCCAAAGGCGTCGCCGTGCTCGGCTATTGCTGGGGCGGCACCCTGGCGTTCCTGGCGGCCACGCGCCTGCACCGCGTCGCCTGTGCCGTCGGTTACTACGGCGCGCAGACAATTCCTTTCGCGCACGAAAAGCCGCGCGTCCCTGTGCTATTCCACTTCGGCACCATGGATCCGCGCATCTCCGAGGCCGACCGTGCGACCATCCGGCGGCACAACCCCGAGATTGAAACGCATCTGTTCCCGGCCGACCACGGCTTCAACTGCGACCACCGCAAGGAATGGCATGCGCCGAGCGCCGAGAAGGCGCTGGCGCTTACCCTCGACTTCATGAACCGACACATGGCGCTTGGGCGCAGCGCCGACGCCTGATGATGAATATCGTATCGTAAGCAGAAGGATGAATGAGCAATGGATCTTGGCATCAAGGGCCGCGTTGCCCTCGTGACGGGCGGCAGTCGCGGCATCGGCCGCGAGACGGCACGCGAATTCCTGGAGGCAGGCGTCAAGGTGATGACCTGCTCACGCCACGGCGATCAGCTCGAAGCAACCTGCAAGGAGCTGGCGCAGAAAACGGGCGGCGAGATCCGCTGCATCGTTGCCGACACCTCCAAGGAAGCGGACATCAAGAAGCTGGTCGACGCCACGCTGCAAGCCTACGGCACGGTCGACATTCTGGTGAACAATGCCGGCACCATGTATTCCGGCCGCTTCGACGAAATGACCGACCAGGGCCTGCAGACCCAGCTCGACACCAAGCTGTTCGGCTTCCTACGCACCATCCGCACCGTGTTTCCCATCATGCGCGACAAGAAATGGGGACGCATCGTCAGCATGATCGGCGGCGCCGGTAAGGAGCCCGATCCGTACATGTTCGGATCGGGAATCACCAATAGCGGGCTGCTCAACATCACCAAGTCGCTGTCCACAGAATTTGCGCCCTACAATGTGCTCGTGAATGCGGTGTGCCCCGGTTGGGTCGCGACGGACTTGTGGCGGCGCAACGCCGGCGGCCTGCAGAAGGAGCTTGGCGTAACTTCCGAGGACGAAGCCCGCCGGCTGGCGTCGAGGAAGAACGCGCTCGGTCGCTTCGGCAAGCCCGAGGAACTCGCCAACGCAATCGTGTTCCTGTGCTCGGAGCGTTCCAGCTACATTACGGGCGTGTCGCTCAACCTCGACGGCGGCCGCCTGAAGGGACTTTGGTAACACGCGAGATGGACCTCGGCCTGCAGGACAAGGTTGCGATCGTCACCGGCGCGTCGCGCGGCATCGGCTTTGCGACGGCCGAGCGACTGCTCAAGGAAGGCGCGCAGGTTGTAATCTGCGCGCGCGATCAGGGCCGGCTCGACGCCGCCAAGGACCGGCTGCAGCAGCACGGCGAGGTCCTGGCGATCAGCACCGACACGTCGGTTTCTGCGGCGCGTGAGGCGTTCGTACGTGCCGTGGTCGAGCGCTTCGGCCGGGTCGACATACTGGTCAACAACGCCGGCACGCACGTACGGGCCAGCGTCGACGACATGACCGACGAGCAGCTGCAGCGTCAGCTCGACGACAAGCTGTTCGGCTTCTACGGCATGATCCGGCTTGTCCTGCCCGGCATGCGCGCGCGCAAGGATGGCCGCATCGTCAACGTCATCGGCCAGGCCGTACGCCACCCGCATCCCGACCGGCTGCCGTCCGGCATCGCCAACGTGGCGGCGCAGGCCATGACCAAGGCGGTCGCCGACGCGGTTGCGCGCGACAATGTGCGGGTGAACTCGGTATGCCCGCAATACATCGCCACCGAGCTGGTGCAGTTGCTGATCGCTGGCGAGATGAAGAAGCGCGGCGTCGATCGGGCCACAGCTGCGGCCGGCTTCACGCGCGCCAACGTACTGGGACGTATGGGCGAATCCGAGGAGGTGGCCGACCTGATCGCGTTCCTTGTCTCGGATCGCGCCAACTTCGTATGCGGCAGCTCGGTGTCCCTCGACGGCGGCTATCACCGCTACGTGTTCGGCTGACGGAGCGGCAGCGATGGATCTGGAACTCAAAGGCAAGACAGCCCTCATCACCGGCGGCACCAGCGGCATCGGCCTCGCCATCGCCCGCCGTCTGCTGGCAGAGGGCGTAAAGGTTTTCATTTGCGGGCGTGACGACGCCAAACTGGCGCAAGCTCTCGCCGAGCTGAAGCCACTCGGTGAGGCGCACGGTGCAACCGCGCATGTCGACCAACCCGCGCGGATGCCGGCGCTGGTTGCGGCCGTCGTCGCCAAGCTCGGCCGCATCGACATCGTGGTCAGCAATGCCGGTACCCACCTGAAAGGTCGGCTTGAGGATCTCACGACCGAACAGGTCGAGGCGCACCTGCGCACCAAGGTGCTGGGACCGTGGGAGCTTGCCCGTCAGGTGGCGCCGCACATGCGCAAGCAAGGTGGCGGACGCATCATCCTGATCATCGGCCAGGCCGGCAAGGTGCCGGGCAGGGAGGTGATCGGCTCTGCGGTGGTGAATGCCGCGCAACATGCGTTCGTGAAATCGCTGTCCGACGACTTCGGTCGCGACGGCATTCTGGTAAACGCCGTCTGCCCGAGCCGCATTCGCAGCCCCCTCACCGCCGAGCTCAATCTTGACGGCGAACTCTATATCGGCCGCAGCCTGGAGCAGCAGGAGAGCGGCTGGGGCCGCAACGTGCCGCTTGGTCGTTGGGGCGATGCAGACGACATCGCCAATGCCGTGCTATTCGTTGCTTCGGCGCGCGCCGGCTTCATGTGCGGGGCAAACATCGACGTCGATGGCGGCTACCAGCGCATGCTGTTCTGACCGGAGCGCCATTGCGGATGATTGAGCTTCAAGGCATCGGCAAGACGTTCCGCAAGGGCACGGAGGAAGTGCGCGCCGTTGCGCACGTCGACCTTGCCATCCAACCACATTCGATCGTTGCCCTGATCGGCCCCTCGGGGTGCGGAAAGTCCACCTTGCTCAACATGATAGCCGGCCTCTATCCGCCGAGCGAAGGGCGCGTGGTTTATCAGGGCCGGCAGGTGTCGGATGTCAACACTGACGTCGGTTACATGACGCAGAAGGATAACCTGCTGCCCTGGCGCACGGTGCTCGACAACGTGGCGCTGCCGCTGGAGCTGGCCGGCCAATCTCAGGCCAAACGCCACGAGGCGGCCCGCGCCATGATCCGGCAGGTCGGTCTCGACGGCTTCGAGAACAAGTATTCGGGCGAGCTGTCGGGCGGCATGCGCAAGCGCGCCTGTCTTGCCCGCATGCTGCTGTACGAGCCCAAGGCCCTGCTGCTCGACGAGCCGTTCGCCGCGCTCGATGCGCAGCTGCGCATCGCCATGCACGATCTGTTGCTGAAACTATGGGCGGCCAACAAGCAGACCATTCTGCTCGTCACGCACGACTTGGTGGAGGCCATCACGCTTGCCGACCGTGTCGTCGTGTTCAGCCGCCGTCCCGCCAGGGTGGCGCATGAACAGAGGGTCGACCTGCCGCGCCCGCGCGATGTCGCCCAGGTGCGTTTCACCGAGCGCTTTCACGAGATCTACAACGCGATCTGGGACAAGCTGCGCGAAGAGTATGTCGAGGAGAAGCTATGACGGCATCCGAGACCGTCACACCCGAGCTGTCGAAGCCGGCGCGTCCCCAGCGCAAGCCGCTCGGCGAGATGAGCCCGATGGCCATGGTCGGCCTGCAGATTGTGCTGGGCATCGTGCTGCTGGTGGTCTGGCAGCTCAGTGCTGGCCGGCTGATCGACAAGTTCATGATCAGCAGCCCCATCGATGTGATGGTGCGTCTGTGGGGGTGGATCGCCAACGGCAGCATCTACGTGCACGTCTGGGCGACCATCTACGCTACGGTGTACGGCTTCCTGATCGGCGCGGTGGCGGGCGTGATCGGCGGCCTGTGGTTGGGGCTGTCGCCGTTCCTGAGCCGGCTGCTCGATCCTTACATCTGGGCCTTCAATGCGTTGCCCAAGGTGGCGCTGGCACCGCTGTTCATTCTCTGGTTCGGGCTTGGCATCAACTCGAAGGTGGCACTAGCCGCCGTGTTGGTGGTCTTTCTGGTGTTCGTCAACACGTTTGCCGGCGTGCGCGAAGTCGATCCCGACCTCGTCGACAGCCTGCGTCTGATGCGCGCCAAGCGCCGACAGATCCTGACCAAAGTCATCATGCCGTCCGCCACGTCGTGGATCTTCGTCGGGCTGAAGACCGCGGTGCCCTACGCGCTGATCGGCACCATCATCGGCGAGATGATCGCGGCCAATCGCGGGCTCGGCTACCTCGTGCAGCGCTCCGGCAGCGAGTTCGACACCGCGGGTGTTTTTGCGGCGTTGGTCGTTATTGCTGTGTTGGCCGTCATCTTCAACGAGGTGGTCGGTCGCGTGCAGGACCGGATTCAGGGCTGGAAGGTGGTTAGTCGCTGATTCACTGATAACGCAGAGATTTGCATCTGTAGATCGAATGCAACGATAGGGAGCAGGCGCAATGCGATTTCTGAAACTGGCCGGGCTGGTGCTCAGTACGGCGCTGATATGGAGCGCGGGTGCGAGCGCACAGCAGACCGTGCGCATCACCAACATTGGTCACGGCTACTACGCCGGTCCCCTGTATGTCGCCATGCGCGAGAATCTGTTCGCCAAGCACGGCCTGAAGGCGGACGTGACGTTTGTCCAGGGTGGAGCACTCACCTTCCAGTCCGTGTTCACGCGCGAGGCCGATTTCGGCGTGCTGAGCTACGAGCATATCCTCACCGCCGCCGCCCAGGGCCGCAACCTGGTGTCGATCTTCAACGTCACGCACCGGCCGCTCAACAATATTGTGGTCAGCAATGCGCTCTATGAAGAAAACCACCGCAAGAGCCTGAAGGACCGCATCCTGGCACTCAAGGGCAAGCGCATCGGCACGCCGTCGGCCGGCGGCTCGGGCGAGAAGATGCTGACGGTGCTGGCACGGCAACATGGCCTGCAGCTGCCGGGCGACATCGAACTCGTCTACCTCGGCGCCGAGGCCGCTGCCTATGTCGGCGCCTTCCAAAACAAGCTGATCGATGCGGCCATGCCGTTCGAGCCTGCCGGCGTGCAGGTCGAAATACAGAAGCTTGGCAAGACGCTGGTCAACCTGATGAACGGCGAGGTGCCCGAGTTCCGCGACCTGAACTTCATGACGGTGGCCACGCACCCGGCCACCATTGCCGAGAAGCCGGATCTGGTGCGCAAGGTGGCGGCCGTGTTCGCGGAGGCACAGAAGATCCTGCTCGATGAACAGCGCGGCGTTGCGATCATGGGCCAGGAGTTCTCCACCATGTCGCCCGCGGCCAACAAGATGGCCTACGACGTGGTCAAGCAGATCTGGAGTTCCGACGGCCGCATGACCCTTGAGGGAGGCAAGAAGGTGTTCGAATACCTGAAGCCACCGGGCGACAAGCCAATCGAGTACGAGAAGACCTTCACCAACGAGTTCCTGCCGAAGTCATGACCAGCAGCAGCGCGGCCGTGCGGGGCGAAGAATACGGCGCCCGCAAAGGGGATGTGTCCCTCTTCATGTGGCGCAAGCGAGTGCCACAGGCGCTCGATCCCGCCCGCCCGCCTGTATTGCTGGTGCACGGCTCCTCGATGTCGTCGCAGCCGACCTTCGACCTTGAGGTGCCCGGCCATGCCGACTACTCGTTCATGGATTGGTTGGCTCGGCACGGCCACGATGTGTGGACGCTCGATCACGAAGGTTATGGGCGTTCCAGCATCACCAAGAGCAACTCGGATATCGCCTGCGGGGTCGAGGACCTGAAGGCGGCCGTCCCCATCATCCAACGCGAAACCGGTGCGAGCGCCCTGCACGTGTATGGCCTGTCATCCGGTGCGCTGCGGGCGGCGGCCTTCGCCGAGATCGCGCCGCAAGCCGTCGCGCGCCTCGCGCTTGACGGGTTCGTGTGGACCGGCGAGGGCTCGCCGACGCTAGCCAAGCGGCGCGAGGGCGTTGCCTCCTTCAAGGCCAGCAACCGGCGCCCGATCGACAAGGCCTTCATTGAAAGCATTTTCACCCGTGATCATCCGGGCACCAGCGAGCCGGCCGTTATGGCGGCATGTGCCGCGGCGCAGCTCGCCTTCGCCGACTCCGTCCCCACTGGTACCTACCTCGACATGACCACCCGGTTGCCGTTGGTCGATCCTGCCCGCATCCAGGCTGCGACGCTGGTGGTGCGCGGCAAGCACGACGGCATCGCCACCGAAGCGGATCTGGCCGCCTTTTTCGTGCGCCTGCCCAATGCCGACAAGCAATTCTCGGTGCTGCCCGGGCTCGCGCACTGCACGCCGCTGGGCACCGAGCGTCACAGGCTTTGGGGCGCGGTGAAGACCTTCTTTGATGCGGCGCAGCGCCCGGCCTGAGGGCTGTCGCCCAGACCACCAGGCGGACGGCGAGGTACAGACCCAACAGCAGCAGCCCGATGAAAAAAGCAGCGGCGCAATGTGTCTGGCCCAGGCTGAGGCGCACGCTCTGCCCGATCCACATGC
>Ga0075418_10005325_pt1 | contig 14571 bp, 15 predicted proteins | sample SoiMetdeltSBSDD2_FD_81776 | JGI IMG/M metagenome (GOLD analysis project Ga0075418, IMG submission 81776) | Bulk soil microbial communities from a Populus tree surrounding site in Tennessee, USA - Soil MetaG P. deltoides SBSDD2 | ecosystem: Environmental > Terrestrial > Soil > Tree plantation...
CGTTACCCTTGCAGGCGTCGCCAGCGCTCCCGTGACGCTCGGTAGGACGCCGCGCAGGACGCGGCCGACGCGAAGCTCGCTCAATTCGTGGCCGCGGGTTGCGTGCCACTCCTGTCCCGTGCGCCAGGAGGGCCCATTGACTTCAACGGGAGGCTCGCTTCAGGTCCCGGTATCGGGGATCGCCTAGGCGAGGCGCGATGGACGTCTCTGACGACCGCTTACTGGCTGCGCCGCTATGGGTTCGCTCCAACCATCGTCGAGCGCGCCCCATTTTTTGTGACCGGCGGCTACAAGATCGACGTGCGCGGGACGGCGCTCGACGTCCTGCGCCGGATGGGAGCGCACGATGCCGTCGTCGCGTCGAGCACCCAGATGCAGGGCGCCCTTCTCGTCGACCGCGAGGGCAACGTCATCAACCGGATGACCGGCGATGAATTTGGCCATCGGGTGGGTGGGGACCTCGAGATCGTCCGCGGCAAGCTATTCGAGATCCTCATGGCGAGGACGGCCGGCGTCGACGTGATATTCGGCCACGCCATCGCCTCTATCGCCCAGTCCTGTGACGGCGTTGAAGTCACGTTCCGCAACGGCGACGCCCGCATGTTCGATCTCGTAATCGGCGCCGACGGCCTCCACTCCAATGTTCGGCGACAGATTTTCGGTGACGAGTCCCAGTACCTCCGTGACCTCGGCATGTACCTGTGCGTCTACTCTGTGCCGAACTTCCTGCATCTCGACCGTATGGAGGTGCAGTACTCCGAGATCGGGCGTGTCGCGGCGATTTGGAGCACCCGTGATGCTGTCGACGCCAAGGCTTGCTTCGGCTTCGCCGCCCGAAATCAGCAGATCGATCTGCGCGACCGCGCTCAGCAGGAGGAGACCCTACGGACGGTCTATGCGGACGTCGGGTGGGTGCCTCGCCTCCTCGAGCTGATGCCGGAGGCGCCCGATTGGTTTTTGACATCGCCGCGCAGGTCGACATGGCCACATGGGCGCGCGATCGGGTCATCCTGGTCGGCGACGCCGCCTACTGCGCCTCACCGATGTCTGGCCAGGGCTCGAGCCTTGCCCTCATCGGCGCGTACGTGCTGGCCGGTGAGCTCGCAGCCGCCGGCGGCGATCACGCCGCGGCGTTCGGCGAATATGATCGCGAAATGCGGCCGTTCATCGCCGTGAACCAGGCACTCGGGATCCAGTCGGCACAGTTCATGACCCAGGATCCAGCGACTGCTCCGGTCGAGCTCTCCGGCAGCGAGATCGAGTCGGTGATCGATCATTCCACCGACCGCATCGCGAATGCGGCGAACGCCATCACCCTGAAGAACTATTCGGCAATCATCCCCAAGCCGACCGGATGAAAACGAGGGGGTGAGACAACGCCTTAACGTTGCGGAAGCCTATAAGCGATGACGTAATCGCCGGGCGTGGTTCCCATGAAGTGATGTCCCCCGGCCATGATGACGAGATACTGCCGGCCGATTTCATAGACCGTCGGATTGGCCTGACCGCCGGCTGGCAAAAGATCCTGCCAAAGCGTCGTTCCGGTATCGACATCGATGGCGCGGATAAGATTGTCCGTCGCCGCGGCGATGAAGACGAGCCTGGCCGCGGTGACCACCGCGCCGCCATTATTCGGCCGTGCCGTTCGCCGGGTTAGCAATCGCGCAACGCAAGCTGCTCGGCGCGTGGAATCGTTTTTGCCAATTGGCGCGATAAGCAGAACTTATCGAAGGGCGTTCAGCCGCCGAGGAAGGCCTGGATCAGCTTAAGCGTCGCCTGCGGCTGCTCCTCCTGCGGCATGTGACCGCAATCCTCGACCAGACGTAAGGTCGAATTTGGCAGCGTGCGCCTGAGCTTAAGGCCCACGCCGAGCGGCACGATACGATCGTGGTCGCACCATAGGATCAGCGTTGGGATCTTGATCGAGCCGTAGCGCTCGGAGAGTTCCGACAGCCCATCGGGCACGATCTGCCGCGCGCTGTGAATGATCGCGTGCTTTCCGGCGGCGGTCTTGAGCGGGGCGGCGTAGGTCTCGACCTCGTCGGGATCGATTTTGCTGTTATCGAAATAGGCGATTCTCAGCGCGACTCTCGTCTGGACTTCCGGCGGCACCATGCTGAAACCGAGCTGCGAGACGACGGGTACATCGAGCAGGCGGAAGAAAACCGGGACGTTCTGTGGGTAGGCAATGGTGTCGAGCAACACGAGCTTGGAGATTCGGCCCTTAAGCCGGGGATCGGCTCGGAGCGCCAGCAGCAACGCCACCCCGCCGCCGAATGAGTGGCCGACCAGCGTCAGGTTACGGAGATTCTTATCGACGATGAGTTGGGCGAGAAGATCGGCCTGATCGAACACTGAATAGCGCTCGTCGAATGGTTTGTCCGATTGACCAAAGCCCTTGAGATCGACCGCGATGACCAGGTGGTCGCGGGCAAGCTCCGGCGCGATATGCCGCCATGTATAGGTACTCGCGCCAAAACCATGGATGAGGAGGAGGGGCGAGCCTTTGCCTTCCTCCTTGTAATAGAGCCTGACGGGCGCATCGGGCGGGCCCAGCCTTGCGTAAGGACCGTACGCACTCCGCGGCGCGTCGCCCGCGCTTAAGGCACAGGAGCCGAGCGCCAGCGCTATTGCTGCAAGGCCGAGCGCAGTGAGCCCCCTCTTTGCCATGCGCCGCAAAATCCTGGGTCCCTCGTCGTCATAAGAACCGAGCGCTGCCGCCAGCAGTTCCGGTCTCTGCGTGCCAAGCGAATCAGTGGCGCCTTCGCGCCGGCCGGTCTTTCCTCGTTGTAACCCGCTCGGAACTCGAGCGGCAACGAGCGTGGTTAACCAAAAGTAAAGCGGCATTAAGAATTGCGCGGGCAACTTTCCCGTTGCAAATTGCCTCACTCCCGCCGCTTTCCATTGACGCCCATAAAATCCCATGCTATCCCATCCTTGCCCGTTCGGTGAGTAAGTGGGGGAGGCTGGCCGCGCTCCTTACAGGCCACGGGGGGATCTGCGCCGCCTCTCCCACCGATCTTTGCAACGGGGGTCTCGCACTCAAGGTCGTTAGTCACTCGTCGGTCCGAGTGCGCATGAGGGGGAGATGGACCAGTTTGTGTCGACATTCACCAATAAGATCGACACGAAAGGCCGCGTCTCAGTCCCGGCTTCTTTCCGCACAGTTCTCGCCAAAGACGGTCTCGACGGCATCTATTGCTATCCGTCGCTCGATGCGCCTGCGCTCGATGCCGGAGGCCAGCGGCTCGTCGACAAGATCAACGCACTGGTCGAGGACCTCGCGCCTTACTCGGACGAGAAGGACCAACTCGCGACCGCCCTGTTCGGCTCGAGCGAGGTTCTCACGATCGATCAGGATGGACGCACAACTTTGCCGGAACGCTTGCGCGACCACGCCGGTATTACCAGCCACATTACTTTCGTCGGGCTCGGCGAAAAGTTTCAGATGTGGGAACCGAAGCGCTTCGAATCCTATCAAGCGGAGGCGCGCCAAAAGGTGCGCAATCTCCGCAAACTACTCGGCGCGGGGCGCCGCGGAAGCGGCGGGCCAGAGGGAGCACGGGAATGATGGCGGGTCGCGGCGCGCATATGGCGGCCGTCGGCGGACCGGCCCGCCACATTCCCGTGATGCTCTCCGAGGTGCTTCACGCGCTTGAGCCGAAGTCCGGCGCGATCATCGTCGACGGAACGTTCGGCGCCGGCGGCTACAGCAAAGCCATCCTCGAAGCTGCGGACTGCAAGATCATCGCCATCGATCGCGATCCTGACGCGGTTGCCAAAGGCGAGGCGCTGGCCGAGGAGTTCCCCGGCCGGCTGAAGCTCGTCATCGGCCGCTTTGGCGCCATGGAGGGGATTGTAAAGCAGGAAGGGATCGATGCCGTCGACGGTGTCGCGCTCGATCTAGGCGTCTCCTCGATGCAGCTCGATGAGGCTTCGCGCGGCTTCTCCTTCATGAAGGAAGGGCCGCTCGACATGCGCATGGGCAAAGAAGGGCCGACCGCTAGCGATATTGTCAACGAACTCTCCGCCGGAGAGCTCGCCGAGATCATCGGTAAACTCGGGGAGGAGGGCCGTTCGCGCGCAATCGCCAAGGCCATTGTCGCACGCCGCGCCGAAGCGCCGATCGAGACGACAAAAGAACTGTCGGAAATCGTGGTGCGCGTGCTCGGCCGCAAGCGCGACGAAGCCAAGCACCCCGCGACGCGGACCTTCCAAGCGCTCCGTCTTTATCTCAACGAGGAGCTCGAGGAGCTCGCATGCGGTCTTTCCACAGCCGAGCGGCTGCTGAAAGCTGGCGGCCGGCTCGTGGTAGTCACCTTCCATTCCCTTGAGGACCGCATCGTCAAGCGCTTCTTCACGAACCGGAGCACGCCGGCGCCGCGCGCCTCGCGCCATTTGCCCGAAGCTTCCACGCCGGAATTTGCCCCGAGCTTCCGGCTTCTTAACCGGCGTCCGGTAGAACCGAATCAAAGCGAGATCAGGCGAAATCCGCGCTCACGCTCGGCACGTCTTAGAGCGGCCGAACGGACCGCGGCGCCAGCCCATGCTCTCGACTTGGCCGCACTAGGAGTACCCCAGACCAGTTTTGGCATATGACAGTCACCTAACTCGTGAGTCCCAAATGTTGCGTTTCGTAAATGTCTGCCTTGTCCTCGGCATCGTTGCGCTTGCTTACGTCATCTATCAGGTGAAGTACGAAGCCCGCGCGCTCGACGAGGAGATCGCCTCTCTCGGGAAGCAAATCGACGAAGAGCGTGACGCGCTCGCGGTGTTGCGCGCGGAATGGAGCCTGCTCAACCGACCTGAGCGCATCGAGCGTCTCGCCCAGAAATATCTGAAGCTCTCACCAGCCCAGCCCCGGCAGCTCGTGACCGTCGACAGCGTGTCGGATCGCGATTTCGATCGCAGCCGGTTCGAGATCACCGCCGTTGCCTCACCAGCCATGGCCCCTGCACCGACGATCAAGCCGGTCGCGAAACCGAAAGCTGCTGTCGCAACGGCTGAGGCCGAACCCGCGACCACCACTGCCCTGCCGTGGGCCGCCAAGATCGTGGCTCCTGTTCAGGCCTCCGCCCAATAGACCGAACAGTGTCCGAGTCAGCCAAATGGAACGCCGCAGCGGCCCGAGCCGAACGCGCTTATCTCGCGCGCGGCCGGTATCGCTTTCGCCTCGCCTGCCTGGGATTCGCGCTGGCTTTCGTGATGATTGGCGGCCGTCTCGTGGCGCTCGGTTTCATCGGAAGCGGACCTGGTGGCGGAAGTTTGCGTGACATCTCGACGACAGTTCACCGGCCCGACATTGTCGACCGCAACGGCAGGCTGCTTGCGACCGACATCAAGGGAGCGACCCTTTACGCCGATCCGCAGAAGGTCGTCGATATCGACGAACTGGTCGAGCAGGTGACAAGCGTGCTTCCTGACGTCAACGCAGCTGAGCTCCGCGAGAAACTCAAGAACGGACGCCGTTTCGTACGCATCAGGCGCGAGCTCACGCCCAGGCAGCAGGAAGAGATTTACGAGCTCGGCCAGCCCGGTCTCGACTTCATCCAGGAATATCGGCGGGTCTACCCGATGGGCCCGACCGCTAGCCACGTCGTCGGCCTGGTGGATGTCGACAATAGGGGGCTTGCCGGCATCGAGAAGTTCGTCGACGACAATCCCCAACTCACGATGCTTCATCCCGAAACGCCCTCGACCGAGGAAAGCGTGTCGATCTCGCTCGATCTCGGCGTGCAGCATGTGTTGCGCGAGGAGCTTGGCCGAGCGATGGCCACCTATCGCGCCAAGGCCGCCGCCGGCATCGTCATGGATGTTCATTCTGGCGAGGTGCTCGCACTGTCCTCGCTTCCCGACTTCGATCCAAATCGTAGAGAGCAGGCTCTTGAGAAGGACAGGCTCAATCGCATCGGCTTCGGCGTCTACGAGATGGGTTCGGTGTTCAAGGTGTTCACCGTGGCCGGCGTGCTCGACTATGGGCTTGCCTCGATGCAGTCGACCTTCGATGCAACGAGTCCGATCCACTATGCCTCCTTCACCATCAGCGACTTCCACGGACAGCATCGCGTCTTGAGGCTGCCCGAAGTGTTCACCTATTCCTCGAATATCGGTGCGGCGAAGATGGCGCTGGAGATGGGCATCGACCGCCACCGCGCCTTCCTCAAGAAGCTCGGCTTGCTGAGCCGCACACCGACCGAGATCGGCGATACCGCGGCGCCCATCATCCCCGCGCATTGGCAGAAGCTGAACACCATGACCATCGCCTTCGGCCATGGTCTGTCGGTCACGCCTCTCCAACTCGCCACCGCCACGCTGCCCCTTGTCAATGGCGGCATCGCCGTAACCCCGACCTTCCTGCCGCGCTCGCGCGAGGAAGGGATGAGTATGGGCACGCGCGTGCTCAAGCGGCAGACGAGCGCCGCCATGCTGAAACTGATGCGGCTCAACGTGCTGAAGGGCACCGGAAAACGCGCCAATGCCGAAGGCTATCGTGTCGGCGGCAAGACCGGCACGGCCGAGAAAGTGGTTGGCCGCCACTATTCGACCTCGTCGCTGCTCACGAGCTTCCTCTCAACCTTCCCGACCGACGCTCCCGAATATCTCGTGCTTGTCATGCTCGACGAGCCGCAGCGCGTGCCGGAGTCGAGCAATCAGGCGACGGCCGGCACCAATGCCGCGCCTACTGCCGGCAAGATTGTCCAGCGCATTGGGCCGATCCTTGGCGTCGCGCCACGGCTTCCGGGCGACCAGCGCCAATTTGACGCGAAGGTGCTCGCCTCCTATTAAAAGAGGCCTCACATCAAGGCGTTGGCGGAAACCTTGGGCGTCCCAAGAAAACCCCCCGCTTTTCGGGGTTCAGGTCCGGAATGACACTCGGTGAACTGATCGGGCTTGAGGTCAAGCTGCCTGCGGGCGCGGCTGAGATCCCTATTTCAGGCCTTGCGGCCGACAGCCGAGCGGTCAAGCCAGGCTATCTGTTCGCGGCGTTGCCAGGCGTGAAGACCGACGGCACGCGTTTCATCTCCGACGCCTTGCAGCGCGGGGCGGTTGCAATCCTCGCGCCCGACAGGGGTGGCCTACCGACCGCCTCAGCGCCGATCATCGAGAACAGAGATCCACGCCGGCTTCTTGCTTTGGTCGCCGCGCGTTTCTTCGGCCTCCAGCCCAAGACCGCGGTCGCCGTCACCGGCACCAACGGCAAGACGTCAGTTGCCTCTTTCGTGCGCCAGATCTGGACTGGGCAGGGCTTCGAGGCTGCAAGCCTCGGCACGGTCGGCGTCGTGAGCCAGCGCGGCACTGAGATCCTCAAGCATACGACGCCCGACCCGATCGAGCTCCATGCAATCCTCGCCGGACTTGCCAAGGACGGCATCACTCATCTTGCGATGGAAACATCGAGCCACGGGCTTCAGCAGCGCCGCGTTGACGGGATCAAATTTGCCGCTGGTGCCTTCACCAATCTCACGCGCGATCATTTGGACTATCACGCGAGCGTGGAAGACTACTTCGCGCAGAAACTCCGGCTCTTCACCGAGCTTCTGCCAAAGGGGGCCAGCGCGGTAGTTGATGTCGACAGCGAGGCTGGGTTGCGCGTGGCCGATGCGTCAAAGACGAAAGGACTGGACCTGATTTCCGTCGGGCGCTCCGGCAAGAAATTGCGGCTCGCCTCGGCCGAGATCGACGGCTTCGGCCAAATCCTCGTCATTGAGCATGACGGCAAGAAGCATAAGGTCCGGCTGCCGCTAGTCGGCGATTTCCAGGCCTCAAACGCGCTTGTCGCGGCTGGCCTTGCGATGGCGACCGGCGGGTCTGCCGATGTGGTTCTGCCCTTGCTCGGAACTCTGCGCGGCGCGCGGGGCCGCCTAGACCTTTCCGGAACGGCCCGGGGGGGCGCGCCGATCTTCATCGATTATGCACACACGCCAGACGCGCTCGCCAAGGCGCTCGATGCCTTGCGGCCTTACGTGCAGAACAGGCTTGTGGTGGTTTTCGGCTGCGGCGGCGACCGCGACAAGGGCAAGAGACCCGAGATGGGACGTGTGGCGGTGGAGAAGGCAGATCTCGCTATCGTCACCGATGACAATCCACGCAGCGAAGAGCCTGCCGAGATTCGCCGCCAGATCTTGGCGGCAGCGCCGGGAGCCCATGAGATAGGAGACCGTGCGAGTGCCATTGTCGAAGCGGTCGCTACGCTTAAGCGAGGGGATGTCCTTCTCGTCGCCGGCAAGGGCCACGAAACGGGGCAGACGGTGGGCACCGCAGTGATACCGTTCTGCGATCACGACGCAGTGGAGGCCGCTCTGAAGCAGGAGGCTAAGGTTGGCTGAATCGCTTTGGACATTAGGCGAGATCGTTGACGCCACTGGTGGCTCGTCTCTCGGCGCGGTAGGAGCGCCCGTCACCGGCCTCTCTATCGATTCCCGTAGCCTCGCCAAGGGCGAGGGCTTCATCGCCATCAGAGGTCCGAACCGCGATGGGCATGCATTCGTCACCGCGGCGTTGGAGCAAGGCGCGGCATGCGCGATCGTCGATCGAGACTTTCCTACCGGCGACGAGGAGAGGCTGGTCCGCGTTGGCGATACGCTCGAAGCGTTGAACGCGCTTGGCCGGGCAGGGCGCGCGCGGGCGCGCGACACGGTGGTGATCGCCGTTACCGGCAGCGTCGGCAAGACTGGCACCAAAGAAGCGCTCAGGCTGTCGCTAGCGCCAAGCGGGTCGGTGCATGCGTCGGTCAAGTCCTTCAACAATCATTGGGGTGTGCCGTTGTCGCTCGCCAACATGCCGCAGGACACGCGCTTTGGCGTATTCGAGGCTGGCATGAATCACGCCGGCGAGATCGACGTGTTGACGAGGCTGATCAGGCCGCACATCGCCATCATCACCACCGTGGCTCCCGTCCATCTCGGATTCTTCCGCGCGGTCGAGGAGATCGCCGACGCCAAGGCCGAAATCTTCCGCGGGCTCGAGCTGCGTGGCACGGCGGTCATCAATCGCGACAGTCCTTATTATGAAAGACTGAAAGGTCATGCACTGAAAGCCGGCGCCAAGGTCGTCGGCTTCGGCGAAGCTGACGGCGCAGAGGCGCGACTGCTCGGCGTCGAACTTCATCCCGATGCCTCGAGCGTAAGGGCGAATATTCTCGGGACGCCTGTCAACTACCGCCTCGGCGCGCCGGGCCGACACCTCGTGCAGAACTCGCTTGCCGTGCTGGCCGCGGTGAAGATCGCGGGCGCCGATCTCGAGCTCGCCGCTCGTGCTCTCGCAGGTCTTCACGCGCAGGCCGGCCGGGGTGCCCGCACCCTCCTCGGGAGCAAAGATCGGCGCATCGCCATCATCGATGAATCCTACAACGCGAACCCAGCTTCGATGCGGGCAGCGCTTGCAACGCTCGGGCTTACCCCTCGCTCCGAGTTCGGGCGGCGGGTCGCCGTGCTCGGCGACATGCTCGAGCTCGGGCCCGAGGGGCAGAAACTTCACGAAGGACTCGCCGATTGCATTGACGGGGCAGGCGTAGATGTAGTCTTTGCCTGCGGCGAGCTGATGGGATCACTTTACCAGGCGCTGCCGGCGAACCGCCGCGGTGCTTACGCCAAGACCTCCGAGGAGCTTGCCCCGCAGCTTGTAGAAGCGGTAGGGCCGGGGGACGTGATCATGATCAAGGGGTCTCTCGGCAGCCGCATGGGGCCGCTGGTCGAGGCCCTTAAGCGCCGGTTCGGCGCGGAAACTGTATCGGTCTAAGCCAGGCTTAAAAGGCGGGGAGAGGCGATGCTTTACTGGTTGACCGAGTTCACCCCTGAGCTCCCCTTCTTCAATGTCTTTCGTTACATCACGTTTCGCACTGGCGGCGCGCTGCTCACCGCGCTCCTATTCGTGTTCCTGTTCGGGCCGCAGATCATCAAGTCTTTGCGCATCCGCCAGGGCAAGGGCCAGCCGATCAGGAAGGAAGGTCCCGAGCGCCATTTATTGCAGAAGCAGGGCACGCCGACGATGGGCGGGCTGATGATCCTGTCCGGCGTCACCGTCGCGGTCCTCCTCTGGGGCAATCTGCGCAATCCATATGTTTGGGTGGTCCTGTTTCTCACCCTCGTCTATGGCGCCGTCGGGCTCTACGACGATTATCTTAAAGTCACCAAGCAGTCGGCCGAGGGCTTCCGCGGTCGTATCAAGATCATTATCGAAGGTGTCGCGGCGCTGATCGCCACCGCGGTCATCGCCGAGGTCGGCGAGCCTCCGCTCGCCACCGAGCTTGCCATCCCCTTCTTCAAATCCGTCGAGATCGATCTCGGCTGGTTCTTCATTCCCTTCGGCGCCTTTATCATCGTCGGCGCCGGCAACGCCGTGAACCTGACCGACGGGCTGGACGGCTTGGCCATTGTGCCGGTGATGATCGCCGCCGCCACCTTCGGCTTCATTTCCTACCTCGTCGGCAACGTTGTGTTTGCCGACTATTTGCAGATCCATTTTGTCGATGGCACTGGCGAACTTGCAGTGGTGTGCGGGGCGCTGGTCGGCGCGGGCCTTGGCTTCTTGTGGTTCAATGCGCCGCCCGCGCTTATTTTTATGGGCGACACTGGATCGCTCGCGCTTGGCGGCGCGATCGGCACCATAGCGGTTGCAACGAAGCACGAGCTGGTGCTGGCGATCGTCGGCGGCCTGTTCGTGCTCGAAGCGGCCTCGGTGATCGTGCAGGTCACCTCCTACCAGTTGTTCGGCGTGCGCGTGTTCCGCATGGCGCCGCTGCATCACCATTTCGAGCAGAAGGGGTGGCACGAGTCGACCGTGGTGATCAGGTTTTGGATTATTGCCGTGGTGCTTGCGCTTGCCGGCCTCGCCACCCTCAAATTGCGTTGAGTCTCTACTCATGACTCCCGTGACGATTTTCTCAGGCCGCGACGTTGCCGTGCTGGGGCTTGGCTTGAGCGGCATCGCGTCCGCGCGCGCGCTTGAGGCCGGCGGCGCCAATGTGTTCGCCTGGGACGACAAGGAGAAAGGTCGCTCGGAGGCACTCGCCGCTAGATTGGTTCTCACTGACCTGGCCACGGTCGACTGGTCGCGCTTCACTGCGCTCGTGCTCGCGCCCGGCATCCCGCTCACCCATCCCGAGCCGCATTGGGCAGTGAAGAAGGCGCGCGAAGCAGGCGTCGAGGTGATCGGCGACATCGAGGTGTTCTTACGCGAACGCGCGAAGCACAAAGCGCCGGGCAAGGTCGTGGCAATCACCGGCACGAACGGCAAGTCGACCACGACCGCTCTGACCGCGCATCTTCTGGAGGACGCGGGAAAGCGCGTCGCGCTCGGCGGCAATATCGGCAAGGCTGCGCTCGATCTCGAGCCGTTCGCGCCTGACCTCACCTATGTCATCGAACTTTCGTCGTTCCAGATTGACCTCGCGCCATCGCTTGCGCCAGATGCGGCCGCGCTTCTCAACATCACGCCTGACCATCTCGATCGGCATGGAACGCTCGAGAACTACGCCCTCATCAAGGCTCAGGTGTTCGCCAACCTTCCTGTCGGCAGGACTGCCGTTGTTGGAGTCGACGATGAACCGTCTCGCGCCATCGCCGACGGCTTGAGGGGACCGTTTGCCTTAAAGCGAATCGCAATCGGCCGCCCCGTGAAAACAGGCGTGTGGGCCGACCAGGGCGTGCTGCACGAGATGGAAGACGGCAAAGAGCTGGCCGAGGTCGATCTCGCCGGGATCGGCTCGCTCAGAGGCGCCCATAATTGGCAGAATGCCGCAGTCGCCTATGCGCTCGCCCGCTCGCAAGGCCTTTCAACCCCGGCCATTTCCCAGGGCTTAAAGAGCTTTGCCGGCCTTTCCCACCGCATGGAGCAGGTGGCGAAGAGGGGCAAGGTTCTGTTCGTGAACGACTCCAAGGCCACCAATGCCGATGCCGCCGGTAAGGCGCTGGCAAGCTTTACTGACATTTACTGGATCATCGGAGGCAGGGCCAAGGAGGGGGGCTTGGCAGGGCTCGAAGCGTTATTCCCGCGGATTGCGCGCGCTTACCTGATCGGCGAGGCGGCCGATGCCTTCGCGCGCCAGCTCGGCAACGCGGTGGCCCATGTCCATTGCGGCACCCTCGATCAAGCCGTCGCTGGCGCCGCGGCCGATGCCGGTCGCTCCACTGCGAAAGAACCGGTCGTGCTGCTCTCTCCAGCTTGCGCCTCCTACGACCAGTTCGCCAATTTCGAAAAGCGGGGGGAAGCCTTCCGTACCATCGTCCTGAGTCTCGACGGCGCCGAGAACATGAAGCCTGAACAGGGGCAAGCGGCATGAGGATCACCCGCGCTGACCGCAGCGTCTTGTCAGATTGGTGGTTCACCGTCGACCGGCTGATGTTCTTTGGCCTTCTCCTGCTGATGGGACTTGGCCTCGTTCTCTCATTTGCCGCGAGCCCGCCGATCGCCGCGAAATACGATCTCGAGCCCTTCCACTTCGTGCGCCGTCACGCGGCCCTGCTCTTGCCTTCCGTAGCCATCATGTTTGCCGCGTCAACACTGACGCCGAAGCAAATCCGCCGCGCGAGCCTCGTCATTTTCCTAGTCGGGATCGCGCTCATGGCGCTGATCCTCGGGCTTGGGCTTGAGATCAAAGGCGCCAAGCGCTGGCTTCAGATTGGCTTTATTTCGTTGCAGCCGTCGGAGTTCGTGAAACCTGCCTTCATCGTGCTAACCGCCTGGCTATTCAATGAAGCTCAGAAGCGGCGCGACGTTCCGGGCATCGAGCTTGCTGTTGCGCTTTACGCTGTGTTCGTCGTGTTGCTCATCATGCAGCCCGATTTCGGCCAGACGCTCCTCGTCACTCTGGTGTGGGGCGCGCTTGTCTACATGGCAGGCATCAATCTCATCTGGATGGCGGCGCTCGGCCTGGCCGGGATGGCCGGCGTGGCCTCGGCCTATTTCCTTGCGCCGCACGTCGCCTCGCGCATCGATCGCTTCCTGAACCCGGCGTCAGGCGACACCTACCAGACCGACCGCTCGATCGATTCCTTCCTACATGGTGGCTGGTTCGGTAGAGGCCCAGGCGAGGGGACAGTGAAGGACGTGCTTCCGGACTCGCACACCGACTTTATCTACGCCGTGGCTGCTGAGGAGTACGGGCTGATTGCCTGCCTCATTCTGCTTGCGCTCTTCGCCTACATCGTGCTGCGTGGTCTGTCGAAGGCCTCGCAAGAGCCTGACGGTTTCATCAGGCATGCCGTGGCTGGCCTCGTCATGCTATTCGGCCTTCAGGCGTTGATCAATATGGCGGTGAATGTCGGCCTTCTTCCCGCTAAAGGCATGACGCTGCCCTTTATCTCCTATGGAGGCTCATCGCTGCTCGCCATGGCGTTGACCATGGGTTTCGCGTTAGGGCTCACGCGCAAGCGGCCGATGGCGGGTCGTGTCACAGTTAGCGCGCCTGCAGAGCACGAACAGGAGCATGCCGGCATCAAGGAGCAGCCGGCTTGAGTGGCCGCTTGATTCTGCTCGCTGCGGGAGGCACTGGCGGGCATCTTTTTCCAGCAGCGGCGCTTGCCGAGGAGCTTGGCCGACGCGGTTATGACGTCGAGCTTGCCACCGACATCCGCGCCGAGAAATACGGCGTCGAGTTTCCGGCCCGCGCTATTCATCGCATCCCCTCGGCAACGCTCACCAGCCGCAATCCGCTCGCCGTTACGGCGACCTTTACGCGGCTTGGCATCGGCTTTCTCGGCGCGAGGCGTTTGCTCCAGCAGATCAAGCCAAGCGCGGTGATCGGCTTCGGCGGCTATCCCACGCTGCCGCCAATCATTGCCTCAAGCACGCTAAAGATCCCGACCGCGATCCATGAGCAGAACGCGATCATGGGCCGTGCCAACCGGCTGCTTTCGCGCTTCGTCGACAAGATCGCGCTGTCGTTCAAACCGACCAAGCTGCTTCGCCCCGACGCCGAGGCCAAAGCGCAGGTGACCGGCATTCCGGTACGGGACGCAGTGCTTGCCTACCGCAATTCTGCTTACGTGCCTCCGGCTCCAGGGCAGCGACTCCTCCTTCTCGTCTTCGGCGGAAGCCAAGGCGCACACTTCTTCTCTGAAGCTTTGCCTGCGGCGCTCAAGCTTTTGCCTGCTGAGATGCGCGAGCGTCTTACAATTGTGCAGCAGGCGCGCGAGGAGGATCTCGATGAGTTGCGCGAAGCCTATAAGCAGGCAGGCATTACCGCGCATCTTGCGCCGTTCTTCCGCGACCTGCCGGAGCGCATCGCACAAACCCAACTCGTCATCGCCCGCGCCGGGGCCTCGACCGTGGCTGAGCTTATGGCGATTGGCCGCCCCTGCCTTCTCGTGCCCCTACCCCACGCCCTTGACAACGATCAGCTTGAAAACGCAACTCGCCTGCAAGAAGGAGGCGGAGGCTGGTGCATCCGGCAGAGCGAGCTAAGCCCTGAGCGCCTCGCCAAGGAGTTGGAACGCCTGTTCTCCTCGCCTGAGGTCTTGGCAAAGGCCGCGGAAAAGGCGAAAGCCATGGCCGAGACAAAAGCCGTGGCCAAGCTTGGCGATCTTGCCGAGGAGCTTGCCGAGGCCAAGAGTCAAGTCGAGTAGGTCGTAA